>Ga0302326_10004067_pt1 | contig 34060 bp, 30 predicted proteins | sample Palsa_T0_3_FD_202264 | JGI IMG/M metagenome (GOLD analysis project Ga0302326, IMG submission 202264) | Peat permafrost microbial communities from Stordalen Mire near Abisko, Sweden - Palsa_T0_3 | ecosystem: Environmental > Terrestrial > Soil > Palsa > Peat permafrost | place: Sweden: Abisko...
CGTCACCAGCAACAACATCGCCAATGCCAGCACGCCGGGCTACGACGTAGAATCGGCAAACCTGACCGAAGCGATTCCGCAATCCAACGGTGCCGCCACCGTCGGCGCCGGCGTCGTCGTGACCGGCGTCAGCCGCGCTTACAGTCAGGCTGCCGCCAACCAGCTCAACACCTCGCAGAGCAGCTTGGGTCAACTGAACGCTTTACAGAATTACAGCAGCCAAATCGACAACCTGTTCGGCACCACGGTGGGTGGATTGAGCACGTCGCTGCAAAATTTCTACAGCGCATTCTCCGATGTCGCCAACAATCCTACCTCGACGGCATCGCGACAGGCATTGCTGGGCCAGGCGCAAGCCGTCGCGACCAGCTTTCAGAACGCCAGTTCGGAACTCAACTCACTGAACACCGACGTGAACTCGCACATCACCGCGGATGTGCAACAGATCAATTCCATCGCATCGTCGATCTCGACGTTGAACCAGCAAATCGTCGTGGGTACCGCGCAAGATGGCAACCAGCCGCCCAATGAGCTGATGGATCAGCGCGATCAGCTGGTATCGAACCTGTCGCAATTGGTCGGCGTCACCACGACGACCGACCCGGACGGTGCCTTGAATGTGTTCGTGGGCAATGGACAACCCTTGGTGCTGCAGGGGCAAACCACCCAATTGACCACGGTGCCGAATCAGTTCAATGCCGCGCAATTGGAGATCTCAACTTCCACCGCCAACGGCAATGTGATCAGCAGCAACATCACCTCCGGAGACTTGGGCGGTCTATTGGCGGCGCGCAGCCAAGTGATCAACCCAGCATTGAATCAGTTGGGCCAGATCGCCACGGCCTTGAGTCAGACTGTCAATTCCCAACAAAGCGACGGTCTGGATTTGAACGGAAACCTCGGCGCCAATATCTTTTCGGTGGGCGCTCCGTTGGCGACGGCGTCCTCGAACAACACGGATGCCGTTACCGCCAGTGTCAGCGTCAACGCCAACGGCTTGGGCACGCTGACATCGGACAATTACGTCTTATCGTTCCAGGGCGGCACGCCGACGCTGACCGATGCCACCACGGGCGCGAGTATGACGCCGACGGGGGCGGGCACCGCCGCCAGTCCGTACGTGGCCAACGGCGTGTCGATCGTTTTGTCGGGAGCCCCTGCGGCGAGCGATCAATTCCTGATCCAGCCCACGGCCACGGCGGCCGCGAACATCAGTGTCGTAATGACCAATCCTTCGCAAATCGCGGCCGCCGGCGCAATCGTGACAGCCGCCGCGGGCACGAATACCGGCGCGGCCACCATCAGTTCGGGCACGGTGCTCGATTCGGCCAACCCCAATTTGCTCACGCCTGCGACCATCGTCTTCACCAGTCCGACCACCTACACCGTCAACGGCGGCCCGGCCAACGCATACACCAGCGGGGGAAATATCGACGCGAACGGCTGGCAGGTGCAGATCAGCGGCGCGCCGGCGAACGGCGATAGCTTTACCATCACCAGCAATGCGGGCGGTACGGGCGACAATCGCAATGCCTTGGCCGCGGCCAATCAGCAAAATGTCGGCGTGCTCAACAACGGCACCACCAGTATCACCGCCGGCGTGAGCGGATTGATCACCGGGTTGGGCAGCCAGGCGCAGCAAATCAACACCGCGCAAACCGCGCAAGCCGCGGTGAATGCTCAAGCACTCACCAGCGTGCAGTCGACCAGCGGCGTGAACCTGGATGAAGAGGCGGCGGACCTGTTGCAATGGCAGCAAGCCTACCAGGCAGCGGCGCAAGCCTTGACCATCGGCAGCAGCTTGTTCACGACGTTGATCGATTCAGTGAACGGCACGTTCACTTAAGGAGACTGCAACCATGCGCGTAACACAAAGCCTCGAAACAACGCAGTTTCTGTCTGCCATCAGTACGTTGGAATCCAACATTAACCAGACGCAGAATCAAATGTCGAGCGGTCTGCAGTTCACCACCGCGTCGCAGAATCCGACCGCGGCCGGAAGTGTCAATAACTATGAGCAGGCCCTGGCGCAGAGCCAACAATACGGCACCAACGCAACCAGTGCGCAGACGAATCTCAATACTGAGGACAACGCGCTCACGCAGGTGCAGACTCAGCTGCAGTCTTTGCGCGATTTGGCTCTGGAGGCCAATAGCGGAATTCTGTCCAATTCGAACCTCAGCGCGATCGCGACGCAAGCGGTACAGATTCAGAACAGCTTGCTATCGCTGGCCAATACCACCAATGGCAACGGCGAATATATTTTCGGCGGCTTCGATGCGCAGACGCAGCCTTTCACTTTGAGCGCCACCGGCGCGACGTATAACGGTGACCAGGGACAGCGGCAGGTGCAGATCGCGGCGGGCCAGACGGTGGCCGACGGCGACAATGGCGACTCGGTTTTCAATCAAATCAAAACCGGTAATGGCACATTTACCGTTTCCGCCGCGGCCGGCAACACGGGATCCGGCGTGGTCGGCGCGACCACGGTGTCGAACCCGGCCGCCTATGACGGCGGCACTTACGCGATCACGTTTACCGCGCCGGGCACTTACCAAGTGACCGAAGGCGCCACGGTCGTGACAACGGGTACTTACACCGACGGCAGCACGATTGCGTTCAACGGCGTGCAGGTGACCTTGAACGGGCAGCCGGCCACGGGCGACTCCTTTAGCCTGGCGCCGAGCGCCAATCAAAGTCTGTTCACCACCGTGCAGAACTTGGTCAACACGCTGCAAAGCGGGGTGGCCACGCCTGCATCCTCGGCCGCGCTCAGCAATTCGATCAACAGCGCGATCAATAATATCGATCAGGCGCTGAACCAGACTTCCAATGTGCAGGCCACCATCGGCGGTCGGCTGAATTCCATCACCACGCAGCAATCGGTTGCGACCAGTCAGCAGACCCAGTTGCAGCAATCGATCACGAATTTGCAGGGCCTGGATTACGCCAGCGCCGTAACCACGCTCGATCAGCAAAACACCACGTTGAGCGCGGCGCTGCAGGCCTACACGATGACGCAGGGCCTGTCGCTGTTCAAATTCCTGTAGCGCTAGTGGTGATGGCCGCCGGCGCCGTGCACATGACCGTGCTCCAGCTCTTCCGTCGTTGCCTCGCGCACGCCCACGACCTGTACATCAAAATGCAAGGTTTTGTCGGCCAGCGGATGATTGCCGTCGAGCGTCACCATGTCGCCCATCACTCCGGTCACAGTGAAAAGACGCATGCCGTCGGCGGTTCGGGCCTGGAATTGCATGCCCTTCTTCACTTCACCGGAACCCTGCAGGCTGCGCTTCGGCACGCGTTGGATCAATTCCGGTTCGTGCTTGCCGTAGCCTTCCTCGGGACTCACTGACACCGCGACCTGGCTGCCGTCCGACTTGCCCTCCAGCGCCTTCTCAAGGCCTGAGACCAAGTTGCCGTGGCCCTGGATGTAGGCAAGCGGTTCCCCGCCGGCGGAACTATCTATCACGGCTCCGGCGTCATCCTTGAGCGTGTAGTGAATCAATACGACTTTATCTGCAGAAATATCCACTAGGGTCTCCGAAGGGTAATACATCAATGAATTGGGTCGCACAATCGGGCTTCAAGATCATAGGCGCCCGCGGCGGTGATCTGCACGTCTACCATCGAGCCGGTGAGGATGCGGGCGGCGCCGCGCACGCCCGCAATACGAACGGTGCCATCGATTTCGGGCGCGTCGCTGGCGGAGCGCGCGATGGCTAGATCGCTGTCGCGATCAACGCGATCGATCAGGACCTGCATCCGGCGGCCGATCTTTTGCTGAAGGCGCTTGGCGCTGATGTCGGCCGCAAGTTCCATAAAACGCGCGCGGCGCTCCGCTTTGAGTTCAGCCGGCACAGCGGTTTCTTTAAGCGCGTTGGCCGCGGCACCCTCGACCGGCGAATACTCGAAGCAACCGACCCGATCGAGCTGCGCCTCGCGCATCCAGTCGAGCAATTCCTCGAAGTCCGCTGCGGTTTCGCCGGGAAAACCCACGATAAAAGTACTGCGAATCGTAATGTCGGGCACCACGCGGCGCCACGCGGCGATACGCTCCAGGGTGTTTTCAGCCGCGGCCGGACGCTTCATCAATTTCAAGATGCGGGCGCTGGCGTGCTGAAAAGGAATATCCAGATAGGGAAGGACCAAGCCTTTCGCCATGAGATCGATCACCTGATCGACGTGCGGGTAGGGATAGACATAGTGCAGGCGAATCCACACGCCCAATTCGCCGAGCGCTGCAGCCAGGTCGTAGAAGCGGGCGCGCCGTTCCACATTGCGCCAGAGTTGCGCAGCATATTTCAAGTCGACGCCGTAGGCGCTCGTATCCTGGGAAATCACCAGGATTTCCTTCACGCCCGCGCGCGCCAGCTGTTCCGCTTCGCGCAATACCTCGCCGACCGGCCTGCTAACGAGATCGCCGCGCATCGAAGGGATGATGCAGAAGCTGCAGCGATGGTTGCAGCCTTCGGAGACCTTTAGATACGCATAGTGACGCGGCGTCAATTTGATGCCCTGCTCCGGGACCAGATCGACAAACGGTTCGTGTTTCGGCGGCAAGTATTGGTGCACCGCCGCGACGACCTCTTCGTAGCGCTGCGGGCCGGTGATTTTGAGCACCTGCGGATGCCGATCGAGAATTTTCTGCGGCTGCGCGCCCAGGCAACCCGTGACGATCACCTTGCCGTTCTCGGCAAGGGCCTCGCCGATCGCCTCCAAGGACTCGTCCACCGCGGAATCGATAAAACCGCAGGTGTTGACGACCACCAAATCCGCAGCCGCATAGCTCGGCGCCACTTCATAGCCCTCTGCGCGCAGGCGGGTGAGGATGCGCTCGGAATCGACCAGTGCTTTGGGACAGCCAAGGCTGACGAAGCCCACTTTCGGGCTTTTGCGTTTGACGGATTTCACGCTATTTCGACGGTGGCGGAACGGGGCGCGGATTGTACTCCAAAAGGGGGCGCCAAAAAGGGCGCGAAGAAGGGCCTCCGATTTGGCCTTCCGCGGCCGATAACAAGGCGTCAGCGGCGATTCCGCCGTGGTTTCAGCCATTTCACACTGTCAAATTCCAAAGCGCGAAATCTGCGACTTGGCTCAAGTAAAACCCCCCGCAGAAACACGGGTAGGCCCTCAAGAACCCGCGGCGCGGTCCGATAAAGACTTTGAATGTGTCACCGGTCCGCCCAAGTGGGTGAAGTGAACACATAGGGCCTAAGAGGGGCCGGTGGTTAAACTTTCAGGAGTCATCAATGTCACTAGTACTCAATAGCAATATCGCTTCGCTGAACGCGCAGAACAATCTGTCGGGTTCGCAGGCACTGCTGAACCAGTCCTTGGAGCGTCTGTCATCGGGTCTGCGCATCAATAGCGCCGCCGACGATGCCGCAGGCCTCGCGATCAGCCAACAATTCACCACGCAGATCAACGGCACCAATCAGGCCGTGAGCAATGCGAACGATGCCGTGTCGGAGGCCCAGACTACTGCGGGCGCTTTGAACACCATCGTGAACAACCTGCAGAGCATCCGCACTTTGGCGGTCGAATCGGCCAACGGCTCGAACAGCTCGTCTGATCGCCAGGCGCTCGACAATCAGGTGCAGCAGCAGATTGCTGAAATCACCCAGATTGCGCAGCAGACCAGTTTCAACGGCTTGAACGTGCTGAACGGCTCGAGCGGCAACACGACCTACCAGGTCGGCGCGAATGTGGGCGACACCATCACCATCAACCTCGCGACGGGCGTGGGTGCGAACCAGATCGGTGAGACCGCAACCGCGACGGGCACGGCGCTTGGCGTCACCGCCGGCGGAGCGAATGCCACCACCGGCGCCACCGGTGCACTGACCGTGCAAGTCGGCAGTACTCAGGCCGTGAGCGTCGGTGCGAGTGCGAACTATGCGACCGCGGTTGCCTGGCAAGACGGTACCTCGGCATACGCCAAGGCAGCAGCCTTCAATGCGGCGGGGGCTTCGGGCTTGACGGCGACGGCCACAAATACGGTCACCGACGGCGCCTTTGCGGCTGTGGGCGGCACGGCCACGGGCACGTATGGTCTGTCCATCAACGGGGTTGCGGTATTCGGCGCTGTGACCGTCGGTGGCGGCATCAACACCTCGGCGATCGCCGCACAGATCAACCAGGTCTCCTCCCAGGACGGCGGTGTCACCGCTGCAGTGAGCGGCGCCACGCTGACCCTGACGGCGGCGGACGGTAGCAACATTGACCTTTCTCAGACCCTAGCGGGCGGCGCTACCGGCGGTTTGTCGATCACTGCCGCAGCAGGTGGCACCACCTATCGCGGTACTGTCTCGCTGACGGCCGGTTCGCAAATCACGGTCGCCGGAGCGAGCGCCGCGGATCTTGCGGCCGTCGGCTTATCCGCCGCGACCACTTCGTTGAGTGCGAACTCAACACTGTCGCAGCAGAACGTGCAAACGGTTGCCGGTGCGAACAAGACCATTGAGTCGGTCGACTCGGCTCTTGCGACGGTCAGCGCGTTCCAGAGTCAATTGGGCGCCATCCAGAATCGCTTCACGGCTGCGGTCGGTAACTTGCAGTCCACTGCACAGAACCTGACCCAGTCGCGCAGCACCATTCAGGATGCCGACTTTGCCGCGGAAACGGCTAATTTGACTCAGGCGCAGGTGTTGGAACAGGCCGGTATCTCTGTGTTGGCGCAGGCCAACCAGCAGCCCCAGCTGATCCTCAAGCTTCTGCAATAACAGTCGATAGCTGAAATTGAGTCGATAAATCCCACGGCTCGACCGAATTAGGTCGGGCCGTGGTCTTCGAACGGAGCTCGAACCGAACGATAGAGGTATTGCGTTAACTGATAGGTGGAACCATGGCGAGCGATGGACAGCCGGTAAAGATACCGGCGGTGAGCCTCGTGCAAGGAAGTCAGGCGCCTACAACGGTTGTAGCTCAACGAAGCGGCAATGCTTTGCCGCCGAGCGGCAGGCCCGCGGCAGCGCCGGCCGCCCCAAGCCTGCAAGCGCAGGTTCAGCTGCTCAATAAGTATCTCAACGACTCGGGCAAACCCGACCAGTTTCGCGTCGATCCGGACTCGGACGATAAGCTCATTCAGCAGGTCAATCCCGCCAACGGCGAGGTGATTGCCGAATTCCCCGCCAGTGAGTTCGCCGCCTTGGCGCGCAGCGTCGGCATTTCAGGCGTCGTTGTCGATAAGCTCGCCTGATCTTGGTACGCCGCTTGCTTAAAGTCTGACGAGTTGTTGCCGATAAATTGGGCAACGTAACGCGCGGACGTAAAACCTATGAGTTCAGTCATTTCTCCCAGCTCCTCAAGCAACTCGCCATCGAGTGCCAACGCCTTGATCACCTCCACGGGCATCGGCTCGGGACTGGACATCAGCGCCATTGTCTCCTCGCTGACCACGGCATTCGGCGCGGCACAGACCAGCCAACTGACGAATGAGCAAACCACCCTCGACTCCGAGGTCTCGGCATACGGAACATTCACCGCGGCGCTCGACACCTTGCAGGCCGCGCTGCCTGCGCTGGAGGACCCCAGCCAGCTGGCGGGATTTTCTGCGACCGTGGCGGACAATACGATTGCGAGTGCCACCACGAGCACGGATGCCGTCGCCGGGACCTACTCATTACAGGTGAACAATCTGGCCACGGTGGCCACAGCGACCTCGGCGCCCCTGTCGAGCAGCGCTGCGGTCGGTACCGGTACCCTGACCATCGCGGTCGGCGGCTCGTCGACCGCGATTACCATTGACTCGACCAACAACACGCTCGCCGGCATCGCCGCCGCCATCAATTCGGCGCCAAACGTCGGTGTGAGCGCAAGCGTGATCGCGACCACCGGCGGTTCACGCCTGGTGTTGACTGGAACCAACACCGGGGCGGCCAACCAAATCACCGTTACCCCGTCAGGCGGCGACGGCGGTTTGGCATCGCTGGCGCTGACCACTGTTCCCGCGCAGGACGCCAGTTACACGATCAATGGCTTCGCGGCCAGCAGCGGCAGCAACGTGGTCGCCAATGCCATCAGTGGCGTGACCCTCAATTTGCTGCAGGCCTCAGCGCCGGGAACGCCGACGACTTTGACGGTGAGCCCTGACACCTCCTCGGCGCAGACGTCCATCGACGGTTTTGTCAAGGCGGTGAACGGCGTTCTCTCCAGCATACAAACTTTGACGAGCTACGATCCGTCCACGCAGCAAGCGGGCCCGCTGAATGGCAACGCAACCCTCGAGGCGTTTCAAAATCAATTGCAGAACATTCTCGGCCAGTTCAATAACGCTGGGGGGTCCGTCAAATCGCTGACCGACCTCGGCATCACCGCCGGCACCGATGGTACTTATTCCAGCGACGACACAACTCTCGGAAACGCTTTGAGCGCGAGCCTCGCATCGGTCGGCAATCTGCTCGGCGGCACGAACGGGATTGCGACGCAGGTCAGCAATTTGGTCAATGACTATACCGCGCCCGGCGGGTTGCTCGACACCATCAATCAGGGTCTGCAAACCAGCCTGACCAATGTGTCCACGCAGCAAACCGCCCTGGCCGCGCAAATGGCGGCATATTCCGCGAGGCTGACGACCGAGTACAACGCGATGGATGCGGCGGTCGCGGCCTTGAAGCAAACGCAGACCTATCTGAACGCTGAGTTCAATCCCTCGGCTAACGCGGCTTCCGGCACCTCGCAGAGCAGCACCAGCTTGGGAAGCGGCAACGTAAGCACCGGTAGCTAGCCATGTACTCGCAACGAGGAGCGGATCAATACCGCTCGGTACGCAACCATGGATTGGTGGCTGAAGCCAGCCCCGCTAGGCTGGTGCAAATCATGTTCGAACAGATTCTGGCCCATCTCGCGACGGCACAGGGCTGCATGGGCCGCATTCAAAACAACATGCCTGTGAAAGAAGTGACAACCAAGGGCAACGCGATCGGTAAGGCGATCCGGCTGATCGATCAGCTCAACAACACTCTCGACATGGAACGCGGGCAAAAGATTGCCGAGAATCTGCGTGCCTTGTATGTGTACATGCTGGCGCGCCTCACCATGGCCAATGTCACCAATGATTCGCATATCGTTGCGGAGGTGGCATCACTGGTTCAAAAAGTGAAGACCGGCTGGGATCAGGTGGTCGAACCCCGATGAGCGTGTCCCGATGAGCAACGACAAAATCGACCCAGGCTTGACGCGCGCCTTGGCCCTTTCGCATGAAATGCTAAACGCCGCGGAAAAAGGCGACCTGAAATCGCTGGCTGCGCTCGACCTTGAGCGAATGGAACTGCTAAAGTCCTTCCGCAACAGCACCAAGCAGGTATCCGCGGCCGACCAGGCAGTGCTTTCGCAAATTAGCGCAACAAACGAGCGTGCGATTGGGCTAATGGAGCATCAGCGGCGCAGTAAGGGCCGGGATCTGGATATGGTGGCAGTGGGCCGGCGGGCGGTCGCAGCCTATGCCGACAATCGACCGCGGCGCTAGGACTCATTTCAACAGGTTGGGGAGCCATGCCTGACTCGTTTCTGGGCGATGGTCTGATCTTCGAAGAATCGCTGCCTGTGGTCTTTACGCCGGGGATTCTCGCCGACGGTGCGCAGCTCGCACGGCTCAACGCGGACAACCACCAGTTGCTGGGCGCCGAATCTTCCCTGGACGAAGTGCGCGTGCATGAGGCTCTCAAGGATGAATCGCCCGCGCTGCTGCATGAGCTGCAGCGCCTCGAGTACAAGGTCAATATTCTCTTGCGCCTGACGGCGGAACTCGCGCTGCGCAGCAGCGGGTTGCCGGCCGCGGAGCGCGTGCGCATGTCCTCGCGCGCATTGGAGTGGTTCGGCGAGCATCCCGCTCACACCGATGCCACGGGGCTGCTGTCGATCTACATCAACTCCGCATTGCCGCAGCCCCTGAAGATTCCGAGTGTCGTCGCCGGCTTGGGGAACATCGATGGCGCGCGCGCCACGCGGTTTCGCTTCGTAGGCTTGAGCGACTCCGTGGTCGACATGCTCGAGAAGTTGATCTTTCGGCATCATCGACGCTTGGTCGCCGGCGCAAAACACGCCGGCGCGTAAATCCCCGAGCCCTTCCAAAGGACAAACACCGCAGCCGTATTTGCGGGAAGCCCCTACGCTCTTTGCGGGGGTTTGCCAACTGCTTTTCTCTCAAGTTCATCAGTTAGTATGTCCCTGTGCTGGAAATTGATTGAGCTATGTCAATGAGTTAGACGCAAAGCTTAAGACGGCACCGGAGATTTGTGCACTCCGTCACACTTTGATTACTGGGAAGGAGTCCCACTCGTGGTTGAAGCGAAAGTTATTGTGATCGAGCCCTCAGATTTGGAGGCAAGCGCGCTCCAGGCTCTGTTGCATTTTTTGGACATCGAATCGGTCCTGATCCGCGATCTGGCGGAGTGGCGCGCGTCCGCGCACGGCAATACCTCCGAATGCGTGGCAGTGATTGCGCGGCGCGAGACCGTCACGGCGTTAGGAGCAGAGCTCGTGACGCACCTACGCGCGATGCGCCAGCCGCTTCCCGTCATTTGCATCAGTGCCGAGGGGCTCCCCAAGATCGCCGAGACCAGCAGTGATGTGGCCTGGTTTCACTTAGAGACGCCCGTCAAGCAACGGCGCCTCTCTGCAGTGCTGAATCAGGCGCAAAACGTGCGCAGCGGCCACCCGACGCAACCGGGCACCCATCGATTCCGCCCCAGCGGCGCGTCGAAAGCGATGCGCGCCGTCCACCGCTTGATTGAACAGGTCGCGCCGTTTGATACCAATGTATTGATCCTCGGGGAGTCCGGCACCGGCAAAGAAATGGTGGCGCGCCACATTCACGAGCTGTCCGGCCGCGCAGCGCATCCGTTCGTGCCGGTGAATTGCGGCGCCATACCCGCCGACCTGTTGGAAAGCGAACTATTCGGCCATGAAAAAGGCGCGTTCACGGGCGCGTTGTCGACGCGGCTGGGCCGCTTCGAGTTTGCCGAAGGCGGCACGCTGTTTCTGGACGAGATCGGCGACATGTCGCTGCAAATGCAGGTGAAATTGCTGCGGGTGCTGCAGGAGCGCAGCTTTGAACGGGTCGGCAGCAACAAAACCATCCGCTGCAACGTGCGCATCATTGCCGCGACCCACCGCGACCTGGACGCGGCCATCATCGCGGGCCGCTTCCGCGAGGATCTGTACTACCGGCTGAACGTGTTCCCGCTGCAGATGCCGCCGCTGCGCGAGCGCCTCGATGATTTGCCGGTGCTGATCGAGCATCTGGTGCAGCGACAGGGCCACAGCGCCGGGCGAGCCATTCAGTTCGATCAAAGCGCGATGAATTGTCTTGCCCGCAATCGCTGGCCGGGCAATGTGCGCGAGCTTGCCAACTTGCTCGAGCGGCTGGCGATTCTGTTTCCCGCGCAGTCGATCACCGCCGCCGACTTACCGGACCGATATCGCAGCAGCGCGGGGGTATGGCTGGGCAGCGAGGTGCGCATCGACGCTCGCTCCGAGCCGAGCGCGGAAGCCGTGCATACGCACCAGCCGGATGCAGAGCCCGTGCAGGAACGGGAGTCCGATGCGGTGGTGTACGAAATGATGGACGCCGAGCTGCCGCGTGGCGGCATCGATTTGAAAGACCATATGTCGGCGATTGAAATCGGTCTCATCCGCAAGGCGCTCGAGGAAGCGGACGGCACGGTCGCCGGCGCGGCGCGGCTGCTGCGCATCCGGCGCACGACGCTGGTCGAGAAGCTGCGCAAATACCGTCTCAGCGCCTGACAAATTATTGACGCCGCCGCTCAAGGAGGCGCCGGCCACTTCGTAACTAGTTGATAGGCAGAGCAAATACTGCCGAGGCACAGAAGTTGCTTTCTTCCTAAGGCATGGCAGCCACAAAACTCGAGCTGATCGAAAACCGTCGCTCCGAACTTCAGGCGGCATTCCTGGCCTTTGGTTCGGTTTCGGACCAATTGTCGGGCGCCTTCGATTCGTTGCGCGGCGAGGTCGCCCAGCTGCGCGCCGATCTGACGGAGGCGCACGCGGGCAAGGAGCATCTTGCGGCGCGCTTGTCGGCCTTGATCAAGGGCCTGCCGGGCGGCGTGCTGGTGCTGGATGGCCGCGGCGAGATCCAGGAATTCAATCCGGCAGCCCTTACACTGCTGGGCGAGCCGCTGCTCGGGCAGCTCTTTTCAGCCGTGCGCGCGCGCTCGACGATCAATCCGGCAAAGGTAGGCGAGCATACCGAGCTGCGCAGCGGCCGATTCGTCAATATTTCCAGGCGCGAGCTCGACAATGGCGGCGAAGTCGTGCTGCTCACTGACGTGACCGAGTCGCACCTCATGCAAGTGTTGCTGGCGCGCCAACAACGCTTGCTGACGTTGGGCGAATTGGCGGCGGGACTTGCGCATCAGATCCGCACCCCGCTGGCCGCCGCCTTGCTTTACGCCTCGCAAATGACCCTGTCGGATCGCAGCCCGGCGGATCTCTACCGCTGCGCGCAAAAGACCGTCGGCAGCCTCAAGCAGCTCGACAAGCTGGTGAATGACATGCTCGCCTTCGCGCAGGGCGGGGCCGCGCGCGAAGCGGTCAGCGTGAGCGCGCTCCTGGAACAGGTGGCGCAATGGCTGCGCCCGGCGTTGCGCGACGGGGTCCGTTTGACCATCCGCACTCAGGCGCCGAACCTGATGGTGCGTGCCAATGCGCCATCGCTGGTGTCCGCGGTATTGAATCTCGCCACCAATGCTTTGCAGGCCGCGACGGGCCCGCTGAACTTGGAACTGGTGGCGCGGCGCACGGCGGATGGGCGCGCGCAGATCGCCGTGAGCGACGACGGACCCGGTGTGCCCGCGCAGATCCGGGAGCGCATCTTTGAACCTTTCTTTACCACGCGCACGCGCGGCAACGGCATTGGACTGTCGATCGTCAAATCCGTGGTCGAAGCGCACGGCGGCAGCGTGTGCCTGACTGACTCGACTTGCGGCGCCACGTTCGTCATCGAACTTCCGGCAGAGGACAACTCATGAGCAAACTGAACGATGCGGTACTGGTGGTCGAGGACGATGCCGCGCTGCGTGAAGCGTTGCTCGATACCCTGCGCGCCGCAGGTCTCGCTGCACTTAGCGCAGCCGATGCCCAGGCGGCGCTGCAGTTGCTGTCGAGCGAAGACATCGGCCTGGTCATTTCCGATGTGCACATGCCGGGCGCCAACGGCTACGAGCTATTGTCGTCGATCAAGCGGATGCGGCCCTATCTCCCGGTCGTGCTGATGACCGCCTATGGAACAGTGAGCCAAGCGGTGGCCGCCATGCGCGACGGCGCCACCGACTACATCGTCAAGCCCTTCGATGCGCAGGCCCTGATCGACATGGCGCGGCGCCAACTGGCCGCGCGTGTCGCACCCAACGAACTCATCGCGGTCGATCCCGAGTCGAAGCGGCTGGTCGGTCTCGCGCGCAAGATTGCCGAGAACGACGCGACGGTGCTCATCACCGGCGAAAGCGGCACGGGCAAGGAAGTGTACGCGCGCTTCATCCGCGACAACTCGCTACGCGCCGACAAGCCTTTCGTGGCCATCAATTGCGCCGCGATTCCCGAGAACATGCTCGAGGCCGGCCTGTTCGGCCATGAGAAGGGAGCCTTCACCGGTGCTCTCGCGGCACACGCCGGAAAATTCGAACAGGCGCAGGGCGGCACGCTGCTGCTCGACGAAATCTCGGAGATGGACTTGGGATTGCAGGCCAAGATTCTGCGCGTGCTGCAGGAGCGCGAGGTGGAACGTCTGGGCAGCACCCGAACCATCGCTCTGGATGTGCGCGTGATCGCGACCTCGAATCGCGACCTTCCCGAGGAAGTGCGCGCGGCGCGATTTCGCGCCGATCTCTTCTACCGCCTCAATGTGATGTCGCTGCGCTTGCCCCCCTTACGCGAACGCCGCGGCGACATTCTGCCGCTGGCACGCCGCGCGATGCAGGCATGCGCGCGTCCCGGGCAAGCGGCCTTGAGCCTATCCTCGGATGCCGAACGCAAATTGCTGAGTCACGACTGGCCTGGAAACGCGCGCGAATTGAACAACATCGTGCAGCGCGCCGCTTGGCTCGCCGCGGGCGGCCGCATCGATGCCGCGGATCTCGATACCGGCGCGGCGGGCCCACCGGCTGCGGGAAACCCATCGATTGGCGGGAATGCGGCGACGGCAGGGAACAACCCAGTGCAACCCGCTGCGGCGCTCGATTCCGGCCTGGATCGCGACCTCAAAGATCGTGAGCGCGAGCTGATACTGGCGACGCTGCGCGTCACCGGCGGCAACCGCAAGCTCACGGCGGAGCGCCTCGGCATCAGTCCGCGCACCCTGCGCCACAAGCTGCAGCAGTTCAAAGCCGCGGGCGTCAACGTCCCGCGCGTCCACGATCAATTCATGACGGTGTAACCATGAGCAGCATGCAAATCTCCCAGGTGTTGGCCGAAATGCGCTCGCTGCAGGCGCGCGCGTCGGGCATTTCCGAAGCGCCGGCCGCGGCGGCGCAGCCGTCGGATTTCGCCAATCTGCTGAAAAATTCGGTGGACCAAGTTTCCAGCATGCACAACCAGGCGACCGCGCTGGCGAATGCCTACGAGGGCGGCGACAAGAGCGTCGATCTCACCAAAGTGATGCTGGAAGTTCAAAAGGCATCTCTGGCTTTCCGTGCGATGACTGAGGTCCGCAACAAGCTCGTTGATGCCTATACGCAAGTAATGAATATGTCGGTCTAACGACCGCGAGGTTTAATCCATGGCTGACATCGTTCCCACTTCAGTTCCGGCGCGCGGCCTCGCTGATATCCCCGGACTCAAGCAGGTCGGTTTGCTTGCCGGCGTCGCTGCGGCGATTGCGGCGGCAATTTGGCTGGTGCTATGGTCGCAGGGGCAAAATTACACTGTGCTTTACGCGCAGCTTTCCGAGCGTGAAAGCGGCCAGGTCATGGACGCGCTGACGGCCGCGGGCATCGAATTCAAGCTCAACCCTTCAGGTGCGGTTTCCGTGCCGGAAACCAAGGTTCAGGAAGCCCGCATTCGCCTGGCGAGCCAGGGGCTGCCGCAGAGCGATTCGATGGGAATCGAAATGATTCAAAAAGATTCGGCGCTCGGCAACAGCACCTTGATGGAGAGTGCGCGCTATCAGTCGGTGCTCGAGACCGAATTGGCCCGTACCATCATCAAGGTACAGGGCGTGCAGAGCGCACGGGTGCATTTGGCTTTACCTAAGCCTTCCGTCTTCTTGCGCGACGCGCACAAGGCCACGGCCTCGGTCATGCTGCAGCTGTATCCTGGCAGGCGCCTCGAGCCCGGACAGGTCGCAGCCATCGTGCACCTCGTTGCCTCGAGCGTGCCCGAATTGTCGGCGAACGATGTAACCCTGGTCGATCAGGCCGGATCCCTGCTCAACTCTCCGGACGAAAACGCGGAAGCAGCCGCCAGTACCCGGCACTTTGAACAAACCCGCAAGCTCGAGGAAAGCTACCAGCAGCGCATCATCGAGTTGCTCGAGCCGATGTTGGGGCCGGGACGCGTGCGCGCCACGGTCACTGCCGACATGGATTACACCGTCACCGAGGAAACGCGAGAGAACTACGATCCGCAGAAGACGGCGGTGCGCAGCGAGCAGACCAGCAATGAAATGCGCAAGAGCGGCGACGGCGCCGAAGGCATCCCCGGGGCCTTGAGCAACCAACCGCCCGGCACGTCGGGGGCTCCGGTTATTCCTGGCGCCGCGACGCCGGGAAATCCGCTGACGCCGCCGAACGCAGCGGCAGGCGCCGCGACTGCGGCGAGTTCGGGACCCACCTCGAGCGCCCAGCGCAGCACGCGTAATTTCGAGGTCGATCGCACGCTCTCGTATGTGAAGCAGCCGGTGGGCAGCTTGAAGCGTCTCAATGTCGGCGTGGTGCTCGACGATTGGCAGAAAGTCGATGCGGACGGCAAGGTCACGACCTCGCCGATGAGCGAAACCGACATCAAACGCTTCACGCAGCTCATCAAGGAGTCGATCGGGCTCAAGGACGATCGCGGCGATCAAATCAATGTGTTGAATCAAGCTTTCAAGAGCAACGTCGCGCTGCCGCCGGTCGAGGCTCTGCCGCTGTGGCAGCAGCCTTGGTTGATTCAGCTTGGCAAGCAAATCATCGGCGCGGCCTTGGTGCTGGTCGTGGCGTTCCTGGTATTGCGGCCGCTGATGAAATCACTCACCAAGTCGTCGGGGCGGTCCTCGGCCGTCGGCCAGGACATCGACGGCGATCGCCTCAGCCTGTCGGGACAGGGCAAGCCCATCAAACTCTCGCCTAGTTTTGAGCAACAGATCGCGGCCGCGCGAACCTTGGTGGGACAGGATCCCCGGCGTGCCGCACAGGTCGTGAAGGACTGGGTCTCCGCGGATGGCTAACGAGGAACTTGCTGGAACGCAGCGCGCCGCCATTTTACTGATGAGCTTGGGCGAGCAAGACGCCGCTAATGTGCTCAAACAGTTGAGCGCCCGCGAGGTGCAGAAATTGGGCATCGCCATGGCCGAGCTCAAGGAGGTATCGCGCGAGCAGATGAGCTCGGTGCTGGAGAAATTCATCGGCATCGCGGACGGCAAGGCGAACATCGCCGGCGGTTCGCAGGAATATGTGCGGCGCGTGTTGACCCAGGCCGTGGGCAAGCAGAAGACCGACATGCTGCTCGACCGGGTATCGAGCGGCCAGACGGGCCAGGGCATCGAGGCCTTGAAATGGATGGAAGCCAAGGCGGTCGCGCAAATCATCAGCGGCGAACATCCGCAAATCGCCGCCATCGTGCTGGCGCACCTAGAGCCGGAACAGTCGGCTGCGATTCTGCCGCTGCTCAACGAAGATTTGCGCACCGAAGTGCTGATGCGCATTGCATCGCTGAACGAAGTGCCGCAAACCGCCTTGACGGAACTTGATCAGCTGGTTGAGAAACAGGCAAATGTTGCGGCGCCTGCGCCGCTACGGCGCGTCGGCGGCGCACGCAGCGCCGCCAACATCTTGAACGCCATGGAGCGCGAGAAGCTGAGCGAAGAAATGGGCAAGATCGAGAAAGCGGATGGCGAGATGCATCAGCAAATCAAAGATCTGCTGTTCGTCTTCGACAACTTGCTGGACGTCGATGACCGCGGCATTCAAGCGCTGTTGCGCGAGGTGGGTTCCGATACCCTGGCGGTGGCCCTGCGCGGCGCCGAGCCCGACGTGCAAGAGAAAGTCTTGAAGAACATGTCGAAGCGGGCGGCGGAAATCCTCAAGGACGATATGGAGGCACGCGGTCCGGTAAAGCTGACCGACGTCGAAGCGGCGCAAAAGGAAATCATCGTGATTGCGCAGCGCATGGCCGAAGAGGGCACCATCAGTCTCGGCGGCAAGGGGGCGGGCGACTTTGTCTGACGTCAGCTCCAAGCCCGGCGCGACTGTCGCATTGTGGACAGTACCCGACATGGAGAGCCCGGCTCCGCAGCAAAAAATGGCGACGGTCGGCGGTCTTGCCGATCTGCAGGCTGAGGCGCACAAAGAGGCATTCGAGCAGGGCCTGGCCGAGGGGCGCAGTGCGGGGCGCGCCGAAGTGCAGGCGCAGGTGGATCGGCTCGCAGGAATGTTCTACGACCTGGCCAAACCGTTCGATGCGCTCGATGCCGAGGTGGAGCGCGAGCTGCTCACCTTGGCCATGGCGTTGGCTCGGCAAATCGTGCGCCGTGAACTGAAGACCGATCCGACGCAAATCATCGGCATCATCCGCGAAGCGATTGCGGCGTTGCCGGTCGCCACGCGCGATGTGCGCGTACATTTACATCCGGAGGACGCTGCGGTGGTCAAGCAGCATCTGGCTCCGACCGAAAACGAGCGCGCCTGGACCATCATCGAAGATCCCGTCATGGCGCGCGGCGGCTGCCAAATTACAACCAGCACCTCGCGCATCGATGCGCGTTTGGAGACGCGTCTGGGCAGCATCTTGAGCGAGTTGCTGGGAACTGAACGACACGCAGCAACGCCGCGGGGCGGAACGGCTTGAGCAAGGACGCCGCGCAGCCGCGCTCCAAACGATGGGTGGAAGGCCTGGTGCAAGCGCGCCAACGAATGGCAAGCGTCGCCGAATTCGTGGTTGAAGGCACGCTGAATCGCATGGTCGGCATGACGCTGGAGGCCGTGGGCTGTGAGGCCGCGGTGGGTGGGCGCTGCCTGGTCGACACAGCGGAGGGCAAACAGATCGAAGCGGAAGTTGTCGGCTTCTCCGGCGACAAGCTGTTTCTCATGCCGACGGGAGATATCCGTGGTTTGATGCCCGGAGCGCGCGTCATCCCCATCCATAGCGAGTCTTCCGTTCCCGTGGGAGATGAATTGCTGGGGCGAGTATTGGACGGCGCGGGAAGGCCGCTCGATGGATTCGGCGAACTGCGCTGCACGGATCGCGTGCCCTTGATCGGAGAGCCGCTAAATCCACTGATGCGCCGCGCGATACGCGATCCGCTCGATGTGGGCGTGCGCTCCATCAATGCGCTGCTTTCCGTCGGCGGCGGACAGCGCATCGGCCTGTTCGCGGGTTCCGGGGTGGGCAAGTCGGTGCTGCTCGGCATGATGACTCGCTACACCAAGGCGGATGTTACGGTGGTTGGATTGATCGGCGAGCGCGGCCGCGAGGTCCAGGATTTCGTCAGCAACACATTGGGTCCCGACGGCATGCGTCGCGCCGTGGTCGTGGCCACGCCGGCCGACAACCCGCCGCTCATGCGCCTGCACGGTGCCTGGCTTGCGACCGCCATCGCCGAATACTTTCGCGATCGGGGCATGAAGGTATTGCTGCTGCTCGATTCGCTGACGCGTTTCGCGCAGGCGCAACGCGAGATTGCGCTGGCCATCGGCGAGCCTCCCGCGACCAAGGGTTATCCACCTTCCGTGTTCGCCCGCTTACCTCAGTTGGTCGAGCGCGCCGGCAACAGCGATCGCGGTGTGGGCTCGATCACGGCGTTCTACACTGTGCTGGTCGAAGGCGATGATCAGAACGATCCCATCGCCGATGCGGCCCGCGCCATTTTGGACGGGCACATCGTGCTATCGCGGCGCCTGGCCGAGAACGGCTTGTACCCGGCGGTGGATGTGGAGGCATCGATCAGTCGTGCGATGCACCAGATTGCAACGCGCGAGCAGCTCGATCTAGCGAATCGATTCAGGCAGGTATATTCGACTTATCAGCAGAACCGCGACTTGATTACGGTCGGAGCCTATCGGCGCGGTTCCGATGCCCGCGTGGATCTGGCGGTCGAGCAATGGCCCAAAATACTCGAATTCCTGCGTCAAGATATGTATGAACCGGTTGGAATCGAGCGAAGTTACGCGGATCTCAAACAACTCGTGACGCAGTTCTCGGCACCGGCTGCGCCAACGGGCCGATAGTGAGCCCGGAGCCTGTCCGAGTACCATGATCAAGTCCAAACGCTTCGAGCCCATCCACGAAATCGCCTCGACCTCGGCGCGCGATCTGAGCCGCCACATGGGCGACGCCGGACGCAAAGTTGCGGAATTGGAGCGTCAGCTCGAGCAGCTTCAGGCCTATCGCGACGAATACGTCCGCAACTCCACCCAGTCCAATGTCGCCGTGGATGCGGTCAAGCTGCAGAACTATCGATCGTTCCTCGACCGGCTGGGGGAGGCCTTGAATCAGCATCAGAAATCACTGGATCTTGCCCGCCAGGAATTCGACAAGCGCCGCGCGCAATGGAGCGAGAAGCGCATCGAGGCCGAATCGTTGAATCGGGTGGTCGATCGCTTTCGCAAGGAGGAGCAGAATGCGGCGGACCGGCGTGAGCAGCGCGAAGGCGATGAGGCGGCGATGCGCCTGATGCTCGCGAGACGGACCGATTCCGGGAACGCGTGATACGCTGGGAGCGATGCCCAGCGAAGAAACCCCCGAACCTGTCGAGGTCCCCTACGGCGAATTGCCGGCGGACTTGCTGAACGCCGTCATCGAATCCTTTGTCTTGCGCGAAGGCACGGATTACGGCGAAAAAGAATTCTCACTCGAGGACAAAGTGGGGCGGGTCATCGGCCAGCTCAAAAGAGGCGAGGCCAGAATCGTCTTTGATCCAGAATCCGAGAGCGTGACTATCGCAGTCAGGCAAAACAGGACGTAGCGAGCACCATTGGGTTACCTTGGGCGGATTATGCCCGCTAAGCCCGCTCGGCGCACAGGCAGCCTTGCCCGCCGTTTGAAGAAACTTTGGCGCCGCTGCGTGAAGGCATGGCGCAGCGTCAGGCGCTGGTGGCGGCCCGCTCCGCGGCCGGCGAAGTTCATCATGGCGGCGCTCGTCGTTCTGGTTCTTTGGCTCGGCATCAACTGGATCTACCAAGTCTTGCGCAAGCCATCCGAGCTGTTTTTTCCGGTAAGCGGAACCCTGAACAAGTCTCCCGCCGAAACTTGGGCTGAGTACGGGCCGATCTTCAAGAAGTTTTCGACGGAGGTCATGACGCCCGACTTCCTCGCCTCAATCGCCCAGGTCGAGGGCTCCGGCAATCCCGTCGCACGCACTTACTGGCGCTGGTCGTGGTCATCGCAGCCTTTCGAAGTGTACCGGCCGGCCTCGAGCGCTGTCGGCATGTACCAGATTACCGATGGCAATTTTGCGGAAGCGCGCCGCTACTGCATTCGCGATCACGTTGTCGTCGCGGACGGCCCGTGGAATGATTGGCACTCTTGCTGGTTCAACAGTCTGTATGCACGGGTCATTCCCGGCGATGCGGTCGAGATGACATCGGCATATCTCGACCGAAGCGTGGCGCTCATTCTCGAGCGTCACCGAATGAGCTCTGCAGCGCTGCTGCAGAAGCAGATGCTGGCCGCGCTGATCCATCTATGCGGTGCCGGGGCCGGCGATGAGTTCGCCCGGCGCGGATTCAGATTGGCCGAAGGCCAGCGCTGCGGCGACCATCAGGCGCGCGCGTATCTTATGCGTGTGGAGACCATGCAAAGCGTATTCAGCCGCCTCGACAACGCGCCGACGCTGCGCCGGTAACAGATTCTCAGCGCGATTCGGCGCAATGCGCCAACGCATCCTTGACCGCGATTCGCGAAAGTGTACCCGCGTGATAATCGGTCAGCCAGATTGCTGCGTGTCCGATTCCCAGCGAATCGCCGCCCGGACCCGCCCACTGACACCTGAGTCTATTGCTGTCCGCGTCAATGAGCGACAGCGGAACTTTGGGCATGGTGGTCCATACGTTGCCGTCGCTGAAGGCGATGTCGCCGCCATGACCCGGCGTTCCCAGCGGAATGGTGGTAGCGCGCTTGCTGCGCGCATCGACGCGTGTCAACGTGCCGTCGCCCTGATTGAGAGTCCAAATGGCGCCGCCGCCCGTGGTGAGGAAACGCGGGTTGGGCCCCGTCGCGATCGTTGCGGTGGCTCTCCCGGTCGCGGCATCGATACCCGTCAACTCCGAAGCCTCCGCATGCGTCACCCAGATCGTAGTGCCGCTGAATGCAGGATTGTAAGAACCAGGCGGCACCTGGAAGGTGCTGAGAATTTCGCCGTTCGCCGGATTGATTCGCGCCAGGTCTCCCGAATTGTTAGTGATCAGCCACACGCTGCCGGCGCCGTAGGTTATGCCGCCCTCAGCTGCAGCCGGCCCCACCGGAAAGACCGCCTCCAATTGATTGCTTTTGAGATTTACCTTGGCCAGGGAAGCCGGAGCCGTGCACAACGGTACCCAGAGACCGCCGAAACCGGTGGCGAGGCCCGCGCAGGGCTCGCCCGGAAGCGTGACGCTCGCAACCCGTGTGTTGGTCTTCGGATCGATGCGGTGCACGGCAAAGGGACCTGTGCTTGCAACCCACACGGCGTCGGCCGTTATCGCGACCCAATCAGCCGTCTTTCCCACACTGAACGTTGCCAACGGAGTGAGTTCTGCGATCGACCGGGGTGCGGCGACGATGCGCACGCACACAAAACACAGCGCGAGCGCCGCCCCAAAAAATCTCAACTGGTGACGATGCATCGGCGAAGTATGCGCCTCATTCGCTGGTGTATGCTCCGTGACACTGCGATAGGCGGGCAAGGGAGAAACAGCGTGCGTTTCATTGCGATGATCCTGGTTTTGTTTGGCGTTCAGTTGGCGCAGGCGCAGACGGCTGCCCCTGACGCTGAGCCGGTCCAACACGAATTCATCATCAAGAATTTCAAGACGGAAAGCGGCACTGTCCTTCCCGAAGCGCGCATCGTCTACGGCACGTACGGCAAATTGAACGCGAAAGGCGACAACGCCATCCTCTTGCCTTCGCACTACATGGCAGAGATGCACGGCTATGGCTGGCTCATCGGACCCGGCAAGGCGCTGGATGCGAAGAAGTTGTTTCTCGTCACCAGCGAGTTGTTCGGCAATGGCCGATCATCCTCGCCGAGCAACGCACCGGAACCGTTTCATGGACCGCGATTTCCGATTACCACCATCCGCGACAACGTCGAGGCCGTGCACCGGATGCTGACCGAACAGCTGCACGTGCAACATCTGCGCGCGGTGATCGGATTCTCGATGGGCGCGCAGCAAGCATTTCAATGGGCCGTGAGCTATCCGGACTATATGGACGGCATCGTGGCGACCTCGGGTACGGCCAAGACTTATGGCCACGGCATCGTCCGGCTCGAGGGCCAGATTGCGGCGCTGACCGCGGATCCGGTGTTCAATGGCGGCGATTACACCACCCAGCCGACGAAGGGCATCCAGGCATTCTCCATGGTATGGGCGGGTTGGCTGTTCTCGCAGGAGTGGTGGCGGCAGGAGCTGTGGCGTACCAATGACTCCTTCGGCAAGAGCTTCGATGAAGTGGTGGATCACTTTCGCACCAATTTCATTCCGGGGGCCGATGCGAATAATTTGATCCTGCACATGCGCACCTGGGAATACCACGACGTCGGAAAAACGCCGCCCTTCAAGGACGTCGAGACCGCGCTGCGCTCGATTAAAGTTCCGGTGCTGTACATGCCCTCGGAAACCGACCTGTACTTTCCAATTACCGATGCGCGCTATGAAGCTGGGTTCATTCTCCATTGCACTTTGGCGATCATCCCGTCTCTGTGGGGCCATCCGGCCGGCGCCGGAGCATCGCCTGCGGACGGTAAATTCTTAAACGAGCATGTAGCCGGCTTTCTCGCCGGGATCGCCAAGAACTAGGCTCCTAGGTTTCGCGCGCCAGAAAGTCGATCAGCAAATCGCTGACGGCGGCGGGTTGTTCTTGCTGTACCCAATGTCCGGCGCCCTCGACGAGGTGCACGCCGCGGAATTGACTGCAGGCGGAAGATTCCATCGCCTGCAATGCGCCCGGACTCTGATAAGTGCCCCAGTCGCTTTTCCCGGCGATGAAGCAGCACGGCACATCGATGCTGCGGCCTGCGAATGCCTGCAATAGCGCCGTGCCGCCCGCATCAGTCGCATTGCGATACCACTTAAGGCCGCCGCGGAACGAGGTGCGGGCGAACTCTTCGCTATAGACGCGCAGCTCCTCGTCCGGCAGCCAGCCGCCGTGCGCGGCTTGCAAATCGCCCGGCGCCAGTTCGGCGACGGTCTCAGCCATATTCTTGTCTAAATCCATGATGTAGTACTTGGGCATTTTGGCGAACTCGGCGGCGGCCCAGGATTCAAGTGGGTGGGGAATGTTCGGCCGCCAGTCGGCGCTCTTGACGTGAAAATAGGCGCGCAGAAAGGCGTGAATTCCTTGCGGACAATCGCGCATGTCGGCGTCGGCCGCGCGCGTCGAGAAATACCATTGGTAATGCTTGCGGGGCGGTCGCAGCGCCGCGAGTGATTCAGGCACACTGCTCATCGCATAACGCGCGCCGGATGCCGCCCGAGGAGGTCCGCCGAATGGAGCGCTCAGCAATGCGGCGGAGCGAAAGACTTGCGGATGCAATAGCGCGCACCAGGCAGCAACCGGTGAGCCGAAATCATGCCCGATGACTGAGGCGACGCTACTCACCCGCAGCGCGTGCACCAGCCCCAACGTGTCCTTCACCAAGTTAAGCAGATGAAATGACTTAAGATCGCCCTCATACCGGTCATCCCATCCGCCTGTGCGTCCATAACCCCGCTGATCGGGTGCGACGGCATGAAAACCGGCCGCGGCGAGTCTCGGCAGCACCTTACGCCAGCTGTATGCGATCTCCGGGAAGCCATGCAGCAGCAAAACGCAAGGCCGGTTCTCGGTTTCGAATCCCGCCTCGAGCACATGCATGGTCAGTCCATTGACGTTCTCGAGCAGGCGAGACCTAACGGCCGCCTCTGGCTTGCCGTGATCGAAGTGTGGGATCATTGCCGCCCTTTGAGTCGCGAGGGAATAGCATGAAAAAGACGCGAGCATCCATTCTCGCCTATCTCAGCGGCTTCATCATCTCGAACATTGCGCCGGCGGCGGACGGGAGTTCCACGTCTCCAGCGCCGGTAACCGATATTTACCATCAGGTAAGCGTCACCGATCCTTATCGCTGGCTGGAAAACGGCGCCGATCCAAAGGTTCGCGAATGGAGCGCGGCGGAGGATCAGCACGCCAGAAAGTACCTGGATTCATTGCCGCTGCGCGCACCGATGTTCAAACAATTGTTCAGCCAGCTCTCCGCGACCTCCAGTTCTTACGCCGGCCTGCACGCCGTCGGGGATTCCGTCTTTGCCTATTATTCGCAGCCGCCCAAGCAGCAACCAATGATTGCGTTGTTGACCAATGCCGCAGACCCCGCGCTCGCTCGCGTCATCCTGGATCCCAACGTCATCAATGTCCAAGGCACGACGGCCATCGATTGGTTCGAGCCGTCGCCGGACGGCAAATTGCTTGCCGTGTCGATGTCGGAGAACGGCAGCGAAGATGGCACGCTGCATCTTTATGACGTGGCTTCAGGTTTGCAAATCGGGGCGCCGATTCCGCGTGTCCAATATCCCACCGGGGGCGGCAGCTTGGCGTGGCGCGCCGATGCCAAGGGATTTTGGTATACGCGCTATCCCGGAACTGAGCGGCCAGAGGCGGAGCGGCATTTTTTCCAGCAGATCTATTTTCATCGGCTCGGGGACGATCCCGCAAAGGATCAATACGTTCTCGGCAAGGACTTTCCCAAGGTCGCCGAGATCAAGCTGGATTCTCGCTTCAATTCGCAACTCGTCATCGCCTCGGTCGCCAATGGCGATGGCGGCGAATTCGCGCACTATGTGATCGACGCCCGCGGCGCGGCGCATCAAATCACGCGATTCGAAGACAAAGTGGTTGCCGCGGCGGCGGGCGCCGATGGCGCGATCTACTTGATTTCGCGTCAGGGCGCGCCTCGCGGCAAGCTACTGAAGCTTGCGCCCGGCGTCATGGAGTTGAGCCGCGCCGTCATCCTTGTTCCCGAAAGCGATGCGGTCATGGTGGGAGGCGGCGAATTTGGCGGCGAGCCGGTGATCATCACGTCGAACGCGCTGTACCTGCGTGAACTGATCGGCGGACCCTCGCGCGTCGCCGTTTACGATCACGCGGGCAAGCCTGCCGGGACCTTGCAGTTGCCCGATGTCGCGGCGGTCGATGAAGTGGAGCCCTTGAGCGACGGCACGCTGCTCTTTTCCGTGGCGACTTATCTTCGACCGCCGTACTTCCGCCGCTACGAGCCGAAAACCGCGCAGGCCTCCGACACGCGCCTGACGCAGTCCACTCCGGTGCAATTCGCGGATACGGAGGTGGTGAGGGAGTACGTGAAGTCCAAAGACGGGACCGCGATTCCCATCAACATCGTGCGCCGCAAGGGCACGCAATTGAACGGCGCGAATCCAGTGTTGTTAACCGGCTATGGAGGCTACGGTATCAGCGAAACGCCCGGATTTCTCGGCGCCGGCATCCGCTTATGGCTTGATGGCGGCGGTGTCTACGTCGATGCGAATCTGCGCGGCGGCGGCGAGTACGGCGAGGATTGGCATCATCAGGGTGCGTTGACTCACAAGCAAAATGTTTTCGATGACTTTCTCGCAGTGGCCGAACATCTGATTGCTGAAAAATACACCGACCCGGGACATCTCGCGATTATCGGGGGCAGCAACGGCGGGCTGCTGATGGGCGCAGCCATGACGCAGCGTCCGGATCTGTTTCGTGCAGTCGTGTCGCTCGTTGGTATTTACGACATGCTGCGGGTGGAACTGGATCCCAACGGCTCCTTCAATACGACCGAATTCGGATCAGTGAAGGATTCGGAGCAGTTCAAAGCCATGTATGCCTACTCACCGTATCATCACGTGAAGGCGGGAACGGCGTATCCGGCCATTTTCATGGCGACGGGCGAAACCGATGGACGGGTCAATCCCGCACATTCTCGAAAAATGATCGCGCGCCTGCAGGCGGCAAGCAGCTCCGGCAAGCCCATTTTGCTGAGTATCAATGCGCATGCCGGCCATGGCATCGGCAGCGCCTTGTTGATTCGCGTGAACCAACAGGCGGATTACTACGCCTTTCTGTTCGATCAGCTGGGCATGCAGCTGCCGCAAAATAAATGACTTTTAAGACCTGGCTGCTATTTGTGGGTGTGGAAACCGCACTGTCGCTGTCGCCGGGTCCCGCCGTGTTCTATACGGTCTCGCAAGGCATACGCGGCGCGCTGCGGCGCACCTTGCCGGCGGCGGCGGGGATTCTCACCGCGAATGGCATTTATTTCGCGCTGTCGGCCACGAGCTTGGGCGCCATCATCGCCGCCAGTGCGCGTTTTTTTACCATCGTCAAATGGGTCGGCGCGGCCTACTTGATCTACCTAGGGGTCAAGGCCTTACTTTCCGCCAATTCGATGCACTCGGTTGCGCTGGATGGGAATCCTGAGGAGAAGAAGCAAGATCTGCGCGGCGTGTACTTGGGGGCGCTGACTCTGCAGCTGGCCAATCCGAAGGCGCTGTTGTTTTTTTTGGCGCTGTTGCCGCAGTTCGTCGATCCTGCAATTCCGGTAGTGCCGCAAATGTTGATTCTCGCAGCGACTTCGATGGTGCCCGAGTTCTGCATCTTGACAGGATACGGCTGGCTCGCGCATCGCGCGGTTCATGCGACCGCAAGATTCGGCGTTACCGGCAACATGAATCGGCTGCTGGCTCGGATCGAGGGCGTTGGTCTCTTGGGCTGTGCAACGCTGCTGCTGAAGTTCAATCGCGGCTCGTAGCCGCATTTATGGCAAGGGGAAACACATGAGGTTGGTAGCTGTAGCCGCGGTGCTGTGCATTGGCTTGGGAGTGGGGTGCGCTGCGCAAGCCCAACCTGAACGCTTGGTGCATCGCTTCCTCGACGTCGAGATTTCGCCGAACGCCGAACTGGTCGCCTCGGTTGAAGGCGACTCGTCCAGTAGCGGCGGGGCACCGACGGTGCGCGATCTCTTGATCAGGCGCGTACCCGGCGGCACCGCCATTACCATCCCCATGCCCTGCGGCCGTGTGCCGCAATGTTGGCCTGATTCGCCGACGTGGAGTCCCGACGGCAAGCGCCTAGCCTTTGCGCTACGTACACCCGGCAGCCACGCGCGCTCGCTGTACACGGTGGGCGCCGACGGCAGTGGAGTGGCCAAGCTGTTGGATTTCAGCGGCACCATCGTGCGCTTGCGCTATCTGCCGGATGGCCGTCTCGCCATGCTCGCGATTCAAAACGCCACCAAAGAAGTCGGCGCGACTCAAGCCGGTGCGGCGATCGCCGGCGATTTGGACGCTCCGCCGCCGGAGCAGCGAATCGCGGTTTTGGAGCAAGGTGCTTTGCGGTGGATCTCGCCGCCCGATCTATTCGTTTACGAGTATGACTGGCACGCCGGCGGCAAAGGGTTCATCGGCACTGCGGCTCCCGGCGACGGCGACAACAATTGGTGGACGGCGAAATTGTATGCCTTCCCCGAAAGCGGCGCGGGTGCTCGCGTTATTTACACGCCGGCCGATGGGCGCCAACAGCTTGCCATGCCGAAGGTATCGCGCGACGGATCCTTGGTCGCGTTTATCGCGGGCATCATGAGCGACTTCGGCTCAACGGGCGGCGATGTCTATACGCTCAAGCTGGACGGCGGCGCCGCGACGAATTTGACTCCTGACATGCATGCTTCGGCCACAGCAATTTCATGGCGCTGCGACGGTCATCTGCAGGCCGAGCTTCTCGCCGGAGACAAGACTCAATTTGCGGATTTAGGAGTGGGCCTCAAGGCCGCTCCGGCGAAAATATTGTGGAGCGGCGAGGAGTCATTCGGCGATCGTGCCGGCGGAATTTCGACCGCGTGTCCTTCGGGGACGACGGCCGACGCGCACGAGTCTTTCACGGCGGCGCCGGAGATCGAAATCGGCACCATCGGCCAGTGGCGCAATCTGACGGCCGTCAATGCGGGCTTAAGCTTGGCCGCCCGCGTGCAAAGCGTTTGGTGGAAGAACGACGGATTCGATATTCAAGGCTGGTTGCTGCTGCCCCTGCATGCCGATGGCAAGATTCCCATGATCACGCAGGTTCACGGCGGTCCCGCGGCGGCAGTGACGCCCAGTTTTTCCGGCCCGGGCATTGCCACTGCGCTGCTGGAGCGTGGGTATGCCTTTTTTCGGCCAAACCCGCGCGGCAGCTATGGACAGGGAGAGCGCTTTACGCAAGCGAATGTGCGCGATTTTGGCCATGGCGACTTGCGCGACATTCTGGCCGGCATCGACGCGGCCGCAAAGGTCGCGCCCATCGATACGGCGCGCCTGGGGTTGACGGGCGGAAGCTATGGCGGATTCATGAGCATGTGGGCCGTGACACAAACCAATCGATTCAAAGCCGCTGTGGCCGCCGCCGGTATAAGCGACTGGCTGTCATACTACGGCGAGAACGGCATCGATGCCTGGATGATTCCTTACTTCGGCAAATCAGCATACGACGATCCCGCGGTGTACGGCGCCTCATCGGCCATCAATTACATGCACAATGTAACGACACCCACGTTCGCCTACGTTGGAGAACATGACATCGAATGCCCAGCTCCGCAAACCCAGGAATTCTGGCATGCGATGAAGGCGATGAACGTGCCGACCTCCATCATGATTTACCCGGGGGAAGGCCATGGTCTGCGGGATCCGGTGCATCTTGCCGATGCGGAACAGCGCACGCTGGCTTGGTTCGATAAGTACTTGAAATAGGGGATTACCCAGGGGGATAGATACGCTCCTGGGGTTGGCACGTGGCTTGCAAATTCCGGCGGTATGAACGCAGCTCCGCCGATTTCACAAGCACAGCCCTTAAGCGATGCCGCCCAGCCCGAGGCGCCAGCCTCGGCTGCGTCGGCGACCACGCGTGCCGGTAGCCAGGATTTCGCCGCCGCCTTGAGCGATGCGGGCGCCAAGCCGGTGCGCAAGAGTGCGGCCAACAAGCAGCAGGACCGCGCTTCAAGCGGCAGTTCATTGCCGCCGGCCGGCAATCAGCCGCCGCTCGCGCCTCAGCCCCCGCCAGCGGCCAAGACGGAGTCCTTACCCGCCACGGTCGCGGACCCGGGGGCCCTCGTCAAGGACGCACAGGGCGGCACGCAGGGAGCTGCGCCCAGTGCAATCGGCGCTGCATCGACAGCACCGGCCAATGCGACCAGCGCGACACCGATTTTGACCTCAGCGAGTCTTGCTGCGTCAACCCCCGCGATAGACGCCGACGCAAGCGCTCCGCCCCCCGCCAATGGTCCGACTACGTCCGATTCCGGCAGCCCCGCGCCGCATGCAGCCAGCATGCGGACCCTGGCGACCCCGGGAACATCGATCGCGGCCGCCGCGCCGCAATTGCGCGCAGCCAATGCGCGTGCAGCCCAGCCGAACGCAGCCACCGCGAAGCAAGGCTCGATTACGTCGGCCAATCCAGCAACACACACCGATGCCAACCCGCTGAACGATTCCACATTGGGCAACGGCCCCGATGCGACCGGCACCGATGCCGGTGCGCAAGCCGTCATGGCGGCCGCGATAGCGCAGGGCACGAGCGAGCCTCCGCGGGATTCCGCTTCATCCGATGATTCGGCGACTCCCGATACCGCCGTCGCGCAGGGCGCCGCGATTCTAAGCGATTCCGCGGCGAGCGCATCCGCGGCGAGCGTGCCCGCAGCGGCCATGGCGCGCGCGGCGGCCGCATCAATATCGGCGGCGGTGACCGCTGCGACGGCCACCGCCGTCGCGCTGGCGGCTTCAGACGCAGCCAGCGCCAGCGCAGCGGACAAGCGCTCGCACAGCGAGAGCCCTGACGCGACGCTCTCCGGCGCATCGAATGATGGCAGCGCCGGCGCCGCGCAGCTGATGACTTCGAACACCTCAACCGATAGCGCGCCGACGCCCACTTTCAAAGTCGCCGCCGGCGTCGATACGGCGCAATTCGGGCAAGGGGTCGGCGATCGGGTATCGCTGATGATGGACGGCAACCTGACCAGCGCCAAACTGCAGGTCAATCCACCGGCGCTCGGTCCCATCGAAGTTCGCATCGCCTTGCAGGGCGGACATGCGCAAGTTTCGTTTTCGAGCCACAGTGCGGTAACGCGCGACGCCTTGGAGTCGAGTTCGGAGAAACTGCGAGAAATGTTGGGTTCTCAAGGATTTTCATCGGTGGGCGTCGATATCTCGCAGCGCTCATTTCAAGAGCGCTTGCCGCAGTCGCAAGCCTACGAAAGTGCGCCCGGCGGTGATGCACCCGTCTTGGCCCAAGCACCCCTGTCGATGTCGCGAAGCGCGAGCGGCCTGCTCGATGCCTATGCTTAGCGGCACTGTGAATTTGAGCGGCTTGCATGGCCTACGGGGATAGGAAGCCTTTCACGCGCGACGCTCAAACTCACGGTGCCTGAGGACGAGTTTCGAGTGGCTAGCATCGGCCTGGCCTCCTGGCAGGAAAATCACATGTCGCTCAAGCCACCTGTACAGCCACCATGTGATATTGATCGGCCTAGTTCTCGCCAGGGAGGGTGAGAATAATCAAGGCACTGCCGCCTTCGTGCCTTGATTCTTCTCACCCTCCCTGACAAGCGCTACACCATCCGGTCAAAATCACAGTGCCGAGAAACTAGATCATGCCGCCGTTGATTGAGATGATCTGCCCCGTGATGTAACCGGCTTCGCGCGACGCGAGATACGCCACCAAGCTTGCAACCTCGTCAGGCGATCCGGCCCGCTTCATGGGCACCATGCTGTTGATGGCGGCATCATCAAACGCCGCTTTGCCCATGCCGGCGGCAATGATGCCGGGTGCGACGGCGTTGACCGTGATGCCGCGGCTCGCGACCTCGAGACTCAATGACTTGGTAGCCGCGTGCAGCGCTCCTTTCGCCGCGGCGTAATTCACCTGGCCTCGATTGCCGAGGAGTGCGGCCACCGAGGTAATGCTGATGATCCGTCCCCAGCGAGTGCGGATCATGGGCAGCATCAAAGGTTGAGTGACGTTATAAAATCCATTGACCGTCAGATCGATGACGCGATGCCATTGCTGCGGGCTCATACCCGGAAACACTGCGTCGTCATGAACGCCGGCATTGTTGACCAGCACCTGGATCGGTCCATCCTCGAGAACCCGCTCGATCCCGGCGCGAGCCGCGGCGGCATCGGTTAGATCAAATTGCAGCGCGCGCGCCTGGCCGCCTGCGCTGACGATCTCCGCGGCAATCGCTTCGGCGGCGGCGACGCCCCGATGAGCGTGCACGTAGACAAAGTGGCCCTGCGCACCCAAGGCCCGGCAAATGCACGCGCCGATTCCGCCGCTGCCGCCCGTTACCAATGCGCGAGTCGTGATTTCGTTCAAAGCCGCAACCGTCGGCCGACATCCAGCACCACTGAGGCGCGGCCGCCGAGCAAGCATTTGTCCTTGTCGCGCAAGGCGAATTCATACAGCGCGGTTAAGTTATCTCCTGCCAGGTGGGTGACCTCGCACAACAGGTCGGCTTCGATGTCATCCAATCTCAGCACATGCAGCCGTACGTCGCGCACACTGGCGAGAAGGCCAACTTGCGACGCAACCCCCGCATTCGGGCCGGCCCCGGCACCCGACAGCGCGCCGTGCAGCGCCATCGCTTGCGCGGCATATTCTATACCGCTGGCGACTCCCAGCCGGCCGTGGGAGCGCAGTGGATTGTCGGGCGCACGGTGCGTGCCGGTGCTGCAGCGGATGTGGTGAGCGTCCCAGGCGAGAACTTCATCGAGCAGGCACATGCGCCCTTGATGGGGAATGCGCGCCTCGATCCACGCTCGGTTCATAGGCATGGATGGACCTGCACTGCGGCTCGCGATACGTCCAGATAATCGAGAACCACTCGGCCCGCGACGCCATCGGCGAGCAGCCGCATCAGCGGCAGCGAACGCGCGGCAGGGACCGCGGTCCGCAATGCCTCGAGTTCCGGATCCGCCATCCTATCGGCGCTCTCTTCGGTGAGCGCCACCTCAATGCAGGCGACCGAGCTCGCGGTTCGCTCGGGCGTAATAACCATGGCGACTCCGAGCGCGTCGGGTATCGGTCGCTCGGCATGCAACGGCGGCGGATACTCAGTGTCGTAGGCGACGAATAACACCGTTTGCCGATCGACAGCCATCGAAGTCATGGCATCCAACAATCCCGCCACGAAGCTGGCGTCGAAGGCGCAAAGCACATTTGACTCCATCATGGATCCGGTGGCGATGCTCCAATAGCCGGCCGCGACGTTGTGCACCGAATTCGAGAAGCGTGTCGGCGAAACTTCGCGCGCCGCCAGCGCCAGCGCCTGGCAGATTTCGTGGCAGATGTGACCGTCGCCTCCGGAGGAAGAAAATACGCTGGGCATTCGTTCGGGATTCGCGCCGGCGCTCGAGGTCGCTTCCAAGGCCACGGCCAAGGCCAATTTTACGACTCGCCCCGTGCGCCGCCGTTCCGCGGGCGGCAACATTGTGGGAATCGGCAACACCGTTGGCGCGGCCACGTAAGGCTGTTTACCCGACAGCACAGCGGCAGCCTGCGGCCAATCATTGAGACCGGGCCCCAACACGCCGATCCCGCCGACATATCCGGACAGCTTCATCCGGCGCGGCCAAAAATCAAACTGCAATTCGTGCCGCCAAAGCCGAAGGAGTTGCTGAGCACACGTCGCAGCGCCGCGCGCCGATTCTCTTTAATGTAGTGCGCCGTGAGAGTCGGGTCGATACGAGTCGTCTGGATGCCGCCCGGCATCAATCCATTGCGGATCGCGAGTGCGCTGATTACCGCCTCGAGCGCACCGGCGGCACCCAATGTATGTCCGGTCGCGCCCTTGGTCGAGCTGCAAGGCGTCGTCGGACCGAAAATGCTGGTTACTGCCTGGCTTTCCGAGCGATCATTGCTCGGCGTTCCGGTGCCGTGCAGATTGATGTAATCGATATCTCCGGGCTCCAGCGACGCGGAGTTGAGCGCCGCTTGCATGGCGCGTTTTGCGCCCAGTCCTTCCGGGTGCGGGGCCGACATGTGATAGGCGTCGCTGGACTCGCCCACACCATGCAGCAAGACGGACTCGCTGTTGACCTTTTCCGAGAGCCGCTCGAGAAGCACGAAGGCGGCGGCTTCACCGATGGAGATGCCATCGCGCGCGACATCAAAGGGACGGCAGGGTGCTGGGGAGGACAGCTGCAGCGAATGGAATCCATACAAGGTGGTCAGGCACAGCGAATCCGCTCCGCCGACCAGGGCTGCATCAATGAGCCCCGCTTCGATCATGCGTCTCGCGGCACCGAAAACCTTGGCACTCGATGCGCACGCAGAAGAAACGGCCATGGCCGGGCCTTCGAGACGACAACGCTGTCGGATGTAATCCGCGACCGAGAATGAGTTATGGGTGGTGCCGTATTCGAATGCCTTCGGCAGCGCACCGCTGACGGGGTCGCGTGCGCGGTAGGCCAACTCCGTCTGCATAATCCCCGCGGTGCTGGTGCCGATAAATACGCCGATCCGGCGCCTACCTAAGCGGGCGGCCGCGGCATCCACGGCATCGAGGAAGCCATCTTGCCGCAGGGCAAGCTCAGCCAGGCGATTGTTGCGGCAATCGAATATTCGCAGCTGCGCAGGCAGCCGCTGTGCATCGACGCCGGGGACCTCGCCGATGTGGGTGTCGATCTTGACGGTTTCAAAGTCGCAGTGCGTAAGG
>Ga0302326_10004069_pt1 | contig 34049 bp, 16 predicted proteins | sample Palsa_T0_3_FD_202264 | JGI IMG/M metagenome (GOLD analysis project Ga0302326, IMG submission 202264) | Peat permafrost microbial communities from Stordalen Mire near Abisko, Sweden - Palsa_T0_3 | ecosystem: Environmental > Terrestrial > Soil > Palsa > Peat permafrost | place: Sweden: Abisko...
AGAGCTACGCGCCTGTCACCGACGCCATGCTGCGCAATCCCGATCCGGGCGATTGGCTCATGATCCGGCGCAATTATCAGGCCGGGAGCTACAGCCCGCTCAACCAGATCAATACCGGCAATGTCAAGAACCTCCGCCTGGTTTGGGAGTGGGCTATGAATGAAGGAGGCGGAGCGAATGAGCCTACGCCCATTGTTCACAATGGAATTATTTTCCTTGCCAACACCGGGAATATCGTGCAGGCCATTGATGGGCGAACCGGCGATCTGATCTGGGAGAATCGCATTGGACCGCCCACCACGGGCGCCATCGGCGCGATGCGGAGCCTGGCTCTTTATCAGGACAAAGTGTTCATGGCCACTACCGACGCGCGGCTATTAGCGCTGGACGCGCGCACTGGAAAGATCGTATGGCAAACCGCCATTGCCGATCCATCGAAAGGCTATACCAACACCAGCGGCCCCATCGTGATTCGCGGAAAGATCGTGCAGGGGTTGAGCGGGTGCGATCAATATAAGAAAGACGGCTGCTTCATCAGCGCGTACGATCCCGATACCGGAAAAAGGCTGTGGAAATTCGATACCGTCGCCCGCGAAAATGAGCCGGGGGGCGACACCTGGGGGAAACTTCCCGATCTGCTGCGCGCCGGCGGCGATACCTGGATCACGGGCAGCTACGATCCCGAGTTAAATCTCACTTACTGGGGAGTAGCGCAAGCTAAGCCGTGGATGCGCGCCACGCGCGGCTCCGGGTCGGGAAATGCGCTGTACACCAGTTCTACGCTCGCGCTTTCGCCCGATACCGGAAAGCTGGCTTGGTACTTCCAGCATGTGGGCGGCGAAACGCTGGATCTGGATGAAGTTTTCGAGCGCGTATTAGTGGATTCCGATGGCCAGAAGCTGGTTTTCACCATTGGAAAGCCGGGAATATTGTGGAAGTTGGATCGCACTACAGGGAAATACCTGGCTCACAAAGAAACGATTTTCCAGAACGTTTTCGATCAGTTCGACGAAAAGACCGGCCAGCCGGGATATCGGGCCGATATTCTGGAGCAGCAGACCGGCCAATGGATACAGTCCTGCCCCAGCACGGAAGGCGGCCATAACTGGCAGGCCATGAGCTACAATCCGGGGACAAACCAGCTCATCATCCCGATCAGCCAGAGCTGCCTGGAGATGAAAGGCCGCGTTGTGGAGAAAAAGGAAGGCTCCGGCGGCACTGCCGCCGACCGGCGCTTTTTTGAAATGCCCGGAACCAATGGCAACATCGGCAAGCTGGCCGCTTACGATGTGAAAACGCTGAAGGAAAATTGGTCCATCCAGCAACGGGCCCCCTTTCTCACCGCGGTGCTGTCGACAGCGGGCGGAGTAGCGTTTGTCGGCGATCTGGACAGGATTTTCCACGCCGTCGATGTGAAGACCGGAAAAGAATTATGGCGAACGCGCCTGGGAACCTCCGTCCAGGGCTTTCCGGTGTCGTTCACCATCGACGGAAAGCAGTATATTGCCGTCACCACGGGGATGGGCGGCGGCAGCCCGCGCCAGGTGCCGCTCAACATCGCGCCCGAGATACATCATCCGTTCACAGGCAATGCGCTGTATGTTTTCGCCTTGCCGGTTGCCCAGTAGTAGTTAATGAATTGCTAACAGCAAGTCCGAAAAGACCGCTTGCTCACGCCCGCGGCTCAGTTACGTTGGTATCAACTTTGATATACTGCGGCTGCTCGGGGAGTTTCTGCAAGACCGAAGGACGTGAAGAACCGTCGAATTCACGTGAGTTGAAGCGTTCGTTCCCGGAGAAACGGTTCAATAGTGGGTGGGGTAGGTTTGTGCAACTTGAACATTCAGAAAGAGCTCCGCGTTCTGCAGCTCTGGATGCTGTGAGTCCGAGTGAGATTCGCGGGCAGTTGGATCGCATTGTTTCCAGCCAGACCTTTCGGACTGCGGAAAGGGAAAAAGCTCTCCTCCGCTACGTTGTCGAGCGGACCATCCAGGGACGGGTAGGCGAACTCAAGGAATACACCATTGGCGTGGAGGCGTTCGAGCGAGGCGATGGATTCGATCCGCGCCGCGACACCATCGTGCGCACCGAAGCGCGCAATGTACGCCGGAGACTGGCTCGCTACTACGAAGAGGAGGGTCAGGGCGATCCGGTTAGGATCGAATTGCCCAAGGGCGGCTATGCGCCACATTTCGTGGAAACGCCGCGGCTTGAGGTAGAGCCCGTCGTAACTGCCCAAGGCGTAGCTGCCCAACTGGTAAGCGAGCCGGCCATTCCAGTCGAGAAGCCCGCCCCGGTAGCTCCGCCGGCGCCCTTCCAGCTAGGACCGGCCCAGCGCTGGTGGCTGGCGGCCATAGCCGGCGCGATAGTGATTCTCGCGATCGCCGCGTTGTCGGTTTACGCCCCAGCCTTCAACCGTCCACGGGCCGTGGATGCCGCCTCCATTGCAGTGCTCCCGTTCCAGGACCTGAGCGGCGGCCGCGACCAGGAAGGCGAGGTTTTGAGCGACGGGCTCGCCGAAGAACTGATTGAGTCCTTGGCCAGAATCCCCCGTCTGCGCGTGGTGGCGCGCTCCTCGGCTTTCGCCTATCGCGGCCGAACCGTGGATATCCGCAAAGCGGGCCGCGAGATGAGCGTTCGCAATATCCTGGAGGGGAGCATCCGCATCGCCAATGGCCGCGTGCGGATCGTAGCTCAGCTCGAAGACACCGCCAACGGCTACCAGTTGTGGTCCCAAAGCTTCGACCGGAAGTTCGACGATATCCTCGCGGTTCAGGATCAGATCTCGACCGCCATCATGCAATCGCTGGGCGTGCAGCTAACCGGCGCAGCGAATCTGAAGGCGGGCGCATCGCCGTCTCCGGCGGCCTATCAGGATTTCCTGCAAGGCCTCTATTTTCTCAATCAGAGCACCGCCGAGAACATTCGCACCGCCATCCATTACTTCGACCGGGCGGTGGCGTCCGATCCCGGCTTTGCGCCCGCTTACAGCGGGCTGGCGGCTGGATATGCCGCGATCGCCGGTTTCATCTCCACTCCCGCACGGGAGGTGGTGCCCCGGATTCGGTCCGCGGCCTCCAAGGCTTTGGAGCTGGATGACACCCTGGGCGAAGCTCACCTGTTTCTGGCCCGGGCCGACACCTACGAAGCGAATTGGGCGCAAGCGGGCAAGGAATATTGGCGCGCGCTGGAACTCAGTCCCGGTAGTGCGGCCGTGCATCGCTACTATGGCGACTATCTGCTACGCACTGGCCACCTGGAACAAGCGCTGGCCGAAGGACGCATCGCATTGGAGCTGGATCCGTTGTCCCCACCGGTGATCCGCTTTGTCGCCGATGTGCTCTCCGATCTGGGGCGATACGACGAATCCATCGCCCAATTGCAGCAGGCGCTGGAAATGAATCCCGCTTCAGGCATTCTCCATCAGGAGCTGGGTCTGGTGTACATGAGCCGGCCTGCCACCTACAAGCAAGGCATCGCCGAAAGCGAAAAGGCCCGCGATCTCATGGAGGGCGATCCTTGGGTCACCAGTCAGCTTGGCTACGCCTACGCGCTGGCGGGCCGGACTACGGAAGCACGCGATATTTTGCGGACGCTCCAGGCCGGGTCGCCGGAGGATGTGCGGGCGCTGGCTGTGGCGCGCGTATATACGGGCCTGGGAGATCGCGATCGGGCCATCGCCTGGTTGAAAAAAGCCATGGATCAGCAGGATGTCAACCTGTACCTCGGCTCCGATCCGGTTTACGCACCCCTACGTGCCGATCTGCGCTTTCGCACCCTGCTCGCGCAGGCCGAATCGGGCAGAGCCGCGCTGGTTCCTGTCCTTTAGCTTCCCTTCACGTTAAACTTCACCCCTATTCACGCGTCCGACGTTGCCAACGCAACGAAGGAGATAGATAATCCAGAGCGGTACGCAAGACCGTGGGGCATAACCTCGGCTGCGGTCCTGAAAACTTGGGGATTCTTCAAGGCTCAAAGAGTAAGACAGGGAAACATCGGGGGTTGCATGAAAGTAAAATTTCTATCGTTTGTCGCAGTTTGTCTGCTGCTGTTCCTGGTGCCATGTTTGACGGCGCAGACCGCGGCGACCGGCGCGCTTCAGGGAACCGTTACGGATCCAACGGGGGCCGTGGTTCCCAATGCCACCGTCACGTTAACCAGCACAGCCACCGGGCAGGAACGCACGGCCACCACAGGCGGGGACGGTACATATCGATTTCCGTTGCTACCACCGGGAACTTACGATATCAAATTCGCCGCCGCCGGATTCAAAGGGGCCGAGGCCAAGGGCATCACGGTGAACGTCACGGAGATTCCCGTCTTTAACCAAAAACTGGATGTCGGCGGCGCTACGGAAGCAATTACTGTGGCGGCCAACGCCGAAACGCTCCAGACAACTACTTCAGCGCTGGGCACGGTGGTGGGGTCGGCGGAGGCCACCGCCATACCGCTGACTACCCGCAACTATACGAACCTGTTGGGCTTGACGGCGGGCGTGGCGGCCGACGTGGGCAACGCCAGCGCGCTGGGCCGCGGTGGCTTGGAATTTGCCGTGAACGGCAATGGCACCGCATTCAATACCTTCCAGATGGACGGCGTGAATATAACCAGCTATGGCGGCACCGGTTTCGTCACGGAAAGTCAAAATTATCCCACCATGGGAATCCCGAATCCGGATACGCTTGCCGAATTCAAAATCCAGACGTCCACCTACGACGCAGGTTACGGCCGAAACCCTGGCGCCAATGTGAACATCGTCACCAAGTCCGGGAGCAACTCGGTTCACGGAGACGCCTTTGGGTTTCTCCGCGACACCATTTTGAACGCCAACGACTTTTTCGAGAACCGCGCGGGCGGACCCAAGCAGGTATTGAATCAGAATCAGTTCGGCGGCGTCCTGGGCGGGCCGATCGTCAAGGACAAGCTGTTTTATTTTGTCTCCTATCAGCAGACTGGGCAGAAGAACGGCGTCGCGGCGCAAGGTTTTTCGGCCGGTATCACGCTGCCGCCTATTCCCAATAGCGATCGCTCCAATACGGCCGCGTTTACGCGGGCGCTGGGCGCGGCGATGTGCCCCGCAAACCACCCGGGCAGTGGCGCATTTTTGACCAATCCCGGCTTTACCGGGGCGGGCGGGGGCCTGCAGGTGGCCTGTGACGGATCGAACATCAACCCCATCGCCATTAAGTTTTTGCAGGCCCAGAACCCGAATGGGACGTACTTCATTCCCGGTTCGGGCACCGCAAATTTCCAAAGTGGTTTCGCGTACAGTATTCCGGCCATCGACAACGAGTACCAGGGGATGCTGAACATGGATTACCTCATCAGCTCGAAAGAAACCCTGGCCTTCCGGTTCTATCGTTCGGTAGAGCCGCAAACCGTTCCTTTTCCTCCCGGTTCCACGCTCGCCTCCGCGGTGCCTGCATTGCCGGGCACCACCGGAACCGACCCCCTTGGCTACCACAACATGGTCACCAAGCTCACCAGCATCCTGACCCCCAGCATCGTGAACGAGGTGCATGTCTCCTATCAACGCACCAGTTCGGATTCCATGCAGCACCCGCCCACCAGCACTTACGCCTCGAACATTTACGGCACGCCGGCCGGCACAAACCAGTTGGGCGGTGGTCTTCCGTTTAGTCCGGTGCTCGAGGTCCTCGGGCTCTTTTCGGCCGGCGGTAGTATTTATTACGACAACGTCACCAACAACTTTCAGGCACAGCTCGGCGACCAAATTTCCTGGAACATCGGGAAGCACACCATCCGGGCCGGAGGCGAGTTCGAGCAGGTGAATTGGGTTTGGGACTTCACAGGTCTCTCCCACGGCAGCTTGTGGTTCCCATCCTTCAACGATTTCCTGATTGGACTGCCGGGCGACTGCGGTCCGCCGCTTCCTGGATCGTGCAACGGCACTGGCGCCAGCAACGTTCTCCAGACGGTCTTGGCTGTGAGGAGCGGCGCAGATGGCATCGTGCACGGCTATCGGGCTAAGAACGGGTACGCGTTTCTGCAGGACGATATCAAGGTCAGCCGGCGGTTTACCTTGAACGCGGGCGTGCGCTGGGAGTACGACGGATTGATGGCGGACAAATACGGCAACTCCACCACCCTATGGCTCTCCGAACTTCAGAGCGTGAACAATCCGGCCACGTTCCCCAGCAGCCCTGCCACGGCAACTCCCGCCGGTTGGGTTGTGGCGCCCAACTACGACAGCAAAACGTGGGGACCGCTCCCGGCTGGCGTACTCCAACGGTCCAGTCCGGTCCCCACCAAGAACGGCGTTCCGCTGGACGATTTCGCCCCGCGCCTGGGGTTCGCCTGGCAGCCGCTGGGCGATAAGCTGGTGATTCGCAGCGGCGCCGGTTTCTTCTACAACCGCGTTCCCGGCAGTACGCTTGCGCAGTCCATTACGCAAGGGCCGCCTTACTCCGACACGCTCGATCAAGGTTCCACCACCAACCAGTTTTCCTCCCTGGCTGAGCCTTTCTCCAGCATCCCGGCGGGAAGTTTCCCCGCGCGCTGGCTGAACTTCGCCAACAACCAGGGATCGGATCTGTCGACGTCCTTCAATGTCGACAGATTGATCACGCCCTTGGTTTACGAGTGGAACTTCAACCTGCAGTATCAGCTTGCGCCCACCTGGACGGTGGAAGCGGGCTACGTCGGATCGCGTGGAATTCATCTGATGAACTCGACCCAGGATTTGAACGGAGCCATGCTGGCTTCGCCTTCGGATCCAATCAACGGCGTCACGGAAAATACGGACGGCAACACCCGCCTTCGTGTACCCTACCTCGGCTTCTCGCCTACCGGCATGCAGGCCTTGACCAATCAGGGCGACTTCAAGTACAACGGACTGCAGGTCACTCTGCGCAAGCAGATCTCGCACGGGTTGACATTCCAGGCGGCCTACACCTGGGCCAAGTCGCTCACCACGCAAGGCAACAACTTGCAGACCAACGTCAACAACCCGTTGAATCCGGTGTACGGACCGGATCCGCAATTCCGGCCGCAGAGGCTGGTGCTCAACTACACTTATGAATTTCCAGGCAGCAAGCTGCGGGGCCCGCTCGGAGCGGTGGCCGGTGGATGGAGTATTTCCGGCATAATGACCGTCCAGGACGGCGATCCGCTCACGGTCTGGAACAGCAGCGGCGGATTGATCTACGGCCAGCCGAGCACGGGCGGCGGAGGATTCGCTTCGACGGGGGAAATCGCTCCTGGCATGAGCTACGCGAATTTGCCGACACCGGGTGGTGTTCAATCCCGGCTGGGCGGGGCAAGTGGTGGACCGGGGTTTGTCAATACCAGCGCTCTCGCTCCCATTCCGATCGTCGGCGCCACTCCAGGCGTTCCTGGAACAGGCGGCGCCGGTTACGGCAACATGGGCGTGGGCGTAATCCTGGGTCCGGGCGAGTTTAATTTCGATACCGTCTTTGCGAAGGCCACCCGGGTAGGAGGCATCCACGAGAACGCCGTGCTGCAATTCCGCGCGGAGTTCTTCAACCTGTTCAACCATCCGCAATTTGCCAATCCAGCCATGGACGCCGGATCCGGCAACTTTGGCCAGGTTACCAGCGCCGCGGTGAACCCGCGCCTGGTCCAGTTGGCGCTGAAGTACGTGTTTTAATAAGGAGTCAAGTTTCAAGCCCTCGGTGATATAATCTAAAACCATGGCCGGCTACCTCTGCAAGGAGCGAAGCCGGCTTATTTTGTTTGACCCTATTCTGTTTTGACTATGACAAAAAAATTGCTTGGTCTGTTTTCCATGGTCTTGGCTGCCGCCGCCCAGCCCAAGCCGTCTGGCGCGGGCGCGAAATCCTACGAGACCCGCTGCGCGGTCTGCCATGGAGGGGACGGAAACGGAACAGAGCGCGCCCCGGGCATTTACGGCTTCCTTTCCGCCAGTCCGGATTCTCAGATCGAGGCGCTTATCCGGAAAGGCTTCAAGGCGATGCCGCCACACGATCTTTCCGCTTCCGAAATGACGGATCTGGTGGCGTTCATCCACACCTTGAAGCCGCTGCGTGGCGCCCGCGAGCGCTTGTTGAAGCGCACCACTGTCAAACTCCAGGACGGCCGCACCCTGGAAGGCGAAGTCCTCAATCAAACCAATTTCGATATGCAACTCAACGCCGGGGGCCAGATCCATCTGCTAAACCTGGCCAGCGACGGCAACTACCGCGAAACTTCGATCCTCCCCAAAATGGATTGGCCGCGCTATGACGGCAGCTACACGGGCAATCGCAACAGCCCGCTCGACCGGATCAGCACTTCGAACGTGCGGCACCTGATTCTGAAGTGGATGTTCCCCGTGCCGGAGGCGCCCCGGCTGGAGGCGACGCCGGTGGTGGCGGACGGAGTGATGTACGTGACCGCGGCCAACGCAGTGTACGCTCTGGACGCCACGTCCGGCCGCCGGCTTTGGGTGTACGAGCGACCAGTCACGCAGGGATTGCTGGGCGAAGCCGCGGGCGGAGCGAATCGCGGTGTGGCAGTGGAAGGCAGCCGGGTATTTATGCTGACCGACAATGCCCATCTGCTAGCGCTGAACAAGAATACGGGCAAGCTGCTCTGGGACGCGCCCATGACCGATTGGCCAAAGTCGCAGTACAGCGCTTCGGGCGCTCCACTGGTGATTGGGGACCTTGTGATGGCGGGCGTGGCCGGCGGTGAGGAGGGCGCGCGCGGATTCGTCGCAGCCTATCAAGCTTCCACGGGTGAGCAGGTGTGGCGATTCTGGACCATCCCGAAACCGGGCGAGAAGCTATCGGAAACCTGGATCGGAAATGCGCTGGAACATGGCTGCGGCGCAACCTGGCTGAGCGGCTCCTACGATCCGGATCTCGATTTGCTCTACTGGTCCGTCGGCAATCCTTGCCCGGATTTTAATGGCGCGGACCGCAAAGGCGACAACCTTTACACCGATAGCGTGCTGGCTTTGAAACCCAAAACCGGCGAACTCAAGTGGTACTTCCAGTTCACCCCGCACGACACACACGACTGGGATGCCACAGAGCCGCTATTGCTGGTGGACGAAATGTTCCAGGGAAGCCCTCGTAAGCTGCTGGTGCAGGCCAATCGAAACGGGTTCTTCTTTGTTCTGGATCGGACCAACGGAGAGTTTCTGCTCGGCAAACCTTTCGTTAAGAATTCCACCTGGGCCAGCGGATTCACCAAAGAAGGCAAGCCCATCGTGCTGCCGAATTCGGAGCCCTCGCCGGAGGGCAGCGTGAGTTGCCCGTTTTCAGGAACCAACTGGATGTCGGCGTCCTACAATTCGCTCATGAAGCTGTTCTACTTCGCCGCCAGCGACACATGCGGAATCCTGCGCGTGATTCCCGCTCCGTTTGAAATGGGCTTCCGGTTTTTCAATGGCACCATGAGCGGGTATCCCGGTGGCGGTGGCCACCGTTCCATCCGCGCTCTGGACATTCAGACCGGCAACACCGTATGGGACTATGTTCAGACCCCCGGCGGACAGAGCGCCGTGGGAACGCTTTCCACCAACGGCGGGCTGGTATTCACTGCCGAGGACACTGGAATCGTTACCGCGCTCGACGGCAAAACCGGCAAACCGCTCTGGCATTTTCTTGCCAACACATCCTTTCGAGCTTCGCCCATGACCTATATGGTGGGGGGCAAGCAGTACGTGTCCATCGCCGGTTCCGCTGGATACCTGACGTTCGGGCTGCCGGAGTGATCATGAAGATCTCAATCCTATTACTGGTCCTGTCGGCCGCGCTGTCCGCGCAAAACTACACCGCGCGCCGGATGGCGGTGCAAGGCGTCCCTGTGATCCGTCTGGCGGACGCCGCGGCGGGCGTGGAAGTCTCGGTTCTGCCCTCCCTGGGCAACCGGGTGAGCGAGATGAAAGTTCACGGTAAAAATATTTTATTCTTTCCGTCCACCGATCTCGCGGCGCTTCAAAAAACCCCGGACCTGAGTGGAATACCGTTCCTCGCGCCGTGGGCGAATCGCTTGAATGAAGAAGCTTTCTGGGCCAACGGCAAAAAATATACTTTTAATATGACCCTGGGAAATGTGCGCGGCCCCATTCCCATCCATGGTTTGCTGGCCAATTCGGATCTGTGGGAAGTCACTGAGGTAAGTGCGGACCGAAACTCGGCTCACGTAACCAGCCGCCTGCTGTTCTGGAAGCATCCCGAGTTAATGGCTCAATGGCCGTTCGCCCACGAATATGAGATGACCTACCGGGTGGCCAAAGGCATGCTGGAAGTAAAGTTGACGGTAACCAACCTGAGCGCGGAACCTATGCCGATCGTGCTTGGATTCCATCCTTATTACCGTATCCCCGATGTCCCGCGCGATCAGTGGGTAGCCAACATACCGGCGCGCAAGATCGTCGTTGCGGACAGCCGGCTGGTGGCCACCGGCGAATTCATGCCTTTTGATTTGCCCAAGCCGTTCCCGCTAAAAGACCATCAGCTGGACACCGGATTTTTCGATCTGGAGCGCGATGCGGAAGGCCGGGCGCATTTTTCCATTGAAGCGGACGGGAAGAAAGTGGAGACCATGTACGGCCCCAAGTATCCCGCCGCGGTGATTTTTGCGCCGCCGCCCGTGGCTGGACAGAACAGGGAATTTATCTGCTTTGAGCCGATGGCCGGCATTACCAACGCGGTTAATCTAAATCACGAGGGTAAATATCCGAATCTGCAATCTGTGGCTCCTGGCGCTAAATGGATCGAAAGTTTTTGGGTACTTGCGAGCGGAATTTAAAGACTTTGGCCCCGTGAGTGGTTAACTCCAAACAATCGCGGCGGCGTCATTTTGTCGTCAAGGATTCGTCTAGACACAAGTTTAAATGGTACCTTAGTCGGACTACGTCAAATTAGCGGCAATTCACTTCGGGGCCTTTGACATCTCACATCTCCGTGATATAAATTGCACAACACGCTCTTTTGTTTCGGGCTGTGCAGAAAAAAGAAATGGGGATTCCATGACTTCTGGCAACCTTGTGCGTTGTTTGGTGTTCGTTTCCTTTGTGCCAGCCCTCCTGGCGCAGTCTTCGGGCACTTCCGGTCTAACTGGCACCGTTACCGACCAGACGGGTGCGGTGGTTCAAAATGTTACCGTAACCGTCACCAATACCGCCAATAACTCTGCGCGCACGGCCGTAACCGGCGCCGACGGCACTTATCGCTTTACGTTGTTGCCTCCGGGAACTTATCAAGTCCGCTTCACCGCCAGTGGGTTTAAGGCCGCCGAAGTGACGGCGGTGAACCTGGATGTGACCGAAACGCCAGTGGTGGATCAGAAACTCGAGGTGGGAGCACAGACCGATCACGTGACAGTAGAAGCTTCGGTGGAGACGCTGCAGACTACTTCATCCAGTTTGGGAACCACCATCGGCGCGCGCCAGGTGACCGAACTGCCGCTCTCCAGCCGAAACTTTACGCAGATTCTCGGTTTGTCCGCCGGCGCCAGCGCCCCGGTGAACAATGCCACGGCTTTCGGAAAAGGCACCCTGGATATCGCTGTCAACGGCAACGACACCATGGGCAATAACTTCCAGATGGACGGCGTGGCTATCAACAACATCGCTAATGGCGGCAGCGCCAACGATTCGGGTATTTACGCGGGAATAGGAATCCCCAGCCCGGACGCGCTCCAGGAGTTTCGAATTCAGACCTCCACTTACGACGCCAGTTACGGACGCAATGCCGGCGCCAACGTGAATGTGGTCACCAAGTCCGGCACCAACGCTTTTCACGGCACGGCGTTTGAATTTTTCCGCAACGCCCAGTTGAACGCCAATGGCTTCTTCTATAACCGCAACGTATGCCCGGTGACGTACGCAGGGGAAAGCTGTCCCAAACAGGTGCTGAATCAGAACCAGTATGGCGGCGTGATCGGCGGTCCCATCAAGAAGGATAAACTGTTCTTCTTCGCCAGTTATGAAGGCCTGAAAAACCGCAACGGGATCTCCCCGGAGGGGAATTCGTCGGGTATCGTCCTGCCGCCGATTCCGGGTAGCAACGGCACGGACCGTACCACTCCTCAATTCCTGCAACAACTGATCCAAGCAAATTGCGGACCCACCGTAGGCGGTGTTCCGGCCACCCTTGGACCGAATTATCTCCCTTGCTCGGCTACCACCGTGAGCGGACCCGCACTCGCGATTCTCCAACTGAAAAATTCGAACGGTGCTTACTATATTCCGGGCAACAATGGGCAAACCCAGTACAACGTGGCATATAGCATCCCTTCGGCCTCGGAGGAAAATCAGGGACTGCTGAACGGCGACTACATCATCAATAGCAAGAACACGCTGGCCATGCGCTATTTCTATAGTTCCGATCCGCGCACCATTCCGTTCCCGCAATTCGGCAATCAACTGCCGGGCGATCCGCAATCTACCTATAACTCCAACACAGATGCGGTTGTAAGACTGACCACCATTGTCAGCAACACGTTCCTGAATGAGGTCAGAGTTTCGTTTCAGCGCAATCTGTCGGTCACTTCCGACGCCGGTCCCTCAGGAGACACGCCGGCGGACCTGGGAATCAAACCCCTGGTGAACGGTTTTAAGCTGCCGCCTCCGATCTTGTTCGCAGTGGATAACTTTTCTATATTCGGACACCTGGTAGATCCGACCTATAGCCCCACCAACCAGCGCCAGGTTGCCGATCAGATTTCGTGGTCGCACGGCAAGCACACCATCCGCGCCGGATTTGAACTCGAATGGACCCAATATAATCTGGTTTTCCCCGGACTGGAGCGCGGCGCCTTAATCATGGGTACTTTCCAGGACCTGTTGGTGGGCGGCCCCGGCACCGGGCTGGGCGCGGATCCAAGCGCGCCACAGTCCAATTTCCTGAGCTGCATTTTCTGCGTGCGCAGCGGGCCGAATGGAATCATCCACGGCTATCGCCTGCCGGATCGCAACGCGTTCGTACAGGACGATTGGAAAGCCTCCTCCAAACTGACGGTGAATGCCGGCGTGCGCTGGGAATATGACGGGGAGATCTCCGACAAGTACGGCAACCTGACGGATATCTGGACCAGCCAGCTTGGTCCCAATTCCGCGGTTCCGAACGCCCCGCTCGGCATAGCGGCGAATTATGCGGGCTATGTGGTTCCCGATAACTTCGACACCAAGACATGGGGTCCCATCCCGCCCGGAATCAAGCAGTCCAGCACTGCCCCTCTCACGCAACATGTGCCGTGGAGCAACTTCGGCCCGCGCCTCGGCGTGGCGTACCAGATCAACAGCAAGCTGGTGCTCCGGGCTGGAGCGGGACTTTTTTATAATCGCGTCGGCGTGAACGAGTTCTTCCACTCAGTGCAGGAAGGCAATCCCTACGCGGCTACCGTGGCGTTGAGCAACCAGTCCACCATCGAAAATCCGTATCCGGCGCAGCCCGCTTATGGAACGTTCGGGCAGCGATGGGTGAATTTCGACGCCAATTGCACCACGCAAGCCTGCACTTCGGGCCTGAATCACGTGTTTCTGTACCAGGATCTCCACACGCCGCTGACCCGGTCCTACAATGTGAATCTGCAATGGGAGCTGGCTCCCAGGCTGGTGCTTGAAACCGCTTATGTGGGATCGTCTTCCATCAATCTGACCGACTACAATCACAATTACAATACGGCGTTCATCGCATCGGCGGCCGATCCGATTAACGGGGTCACTACCACCACCGTAGCGAACGCGAACCTGCGCGTACCGTATCTGGGCTTCTCGGCGAACGGCCTGCAAGGAGCGGCGGAAGACGGAAAGTCGAACTATAACAGTCTTCAGGTCACGCTGCGCAAACAGCTCTCGCACGGACTTTCGTTTCAGGCGTCGTACACCTATAGCAAGAGCCTGAGCAACATTGAGGACTGGACCGCCAACGCGAATAACGCCAGTAATCTGGCCCAGCAGTATGGACCGACCAACTTTAACCGTCCCCAGCGCGTGGTGATCAACTACAGTTGGGATCTGCCGTTCTATAACCGCAGGGGACTGGTCGGCGCGCTGTTGGGCGGGTGGAACGTTTCGGGCGTGACCACCATTCAGGACGGAACGCCACTGATGCTGGTGGATGAGACCGGCGGTACGGCTTATGGCGTCCCCTCCACCAACAACGACTCTCTCGGATATAGCCGGCCGCAACTTTGCCCGGGCATGACCTACGCGAATATTCCCTCATCCGGCGGTACAGAAGCGCGTCTGAACGGGTATTGGAACAATAGCGCTTTCTGCGGTCCACCGGCCATCATGCCGAATGGCACCACCATCTTTTACTCGACGGCTACCGCCAGCGCGGCCGCTCAGTGCCAGGCCGCTAACGGTGGAAGCCCCTGCGGCACGCTCTACGGCAATGTCGGCGCTGGTGTTCTCAAGGGGCCTGGCCAATTCAACTTTGACGCCGCGGTCTTGAAAAATGCCCACCTTCGCGAAGACTTACTCATGCAATTGCGGTTTGAATTTTTCAATCTGTTCAACCATCCGCAGTTCAGCGATCCAGGCGCGGCCGGCAATGCCGATAATGTGTTAGCCGACGTGCGCGCCAACAACAAAATTACCGACACCAGCGTGGGTCCGCGCATTATTCAGATTGGGCTGAAGTTTATTTTCTGATCCGCCCGCCAACGAAATTCCCATGCGCCCGGCTTTAATCATCCGGGCGCATGGGCCGTTTCGCGCAATAAACCGTCAAAGCGGGAGCTAGAGACCGTCTGTCCGATCTCGCGGTCAAATTATCCTCAATTCCTCCGCTAAGGTCTTGTTCCGAGAAAAAGCTCCGGATATACTTGCCCCAAAAGCCGGGCTTCAGGAACGAAATTCCCGGTGGGAGGTCTTGTGCCAAGGTCTGTCAACGCTTCCGCCTATATCCTCGCGAGGTCGATTCCGCGATTCGCTATTTTCAGCCTGCTCTTGATCGCGATGGGCGCAAACAACTTACGGGCCCAGACGGCCGGAACGGGTGCCCTCACGGGCACCGTCACGGACCCGTCCGGCAGCTCGGTACCGAACGTTACCGTAACGGCCACCAACCGCGACACCGGGCAAGTACGAACCGGAAAAACCAGTGCGGCCGGCGTTTACACCTTCACGCTGCTGCCGCCCGGCACCTATCGAGTATCTTTTAGCGCCGCCGGATTTAAGGTGTCCGATGTGGACGGCGTCAAGGTCAACGTGACCGAAACTCCCGTGATTGACAAGACCCTGGAGATCGGTTCGCAAACCGAACAGGTTGTCGTGGAAGCCAATGTCGAAGCGGTTCAGACGGCCAGTTCCACGCTTGGCACGGTGGTGGGCGAGCGTTCGGTTGCCGGATTGCCGCTAACCACTCGCAACTACACCCAGATCATCTCTTTGGCGGCAGGGGTAAACTCGTCGGTGAACAATGCTTCGGCGGTGGGCAACGGCTCTGTGGACGTGAGCGTCAACGGAATGGATCCCAGCCACAATAACTATCAGATGGATGGGGTTTCCATCACGCCAATCGGCGCAGGGGGTTCGCAGCAGGGGTTCTATTCCGGAATCGGCATTCCCAGCCCGGACGCGATCGCGGAATTCAAGATCCAGACGTCGCTGTACGACGCGGGGTACGGCCGCAATCCCGGCGCCAACGTCAACGTGGTGACCAAGTCCGGCACTAATTCCTGGCACGGGAGCCTTTTCGAGTTCTTCCGCAATACAGACCTGAACGCCAACGGTTTCTTTGAGAACCGCGACGGAAGCGGTAAGGGACCTTTGAATCAAAACCAATATGGCGGAGTTATCGGCGGGCCGATCAAGAAGGACAAGCTGTTCATCTTCGGCTCGTTTCAGGGAACCCGCCAGAAAAACGGTGTAGACCCCACCGGAATCAGCAGCGCTACGGCGCCACCGATCCCCGCAGGCGCCCGCAATACGGCCGGGTTTCAATCCGCGCTGGGAGCGGCGTTCTGCCACGATCCCACGTTCAGCCAGAAAATCGGACTGGGCGGCGTGCAGGTGGCTTGCGATGGCTCCAATATCAATCCGGTCGCGCTCAATATTCTCAATTTGAAGCTTCCGAATGGGAACTATGTTATTCCCAGTTCCACCGACGGGCAGTATCAGACCCAGACCTTCGTCAATCCGGACGTCTATAGCGAAGAGCAGTACCTGGCGAACGCCGACTACCTGATCAATTCCAAGAACACCTTGTCAACCCGCTACTTCTATTCCACCGAACATCAAGTAGAGGGCTTCGACTGCTTGATCGACGCTGCGATCTGCCTTCCAGGTGGAGGTCCGAACTCCCATTTCCAGAACACCAATGCGGTTTTGAAGCTGACCTCAATCCTGTCAAACACGCTGGTCAACGAAGCCCGGACGTCGTTCCAACGGAATGCCTCATCGATCGCGACCCAATGGAGTCAGGTAGGTTCCGATACTGGAGTTGGCATAACGCCGAATACTCCGTCCATCAATCTGCTGTCGCCGATCACAGTTCTGGGAGTGTTCGACTCGGGCGGTGCCGCCGAACCAGAGAATAATTACAGCAACCAATTCCAATGGGCCGACCAGCTCTCCTGGACACACGGCCAGCACTCTATCCGCGTTGGCGGCGAGTTCGAGAGGATTCAGTGGCCCTGGACATTCCAGGGGATTTCCAAGGGCTGGCTGCTATTTCAAACCTTCCCAGATTTTCTGCTGGGGCTTTCAGGTTGCGCGCCGGGTACCTTCCCAACCACCTGCAATACGGGCAGCCCGGGCAACACCAACGGCACGCCCCTGAGCAATATTATCGCGGAGGTTTTGGCGGTGCGAGTGCCCCAAGGTGGCATTGTTCACGGGTACCGTTATCGCGACGCCAACGCGTTCATTCAGGACGACTATAAAGTCTCCTCCCGCCTTACGCTGAATTTGGGCCTGCGCTGGGAATACGACGGCTATCCAACGGATAAGTACGGCAACCTGACCAATGTCTGGTTGAGCCAGATCCAGACTGTGCCGGTTCCGGGAACCACCCCGGCCACGGGCACCTATGCCGGTTTCGTCGCGCCTTCCAACTATCAGGGCACGCCGCCCCCCGGGGTACTGGTGGGCAAGAGCCAGGGTCCCACGCGTACCGGCGCACCCTGGAGCAACTTCGCGCCGCGCTTCGGATTCGCCTGGCAGGCATTGGGGAACAGCAAGCTGGTGGTGCGAGGCGGCTACGGATTCTTTTACGATCGCGTCAACGGCAACTCCATCATCCACGCAGTGGAGCAGAGCCCGCCTTACTCCTTGACCCTCGACAATAGCGGGTCTGACCTGTATTATGCCAACCTGGCGACCCCTTATCCGGTACAACCGCTCGGCTGGGGATCGACGCGCTGGGTCAACTTCGCCACGGGAGCTTCCAGCGGCTTGAACTATCCCTTCATGTCCGAGAATTTCACCACCCCGCTGGTGCAGTCTTACAACATCAACATCCAGTATCAGTTCCTTCCGAGTTGGGTGCTGGAAGTGGGCTACGTGGGATCGCATGGCATTCACCTGGTGGATTCGGGCCGCGAAGTCAATACCGCGTTGTTGGCCAGTCCCAGCAACCCCATCAACGGAGTGACCACCAATACGGTGGAAAACGTGGATCTGCGGGTTCCGTTCCTCGGATTTGCTCCGAACGGGCTGCAACAGTCCGGTTCAGACGGGGACTTGAAGTATTACAGTCTCCAGGTGACGGTGCGGAAGCAGTTTTCACACGGTTTCCAGATGCAGGGGGCGTACACTTGGGCCAGAGCGTTTACCAACCTGCAGGCCAATATCTCGGCTACAGGCAACGGACAAAATCTCGATAGCGGCGATCCTTCCAATGCAGCCCAGCAATATGGACTCGATACGGGTTACCGTCCACAGCGTTTCGTAATCAATTACAGTTGGGACATTCCGTATAAGAAAACCGACGGGTTCGCTGGGAAGCTGCTGGGCGGCTGGAATCTATCCGGCGTAACCACCATCCAGGATGGGCAACCCATGAATATTACCGATATCGACGGCGGATCCATCTACTGTGGCGGCTGCCAGGCCGCGTTCTCCAACGTGCAATCCCGAGCTGAGATGGCAGTGGGAGCCACCTATGCCGACGTTCCGACCGCCGGCGGCGTGGAAGCGCGGCTGGGCGGCGTCAGCGGGGGTCCGGGATACATAAACTCCAAGGCATTCGGCGCGTTGCCCGTAATCGGCGACGGAACCGGATGGGGAAATTCCGGAGTCGGAATTCTCCTCGGCCCCGGTCAGTTCAACTTCGATGCGGCCTTGATCAAGACCACGCGAGTAGGCGGGTTGTCGGAAAACGCGACTCTGCAGTTCCGCTCCGAGTTCTTCAACTTGTTCAACCATCCGCAATTTGCCAACCCGGTGAGCACGGATGTGACCCAAGTAAATTTTGGGTGGGTTACCGCGACTTCGGTCAATCCGCGGTTGATCCAGTTCGCGCTGAAGTATATTTTCTAGCCTCGGTGGGGCGGACGGTGGAACCTGTCCGCCAACACTTGATAGCATCCGCACACTTTTCAGCCAAATGGCGCGCAAGGACGGAAAGTTTGTCACCAGGCGGCAGCGTCGTTATTTTCAAAATCACGCCCGCAGCATCGTTCTCCTGGGCGATCCGCTGCCGCAAGGCGGCACGGCCAACGCCCCGAACACCGGCATACCGGAGACTCTGCTGGAGGCGAGCGACGGCATGATTTACGTAACCACGCGCGGCTTCTTCGAGGAGGGACAGGGTCAACAGCGTCTTCCGGCTGCATCCGGCCAACGGAAATTTGACCACGGCTTACGAATTCGCCAACGCCCCGAACGGGGAGGGTGAAGGCCGCTTCGTCCAGAGCAGCGACGCCCGCCGGAACCTTCACCACTTCGGAAGCCTTTACCGTCGAGTGCGTCGGCGCAGTACTTGACGTACTATCCGTCCTGAACCGTTCATGATGGACGGCTGAAGGATTCCGTCGTACTCTAGACTGTCCCTTAGACTAGCGTTCAGAGGTGAACCCAGTGACTCGTCCGCACACACCAGTCCTTGCCTGGCTTGCTCCACTCATTTTCTGCGGTTTGGCTTTCGGACAAAATGGCGCGCTTCGTATCACAGAACCGATGCCATCCAGGGACGGAACGTCTGTCACCAGTGAACCAGCCATTCCTTTGAAGGGAACGCTGGCCTGGAAAGGCGGCGACAACCGCGTATTGTGGGAGAGCAGCCGGGGCTTCAGCGATCTGGCTGCCGTTCACCTGGCAGGCGATAGCAAGACCATTCTTTGGAACTCCTCCACGCCGGTTCCTTTGCGTCCGGGAATCAACCACGTTCGGATCAAGGCGCTGGGACAACCCGGCGCAGCCGCCTTTTTGAATATTTTCTATGCGCCGCGCACGCCGGCGGCGGCGCCACAACTGAAAACCGCCTTCGTCCGGGGAAAACAAATTCTCTACGAAGTGCGAGACGGCTTCGCGATTTATCAGGGCGACATGATCCTGGCCAAGGCCTCCGACCTCGCCGCGGCAAAATCTCACGCTGCATCTCACCCCCTCATGGCTCTTGCTGGCAAAAACGGAGAGCACTCCGATTCGCTAACCATCGCACCCAATTTCTTCGCCACCATCGGATTGTGGCCGGTGGTGAACGGCGTAGTCCGAGTGCCGTATACCATTACGAATGTCAACACGCAAAACACGGCCAACATCAACGCGGCCATCACGGAATCCAATACTCAACTGGCAGGCGTAGTTCAGTGGGAGCCTGCCACCGCCAGCGACGTGAACCTGGTGAATTTCGATTTCGATCCGAGTAACTTGACAGGCGCTTGCGAGGCCTACGTGGGCATGGTGGGAATGACGCAAACCATCGGCGGGTCCATCAACTGCACCACCACCACCATCCTGCATGAGATGGGGCATACGCTGGGCCTGTACCATGAGCAGTCGCGCGCGGACCGCAACAACTACGTCAATTACATGGAGCAGAACATCGACAAGCCCAATCACGACAATTTCGACATCGTCGGCTACAGTAGCGCCGATTCCGGTTACTACAATTATGCCTCCATCATGGAATACGGCCCGTTCAATTTCAATAAAGACGGTGTGTCGCCAACCCTCGAAACAATTCCGCCCGGAATGGTTCTCGGCGACAGCCTTCCTCAATACACCACGGGCGATCTGGATGGAATTATGCGCCTTTATGCGCACGCCCCGAGTTCCATTACCGTGGATACCAATCCTACTGGATTGCAGGTTATCGTAGACAGCGTTACCTGCGCGGCGCCCTGCGTTTTTAATACTTGGGCCAGCGGTTCCCAGCACACGCTGAGCGTCCCGGCCGCCAATCAAACGCTGCAAGCGCTCAACGGTCAGAACTATGTTTTCGGGCGCTGGAACGCCGTCCAGGTAGGGACCGTCATGCAGCCCGTAACTTCTCAAACCATCACAGTTACTAACTCATTCGGTAACGGGGCGCTGCTCAGTCCATCCACATCGCCAGCCATTACGAACTACCTCGCGAGCTTTATTCCGGTCCATCCTTACAGTCCCACTGTTTCTCCGGCCGGCGATGCTGTGATAACTCCCTCGCCCGCGCCCAACAGTAGCGTTACGGTCAACGGCTCGCCAACCTATCTCGACCGCCAGTTGATTACTCTAACCGTGGCTCCGAAGGCCGGATTCAATTTCTACGACTGGTATCCCGCGCCGTTTTTCAGCCTCTACACCAATCCCTTTACGTTTTACCTCACAGACGATATGGATACGGCAACGGCTAACTTGGTTACCGATCCGGTGACCACCATGGCCGCGGCTTCGCCCGACATTACCGCGACCGGGTTAGGCATTTTCCCGGGGTTTGCCATCGGAGTAGTGGACGGAAATGGGAATGTTTCTACGGCTTACACTCCGGAGAATTTCGACGCCACTTACAACGGCTCGGGCTTCGGTACCGGAAAGACGGTAAGCTTTTCAACGACGGCCACTCAATCGCCGGTAACCACCAACATCGGTTACCAGTTCAGTAACTGGTCTGGAGCGGGGAGTCCCAGCGGGGATAATCTCAGCGTCACCGTTCCGGCTTCCGGCGTAAGCACATCCACCGCTAACTACGCGCCCAGCTTCCGTTCCATCATCCAATCTCCGTTGTCCTGCCCAGACAGTTCCTATGACAACGAACTTACGGTAACATCCTCACCGACGGGAAGCAATGTGAACCCGGAGGACGTTTCGGACGGCTACGTGGACGCGTTTTTCAACAGCGGCACCGTGACCTTCACGGCCGGAACCGGGCCAACCGGACTGAGTTTCGCGGGGTGGACGCTGGATTTGTCCGCCGGGGGAACTACCAATCCGTTTCCGTTCTTGCTGACGGGGCAAGTGCTGGGGACGGCCAATTTCAATATTAGCGGCGCCGCTCCACTTACCATTACCAGCGTCTCGTCAACCACTGTCACTAATGCGGCGGTGAACCTGACGATTACCGGTACGGGATTCTCGACCAACGCCTCCAACCTGTACACCTATTTCGTCGATCCCACCACCGGCTATTATTTGTACCGATCCAATACGCCTACGCCTGGTAGTTCCACCCAAGTTGCGATTAATCTGAATCCCGGCGATGTCTCGACCGCTGGATATTACCAGGTGGTTGTGCTGAACGCCGTAACTTCGGGCTGCAATCCCAGTGCGGTTGGCACCTTCTCCGTCAACAACTCGGCTGGCCCGCCGGTACTCGGAATCACTAAGTCGCATACTGGCAATTTCAACCAGGGTCAACAGAACACGCAGTACACGATTTTGGTCAGCAATATAGGCACCGGTCCCACGGTCGATCCGGTAACGATGACCGAAACCGTGCCGTCGGGTGAAACCCTCGTCTCAATGTCGGGTTCTGGATGGATTTGTACTCTGAGCCCGTCCACCTGTACGCAATCCACAGTATTGGCCGCCGGGATGAGTTACGGCGCCATCACTGTGACCGTCAACGTTGCGGCGAATGCGACTTCGCCCCAGGTAAATACGGCGACAGTAAGTGGAGGCGGTGCGGGGTCCGCCACGGCGAACGATTCAACCACGATAATCGTTCAGGTGTCGGTTCCGAACGTGGTGGGCGATACGCAAGCGGCGGCCACCAGTGACATTACAGGCACCGGGTTGGTGGTCGGTACCGTAACAACGGCTACCAGCGCCACGGTGGCGTCCGGCAACGTGATCAGCGAAAGTCCGGTCGCGGGGACGCTGGTAGCGGGGGGTTCAGCGGTGAATCTGGTAGTGTCTGTCGGCCCCACCGGTACTCCGGGGGTGGTCTCAGTAACCCCGACTCCCGCCACGGGGCTTTCCAATACTTTCGTGCTCACTTACTCCGATACGGGCGGCTACGCCAATCTCAACCACGTGGGAGTGATCTTTAATCCGGCGGCCAATGCGTCAAACTCCTGCTATGTCTTGTATTATCCGTCTGCCAATCTCGTTTATCTGCTGAACAACGCGGGCACCGGGTCATCGAGCCTGACTCCCGGTTCCGGGTCGCTTTCCAACAGTCAGTGCACCATTACGGGAAGCGGCACTTCGGTTGTGAAGTCGGGAGACACACTCGCGCTCCATCTGGCAGTAACCGCCAGCGCCACTTATACGGGTAGACAGAGCATCTTCCTGTACGCCGATGACATCAGTTCCGCGAACACAGGCTGGGTGAGCAAAGGCTCCTGGACGCCCGCCGCCAATCAGGCGCCCACGGTAGTTTCGGCGACCCCGAATCCGGCCACCGGCCTCTCCGTTACGTTCGCGCTGACTTACTCGGACCCCAACGGCGCATCGGATCTGGGCATTGTGGCGGTGGACTTCGGTCCCGCGGAAGGCACTTCAAATTCCTGCTACGTTTCGTATTACCCGTCTACCAACGCTCTTTACCTGTTGAACAATGCGGGCACAGCATCCACCAAGATTACTCCTGGTTCCGGAACGCTTTCGAACAGTCAATGCTCGATCACGGGGAGCGGCACAACCGTCGTGAGGTCGGGAGATAATCTGACGCTCAACCTGGCCGTGACGGCGAGCTCCACTTACACCGGGAAACAGAACGTCTTCATGATGGCCGAAGACAATAGTGCGGGAACTACGGGCTGGATCGACAAGGGGACGTGGACGCCCGCCGCCAATCAACCGCCCTCCGTGGTTTCGGTGACTCCGAATCCAGCTACCGGTCTTTCCAATACGTTCGCGCTGACTTACTCGGACCCGAACGGCGCGTCCGACCTGCAAGTGGTAAAGGTGGTCTTCGGCACCGCGGTAACCGCCGCGAGTTCCTGCTTTGTCTTGTATTACCCTGCCACCAATGCACTCTACCTGCTGAACAATGCCGGCACCGGAACCACGACGATAACTCCCGGTTCCGGGACGTTATCGAACGGTCAATGCACCATCACCGGAAGCGGCACAACGGTAGTGAGGTCGGGAGATAATCTTACGCTCAACTTAGCCGTAACCGCCAGCTCCACGTACACCGGCGCGAAGAGCGTCTTCATGTACGCCGAAGACAACAGCTCTGCAACCACGGGCTACGTGAACAAAGGGACTTGGACGCCATAGAGCGAAAGAGCTCGAGACCCTGCCGCTATTGCCCTCCGGCCTTGGCTCGGAAAAGCGTGACCGAGCCGCGATCGGAGGGAACGGACCAGTTCGTCAATTGGCTGCGATCGCGCCAAAAACTCCCGTAGTCTGATTGACACCGCCGGCATTGAAGTAAAGCACATTAGTCGGCCCAGATTCGGTGTTCCCATCTCCAAACGAGAGACCCCACAGCCCAGGGATGGTCAAATCCGATCCGTTGCTCTGTAAAAATCCTTGGAAAGCCCCATTCGTGACCTTGTAAGCCCCGATCCATCCGCTCCCGGTGTTCCCCACCAGAAGCATGCCGCTGAATGTTCCGAAATTAGAGGGCGAATACGCCACTCCCCACGGCTGATTGAACCAACCATCCTGCAGCCGCAACAAAAGCTTACCGTTGGTATCGTAAATATTCACATAACCCGTCCCTCCGCCGGCACTCGCGTTGTAAGTCACCGCAATTACCGTCCCGATGGCCTGAATTCCTGCCGGAGTATAGGTGGAGGGTATTTTCGAATCCGTGAAGGCCCCCGCCGGAAGGGTAAGTCGAGTGAACGCCGTGGCATCGTACGCCTCCACTCCGCCGTTGGCATTGGCGGCGTAGTACGTTGGGTTGCCGCTGGTGGCGTTCTTCGCCAGCGTCAGGCCCTGATAGGAGGCTCCGCCGGCGGCATTATTCACCATGATGTTGGCTGTGCTCACGTGGCATTCCAGGCAGGACTTGCCCGCCTTGCTCGGCGTCGCGCTGGCATTCCAGACGGAGATCGTGCCGTCCAAAGTGGCAAAAGCAAAATTGTTGTTATATGGATCGAAAACAGTTCCAGTAGGACTGCCTGTGCCGGCGCCGCTGGCCGGCGGAATGCTGACCGTTAAGCCGACAATGGTTCCGTTCGCGTAGTATAAGGTGGAAAGACCGGTGACCTGGTCGCTCGCCCACCACTCGTTCTCTTTCAGGCTTTCGTACGGGCGCGACAGTCCCCATGGATTCACCAGGCGAGTATCCTGCGTGGATGTCACAATATTCGACACGGTGTAACTGGTGGTTTGAGCGCCGGCGGCGATGGCAAGCAGCAGGGCCGCGCCCAGCATTACAACATTTCTCATTGTCTCCTCCTGTCTTCCCGGGCTTCAGCTTCAAGGCTGATCCGAGGAGAGAGTAGCATGTTCCATCGGAGAAAAAATAGGAGGTTTTTACCGCTGTACGGCGCCAGTCCATCCGTAACCCGTCCGTTATGTTGGAGCACATTCCGGCGCACGCACCCTCGAAAGTACTCCTATGTCTTGCCGCTTTGCGCCGCAATGCGCGGCCCTACCGCTCCCTCACGGTCGCGGCTCTGTAACGCGCTGAATCTACCGACCCGCGCGCGTGAGCAAGCGGTCTTTTGGAAGTTTCGACAAGCGCACTTTCCATAAGTTTCGGTCACTTCTTGAACCACAAGTCCAGAAACTTATCGGCCAGCTCCTGCGGGACGTCCGCGGTCGCTTTGGTCTGCGCCTGTTGCTGGGTCACTTGAATCCCGTCGTACAGCTTGAGCAGGTCGGGCTGATTGTCGGGTGTGTTCAGGCGTCCGAATCCGACCAGGCCGCGCACCAGATCGTGAATGAACTTGGCGTCGCGCTCGGTATTGCAATTCACCACCGCCACCGCGTCGATGCCATGGCTCAGGTTCATGCCGAGCGTCGCGCTGTCTACGGACCGCAGGGCCTGCATGATATTGCCGAGATTTCCTTCGCGCGGCAACGGCAGGTTTAAATTTTCGACGCCGCCGGTAAGCGCGGCATAAACCTGATCGCCTGCCGGTAGCGTGCGCAGCAGATCGCGCAGCGGGACTGGCAGGCCGCGAGCGCCGCCGGGCTGATCGAAGTACGCGCGCACGTCCGCTTGCGATCCGGCCACCGCCGTGGAAGCGTCCATAAACGCGATGGCGGCTCGATCGTCGCCGAACAACGAGTGTCCTTTGTAGTTGGACGGAGCGACGCCGTTGGACTTGAAGCGCGCCTCCAGATCCGTAATGCGAAACGTCCCGCGCACCAGCAGCAGAGCGCTCTTGCCGTTGGAGCAAGTGAGAATCTCGGAGAGATCCTTGCGCGGGTCCAGGCCGGTTTGTTGAGTGAACCGATCGAGCTGCGGCAAAGGAACGCGGGTGATGAGCTTTTGATAGATGGCGGTGTCGCGAATCGCGGCGAGATTCACGCCCAGCACAACTACGGTGTCGGAGGGGACCAGCGTTTCGAGCGCCGGACTGACGTGCAAAGACGCGGATTGCCTGGGCTGGCAGGCGGTAAGCAGCAAACATGCCGAGGCGACAGCCGGGAGCCGGCGCACTAAAAATCTCTCCGCGCGAAGATGGCCAGCGCCGCGCCGAGCATTACCGCGCCGAACAAGGCCGACGTCCAGATCGGCGTGTATCCGGTGAACGTGCGGCTTTGGATGGCGTCCAAGGTCATCTTGCCCACTTCATAAACCTTGGGCAGCGAATAATACAGCACGCGCCACAGATCGCGCGACCATTCCGACGACAGCAGCCGCATCATCAGGCTGGTCTGCGCCAGGATGGGGCTGATGATCATCAGAGCCACGGTGATCATGGTGGCGGCCGCGGCGCTTTCGAGCGTCACGCCGATCAGCACCACGACGGCCAGGAGCACCGCGAAGATAAACGTGGTGGTGGCGATCGCAATCAAAAAGCCGGGCGACCAGATGCCGGTCTTCGCGCCGAGAATGGTCCACACGCCCAGCACCAGGTAGCAGGTGTTCAGAAAAACCACCAGGACATTCCCGGCAAAGCGTCCGAGCAAAATATGAGCTCGAGAGAGGGGCTTGGAAAGCAGTAGTTCGATGCGGCCCGGCTCCAGCACGCTGGGAACCAAGCCGGCCGAAGCAAACACCGCGAGAAACATTCCCCAGGTGTAAAGGAACGTCGCGATTCCGCCGTAGACGCCGCGCACCAGGCGGTCTACGTTCGCGTCCGCGGGGCCTTGCCGGCCAAACAGCGAGACCGTTGCGGTAGCGCCCGCCACGATGTCGATGCGCAGCAGGAACAGGAAAAACAAGATCAGCAAAGTGGAGAGGCCAAACAGCACCCAGAATATTTTTCGCGCCAGCGCCTCGCGGAAGGTGTCGCGGATCAGTGCCAGCGTGACCATTATTTTTGGACCGTCCGAACGAAGACCTCTTCCAGGGTGCTGGTGGTGGGCACCAGCGCCTCAATTTCGCAGCGCTGGGCCCGCAGCAGATCCAGCGCGCCGTTGGCCAGCTCGCGAGTGGGGAATTGGAAATCCACCAATCCGTCGCGAACTGCCATCGAGGTCGCGCGAACGCGCAACTCTTCGGCCAGGGCCTCCGGAGGCTGCCCCACCGTGAGCCGGTAGCCTTTCCCGGCGGTAAGTTCCTGCATTTTTCCCGACAGCGCCACTTTTCCTTTATCCAGGATGGCAACTTCGTGGCACAGCGTTTCCACTTCCGCCAGCAGATGCGAGTTTACGAAAATCGTCACGCCGCGCTGCTCGAAGCCTCCCAGAATATCGCGGATCTGGCGGCGGCCCACGGGATCCACGCCATCGGTGGGCTCGTCCAGAATCAGAATGGTAGGGGAATGAATGAGAGCTTGCGCCAGTCCCAGACGTTGCAGCATGCCTTTGGAATACTTGCCGATCCGCATGCTGGCCCATTGGCTCAGCCCCACCAGCTCCAGTTGCTCCGGAATCAGCTTTTTTCTGCGCGACGCATCCACGCCCGAGAGCGCCGCGTAGAAATCGAGCATGCCTGCGCCGGTAAAGTAAGTGGGAAAGCGGTGGTTCTCCGGAAGGTAACCGATGGGCCGGCGCGCTTCCGGCTGGCTGGCATCGCGCCCGAAGATCAGAGCGGCGCCACGGGTGGGCCGCACGGCGGAAAGCAGGGTTTTGACGAAAGTGGTTTTCCCCGCGCCATTCGGCCCCAGCAGCCCGAATACCGCCCCGCGCCGGACCTGCAGAGAAACGCCGTCAATGGCGCGGACCTCCCTCCGCTTCCAGCGGGAAATGTACACTTTCGTGAGATCCTGCGTCTCGATGGCGTATGCGGAGTCCACTCACACCAGAATACGCAGGAACGGCCGCCCTTTGTTCCCGCTCGCAATTCCTATGAAATGGAGCGTGTGGATAGCATAAGATTGGAACATAAGATAACGACACAAAATACGAATGACGCCGCCTACTGTCGCCAACCCCCTGCTTCAAATTCAGTTTCAAATCCCGTTCGATCAGATTCGCGCCGTAAATGTGGAGCCTGCCATTGAGGAGCTGCTGCGCGATGCGCGCGGGGAGCTGGATGAGTTGACGTCCGAGCCTGCTCCGCGAACCTTCGCCAACACGCTGCAGAGGCTGGATCGCCTGACAGACCGCCTGGAATACGCCATGCAGATTGTCCGCAATCTGGAGGCGGTTGCCACCACGCCGGAGCTGCGCGCGGCTTACAACGCAGTGCAGCCCACGGTGAGCGAATTCCACTCCTCGCTGCCGCTCAATGAAGCTTTGTGGCAGGCCGTATTGAGCTATTCGCGAACCGATGAGGCGGCCATTCTCACCGGCGTTCGAAAACGTTTCCTTGAAAAGACCCTGGATGATTTCCGCCGCCATGGCGCGGAATTGAGCGCGCCCGGCAAGCGGCGCATCGCCGAGATCGATGTGGAGCTGACCAAACAGACCATCCGATTCGCAGAGAATGTCCTGGACTCCACCAATCGATGCGAATGGGTGATCGCGGACGAGCGCCAACTGGCGGGACTGCCCGAAAGCGCGAGAGCGATGGCGCGGGCCAGCGCGGCTTCCAAAGGGCTGCCGGAACCCGCCTGGCGTTTTACGCTGCAGGCCCCCAGCTATCTGGCTGTGATTACCTATCTGGACGACGAAGGGATGCGGCGCAAGGTTTACGAAGCCTTCGTGGAGCGCGCCACTGAAGAGAAGTACGACAACCGGCCCATCATGCGGAGCATTTTGGAATTGCGTGGCGAGAAGGCCCGTCTGCTGGGCTATCGCGACTTTGCCGACCTGGTGCTGGAGGACCGGATGGCGCACGCCGGAGATCGCGCGCAGCGCTTCCTGGAGGATCTAAGGCACAAGACCGAAGCGTACTTCGAAAAGGAAAACGCGGATTTGCTGGCCTTCTCCGGTAGAGCGGAGTTGCAGCCTTGGGATATCCCTTATTACGCGGAGAAACAGCGCGCCGCGCTCTATGACTTCGACGAAGAGGCTTTGCGGCCCTACTTTCCGCTGGAGAGCGTGATCCAGGGGATGTTCGAAATTGTCCACCGTTTGTACGGGATCTCGGTATTGGAGAAGCAGGGCGTGCCGGCCTGGGATCCGCATGTCAAGTACTACGAAATCTATGACGATAGCCGGCCTCGCGGCAACGAACTGGTGGGCGCGTTTTATGCCGACTGGTTTCCGCGCGAGAATAAGCGCGGCGGCGCCTGGATGGATACGCTCATCACCGGCGACGCGCATGCCAATGGAAAGGGTCAGGATCCGCATCTGGGCATGATCTGCGGGAATCTGACGCCGCCCGGCGAAGATCGCCCCGCGCTGCTGACGCATCGGGAAGTGCAAACTATTTTCCACGAGTTCGGCCATCTGCTGCACCATTGCCTGACGCGCGTGGAGTTGCGCGGGTTCGCCGGCGTCAACGTCGCCTGGGATTTCGTGGAGCTGCCGTCGCAAATCATGGAGAACTGGACCTGGGAGCGCGCTGCGCTGGATCTGTTTGCGCGGCACTACCGCTCCGGCGCGCCGCTCCCGGCCGAGTTGCTGGAGAAAATGCGCAGCGCGCGCAATTTCCGCGCGGCCAATGCCCAGATGCGCCAGCTGGGATTCGGACTGGTGGACCTGGCGCTGCATCGGGACATCCCGCCGGGTTCCAACATCGACCTTCTGGCGTTTGCCAGAGACATGCTGCAGCCGTTCTCGCCGGCCCGGTTGCCGGAGCACTACGCGACTATCGTCAGCTTTACGCACTTATTCTCCAGCCCGGTGGGCTACGGCGCCGGCTATTACTCTTACAAGTGGGCGGAGGTGCTGGACGCCGACGCCTTCACTCGATTCCAGAAGGGCGGCATCTTCAGCCGGGAAGTGGGCGCGCGTTTCCGCGATCGAATCCTGGCGCGCGGCGACAGCGAAGATCCCGCCGAGTTGTATCGCAGCTTCATGGGGCGCGATCCGGATCCGGACGCGCTGCTGAAGCGGTCCGGCCTGCTGGCCCATCGATAGCCGGAGTGAGCGCCCCCCCGCACTTTTTCGCCGGCCCTCGCGCCTTGGGAGAGGGCGTCGCCCGCCCGGAGTCCCAGACCGCGGAACGTGGTGCAATGAAGGAGGGTGGTGCATGAGATCTTCCATTCGGCTCGGCAAGCTTTTCGGCATTGAAATCGGTCTGCACTACAGTTGGTTTCTGATCGCCCTGCTCATCACCATGTCGCTGGGCTCGCAGTTCCAGCAGAGCCATGCGGAATGGGGATCCACCACCATCTGGGCGCTCTCGGCGCTCACCGCTATCCTTTTTTTCGTTACGCTGCTGGCGCACGAAATGTCCCACGCGATGGTGGCCCGAGCGCGTGGATTAACCACCCGGGCGATCACGCTGTTCGCCCTGGGCGGCGTGGCCCAGATCGAGAAGGAGCCCGAGGACGCCAAGACCGAGTTTTTAGTGGGAATCGTAGGGCCGCTTTCGAGCGCGTTGATCGGCTTGGCTTCGCTCGCAATCGCCTGGGCGTTGGGATGGCACATTGGCGCGGCGCCCGCCACGCCCTTGCGCGCCATGTTGGTGTGGCTTGGATACATCAACCTGTCGCTGGCCGCGTTTAATATGATTCCCGGCTATCCGCTGGACGGCGGCCGGATCTTGCGCTCCATCCTGTGGCTCACCTCGAGCGACGCGCTACGCGCCACCGAACGCGCAGCCGCCGTCGGCAAGGCGATCGCACTGTTGTTCATCGCTTTCGGAATCTTCCGTTTCTTTGGCGGCGCGGGCTTCGGCGGACTTTGGATCGCGTTTATCGGATGGTTCCTGCTGCAGGCGGCCACCGCCAGCGCCAGTTCCGTGGCCCTGACGGCGGGCTTGAAGGGCGTCCGGGTGAGCGATGTGATGACCGCCGATTGCGTCATGCTGGATGGCAACATGAACGTGGAACAGTTTGTCGAGAACCACCTGCTGCGGTCCGGCAAGCGCTGCTTCGTGGTACAGCAAAATGGCGAGGTGGCGGGGTTGGTGACGCCGCACGAAGTCAAGGAACTGGAGCGGCCGCGCTGGCCTTACACCACGCTTTCAGACATCATGCGTCCGCTGGATCAACTGCATACGGTAGCGCCTACGACGACCGTGATGGAGGCGCTCGAAACTATGGGCCGCGACGATGTCAACCAGCTTCCCGTGGTCAGCGGGAACCACCTGGACGGGATTATCACGCGCGCCAACGTGTTGCAATTCCTTCAGACACGAACCGAACTCGGCCGGTAAACTCCGATAAACGGTGCGTGTTCCGCCCTGGAACAATCGGCGTGCAATTGGAGTTTCAAATATGGCATCCGCAGCGGTAAACTCACCTAACTAACCCGCGTAGTCCGGCCCCGATGGACGATGCGGCAATTTTTGAGCGTGCTTCCTGACGCGATCTTTCAAATGTCGCCCGAAGAGGCTGAGGTCGCACTGCTACTGCCGTTGCCGGGTGCCAGGTAGGATGTCCAGCGAAGCTGTCAGGGCCTACCCCCTGCAGAAAAACGTCTCGATTGTTTGCAACGGCGTTTCTTCGCATTAACAATTGTCACAAGCTGGATGAGGTGAGCGTTCTCAGGCGAAACGGGTGCCGAATAAGGCGACGCGGCAGCGTTGGCGCGCTACAATGCCGCGCTTGATTTCGCCGATCAGGTTCATGATCGGTAAGGGCGAAAGCTCGATCAACTCGGCGATCGCGATATGCGGCGCAATAGCAGGGATCACCGCGAACTCCGCGCTTGGACCTTGCAAGCGGGCGATCCATGCAGCCGGCCTCCACCGCGGCCAGCACGCGATCGACGTGGGCATGCGCAGTTTTGCGAACTCCTTCGACGACTCCGGCGGTATTACGCGAAGACGTCGTACAGAGAACTTGGCACGGACGGCGTGCGGAACAGCGCTTGCGTTTCCTGGGTTTGCGAATTGCCTTGGTAAGCAGCCAATTGATCGGCCAGCGAGGAGCCGGGGTCGAGACTGGATCCAGATGGGGATGAGGTTGCGGTTGAGCCCACCGGCGCCAGCGCCGAGAAGAGAGAATCGGTGGGCGGGGTTGAAGTGTTCGAAACGCCAAAGATGGCATCGGCGGTCTGGAGTTGAAGCGCCTGATCGGAGATTTCGACGATATCGCTGGCAGGGGCCTTCGCGAGGGCCGATACCACGTTAGGCGAAGACAAGGTCGCCAGCAGAGGCGAGTTCTCGTTGGTCAAGGTCTGGAGCAGGTCCGACAGACCGTTGTTGGTTGAGGCAGTGCTGGTGGAGGCGACGGATCCCATAAAATACCTTTTTTATTTATCGGCTTTAGGCGTCGTACGCTTTAGCGCCTTTTACAAATCCTTGGCGCGGGCGGCTTGACGGAAGAAACGGTCATAACAGGCTCTCGAATGGGCGCTACGCTCTTCGCGCCGTGGCGAGAGGGGGGTTGCGCGCGCGACGCAGCCCTTGCGCTTTTGCGACAGCGATGGCCAGGCGAAAAGGCGTTTACAGGAGAGTGAACGCGCCACGCAAAGGGTAAGCGCGCCACGGGTGCTTAACCGTTTTGGGGGTCTCGCGGCTCCACAGCAGAAATCGCGCTAAGAAGCAACGAAACATGTCGCGTACGCACGAGTGCGCGCTGCACGCAGGGGTGTTCCCATCGCGTTCCGCAGAACAATGGTGATGAAAATAAAAGACTTGCCTGCGGCGTCGTCTTTTACATTCGAGGGTGCGTGCGCCACGGGTTTGGCCAGTACATTCAATGGGTTGGGAGATAGTGGAAGAGGTCGGCTACAGATCGGCGCGGTGGCCGCTGAGCGCCTCCGATGACAGCTGCCCCCAAAACGGGTAAGCGCCCGCGCGCCACATCACGGGATCGTCCCTACCACGAAGGAGTTATCCGCTCACGCGCCTTCCGTGGTAAGCGAGAAACGCTACATCTCGTGATGCGATTGAAGGGCGATTTCTTTACATTACAGAGGAGACGTTGATTCACAACACCTCAATCCAGTTTCTGAAAGGAATCGCATCATAATGTTAGGCATGTCTTTAGCGACATGCACTTTCGTGCACGTGTTGATCAGTTTGATTGCTATAGCCTCGGGATTCGTGGTGGTGTTCGGGCTGCTCGGCGGGAAACGCCTGGAAAGCTGGACGGCCATCTTTCTCACCACCACTGTGCTGACCAGCGTTACGGGGTTCGGGTTTCCCTTCGAGCACCTGTTGCCTTCGCACAAGGTGGGTATCATATCGCTGGTGGTGCTGGCGATAGCCATCGCGGCGCGCTACGCATTTCATCTGGCGGGCGCGTGGCGCTCGATCTACGCCGTGGGCGCCACCCTGGCGCTGTACCTGAATTTCTTTGTGCTGGTAGTGCAGTCGTTCGAGAAGGCGCCGCCTCTGAAGGAACTGGCGCCGACGCAATCCGAGCCGCCCTTCCTATTCACCCAGCTTGTGGTGCTGGCGCTTTTCCTGGCGCTCGGCAGCCTGGCGACCATCCGTTTCCGGAGAGCCGCAGTTCAGGCCGCGTGAGCGCGCTCGGGCAGTTTGGCCGCGGGCATCAGTGACCCGTTTCCATGCCGGAAAAGTTCGGAGCGCAGTGAACCAGTTGCCCGCGTACGGCCACGATCGCGGCGCGTGCCGGGGATGTGCTTGAGATACTCCGCGCGTGCTGCTTGCGCACAATCCAGGAGAAGGTTGTCGTCCGGGTCTTTGTCTGAAATGTCGAAAGTCCGAAAAGACCGCTTGCTCACGCGCGCGGCTCGGTAGTTTGGGCGCGTTTCGGTAGTTTGGGCGCGTTTCGGTAGTTTGGGCGCGTTTCGGTAGTTTGGGCGCGTTTCGGTAGTTTGGGCGGGCGGTTCCTCAGTTGAAGAACGGGGTGCACGTCAGATTTATGAAGTGAGCCGCCCTGCCGTCTATTAAGGTGAAGTCACGCGGCGGCCTGCAATGAAGTCGAGCAACGTTCCCAGAAATCCTCGAAACGCCCACTGAGTTTGGAACAGCGCAGAGCGATGATCGCATTGGCGCCCGAAACGCTCCAGTGCATGCCGGACCGTTTAAGCCGGGTTCCGATCGCTACTTTGCAACCGGCCTCCAGGACGCCGGTTGAGGTGCACAGTCCCAGAGCGTGAAACTTCGGGTAGCGCATGCGGGCGCGATTGCGGAAGATATACAGCGCGCATTTGATCGCCTCGGTGCAGGAATCATGGGCGCGAAGCTCGTGGATGAGGGCGCGCAGTTTTCCGTCATCCAACTCGGCGCAGCGTGCTTCGGCCCATGGTT
>Ga0302326_10004072_pt1 | contig 34044 bp, 30 predicted proteins | sample Palsa_T0_3_FD_202264 | JGI IMG/M metagenome (GOLD analysis project Ga0302326, IMG submission 202264) | Peat permafrost microbial communities from Stordalen Mire near Abisko, Sweden - Palsa_T0_3 | ecosystem: Environmental > Terrestrial > Soil > Palsa > Peat permafrost | place: Sweden: Abisko...
TGACCGGGGTAGGAATCGCGCTGGCGATAGCGGGCTGCGCATCTACACCCCAGCCCAACGAAGCCCTCGAGAGGGCACGCACTGTCGTCCAGGCAGCAGAAGCCGATCCCAATGCGGCAAAGTATGCAGCCGTGGATTTACAAACGGCGAAGTCCGATCTGGCGGTGGCTGATGCCGCATTCATCAGGCGCGATGAGCCGAGCATTGCACAGCCGGCCTATATGGCAGCGCAGAATGCACGGCTCGCCCAGTTAAGGGGAGCGGCAAAAGCGGATGATGCACGCGTCGCCGCCGGACAGGCGGAGCGCGACAGCATCGTACTCGCCGCCAGGACCAACCAGGTTGACAGTGCCAATCGCGCCAAGGATGCCGCGAATCGCGCCGCGAGCGATGCAAATCGCGCAACGGATGACGCGAAAATCGCCCGTGACCAAGCCACGGAAAACGCCGCGCGGCTGCAGGCGGAAGTCGATGCGCTCAAAGCAAAGCCAACCGATCGGGGCTTGGTGCTGACTCTCGGCGATGTGCTATTTGAGACTGGCAGCTCCACATTGAGTCCCGGAGCGGGACGCAACATGGATCGGCTGGTTCAATTCCTAACGGAGCACCCTGAGCGCATGGTGCAGATTGATGGGTTTACCGATAGCATCGGCACCGACTCATACAATGAAGACCTTTCGCAGCATCGTGCGGACGCGGTGAGATATCAACTCGTATCGCGAGGCATCAGCTCCACCCGTATTGGAACTCAGGGCTACGGCAAGGCCTATCCGGTCGCCAGCAATTCAGAGTCGAGTGGTCGACAGCTGAATCGGCGGGTCGAAGTGGTTATCGGTGCGGATAACGGCTCGGCCGTTGCGGCTCGGGGCGGCATCTAAAGACTGAAGTACAGCGGCAGGGTATTCTCATGGCATGCCCTGACCGCTTGCTGCACGTATTCACGGAGTACCCCAAGTGGTCGCGTCGCGTGTTGCCCGTGAGCGATACTGAGACGGCGTAACACCGAAGTGTGCTTTGAATTCGCGGCACAGGTGGGGATGACTTGCGAAGCCGCAGCTCTGGGCGATCTCGCAGATGCTGCTCTGCTCCTCGAGCAGCAACAACGCGGCGCGTTCGGTTCGCAACCGCCTCATATACGTCCCGACGGAAAGACCGAAGAAGCGTCGAAATTCCCGTGCAACATGGATCTCGTGTCGTGCGGCGGCGCGGGCGATTTGCGCCAGACTTGGACCGTTAAACGCATTCTCATGGATGAAGTCGCGGGCGGCACGTAGCCAGGCCGGTGCCTTGGCATCGGTGCGCGTCGCGGTCCAATGGCGCCCGAAGGCGGCAATGGTTTCCAGCAGCAGTCCTTCACATGCGACCGCCGACAACGCATCGCGATGCTGCATCTCCTCGAGCAGCCGGTCACCCAAATAACGAAACACCTCGGAGGACACGTGCGGTGCATCGCCCAGTCGCGCCTTACTGTCGGTCAAATAGTCGAGCCAGCTCTCGCACGGCTTGAAAATGATCTGCCGGGCACCCGCCGCGCCGAATTCTTGTGAATGCGTCAGGCCCGCCGGAAAAAATGCAGCATGGCCTCGTGCATAGTCTCGCTCGCGCTTGCCGATCCATTCGCGAAAATCTCCGTGCACCACGATACTCATCAGCGCTTCATGGTGCTGATGGGGAGCCATCGTGCCCCGAGGCGCGTAGCTGGAAATCCGCAGCTCAGTCGTGGCGAACATCGATCACTCCAATGGCCCGTCCGGGCAGTCAAGTGCTTCGGAGATGCAAGCACGCTCGGTATGTAGAAGACGAACGAGGGATCTAATTATAGTCTGAGCACTGATTCTTAAGGTGTCATGCCATGCGCTCATGGGCAAATTTCGGCTGCGGTTTCGTGTGTATCGGGTTAATAACGGCGTATTCGGCGTTCGCTCACGCTCAAGCGGTGCTGACGCCCGCGCAGGCCCTGGACTACCGGCGGGTAGGCGATCTGCATTTTTCGCCCGATGGCTCCAAGCTCGTGTACGTCGTGCAAAGTTATCGATGGGACTGGCAACCGCATCTGTGGGTGCTCGATGTCGCCAACGGCAATGCACACCAGATTACGCCGGAAGGGAACTCCGAACGCTCGCCCCAATGGTCGCCTGACGGCAAGCTGCTCGCTTTTTTATCCAACCGTAACGGCAAGACGCAGGTCTATGCGATGCCAACGGACTCGGGCGCGGCGACCGTGGTGACTGCGCGCAAGTACGGCGTGACCAGCTTCCATTGGTCGCCCGACGGTCGCACGATTGCCTATCTTGCGAAAGAGGACGACGCACCTGGCACCGAGAGCGGACCGCAGGTCGCCGACCGCGAGAGCGACCTTCCGCGCCTCTGGATCGTTGATCTTGCCTCGAAGGCGACGCGCGGCATCGGCACCCCCGGCTACCGGATCGATGAGTTTCAGTGGCAGAACTCGACCAACATTCTCGTTGCGGCCGCCGCGAAGCCGCAAATCGAGGAATATACCGACGCCATCTACTGCGTATCTCTCAGCGACGGCGCTTTCAAACTCAGCAGCCGTCCGCCGCAGCCTTTCAGAGGCCTGATCGTCTCCCCTGATGGGCGGCACTATACGGTGCAGTCCACTCGCACCAATGGACCCATCCCGCGGGACCTTTTTGTCGGCACGATCGGCCGCGACGATCTTCGCGACGTGACTGCGAGCGTTGATCGGGCGGTTGCGGAGGTCAAGTGGCACGAGCAATCCACGATCTGGGTGCGTGTGGTCGATGGCTTCGCCAATCGCATCTGGCGGTTCTCCCCGACCGCCGCCGCGGTGCCCGTCAAGTTGTCGCTTTCGGTGGCCGCCTTCGATGTCTCAGGCGGGGGGTTGGTCGCCTTCGCCGGTGGGGACTTCAATCATCTTCCAGCACTTTATCTCAGGGCCCTGGACGGTAGCGTGCGCCTGCTGGATCGGGTGCAGCAGGGCTGGGAAAACACGCAGCTCGCGCCTGCGGAAATCTTCCACGCGCAGAGCTTCGACGGCACACCGATCGAGGCTGCGCTGATGAAGCCCGTGGGCGTGCACGCGGCTGAGAAGCTGCCCCTCGTCCTGCTGGTTCATGGCGGCCCTTCGTCGAACTTCACTGCCGGCTACGATTGGGAGACGGCCTGGGCGCAACTGCTCGTCGCTCACGGTTATCAGGTGCTGATGGTCAATCCGCGCGGTTCCAACGGCTACAGCGAAGACTTCGTGAAGGCGAATCGTGGCGACTTGGGCGGGGGCGACTACAAGGATCTGATGAGCGTCTTGGATCAGGTCATCGCGCAAGGCGGGACGGATCCAAACCGTCTCGGCATCGGCGGATGGTCCTACGGCGGAGAGATGAGCGCCTGGGCGACCACGCAGACCGGGCGTTTCAAGGCCGCAGTCGCCGGCGCGCCAGTTTTTGATCAGCAAGCGGAATTTGAGACAGAGCAGGGTCCGGCGGATGATGAATGGCAATTCGGAACGCCGTGGGAACACGCCGATGTTTTCGCGCGTAACTCACCGGCTACGTATATCGGCAATGCCCACACGCCCACGCTGATCCTGGACGGCATCGATGATGCAAGCAATCCCGTGGGCCAATCGAAAGGACTGTACCGGGCGCTCAAGCATCTCGGCATCGAGACGCAGCTGGTCCTTTATCCCGGCGAGGGACACTCGCCGCGCAGCGGCGCCTACAACCTCGACATGTTCGAAAGAATACTCGACTGGTATGACCGCTTTCTCAAGGGATCCGACTGAATTTGTTTGTGCGCTCGAGATCCTCTACGGTGAGAGTCTCGTTGGACCCGGAGCTGCTCAAATGGATCCCTTTTTTGTATCGACTGCCTCGGTGGCCGTGGGCGAACTTGGCGATAAGACCCAGCTGCTGTCGCTAATTCTTGCCACGAGGCTGCGCAAACCGGTGCCGATCATTGCCGGCATCTTTGTGGCAACGCTCGTCAACCACCTCATCGCCTGTTCGGTCGGCGAATGGGTCGGCACCCTGTTGACGCCGAGCGTCCTGCGCTGGGTATTGGGGATTTCGTTCCTCGCAGTCGCCGCTTGGGCGCTGATCCCCGACAAGATGGATGACGACGTGAAGACCCGCAGCCACTATGGGATTTTCGTTCTTACAACAATCACCTTCTTCCTGGCTGAAATGGGCGATAAGACTCAAATTATCGCTCTGGCTCTCGCCGCCAAGTACAACGCGCTGATCGCAGTCGTTGCGGGGACCACACTCGGCATGATGATCGTGAATGTGCCGACGGTATTGTTTGCCGAGCGCGCGACGAAATGGATTCCGCTCAAGGTGGTGCGTGCCGTCGCGGCCCTTATTTACGCCGTCCTAGGCGTGCTAACGCTTGCCGGACAATCATCGATGCACTTATAGCCGCAACCGCAAGGTCACGCGGCTGACTACGGGATTTGGTATCCCCGTTAGTGTCCCGGTGCGACCAGCAAGACGATTCTCACGAGCACGAGGCCTGCCGCGACGATGAGATATCCGCGCAGCACGATGAGCCAAGTCCGATCAAGCACCGTCAACCGTGCCGGAGGAAGCTCACCGAGCGGCGCCATCCGCCACGTTGTTCGGTCGGCCGCGGTGAAGGTGTTTATTTGCTGAATCTTCGGGCCCCGCCGCTTATCGATGATGTGTGCGCCCAAGCTCATCAGCAATGCAAGCACGCTGCCGCCCACCAAAATCGCGAGGATGTGAACTCCTGAAATCGCCGGAAAAAGTACGGAAGCGGTCAGGATCACCGACAGCATCACGAGAATCGCGATCACGATGCTGGTGAAGATATTGGTCTTCTTGTCATTGGCCCAAGGGCCCAAGATCGCTTTGTCGTTGCACAACAGCAGCAAGAACACCGTGGCGCTCGGCAGCAGTACGCCGGCGAGCGTCTGCACGGCATTGGTGAGGAGGCCCAAGGGCGCACCCGGCGTCAAGACCACGGCCGCGGAGATCACGATGAGGCCAAAGTACACGGCGTAAAATCCCTTCGCATCGCTCATCTTGCGGTGCAGGGAGTGGCGCATCGAGAGCACATCGCCAATGGCATAGGCGGTGGAGAGGGAGACAGCGGCTGCACCGATTATGCAGGCATCGATCAGGGCGACCGCAAAAAAGACCCCCGCGGTGCGTCCGATGTGCAGCCCGATGCCGGTCGCTACGGCGCCCGCATCCTTAAAATGGCCGTATTCCGGCGTGCCTTTGAAGGCAACCGCGGTGAAGGCCATCATGGCAACCGCGCCTAAGATGATGAGGCCGATCCCGAGCCAGAGGTCAATGCGCTCGTACGGGATGTAGCGCGGGGTGATGCGCTTGTCGATCACGTAGCTCTGCTGAAAGAACAGCTGCCAGGGGGCCACCGTGGTGCCGACGATGGCGATGATCAGGAGCATGACATCCGCGACCGGCGCGTTCGCCGGAAACCGTGGAACAAATAGGTCGTGAGCCACCTGCGGCATCGGCGGATGAGACATCAATAGCACGGGTACTAAGAGCAAACTGCCGAACACGAGCACCAGGGCGAAGCGTTCGAATCGTCGTAAGTCCCCGGTGCTGACCGAGGCCATGATGACGAGCGCGGAGATGCCAATGCCCCAGAATTTGGTGACCCCCAGATAATCAAACGCCAAGTTAAGGCCGATGAACTCCGTGACGATGGTGAGACCGTTTAGCAGAAAGAGATCAATGACACTGAACGCACCCCAAAACTTCCCGAAGCGCTCCAGAATCAATCGCGCGTGTCCGACGCCGGTCACTGCGCCCAATCGAAGCACCATGTCCTGATTGACGTATAGGACCGGTATTAGCAGGAGCAGCGTCCACACCAACGTGGTGCCATAGTTTTGGGCTGCCTGCGTGTAGGTGCCAAACGCGCCGGCATCATTATCACCTACCATGACGATCACGCCGGGTCCTAAAATCGCGAGCAGCGTCTTCAGGCGCCCCCAGCCTGTACGGGGTGCCGTGTCGTGCATGAAAATTGTGCCGAATCCGCCGCGGATATCCCCGACGTGTTCGGAATCGAGTTGCGCGCCGCGATCGTCTGCTCTTTGCGCCAGCGCAGGCCGCGCGCGGATCGTTGCTTCCTGTGTGTCGTAGGTCATAGCGGCATTCCTTCAGAACTGTGCGTGGAAGCGCACGGCAAATATCGATACGGGGCCGCGATCGCGGTTGTAAGCCGGGTTCTTGACGAATTGATAATCGAGACTTAGGTGGGCCTGGGGCACCAGCCCCAAGTTGTAATAAGTCTCGAGAATCTGTTCCGGGCCCGGATGCGGCAGTTGGCCATCACCGATGAGAACGCCGAGCCCGCCGGCGTTCAAGAATTCTTCGCGGGCAGCCGAGATGTGATTGACGATGCCGGCAAGGCCGACCGTGTCATCGGTGCGACCCCAGCGAGAGCCTTTCAGTGACAGTCCAGCGGTCAGCGTGCGATCAATCTCCGTGAATTCGTAGGTTTCGACATTCCCGGCCGCTTTTCCGATCCGCGCGAACATCCCCAGATCTTGAGCCAGCTCCTGCTCGAGATTGAGGTCGGCTCCGACGCGATCCCGCAGCTGACGGGTGGCGGCAATGTCTACCGGGTTGCCCGTCGCCTGCGCGATCTGAACGGCCTCGTCGAGCAATCCCATGCGACCACGACTGTCGAAGGCCGTGATGAGCACCTTGCCGGCGTGCCCGAAAATTTCGTGTCGTTTCTCGAGTTCAAGTTCGATTTGAAATTCATGCACGCCAGGCTCGAGGTGAACGCTATTCGGGACGTTCGACAAGTCAAACAGGCCGAAACGCGCGGTCCACTCGCCTTGATACCACTCTGCTGCCGCCCCCACGGTATAGCCCCAGGCATCGGCCGCATAATCGAAGGATCCCGTGTCTATCGCGGCCCAGTTCAAGAAGTCATTGCGTGGGTCGTGCGCGTATTGATTGGCGTCAAAGAGGTCGGCGACGCTGAATTTGCCGACCGTGAACACCCAGCGGTTGGTGCTGTGAAATCCGGCGAGCTGGTTTGCCCCTGCCTCAATCGCCTCGCGATCGCCGTCCAGGTCGAGTGTCTCGCGGACAAAGAGCCGCGGCAGTCGAAGGTAGGGCTGATTCTTGCCGACTTTATACGCTTCGCCGCTCGGAAAGCCGGCGACGCCGAGCGTATCGTCCAGGCCAAATCCCTGATCGATCTCCGGATTGATCCAGATCTCCGCGCCTGACCAGAGTCGCGCGCCGCCATAGAGTGTGAGGTCCGTGGTTTCCCGCCCCTGGTTCGGCGACAGACTGTTCGGTCCCGCATAAGGTGCCCTGAACGAGTCCGTCCCTTGCTCCACATAGGTGAATTGCCCATGGATCGCGAAGCGCTCCTCAGTCACGGACGGCAAGGCACTGTTTTGGGAGTCATCGCCGGCAACAGCACTGGTTGCGCGCCAGGACAGGAAGCCGGCGATAAGCACGAAATTCAGGGGTATACCCGCCGCGCGCGCGGCAGCCCTCGGGCGATATGCTTTGTCGCTCGCCACGGGCCGGCGGGCGAGCGGCAAATCAAAGCTGAATAGTGCAGCCATCATTCTCTTCCTCGTGCATGAAGCGCCGTCGCTCCAGGCCGGGGAGGAATAGCTGCAGAAAATTAGGCGACTAAGGCGAAATTCCTGCCGGTGATTCTCTTCCAGGCCCTTCGCTCCGGTCCATCAACGGGCAGTGCAGCTGCATGCAGCTGCAGGGCACCTTTGTCGCGGGCCGGGTGACTAGGTTGGGGATCCATAGGGTTTGTAGAATCTCCGATATCGACGAAAGTGGCCAACCATACCCTACCCAGGTATAGTTGCGCAAGAGGAGTTTTGCGCCATGAGTCACGTTGCGAATGAAAAGGCCAAACTGCTGAATCGCTTAAAGCGCATACGTGGCCAAATCGAGGCCATGGAACGCGCAGTCGATGCGGACGATGAATGCGCAACGGTGCTGCAGCAGGCGACCGCCTGTCGCGGCGCGTTGGATGGCTTCATCGCCGAGGTCATTGAGGACCACATTCGCGAACATATGGTGGATCCCAAAGTCGGGCGCGACTCGCGGCAAGCTCTCGCCGCCGAGGAACTCATCGAGATCGTGCATCAGTATCTGAAGAAGTGAATCGGGAAGTTCGGTAAGGCCTAAGTATCGCGATTGGCCTTGCAGCAACCGCGCTGCTCTTGGATGGGCGGGCATGCGACCGAGCCGTAAGAACAAAAAACACAGCAGTCGCCGGCCTTCGGTTTGAGCATTGTTTTACAGCCGGTGCATTCGTAAAAATATTGGCACGCGTCGGTCGGCATGACTTCCTCGCGCTTCTGTGCGCAATTCGGGCAGGTAAGTACAGACTTTAAGATCACGGTATTGGGTGCCCTTTGCATTGGACCAAGCCTACACCTTGTGGCGCTGTCAGGTAGCGCGGGTGTGAATAGGGTAGGGGGCTATGCTAAACTAGCCGCATGAGCCATACGATTCGCGACCAAAAGAAGTTGCTGGCACGGGTACGCCGTATTCGAGGACAGGTGGAGGGGATTGAACGGGCTCTCGAATCCCAAGCGGGATGCGAGCAGGTGATGCATCTGATCGCCGGCGCACGCGGCGCTATGGCCGGGCTCATGGCGGAAATAGTTGAAGACCATGTGCGTTCGCATTTGGTCGACGCCGATAGACATCCGGGCGCCCTTAACACCGAGGCGGCCGATAGTTTGCTGGACGTTGTCCGCACCTATTTGAAGTGAGTGCCGCATGACGGTCCTTCCCACGCCCTCTGCAGCGCCGCTTCATGACCATATCTTTCTGGGCGAAGGCCACGCGCAGAGCGAGCGAAAAACCTGGACCGTGATTTGGCTCTGCGGCGCAATGATGTGTGCCGAGGTCGCCGGTGGACTTCTGTTTGGATCGATCGCGCTGGTGGCGGACGGTCTGCATATGAGCACCCACGCCGGGGCGCTACTGCTCGCGGCACTCGCATACCGCTACGCGCGAAAGCATGCCGCCAATACGAACTTTACCTTTGGCACCGGTAAATTCGGCGATCTTGCCGGTTTCACCAGCGCCATTGTGCTTGCCATGATCGCTCTCTTGATCGGCTACGAATCGGTGACCCGCATTTTGGCTCCGATCCAGATCCACTTCGCCGAGGCGATCCCCATCGCCTGTGTCGGCTTGGCGGTCAATATCGCAAGCGCATGGCTATTGAGCAGTGGCGGTCATCACCACGGCCATGGTCATGGTGGGCACGGCGAGCACGACGAAGCGCACACTTTACCAACGCCCACCGGCGATCTCATTCTGGAGGTCTTCGAGGATGGCGTGCCCCCGCGCTTTCGATTGCGCGCGGCGGCCGGGGCTGCGCTCTCAGCCCAGTCCACCCGCATCACCACCGTTCGAAAGGATGGGGTCCGCCACGATTTTGCCATGATCGCGCGCGGAGACTATCTGGAGTCGGTCCAGGAGATTCCGGAGCCGCACGCTTTCGGCGCGCAAATTCGGATTGGCGCCGACACTTACACCGCGGCTTTTGAGGAACACGACCACGCACCCGGTGCGACCGGCCGTGACAACAATATGCGAGCCGCGATCATCCACGTGGTCGCGGATGCGGCGGTGTCGGTCTTGGTCATTGTTGGGCTGCTGCTCGCCCGCGCATTCGGCTGGCTCTGGATGGACCCCTTGGCCGGCATCATCGGTGCTTGCGTCATCGCAAGTTGGTCTTACGGGCTCATTCGCGACACCGGCGCAATTCTGCTCGATAGAATTCCCGACCGGCGACTGGCGAACGCTGTGCGCAAATTGATTGAGAGCGACGGCAGCACACTGGCGGATCTACACCTGTGGCGTCTCGGGCCCGGCCATTTGGCGGCGATCGTGTCGGTGTGTCCGACGGAAGGGCGCAGCGCGGATTATTACCGAGCGAAATTGGCACGCTTCCGCTCGCTCTCTCACATAACGATTGAAATTCATCGTCCCGCGACTAGTTCGCTTTGACGCCTTCGACCTGGATGCGCAGCAGCACGTCCTGTTTGAAGCCGTATTGCTGACCGTAGTTAACGCCAAAGTCGGCGCGGTTGAAGCTGCCGCTGGCATCCGCTCCGCACACCTGCTTCTTGAGCATGGGATGCTCAATGCATTTGAAGGAATTAATGGTGAGCGTCACGGGCTTTGTAATGCCGTGAAGAGTCAAGACGCCGATCAACGTTGTTGGCGCGCCATTTGCAAACTCAACGAATTTTCCTTTGTATTCTGCGGTCGGGTATCGCGCAACATCCAGCATTTCGGCGCTCGATACATGTTCGTTGAGCTTGTCGTGAGCGAAATCAACCGTTGCCGTGTCGATGACTACATCAACCGTTCCAGTCCTAGCCTCGGTATCGAGCGTTACTGTGCCGCTGGATTTCTTGAAGGTGCCTCGCCACGTCGACAGGCCGCCGAAATGGTCCACTTCGAAACTCGGGTGGGTGTGGTCCGGATCAAGATTGTATGTGGTTGAGGCGGCAGTTGCCGATGTGGCAGCCAACGCCAAGAGCACCAGCGCGAATTTGTGTTTCATGGAAGATCCTTGCAAGAGTAGTTAAATGTTTAGTGCTAGCGGAGCAATCCGGCAGCCATAAGTTGATTGCCGATGCGTTGAATTTCCGACTCACCCGCAACAAGGGCCGCATGACTCGTGTGAACCGAATAGCTACCGAGTACCAAGTCGTGTGGGTGTTTGGCCGCGGATCCAAGAACGAACCTCGACGCGCGGTCCGCCTGAATGCAAAGGGCGCCGTTGGACTCCTCGAACGCGACAAACTCACCGGCGGACACCGGCTCAGGTGTGCGTATGGCCCCGTCGGAGACTGCGAGCCATGCCACTTCATGATCCGACGGCGGCATATAGGTCCATCGTTCGCCTGCCGCGAGTTGAACGTCCAGATAGTTGATGCGCGCAGGCGAGGCGATCGCGCTATTGGCACGGCCATGGGAGCCCAAGATGACTCGCGCGGGCATTTCCTCAGGCACTTGGGCCGCGGACAAGTAATGGCTTTGGCTGGGTGAGTTCTCGAGTTCCTGCGGTAGGGCAATCCATAACTGAAAGCCTTTCGCTTGCTGCAGGGCCGCTCCGGTATGCCAAACGCCGCTGCCGGCGCGCATCCATTCGACCCCTCCTGCGGGAAGAATTCCCTTTACGCCGGTGGTCTCTTGATACTCGACCGCGCCCTGATGAAGAACGGTAAGCGTGGCGATCCCAGAATGCGGATGCCAGCCGAAGTTGGGCGCGGTCGCTGCCGAAATGTCAAAAAGATCCAGGAACACGAACGGCTTGATGAACTCGCCGATGTCCGACGGGCTTACCAGGCGCGTGATCGCTCCGTGCCGTTGTCCTCGGGTTCGAAGCACGATGGGGCGCTCCCCGTCGCGCGTGTCCAAGACAGCGCTCATGCCGCCATCGCTGCGATGTTTGCGCGCGCCTTCAGCATGGCGGCTTCCTTGGCTTCTGCTCCAAAGGCCAGTCCTTCCGCGCGGACGATGGCGACGTCCGTCAATCCAATGAAGGCGAGCACCCCGAGAAGGTAGCTCTCGTGGTGCTCGAGAGCCGCCGCGGGAGAGCCCGGCGTATAGACGTTGCCGCGAGAGGACGCGATGAACACCTTCTTGTTCTTCAACAGCCCTTCAGCACCATTCGCGCTATAGCGAAATGTTTTGCCGGCAACGACCACCCGGTCGATCCACGCTTTGAGCTGGCTTGGAATCGAAAAGTTGTACATGGGGGCTCCGATGACCACGATGTCGGAAGCGACGAGTTCGTCCAGGTAAGCCCCGCCTTTCGCCAAGTCGGCACCCAGAAGCGCGTCCTCAATCGGGCCGCCTTGCCAGGCCGCCAGGTGAGCTGAAGATAAGTGAAGCGCTGCGTCGGTCGCCAAATCCCGGTGGATCACGGGAATGCCGGGGTGCAGCGCGACCTGTCTTGCGACGATTTCCGCAGACAGCGCGCGGCTCGCCGAGTTGGGCCCGAGAACACTGGAATCGATGTGAAGTAGCTGCATGATAGTCCTGCCTCGTTTGGCTAAACCGAAACTGAGGTGTATCCTGCGCCCGCGGCTATCCCATGAATAGCCGTTATGTTGCGATACTATCCATCCGAAAATCCGATATATAGGATCAAAATCGTGCTGGACGGCCTCTCGTTGGACCAACTCAGGGCTTTCATTGCCGCGGTGGATGAAGGCAGCTTCTCGGCGGGTGCGCGCAAGCTGCATCGTGCGCAATCCGCAGTCAGTGAACTCGTCAGCAACCTCGAGGCACAACTCGGTGTCACTCTTTTTGATCGTTCCGAGCGTTATCCAAAACTCACTGCCGCCGGCATTCAGTTGGTGGCCGACGCGCGTAGCGTCGTGGCCAACGTCGATCTGCTCAAGGCCCGCGCGAAAGGAATTTCCCGCGGCCTCGAGTCGGAACTCTCCGCGGTGGTGGACGTACTTTTTCCAATCGAAGCGATTGCTGAATCGGCCAAGGAATTCAGGGACCGATTTCCTCGCACGCCTCTTCGACTGTATGTCGAAGCGCTCGGCGGCGCGTACCAACCCGTGCTCGATGGTCGCTGCAGTCTGGGGGTCGTTGGGTCCTTGCCAATGGCACCGGACGGGATGACTCTGGAAAGACTGCAAGGCCTCCCCATGATCATGGTAGCCGCGCGCGAGCATCCACTCGCTCTCATCGGCGGTGTAATTCCAAAAACAGAACTCGCCAAACACGTGCAACTCGTCCTGACCGACAGATCCGAGCTGACGGCTGGGCGCGAATTCGGTGTCATGTCTCCGCTCACTTGGCGATTGGGAGATTTATTTGCCAAGCACGCCTTTCTCCTTAAAGGCTTGGGATGGGGCGGGATGCCCTTGCATGCGGTGAAGCAGGATCTTTTGGCGGGTCGACTCGTCAAGCTGGCGATCGAAGATTTGGCGGAGGAAAGTTTGATCCTGCCAATGTCGGCCGTTTATCTTACCGCCAAACCACCCGGTCCTGCGGGGCGTTGGCTCATCGAGCGACTAAAGCAAGGCTGCGGCGGTCAACATTCAGAGGGCGCGCAAATTGCGCAGCCGCGTGCGTCCGAGACCGCAGCCGTGCCTTGATTTGCGTGGGCTGGATTATTGACAGAGATCCCCTAGGCTGCGCAGTCCGTCAGTTCCGCTGCGCGCTGATCAGGTGCGTTGTCTTTGGGCCATCGCCGATTTGAAAACGACGTACGGCCTGCTCCGAAATCCGATCGGCCTTGGTCACGCGCCGATGCAACCGCAAATGCTCGAGCCAGGAGTCCGTGAGGAAGGTCTCAATGAAGCGACCCTCGTCGGCCGAGTCCTCGAAAATTCCCCAATCGTAAGCGCCGTCTCGGCGGCGTTCGCGCGAGTTCTGACCGAGTGCGTGGAGAAACGCGGTCCGATTCTTCGGATCAATTCGGTATTCCACCGTTACCAGAACCGGGCCGCGGTCGGCTTCGATGTCATGAGTCGTGACCGGGTCAGGCCAGTGCATGGAGGGCGAGAAATCAACGTTCGCGCCTGTCTGTAGCTTCCAGCGCCACGTAAGGGGAATTGCGATTGCCGCGCCCGCCGCAGCGAGAAGCAGCGCCGCCGGCAAACCGGCAACAGCTGCAAGTTCACCCCAAATCGCACTGCCTATGGTCAATGCACCAAACATCACAGTCACATACATGGCGAGACCACGACCGCGAACCCACTCGGGCAACGCAACCTGCGCCGAGACGTTGAGGCAGGACACCGCCGCTATCCAGGAGATGCCGGCAATGAAGCTGGCAACGATCGCGATCGCTGGGTCGCGAGCGAGAGCAAACAACGCCGTCGCGAGCGCGGTGCCAACACTGGCAGCCGCAACGAGGGAATCAGCGCCTAACTTTTCTCTGAGCCGGCGCAAGATGAATGCGCCGCCGACGGCGGAAGCGCCGATGACGCCGAGCAGCACGCCGTACAGCGCCGGGCCGCCGGCGATCTGCGTGCGCGTAACCAGCGGCAGGAGTGCCCAGTACGCGCTGCCAAATACGAAGAATGCAAGGGTGCGAATCAGAGTCGCTCGAAGATAGGAGTTGTATCGTGCATAACGAAGCCCGGTACGAATCGCACTTCCAAAAGCTTCGGGAGGCAGGGCTGAGGCGCTTCTCGTCGGCGCGCGCCACCAAATGAGCGCTGCGACGACCCCAATATTGCTGAAGGCATCAACCCAGAATGGCGCCGCTATGCCAAGTGCTCCGATTATGACGCCGCCGAGCGCCGGCCCGATCGCACGGCTAACATTGATGCCCACACTGTTGGCAGCGACCGCCGATGGCAGATCGGGTTTCGGCACGAGCTTGGCCACCACAGCCTGCCAGGCGGGGGCGGTCATGGCAGAGCCTACCGTCACAACGAAACTGAATACCAGCAAGCTGGCGGGTGTAATCAGATGCAGCCATACCAGCGCGGCAAACGCCCCAGAGACGACGGTGATTGCCGACTCGCCAACGATCAGAAAGCGTCGCTGATTCACGATATCCGCGAGCGCACCCGCCGGAATTGCAAATAAAAACATCGGCAGACTGTTGGCGGCCTGTACCATCGAAACGATGAACGCGTTGGGGTCAAGGCTCGTCATGAGCCAGCCAGAGGCGACGCTGTACATCCAGCCGCCGATGTTCGAGACGACCGTTGCAATCCAAATTACGGTGAACGCCCTGTGACGAAAGGGATTCCCTGCGGGCGCGTGCGGAATCGTCGTATTCAGAGGGGCGCTCGTTAGTCAATCAGCCCAAAAATATCTTCCAACGCTACGCGGGCAAGCCAGCCTCGCGCAAGCGCGCTACCTCCGAGCGCGGCGGAGCGCCGAACAGGCGACGGTATTCGCGGCTAACTATTTCTCAATTCTCAAGCGGTGCTTGCATGGTACCATTGCCAGTGAAGCCGGTACCAACAAGATGAGTTTCTACCGCAACTTCGCCTCCAAGGACGAGCTGGTGGCCGAGTATTTGCGCAGCGAGGAGCGTGAGGGACTGCTCTGGTGGGATGAAATCGTCGCGGCGCATCCTGGCGATCCGCGTCGGCAAGTGGAGTTGCTGTTCGATGCGTTGGTGAAGAGCAATTGCGAAGAAGATTCGCGGGGTTGTGCGCTCGCCAATGCCGCGGTGGAAATCACCGAGGCGGATTACCCGGCGCGTCCCGTGATCGAGAAGTACAAGGCCGACATGCGCCGACGCTTTCGGCAGTTCGCGCGCGAGATGGACGCCCGCGAACCCAATGCGCTCGGCGACTCGCTGATGCTGTTATGGGAAGGCGCCCATGTGGCTCGCGTCACCATTGGCGCGGATGGCCCGGTGCAAGGCGCAGCGAAAGCGGCGCGGGCCTTGATCGCGGCGTACACCGACTGAACGGCAGACATCGAGGCTCTCACGAAATTCCTGGAGATTTTGCCATGCGTATATTTGTTACTGGCGCAACCGGTTGGGTCGGCTCGGCCATCGTCGAGGACCTCATTGCCGCCGGCCACCAGGTGCTTGGTCTCACTCGCTCGGATAAAGGGGCAACCGTACTCGCCGCGCAGGGCGCGAAAGTTCATCGCGGGTCACTTGCGGATTTAGACAGGCTCAAGAGCGGCGCGGCGCAATCAGATGCCGTGATCCACACGGCCTTCAACCATGACTTCTCAAAATTCGTGGAGAACTGCGCGGAGGATCGGCGCGCCATTGAGGCGCTCGGTGCCGCGCTCGAAGGCTCCGAGCGCCCGCTGCTCGTCACCTCCGGCGTGGCGCTGCTCGCTCCGGGCCGCACGGCGACCGAGGACGATGTGCCACCTTCGAACTCTTCCTCCTATCCGCGCAAATCCGAGGCAGCGGCGGCGGCACTTAAGGAACGCGGCGTTCGGGCATCAACCGTTCGGCTCGCTCCGTCGGTTCACGGCCACGGCGATCACGGCTTCGTGCCGATCCTGATCGGGATCGCGCGTGCGCAAGGCGTGTCAGCCTATATTGGCGAGGGCCGGAATCGCTGGCCCGCGGTGCATCGGCTCGACGCCGCCCGCGTCTATCGACTCGCGCTCGAGCGCGGTGCGGAGGATCGCCACTTCCATGCCATCGCGGAGGAGGGTGTTCCGTTCAAGGCGATTGCCGAGGTGATCGGCCGCCGCCTCAACATTCCAGTGGTCTCGAAGTCGCCCGAAGAGGCGGCCGAGCACTTCGGTTGGTTCACCATGTTCGCAGGCATAGATGCCCCGACATCAAGCGCGCGCACGTGCGCGGACCTCGACTGGAAACCGGAACAGCCCGGGCTCATCGCCGATTTGGATCACCCGGCCTATTTTGCATGATCGTCTAGCATCGCCGTCGCAGCTGTCGACGATTGGGTCTGGCCAATTGCATCGGTGCGCCACCACCGCCCAGCGCTGTGACCAACAAATATTTTCAGGAGTTGACAGCAATGAGCAGCAAACCAATCAAGATTCCGGGACCCGATCATCCGATCACGATCACGCCGACGAAAGGCCGGGTCACTGTCACTGTGAGCGGTAAGCGTGTCGCAGATACACGCGAGGCTTTGACTCTGAAGGAAGCGGCGTATCCGGCCGTGCAATACATCCCGCGCAAGGACGTCGACCAAACCCAACTGCAACGGACATCGCACCACACGTACTGTCCTTACAAGGGCGAATGCGCCTACTACAGCATTCCTTCGGGCGCGGAGCGCTCGGTAAATGCGGTCTGGACCTACGAGGCTCCTTACGCCTCCGTAGCCTCTATCCGGGAGCACCTCGCGTTTTACCCAGACCGGGTCGACGCTATCGAAGTCGGCCTCGAAGACTGAGATTGACGTATACCTACCTCGCGCCGAGAATTGGGTTCAACAAGACGGTCGCCGGCTACACATTGCCGGCCGCATGCCTCTATCCGTCACGGAGCAGTGCGGTCGCGAGCCCTAGGGTCTGGGAGACAACCTCATGGATATCAACAGACGAATGTTTTCGACCGCGCTCGTTGCAGGAGCCGCCGCTTCGTTGACGTCCCTCCGCGGCATGGCCGCTGCCGCTAGTCCGATAAAGGCGCGCAACGTCGTCCTCGTGCACGGGCTCTTCGCCGACGGATCTTGTTGGACCGAGGTGATTGCACGATTGCAGGCCGCGGGCCTGAATGCAACCGCCGTGCAAAACCCTCTGACGACGCTGCCTGAAGCGGTTGCTTCGGCTCAGCGAGTGCTGGCCCGGCAGGATGGCCCGACAGTTCTGGTCGGGCATTCGTTTTCCGGGATGATTGTCACGGAGGCGGGTATGCATCCGAATGTTTCAGCTCTTGTCTATGTGGCAGCGCGCGCGCCGGATGCGGGCGAGGATTACACGGCATTAGCCAAAAAATATCCCACACCACCGGCCTCCGCCGGCATCATTTTCGACGGCGACGAGGGACGCCTCAGTGAAGAGGCGTTCTTGCGCGATTTCGCGGGCGACCTGCCCGAAGCAAAGGCTAAGGTGCTCTACGCGGTACAGGAACCATTCCAGAAGGTTCTCCTTACAGGTAGAACCACGCAGGCAGCCTGGCGGTCCAAGCCGAGTTTTTACGCTGTCTCGATCGAAGACCGCACGATCAATCCGGATCTTGAACGCTTCATGGCCAAGCGCATGGGCGCTAAGACCATCGAATTGAAGGCAAGTCACCTGTCACTGATCTCGCATCCGGACGAGATCACGAGCCTAATCCTGGAGGCTGCGCAGCGGGGCTAATCCAACGCCTTCGCTTCCGGATCGGACTACTTCGCTGCCGCCATTTTGGCGCTCGATGCCTGCGCGGGATCCTCCCAGCCGCCGCCTAGTGCCCGGATGAGGTCCACGCTCGCCGTGAGCTGCACAGTATCGAGGTTGAGCGCCTCCAGCTGAGTCTGCAGGAGCGCGGTCTGTGAGGTGACCACGGTGAGATAGTCGGTTGCGCCCTGCTTGTACAGCGCGAGTGAGAAGTGCAGGGTGCGTTGCGCCGCATCGACCGCGGCCTTTTCATCGACGGAAGCGTCGTGAAAATGATTCAGTGAGGCCAGACTGTCTTCGACTTGCTGAAACGCGCCGACTACCGTGCCGCGATAATTCGCCGCCGATGCGTCGAACTCGGCGCGCGCTTGGGCCACTTGCGCGCGGCGCAGGCCGCCGTCAAACACGCTGAGCAGGGCATTCGGTCCAATCGCCCAGAACGAGCTCGGCGCGCTCAGCCAGTTGGAAAAACTGGTGCTCTGGAAGCCGCCCTGGCCGCCGAGCGTAAGTGTGGGGAAATACGCTGCGCGTGCGACGCCGATGTTTGCGTTGGCCGCCATCATGCGCCGCTGCGCGCCGGCGATATCCGGACGGCGTTCGAGCAGTGTGCTGGGGACGCCGCTGGGAATCTGCGGCAGCTGGATGGCGACGATCGCCGGGTTAATTGAGAACGTCGAGGCTGATACCCCAAGCAGCGCTGCAATGGCGTGCTCCATCAGGGCGCGCTGCGCGAGGGTCTGCGCCGCCTGGGAGAGTGCGGCATTGAGCTGAGTCTGCGCCTGCGCGACATCCAAGCCCGGGGCGATGCCTGCATCGTGGCGTTGTTCGGTTAGCTGAAGCGCACGCGCATAGGCTTTCACCGTTTCATCGAGGATCGCGCTGTCGCGGTCGAGGCTGCGCAATTGAATGTAATCTTGTACCAGCTGCGCGATCAGCGAAAGACGCGCGTTCTCGAGGTCCGCGGCTGACGCGGCGGCGTTGGCCTCGCCCGCGGCGACCTCGTTGCGAATCTGCCCCCACAGGTCGAGTTCGTAGCTGACGCTGCCACCCAGCGTGTTGGAATTGTAGTAAGTCGGCGTCGTGGGCCCTCTGAGCGGTGCGTTGAGCGATTCTCGGTTGCGCTGAGCGCTGGCGTTGAGACCCAGCGTGGGGAACAACCCCGCGCGCGCCTGATCGGCGAGTGCCCGTGCCTGCGCGTAGTTCGCCAACGCGGCGGCGAGGGTGGGATTGCCGGCGATTAGCCTTTTTTCAAGATCGTCGAGCTCCGTGTTGCCATACAGCGCCCACCAGCTGTCGCGTGGCAGACGGTCCGCCGGCTGGGCCTGGGTCCACGGTCCGATCTCCTTATAGGCATCCGCAGCTGGAACAACCGGGGTCTTTAGCGTCGGCGCGAGCGAACAGGCGCTGAGCAGCAGCGTCAGGGCTGCGCCGGACCAACTTATCCCGATAGCCCGTTTCATTCTAATTTTTCCCCTGGCGGGCAACCACACCAGCCGGCGCCGTGCTGGCGAGACGGACGAGGGCGCCATTGTCGATTCCATCGGGTGGGTTTTCGATCACACGGTCGCTTGGTGCAAGACCGGAGGAGAGTTCAACGACCGTTCCCAAGTCTCGTTGGATCGATACCGGCTTGAGTAGCACGCGGTTACCGGCGTCGACGGTGGCGACGGAAAGCCCCTTGGCATCAAAAATCAGCGCGCTCGATGGCACGCTGAGCGCATGAGCCGCGGCTGCAAGTTGCAGATGAATGCTGGCGTAGTCGCCCGGCATCATCTCACCTGCGGCATTGTCGACGATGATCTGCATCAGGGTCGTGCCGGTGCTCGCGTTGACGGCCTGTGAGGAAGCCTCGACCGTTCCGCTGTAGGTTTTGCCGGGACGCTCCGGCACGGTGATCGTCGCCTTGGTACCCGGCGGCACGCTTGGCACATAGTTCTGCGGCACGTTGACATAAACGCGGAGCTTGCCGGTTTCCGAGACTACGAACAGCTCAGCGCCGCCGGCCGCTCCCACATTGATCAGCGCGCCGATGTCGGTTTCGCGCGCGGTAACGATGCCGTCGAATGGCGCGATCAGGCGTTTGAATCCTTCCTCTGCGACCAGGTGGCCGACATTGGCCTGCGCCGCCTTGACCTGTGCGATATTGGCATTCCAAGTGAACGTGCGCGTATCCACGTCCTGCTTGGCGACCGCGTCAGTGTTCGCCAACGATTGCCAACGCTCTGCGCTGATCTGCGCGAGCTTGGCATTGGCCTGGGCGACGCTCAGGTCGGCGCGCGCTTGCGTGAGCTGCTCGTCGAGATCGGGCGTATCGATTTCTGCGAGCACATCGCCGGCCTTCACCTTAGCGCCGATGTCGTGACTCCAGCTCTTCAGGTACCCCGGGACGCGCGCGTAGATGGGCGCCTGGATGTAGGCCTGCAGGCGCCCGGGCAATTCCAGGGAGGCCTGATTGCTTGTGCTGGTGGGCGTGACTAGCGCCACCACGGGAGCCGCCTGCGCTTCCGTCATATCGCGAAGACGCGAGTTTTGGGCCTGGCGAGTGCCAAGGCCGTAGGCGACAACAGCGATGGCAAGAAGCGCGAATGCGCCGCCGACTACGGCAATCTTGCGCGGAACGGGGCGGCTGGGCTTTCGATCAGGCTGGGACATGGTCTGCTCCGAAGCTTGCTTTGGGCACCGGCTCTGAGCCGCGCCGCCGGTGAATGATGCTGAACATCACGGGGACGAAGAACAGTGTTGAAACAGTGGCGAAGATCAGTCCGCCGATCACGGCGCGCCCGAGCGGTGCATTCTGCTCGCCGCCCTCGCCCAATCCGAGCGCCATAGGCAGCATGCCGATCACCATCGCCAGTGCCGTCATCAATACCGGGCGCAGACGCACGAAACCGGCTTCTAGCGCGGCCTGGGTCGCATCGCCGATCTCGTTGAGCTTCTCGCGTGCGAAACTGATCACCAGGACGCTGTTCGCTGTTGCCACGCCCATGCACATGATCGCGCCGGTGAGCGCCGGCACCGACACCGTCGTATGCGTCGCAAACAGCGTCCAGACGATGCCGGCAATCGCTGCCGGCAATGCAGTGATGATGACGAAGGGATCGGTCCACGACTGGAAATTGATCACAACCACGAAATAGACCAAAACGATTGCGCCAAGCAGACCAAACAGCAGACCGCTGTAGGCGCTGTACATGGTCTCCGTCTGGCCGACCAGGGCGATGATCGAGCCCTTCGGCTTGTCCTTGTCATTCTGCGCCATGATCTTGCGGATATCCGCGGAGACCGCGCCGAGATCACGCCCCTGCACGGTTGCGTAGATCTCAACCATCGGGGAGATGTCGTACTGGGAGACTACTGCTGAACTCTGCGTGCGGCGGATGTCGGCGATGCCGCCCAGCACCGTGGATGGCGCGCCGGTGGCGTTGATCGGCAGATTCTGCAGCGCGGGGAGTGAATCGATCTGGTATTGCGGCGTCTGCAGGGCGATCGGATATGTGACGCCGTTTTTCTCGTTGAGCCAGTAGGTGGGCGCCACTTGACTGGAACTCGCCAGATTGACGACCAGGCTGTTGGTCACGTCGGCCGCGGTCACGCCGGTGTATTGCGCCCGGCTGCGGTCGATATTGACGTTGAGCGTCGGCAGGCCGGCCGACTGTTGGATGCGAGCATCGGCGATTCCGGGGATATGGCGGATCTGCGCCAGGAGCTTATTGGCAAAAGAATAGTCCGCGCCAAGATCGTTGCCGCGAACTTGCAGATCGATCGGGGCCGGCGCGCCGAAATTAAGGATCTGACTGACGATATCGGCGGGTAGAAACGAAAAGGTCATGCCCGGGAAGCGCAGCGGCAGCTCCTGTCGCAGGCGGCTAACGTAGTCGGCGGTTGGCGCATGCCCCGGCTTGAGCGAAATTTGGATGTCCCCGTCCGACTCGCCGATCGTACCGGTGTTGTTGTAGATCGTATTGATCGCCGAAAGGTAAGTGCCGATATTGTCCGCGACCGCGGTCATCTCGGCCGGCGGGATCACCTCACGGATCGCTTGCTCCACCCGGGCGAAACGCGCGGCGGTTTCCTCGACGCGCGTGCCGACTGGCGCCCGTACATGCAGTAGGATCTGGCCACCATCGACCTGCGGGAAGAAATTGCGGCCGAGAAATGGCGCCAGCAAAAACGACACCGCGATGAAGCCGACAAAGCCCCCGACAAACAGTCTTCGATGCTCGATGGCGAGGGCCAACAAATCGTGATAACCGGCCCGCATCCGCTCAAAGCGCGCCTCGAAGCCGTGTTGAAAGCGCACCAACGGGTTCTTGGGTCGCGGCGGTTCGCCATCGGCGCCGCCAACCCGCGCCACATGCATGCGCAGCAGATACTTCGCCATCGTCGGCACGAGTGTGCGCGACAATAAGAACGAAAAGATCATGGCGAAGATCACGCTCTCCGCCATCGGTACAAAGAGAAACCGTGCCACGCCGCTCAAGAAGAACATGGGAATGAATACGATGCAGATGCACAGCAAGGACACGAAGGCCGGAATGACGATCTGCGAGGCGCCATCCATGATGGCGGTCTCTACCTCCTTGCCCTGCTCGAGATGGTAATTGATGCTCTCGATCGTCACCGTTGCCTCATCGACGAGTATGCCTACCGCGAGGGCGAGTCCTCCCAAGGTCATGATGTTCAGCGTTTCACCGATCGCCGACAGCGTGCCGATCGCGCCCAAAACGGCCAGCGGAATCGAGGTAGTCACGATAAGGGTCGAGCGCCAGCTGCCGAGAAACAGCAGAATCATCAAACTCGTCAGCGCAGCGGCGATCACGCCTTCGCGGATCACACCCTGGATCGAGGCGCGCACGAACAAGGATTGATCGCCGATAGGCTTGATCTCGAGCGCGTCGGGGAGCGAAGGCTTGATGACTTGCAGCATCCTCTTGATGCCGCTGACGATATCGAGCGTTGAAGTGGTGCCGTTCTTGAAGACGCTCACCAGCACGGAGCGACTACCGTCTACATGGACAATATTGGTCTGCACTGCGTTGCCGTTGTGCACCTGCGCCACATCGTGCATGTAGACCATCGCGCCCCGCACATTCTTGATGGGTAGATCGCCAAGATCCGAGATCTTCGAGGGTGCGCTGTTGAGGTTGACCGTGTATTCATAATTGCCGATTTTTTCCGTGCCGACCGGCGTGATGAGGTTCTGTGCGGCGAGCGCGTTGGCAACATCGAGGCCCGTCAGGCCGCGCGAGAGCATCGCCGCTGAATCGAGGTCGAACATCACTTGCGGCGATTTGCCGCCGAAAGGCCAGGGGATCCCGGCGCCCTGTACCGTGACCAAGCGGGGACGCACGAAGTTCATACCCAGATCGGCGAGATTCTGTTCGGTCAAGCCCTTGCCGGACAGCGCCAACTGAATGATCGGCACCGACGAGGCGCTGTAATTGATGATCAGCGGCGGCGTCGTACCGGCCGGCATCTGCTTGAGCAAGGTCTGCGCAATCGCGGTGACCTGCGCGTTGGCGGTCGCAATGTTGACGGTGGGGTGGAAAAAAATCTTGACGATGCCGAAGCTAGTATAGTTGTTCGCTTCAATATGCTCGATGTCATTGACCGTCGTCGTCAGCGCACGTTCGAAAGGAGTAATCACACGTCCTGCCATCTGGTCGGGCGGCAAGCCCTGATATTGAAACGCTACGCCAATGATGGGAATGTTGATGCTCGGAAAGATATCCACCGGCGTGCGCATTGCAGCGAGGGAGCCGATAAGAAAAATTAGCAAGGCCGCGACGATAAATGTATAGGGCCTATTGAGTGCAATTCGGACTAAGGCAAGCATGTAGGTACCTGAAGCGGGAGCGATTTAGACGGCGGTCGACATCAGCGGTGCCGCGGTGGCCTGATGAGCACCGGCATCCTGGGTCGCTAGGCCACCGATGGCAGACCAATCCAGGCTTTCGCCGCCCTGAGCAAAGAGCCGCAGAAATCGATCATGCAGCAGGCTTGCAAGCGGCATCGGCACGCGCAGGGTTTCGGCTTCGGCTAAGGCCAGACGGATGTCTTTAAATCCGAGCGGCGCGGCGAAGGCCGCGGGCCCAAACGTGCCCGTGGCGATGAGGGGACCAAAAATTGTATAAGCCGGCGAAGTAAAGATCGTCGATGTCAGTAGGTTCACGTACGCAATCCGATCGATGCCGGCTTTGCCGACGAGCGCAATAGCCTCGCCCAACGCTTCGATGACAGAAGCCTGCAGAAAGTTGGCGGTCAGTTTGACCAGATTCGCCGCCGATGGTTCCGTGCCGATCGGCGATGTCTTTTGCCCCAGGGCATCGAACAGTGGTTTGCAGACATCGACGGCGGCCGGGTCGCCTGCGGCGACAATGAATAGCTTGGCAGCGGCTGCCATGTCCGGCCGCCCGAACACAGGTGCGGCTACGTAGCGCTGTCCAGCTCGCGCATGCGCCTGAGCCAATCGCTTGGATAGCGCAACACTGATCGTGCTCATGGAGAGATGAATCGCGCCCTTGCGCAGGTGAGCGATGATGCCACCTTCACCCAAGGTGACCTCGGATGCCGCGTCATCATTCGCCAGCATGGTGATGACCACTTCCCCGTCGCACGCTTCGGCAAGATTGGCCGCCTCGCGCGCGCCGAGCTCGATGAGCCCGCCGCTTTTTCCAGGAGTGCGATTGAAGACACGGACATCGTGTCGGGCCTTGATGAGGTTGGCTGCCATCGCGCTTCCCATGTGCCCAAGACCAATAAATCCGATTTTCATAAAGCGCTCCGTATCTCTTGGCGTTAGACGCGCTGCAAAGGCGCCATAAACTCGGGGCCGACGGGATCAGTGACCGCCGTGTTCACGATGCGCTCGATCAGCGCGCGATCGGCGGCATTGAGCGACCAGCCCGCCACATCGAGCGCCGGCTCGAGTTGATCCGGGTGCCGGCCGCCCCAGAGTGCCACGCTGATGCCCTGGTCCAGCATCCAGCGCACCGCCAGTTGGATCACGCGGCGGTGAAAGCGGCGCTGCGCGAGCCCATCGAGCTGCTGCACTGCATCCAGATACTGGGCAAAGCGGGGAGGTTGGAACTTTGGATCGACGCGCCGCAGATCGTCGCCGTGGAACATGGTGTCCGCTCGCATGCGCCCACTCAACAAACCGCGGCAGAGGGCGCCATACCCCAAGGTCACTATGCCGTTGGTTTGACAGTAGGGGAGGATCTCCGCGTCAATGCCACGTTCGAACAGGTTGTACGGCGATTGCAAAACGTGCAGAGGCGCGACTTTCCGGAAGCGTTCCACCTGCGACACCGAGAAATTGCTGACGCCGATGGCGCGGATCTTGCCTTGTTCGTAAAGCGATCGCATCGCCTCCGCGGTTTCCTCCACCGGCACCAAAGGGTCGGGCCAATGAACATGATAGATGTCGAGGTAATCGGTACGCAGACGGCGCAGCGAATCGTCGACTTCTTGCATGATGCGCGCGCGGGTCGCATTCCGATAAATCTTGCCGTCGCGCCATTCCAGTCCGGCCTTGGTGGCAATGATGGTCTGGGAGCGCACACCGTCGAGAGCGGCGCCGACGATTTCTTCGGACGCGCCGAAGCCGTACACCGGCGCTGTGTCGATTAGATTGATGCCCTGATTCAGGGCCGCATGAATGGTGGCGATCGCCTCTCGTTGGTCGGTTCCACCCCACATCCAGCCGCCCATCGCCCAGGTGCCGAGTGCCACCCGCGACACCTGCAGCTGAGTCTTGGGTATCTGCACGAATTCCGTTTCGGCTACCGGTGCCCGGAACTGATTTGCTGCCATGGGTGAATTCTCCTGATTAAGCCAATAAACACACCATGAGCGCCATGGATGTAATGCGCGTTGCAGAATCCGCCGCCTCGGTTACGTGTGAAACAGAGTAATAAGTACACGCAAGGGCTACAGCCAGCCCCGCTCAGCTGGGACATTCGCCCCGTGGACGGCCGTGGCGCGGTCCGATTGCACAGGCAAAATAAAGTCGGCGATCGTGCGTAACAGCAATGCCGTGCTCAAGACCGCTAGCGCGAATACAAACATTCGAAGGGTATTCATCGAAGGCTTCCTCGCTTGGAGATTATTTCCCCGCGAGCAATCTGCTCGCGTCGCGTTGAATGCGTGTTTCCGCAAGGTGATGCGCAGATTTCAGCCGAAACATCCATCGGGTCAGTAAATCACTTCAACCGGGGCGCAGAACATATAGCCCGCGCCGCGCTCGGTGACGATGAATTTAGGTTGCGAGGGATCAGGCTCAATCTTTCGACGTAATCGCAGCACTTGGATGTCGATCGCACGGTCGTAGACCTCGTTGTCGTACACTCGGCTCGCCTCCAATAGTTGATCCCGAGTGAGAATTCGCTCAGGAGCCGCGAGCAAAGCCGCCAGCAGATTAAACTCGCCGTTGGTCAACACAATGTACCCGCCAGCCTGCTGCTTGAGCCGCCGCGTGCGCAGATTGAGTTCGAACGCGCCGAAGCGGTACGCGCGAATTTCGCGTTGCCGCGCCGCTGCGGGAACTGCGCTCTTGGACCTTCGCAACACGGTGCGAATGCGCGCCAACAACTCTCGAGGACTGAATGGTTTGGTGACGTAGTCATCTGCGCCAAGTTCCAGTCCCATAACCCGATCGGCTTCGTCACGCACGCCGGTGAGCATGACTATCGGAATCGATGACTGATCGCGAAGTGAACGCGCGATGGCCAAACCGTCCTCGCCAGCCAATCGCAAATCCAGAACAATGAGATCGACCGCCTCTTCGCCGAGTACCTTGGACATTTCCTCGCCGCTCGATGCGACGCTGACGCGCAGCCCGTTCTCCGTTAGGTACTCGCTGAGGAGCGCGCGGATCTGCGGGTCATCGTCAGTGACTAAAATGTGCGGGCTTATAGTCTCGGACACGAGAACTGACTCCTAGCGATCAATGAACGGTTTCCAAGACCCGGGCAAGAGACTCGGCCAATTCGCGCCGGTGCAACGGTTTGCGCAGCACCTCGCTCAAACCAATGTCGGCGGCACGGCTTGCGAGCTGTGTGCCGCCGTATCCGGTCATAAGGATAATCGGAATGGTGGGGCGAAGTCGCCGGATGGCCTGCGCGAGTTCGGTGCCAAGCAAGCCCGGCATGGACTCATCCGTAAGTACGAGATCGAAACGATCAGGCGCGGCTCGAAATGCCTCGAGCGCCGAGCTGCTGGAGTCGAATCCGACAGGCTCGTAGCCGAGATCGGCAATGATCTCCTCGGCGAGCGCAACGAGGGGACGCTCATCATCGACGATCATCACGATTTCGCCGCTACCCTGAGGCAGCGTTTTTGAGGCCTCAACAGCGGGAATCGCGGTTTCGCCCGCGACGGGTAGCCAGATCTCGAACCGGGTTCCAACGCCCACGGTGGTTGCGACGTCGATTGCGCCTCCGAGGTCCGTTACGATGCCATCGACGAGGGACAGTCCAAGACCCGTGCCTTCCCCGACGTCCTTGGTTGTGAAAAAGGGATCGAACATCCGTTCGAGCACTGCTGGGGATATTCCCGTGCCAGTATCACTGACCATGAACCGCACGTAGGGTCCGCGCGCGAGCGATCCGCGCGAAAGAACGAGGCGATCGGTGACTTCGGCGCGCTCGAGAACCACGCTGAGCACGCCGCCGAGCTCCATTGCTTGTATCGCGTTCGTGCACAGATTCATGGCTACCTGGTGCAGATAGGTTGCATCCCCGATCACCGCCGCGTTGCCCGCGTCGATCCTGCTCTGCAAACTGATGCCTGCGGGTAGAGATGCCCGGAGGAGTTCGAGGGCCTCGGTAACGATCGATTCGACATTCACGGGCACCCGATCGCCGAGCCCGCTGCGACTGAATCCCAAAATGCGTTCGACCAACAGCTTGGCGCGCTCGGTCGCATGCATGATGTTGTCGAGGTAACGCCGCAACTCGCTCTCGGCAGAACAATGCTGAAGGGCAAGCTCGCCGTAACCCAGAATCGCCCCAAGAATATTATTGAAATCGTGAGCGATCCCGCCGGCGAGCGTGCCGATTGCTTCCATCTTTTGCGACTGCCTCAATTGCGCTTCTAGCTGTTCTTTGACGATCTGTGCTGTTCTCTGCGCAGTTACGTCAATCGCGGAACCGACGAATCGATACGGTTTGCCCTCCGCGTCGACCAGGCAGCGCCCGCGCGCCTGCAACCAACGCCAGTTGCCGTCGGGCTGGCGCACCCGATACTCGCATTCATAATGCGGCGTCAGTCCTTCGAAGTGGTTTTTCAACGCCGTTTCGAAGCGTGGCAAGTCGTCGGGATGAATGACGATTCGCGTCATCCACGAGGCGCGGGTGACAATCTCGCCATCGGCGGGTTGACCGCCCAGCATCTTCATTTTAGGCGACAAGAACAGGCGGTCGGCGTGAATGTCCCAGTCCCAATGCCCCTCATTTGCCCCCTCCATGGCTAGCGCGTAGTGTTGCTCGCTTTCGCGCAGCGCTTGCTCGCCCGCCGCGCCACGGCGCAGTTGCCTCAACAGCGCCACGATGGTAAGCGCCCCGAGCAACGTGAGCACGAGTGTCCGTACCGCGACGCGAATCGTCTCATTGCGCGACGGCTTCAGTGCAACAGCGGACTCACGTGTCACCGCAATTCTCAGGCGAGTATTGCCCACAGGGGCAACCGCAATAAAGTCCGTCTGCCCGTCGATCGGATTAACCAATTGCCCTGCCGGCGCTGCACCCACCGCTGCAAGTGCCGGAAATCCTTTCCCGAGTGCTCCCGGCGTGCGCGGATTGCGTACCAACAATATTCCGTCATCGCGTATCAACTGAATTGCGCTGCCCGCGCCGACGTTGACGGCTCCATAGATTTGATTGAGTTCCTCAAGATCAACGAGTGCCGTCACGACGCCGGCGAAATGCCCCTTCTCGTCCTCCAGCCGGCGCGAAAAAGTCACCCCGGCACGGCCCTCGGTGCGAGTCACCAGCGGTTCACTCATGAACATTCCTTGGGTGGTCCCGTCCCTCTGTGCAATGAAGTATGAACGATCGGACACATTTTGATTCGGCGCGGCAATCTCACGCGACTGATATAGTGGGTTGCCCTGCGAGTCTACGATCCTGAGCTGGCGCACCTGCTGCAGTGCGGCTGCACGGATCGCGAGCGCGGCATCGAGCCGCGCCGGCGTCATCTCGTGGATTTCCCCGCCATACCATCGCGCGGTGTCGAACAACAATAGGTCGACCGCGCGCAATATCCACGCAGTTTGTTCGGCGAGCGCGTTCGCGATATTGCCAATCTCGCGTTCCGTGGCTGCACGTGCATAGCGATAAGAGACCCAGGCGTCATACGCGGACGAGGCGGCGAAAGCCAGAATGACGAGAACGCCGAACACAACCACTCCAATTCGAAGCCGTTTGGCGCGGGTCGAGCCGGCATCCGATGAAATATGGCGGCTGGCTGAAGGCATTAGCTGGATCACCTCTACTTTGGCACGCCTATGATTCCCTGCACTGCCTCCAGCAGATCGCGATGGATCAGTGGTTTCGCGATCACCTTCTGCACTCCGAGGCTTTCCGCGGTCGCGCCCCCCGCCGATAATCCGGAACGGAACTGGCCCGAGATCGCGATGAGCGGTGTGCTGGGATGGGCTTTTTTAATGTCGCCGATCCATTGCGCTCCGGAATGTTTTGGCATGTACACGCTTACGATTATAAGGTCCGCTTGCTGTTTGCAGTTTGCCTCGCGCACGGCGCATAGATAAATGCCATATCCGGCTTCGTTAAGCCACTCCCTGAGCAGGGTGCGGGTGAGGTAATCTTCCTCGTAGATCAGGATTTGTTTCATGAAGATTTCTGTGACGCGCCCGAGCGATGGCCGGAGACTCGCATGCTTATACCTACGGCTCCTTCATCGGGGTCAGCGCAGCCTCGCGAGGTCACATCGGCCATTGTAGGCACGCCGCCCCGGAAACGACGAAGGGATGCCGCTTACTTGTGCGCTACATCGATGTCGTCAACGACCTTCTGGACACCCGGGACTTGACGGACCGCCGATTCGGCATTCCTTTTTGCCAAACCTCCATCGACCACGCCATTGAGGTACACGACATTGGCCAACGTCTGCACTCTGATCGATCCGGGCGGCCCTAAGTCGGTCATTTGATCCAATTTTGCCTGTGCGTCCGCCGTGATCTTCGCGTCGGGAATGGCGCTTTGGGTTCCAATTGGCCGCGTATCTGCGCAACCGGAGATAACGCCGGCCAAAATTGAGGCGGATGCCAATATGTAAATCGGTTTGAGTATGCTCATCTCAGTCTCCTTCGTATAGTCATTCCGCTGTTTGCGGTTGTTCCTCGTGCGTGCCAAAGGTTGAGCGCAGATCATTTCCGCCGCATTGCGCTACTCGATCGCGGCGTTACGAATGAAACTTGCGGCGCGGTACATCGCGCCAGGGTTCCCTTAAGTTCGATATCGCATGGTCGAGTTGAGCATAATGCTCGCACGAATTACGTCCGCGGCGCGGGGGCTGGTAGCGCGAATGAAAATAGAGGCAATGCTATGGATCCTGGTTTTCATCTTAGTGGCGCTGGCGCTGCTTTTTCCGAAAACTCGAGCGATTAGCCTCTCTGCCATTGGCGTGGCAATTGTCGCGATTGTCGCCATCGTCGTCATCGCGAAGCGCGGAGACCCGGTTGCGCCCGGTGTCACGGCGCCACGGGCCGTTGAGCAACAGCCGGTCGATTTCGAACGTTTTCATGTTGAGAATCTGGACAAAGCGGATCCGGAGGCAAAAAGCCGCATACGTGTCGCGGAAATTCGATTCGATCAAATACGCGCGCAGGAGGGAGTGGCGCGTGGCAGCATCGACAGGATTGTGGCGCGACTTTACAACGACTCTCCAACATACACATTGACCGACTACGGCTACGATCTTGTGGTGCAGGACTGCATCAGAGCCGTTTGTACAGCGGTTTTCGACCAGCATGGATTGTCCGCTGCGTTGGTGCCGCCCAACCAAGCGCGCGACGTCGAGATTGCAATCCGAGCCGGAAGTACGCGTGATCAGCCACCGATCAAAATACTCGGAACTGCGAATATCCTACTCACGCCTTCCGCGACGCGCGCCCGCACGCCAAAGCCGACCGACTAGCATTGCCTTTGCCGCACAAGGGCGTTGCCTCGCGCACTGAATAGAGGCAAATGCGGCACACCGCACCAATGTCGTGCGCTCGCAGAATTCACTACAACAAATTTACAGCTCGCTAACTCACCATCCGTTCCCAAGGGGGATTGGCGTCGATGAAAAAATGGAGAAAATGCGATGCCCATTTTTGTTCGTTCCGTGCTCGCCTTGTTGTGCGTCACGGCGTTGTTCTCCCCTCATCAAGCGCACTCTGAGGCGCCCGCGATTGCCGAAAACCCGGGCGCGATCGATGAAATTGTGGTGACCGCACAGAAACGCGTTTCTACGGTACAGGACACGCCGATCAGCATTTCGGCGGTTAGCGGGGACGATTTGCAGGCTCGCGGCGTCTCCTCCTTGGCCGCTCTGGCCCAGGGGACGCCCGGCGTTTCGCTGAAGAGCGAAGGGCCAAGTCAAACCGAGATCGAGATGCGCGGCATGACCTCAAGCGGCGGCAACTCCGCGACAGTCGGCTTCTATCTCGATGATATTCCCTTAACTGGTCCAGCCAGTGCCCAGAACGGTCATGTGGTGATTGATCCCGATCTTTATGACCTGAATCGCATCGAGATTCTGCGCGGGCCCCAAGGTACGCTCTTCGGATCGGGTTCGATGGGCGGTACGGTCAGATTAATTAGCAACCAGCCGAACCTGTCGCAGGTTCAATCGACGGCACAGAGCGTCCTATCGGGCACGGAAGGCGGCGGGTTCAATCACAAAGACAGTTTGATGGTTAACCTCCCCCTTATAGACGACACCTTGGCATTACGTGTGGCGGGAACAGAAAATTACACGAGTGGCTGGATTGACCGCATAGTAGTTAACCCTTTTCCAATCGCCGGTGGAGATCCGGTCGGCACCATGCGCGGCGATGTCCAAGACGCGCCCATCCAGAAGCAATATCCGGGCTCGAATGCCTATCAAAGCTATGCGGCGCGCGTGACTCTGCTATGGAAGCCAGTGGAAAACCTCTCAGTGACGCCGTCGTACTTCCACACGACCAGCACTCAAAACGGCATCAGTGCCTACGACAGCGACCCGGGCAACTTAGCTCACTATCAACCCTTCGACATCGCCGAACCGCTGACCGATTCGCTGACCGCCTACAGCCTCAACGTGAATTACAGTTTCCCGACATTTGACCTCACATCGAGTACCGCACGCTGGACGCGAAACTCAACGCAAGTCGAGGAGGCGAGTGAGGCCTTTAATAATCCGCTCGAGGCCATCGCCTATAACTACAACTATGGTCTTCCGAACCCCGGATATTATGGCGCGACCGGCACGGGCCCGGAGCACGGCATCGAAGATGATCCTTCCCATCAGTTCAGCGAGGAGCTGCGCTTGGCTTCAACAGGGAGCGGCAAAGTCAGTTGGGTGACCGGGCTCTACTACAGCGACTTCTATTCTTTGTGGACTTTCAACGGCACAACGCCCAATTACTCGGCATATATGGATCTCGGCACGCTGGCGCCGGCAACCACACCAAACTGGTTCGATGCCTACTCGCCGACCAGGCTCAAGCAGTATGCGGGCTTCGGCGACCTCACTTATGCCCTAACTGATGCGCTTAAAGTCGATGTCGGCGCCCGCGTGAATCACTACGATTATCGCTTCTCTTCCTGCATCAGCGGTTGGGGATCGGCCAACGGAGCTGTTACGCCCTCATGTTCCGGTCTCATTGCACTGTCCTCGACCAGCTTCAACCCGAAATTCAATCTAGCCTACACATCTAGTCCGGACCTGATGACCTATGCAACCATTTCGAGTGGCTTCCGTCCCGGCGGCGGCAATGCAGCCTATCCGACCAGCGGTGCCGCCTGGGGAGGGGCCTTCCAGCAACAAAATTATACCAGCGGCAAGTGGCCCTCGACCTATGAACCGGACCGTGTCTTGAGCTACGAGCTCGGCGAGAAGGCCCGATTCTTTGATCGCCGCCTGACCGTGAACGCCAGTATCTACTATGAGGATTGGCGCCACGTGCAACTCGAGGCGTATCCGAACGACTGGGCGCTGAACATCAACGGCAACTACGCCCATATCTACGGAGCCGACATCGATGTGCTCGCCGATCTGGGAGCGGGCTTTCAGCTGGAAGTCGCCGCCGGTTACCTCTATGAATATCTGGACGGCGGCCCGCACTGGGTAATTACTCCGATCCACAAGATGCCGGAGGTCGCGCCGGAGAGCGGGACTGTTGCTCTTAGCTATTCCAAGCCGCTTGGCGGCTCCTACATATTCACGGCACGCGTGGAGAATTCCTACACCGGTCCGCGCTACTCGATTTTTTTCTCCGACCCCTACGAGTTCACGGGCACTTACAGACAACTGCCCGGGTATGACCTGATCAATATCCGCGCGGGAGTAAAGTTTCTTGATAAGTGGAGCGCTACGGCGTTTGTCAATAACGTCACTAACAAGCATGCTGAGCTGGAAAGCATGTTTACGGAAAACGAGCCCCAGCCAAGCTTTACTCGTATTGAAACCAACCAGCCGCTGACCGCAGGGGTCGATCTAAACTACCGCTTCTGAGCGCGAGATGCAGTTGCCCTCATCGTCAGGGGAAACACCCAACCTGGTCGCGCACGAAAAATGATTTGTCAATTCCTGATAGCCTAGACGATGATGGATGGGGGCGAAGCAGAAACATGGCATTGATCCATGACTAATCCGGGTGTCGATTGGAATAGGGCATTTGAATTCGCGTGGCGGATTCTCATATTTATCGTGGCGATCGGCATCATCATCGTCGTGTCGAGCAATTGGACCCGCTGGGAGGGCGGAGCGGGGTGGCAGACAACGAACGACGCGTATCTGCAATCGGATCTCACTCCCATATCCGCAAAGGTGACCGGCTATCTGCGCGAGCTGCCGATTCAGGATTTCGAGCACGTCCACAAAGGGCAGGTGCTCGCGCAATTGGTTGACGATGACTATCGCGCCGCCGCGGCGCAGGCCGAAGCGGGCGTCGCGACCGCGATGGCGCAGGCCGAGGCGCTCGAGGCACAGCATGCGCTGCAGCTCGCGAATGTGCAGGCGGCGCACGCGGTGGTGGCGTCCACAACCGCGTCTTTCCAACAGAGCGAGCGCG
>Ga0302326_10004074_pt1 | contig 34041 bp, 32 predicted proteins | sample Palsa_T0_3_FD_202264 | JGI IMG/M metagenome (GOLD analysis project Ga0302326, IMG submission 202264) | Peat permafrost microbial communities from Stordalen Mire near Abisko, Sweden - Palsa_T0_3 | ecosystem: Environmental > Terrestrial > Soil > Palsa > Peat permafrost | place: Sweden: Abisko...
TGATAACCCCCCCGCAGGGGGGCCCCGGGGGCACGGGGGGGCGGGCTGCCCCCCCGTAATCAGGGGGGGTCTGGGGGGGATCGTCCCCCCGAGGGTTACTGAACTCTCGCAAAGCGAGATCCGCGTGCTGCGCTACCTGCCCACCAAGCTCTCCGCGCCCGAGATCGCCGACCAGCTCTATCTATCCGTGAACACCGTCAAGACCCACATGCGCCACCTGTACGACAAGCTTGGCGTGCACCGGCGGCACGAGGCCGTCGAGCAGGCCCGCGCTCTCGGCTTGCTGGCGCCTCCGCCCGTCACCCCGCGAGCCGGGTGACCGGCGCGAATCACCCGCCCGTGTGACGCCGGCTCACCCTGCCGGGCGGGAAGCTCGATGCTAAGCCCCGCTCCGGAAGGAATGGCATGACCACGACCCAGCTCGCCGCACAGCAGATCACACCAGCCCAGCCTGGCCCCAGCCCTCAGACGGCCGCACCGGTAATCGCGTTTCTCGGCACCGGGCGGATGGGCGGCCCGATGGCCGCCAACCTGGCCCGTGCCGGTTTCCGCGTGCAGGCGTGGGACCGCACCGCCAGCCAGGCCGCCGCTCTGATCAAGGACGGCGCGACCACGGCGGCCAGCCCGGCCGAAGCCATCAAGGGTGCCCAGATTCTCATCACCATGCTGGCCGACGGGCCCGCCACCGAGCAGGCATTGCGCGGGCCGGACGGAGAACTAGACATCGACCCCGGCCTGATCTGGGTGCAGATGGCCACCGTCGGGATGGAGTGGACCGAACGGTTCGTCAACACCGCTACGCGGTACCAGGTGAGCTTCTTCGATGCCCCAGTCTCGGGAAGCCAGGGGCCGGCCCAGGCTGGGGAACTAACCATCCTGGCCAGCGGCCCTTCCTGGATGCGGGCCGCCGTCGCCCCGGTATTCGCCGCGCTCGGCCGGGCTACCACCTGGCTCGGCCCGGCCGGCAGCGGCACCCGAGCCAAGCTGGTACTGAACAACTGGCTCGCCGACCTCGCCGAAACTACCGCGGAAACCCTCTCCTTCGCCCGTCAGCTCGACCTGGACCCGGCCCAGATCGTGGACCTGCTGGAGTCGACGCCGCTCGGATCGCCTTACGCGACGCAAAAAGCCCGCGCCATGCTGGCCGGTGACTACACTCCCGCGTTCGCGCTCAAGCACGCCCTCAAAGACGCCGACCTCGCGGCGCAGGCGGCACAGGCCAGCGGCACCGAGCTCACCCTCACCAGCGCGCTGCTGCCCCGGTGGCGGCGCGCCGCCGCCGCCGGACACGCCGACGACGACGTGGCCGCCATCTACGCCACGCCGTGAAATGCCTGCGGGGAACGAGGCGCTCGGCGTTAATGGCTAACGCCAGTCACCGGCGTAAACTTGAGTGATCATTGGGATAACGCAAGTGCTCGATGCTGAGGAGCAGGCCATGACAGTAGGCCCCGGGAGCGCCCAGGGCAGGATTGTCGTCGGCGTGGACGGATCACGGCATTCTCTGGCCGCTCTGAGGTGGGCTGCCCACTTCGCGACGATCTTCGGGGCGCGGCTGGATGCCGTGGCCTCCTGGGAGTATCCGCAGTCGTTTGGCTGGGCCGCGATCGCGCCAGAGTGGGACCCTGGCCAGGACATGGCGAAGGTTCTCGATGATGCCGTGCGGGCCGTGTTCGGTGATCAGCGACCGGCGGGCCTGAAGCTGGAGCTGCAGGTACGGGAGGGCGGCGCGGCCAAGGTGCTCCTCGGTGCTAGCGAGGGTGCTGACATGCTCGTCGTGGGCAGCCGCGGCCACGGGGGTTTCGCCGGGCTTTTGCTGGGCTCGGTGAGCGCGAACGTGGCCGAGCATGCGTCCTGCCCGGTGTTCATCGTTCACGGCGATCAGGCGCCGCCCCCAGTTCCGCGCGGATAACCCGCGAGCTCGCGAGACACCCGCCGGTAGTCCCGGCATGCCGGAACGAATAGATGTCATCTATAGCCCCGTAGCCGATGTCGTCTGGTGCATGCGAAGCGTGCGCTGCTGTACTGGCTTCGCTCGCCTGGATGCGAGACCCAGTGGGATGACGGTCGTCCTGATGCACGACGAGGCATTCGGCGGCTGCATCCCATTCCTGCGCGAACGTAGGAGGTTAATCATGCTGGAGGGCTACACCGTTCCGCTGTCCCCGCGCGGGATAGCAAACCTCGCGGCGAAGCCGCCATGGCACTATGCCGGGTCCATCGTCGGCGCGGAGTTCTGGACGGACCCAGCGGCCGCGGCGGCGACCCTGCCGGAGGGTCTTACGCCCGACCCGGAGTCCAATGGCCACGGCACCGCCCTTTTCATCGACTGGCAGTTCACCGGCTCGGCTGATGAGTACCTCGATCCGGTGCGCAGCCAGTATCACGAGTTCTTTGTACTGATGGATGCCCGGTGGAAAGACACGCCGGTGTCCTGGTGCCCCTACATCTACGTGGATAACGACCACGCGATGGCCCGCGGATGGGTCCAGGGCTTCCCCAAGAAACTCGGTACGGTGACCCAGACCAGGGCCTTCGCCGTGGTGAATCAGGCCGCACCCGCCTTCGAACCTGGAAGAAGGTTCGCGGCCACGGCGTCCACGGCCGGCTACCGCCTGGCCAACGCCCTCATCACCGTGCAGGAACCGCTGTCCGACACCAGCGCGCTGACCGCGCGGCCCACGGTGAATTTGCGGCACTTCCCCCGCCTGGCCGCGGGCCAGCAGGATAAACCCGCGGTGCACGAACTGGTCATGGCGCTGTTCGACGAAGAGACGATCGCGAACGCGTGGACCGGTACCAGCGAGCTTGACTTCCCTCAGGTTCCCGGTGAGGAGCTCCACGACCTGGCTCCGGTACGCACCGGAGCAGGCTTCCGTTACGAGCTGGCCTACACCGTCACCGACCTGAGCACGCTGCAATGAGCACCGTCGCTGACAGCCTGCTTGAGGTGCTGGTACACGCGGGCGTGCGTCGTATCTACGGCGTCGTCGGAGACAGCCTCAATTCCTTTAGCGATGCCGTGCGCCGCAGCGGCGGAGCGGCCGCGGGCGGCGTGGACTGGGTGCACGTCCACAACGAGGAAGGGGCCGCGTTTGCGGCCTCGGCAATACCCACCTCATCCAGGGTGTCATGGACGCGCAGCGGTCCGGCGCGGAGGCCCGCGGGTTCGCGCTCGCACTCGGGAAGATGACGCTCGGTGGCGGTGTAGGCCGGGTGGCCGAGCTAGCACGACTTAACGTGCGTAATATTCCGCAGCCATGACCGGCCAACGGCAAAGTCGGCACTGATCTACTGGAGGTAGGTCATTATGAGCGACGCGGCGTCGGAAACGCTCCCGGCTCTGGGTATCTGCCTGGAGGAGTACGAGTATCCGTATCCGGTCCGGTTCTTGCCGCTGACTAGTGACTTGCAGCCGGTGTCGATGGGGTACGGGGATATCCCGCCGGCCGGGGAGCCGAACGGGAAGACGGTGGTGCTGTTCCACGGGAAGGCGTTCGGCGGTTACTACTTCCGTCATGTGATCGAGGCGCTGACCTCGGCCGGGTACCGGGTGATCGCGCCGGACCAGATCGGCTGGGGCAAGTCGTCCAAGCCGGATATTCATTACAGTTTCCAGCTGCTGGCGGCGAACACCGCGGCGCTGCTTGACTACCTCGGTGTCGGGAACGTCGCGGTGCTGGGTCACTCGACCGGGGGGATGACCGCGGCGCGGTTCACGCTGATGTACCCCGATCGCGTCACCCACCTGGTGCTGGGAGATTCGCTCGGCCTGGCCGACTACCGGACCGGCATCCCGCCGCAGTCGCAGGAGACGCTGTATGACCACGAGCTGCACTGGACCGACCCGGCGGTCATCCGTGGCTACGTTCAGGCGTACTTCGTCTATCCCGACCCTAAAGTGTGGGAGCCGCTGGCCGACGTGCTGGTGCGGGTGACGCTGAGCCCGGATTACCCGCGGTGGGCCCGCGCGGCGGCGCTGACCTTTCAGATGATCTACCAGCAGCCGGTCCGCTACGAATATCACGTGATCGCGCCGCCGGTGCTGCTGGTGGTAGGCGCTGAGGATCATGTCGTGCCGCTGGGCCAGTACGCGACGCCAGCGGAGGCAGCCCGGCTCGGGGACTTCGTGGCGCTGTCCGCGGTGGCCGCGCAGGACATTCCGCGGGCGATCCGGGTGGTGATACCGGATTGCGGGCACGTCCCGCACTTGGAGCAGCCCGCCGCGTTCCTGGCCCGGCTGCTGCCGTTCCTGGCCAGCTGAGGCCGGGGGAAATGCCGGACCCAGGAACGACAAGACAGCCGGCCGACGGCCCGGCGACGGTGTCAGGAATCTGCCGCGCCCGGCCGGCATGCGCTGCGGATGCGCGCGGCCCTCTCGTCTGCCGGGATGGCCAGCAGGCGGTTCAGGTGCTCCCACGCCCTCGGCGTGCTGCGCATGATGTAGGCGCGATTCTCCGGGAACCGGGCGGCGCGCCATTCAGTGATGACGATCCGGGCCACCATGCGGGCGAGAATCAGCTCGGGCAGCAGGTCAACTTCGCTGGCGGTAAGCGGGATCGTGGCGTGATAGCCGCGGATCACATCTACCGCGGGCCCCAGCATGTCCGCGTGATCGGACAGCTGATAGGCGGCGGCGATGGCTATGTCGTTCACCAGCGCGGTCTTGGTCACGTCGCCGAAGTCGATGATCCCGCACACCCGGCGTAGGTCGGCGGAGATCAGGACGTTGTCCGGGCTGAAGTCGTTGTGTATCAGCTGCGTGCGCTGGGTTCCCAGCCGCGGCGCCACCTTGGTGCTGAACCGGTCGAGCTGTTCAGCCAGCAGGCTCGTTCCGGCGGCTGGGGGGAGTTCGGTGATGAGCGGCCGCAGCCGGGACATCTCCGCGATATCCCACAGCAGCGGCCGGGGCACGAGCGGGTCATCGAACTCGCGCATCGCGTGGCCGAGCGACGCGAGCGTCACCCCCAGTTGGTACCGCAGGCCGGCAGAGGTCCTGACTGAGCTGAGCAGCTGTCCGTCGAGGTACGTGGTGACGTGCACGACGCGCCCGCGCAACGGGCCGTCGGTGACCGTGGCCCATTGTTCTCCTGTGACGGTAGGCACGACCCGCGGCACAGGCAGCCCGGGAGCGGCGGACTCGATGTGTCTCAGCACCCGGGCCTGGACCCTGACCACCCTCGGGTCGACCCGCAGGTGCGCGAACTTCACCACGTAGCGCTGGCCGGTGCCTGTCGTGAGCAGGAAGTTGTGGTCGGCTTCCCCGGGCAGGCGCTCCAGCTGCCCCCTCAGCCCGAAAGCAGCCCGGACGCCGTCCGCGGCATCGGCTTCGGCTATTGCCGCCGAGGGGGTCATCCGGGTCAAATCCAGGAAGGGGTCACCGGAACCGTCAGGGCCGACGACTGCTTCGCGTGAAGTCAAGTCGCGCGCCTTCCAGTTTCATGAAATAGGCGATATTCCAGCAAGTCTCTTCCCGGCTGACCAGTGATAATTTCGGTGTGCAGTTGTCTCGATTTCCCGGCTGCCGAGCACGACGTCGGCCTCTAGCGCTGCCTCCAGCTGGCCGCCCAGCACCGGTCTGCTCGCCGGCCCGCCCGGGCCGAGCCGGTGCCCGGCTATGCTGGCGAGTTGTCCAGGCTCTGCGCGGGCCGGTGGAACTCATACCGTGGTTCCGCGAATATCCGTTGTACCATAGGCTCGAAGAACTGAATGGGCAGGTTCTCATAGGCCGGGTCAAAGCTCTGCTGGTCGTACTTTTCGCAGAACTCCGCACAAGCATCGAACCACTCATGCTGCCGGTAGGCGTCTCGCGCATTCCGGTCCAGCCCGACGTGGTGTCCGTAGTAGTAGTACTGGAACACGCCGTGATGACTGGCGATCCAGCAGACTTCGGGGCGGACAAACGGCCGTAGCACGGAACCGATCATTTCGCTGTGCGTATACGGCGCAAGTCCGTCACCGATGTCATGCACCAGGGCCATGACGACGTACTCCTCGTCGCGGCCGTCTCGCTGAGCCCGGGTGGCTGTCTGCACCGAGTGCGCAAAGCGCGAAATCTGGTACCCGTCGACGGATTCCTTCAATTCGTCGAGAGCCCGCAGGATCCGGTCGGGCAGAAGAGCAGTGAAAGCCGCGCCGACCTGCTCAAGAAACTCATAATCTGCTTTCGTTCCATCTGCCATTCGCGTGAACTGTACGGTTTGCATTCCATCTCCTTTTATATGTTACCCTGCGGACATCCGCCCGTCGGCGTGCGTCAGCGACGCGACCCGGCCGCCGCAGGTCCGCCGAACGAGGAGGCGAGGCCGGATCACGATTTCGATATGCTCTTCTCCGGGCCCGTTACGGATGCGCTCCAGCAGTAGTTTCACCGCCCGCCGGCCCATCTCCGCGGCAGGCTGACGCACTGTGGTCAACGAGATCTGCCGCAGCGAAGCGGCTGGCACATCGTCCACGCCGACCACCGCGACATCTTCAGGGATGCGCAGGTCCGCTCCGAGAACGGCATCCATCGCACCGAACGCAACCTGATCGTCGGCACAGAAGAAGGCAGTAGGCCGTGGTGACTTCGCAATCAATTGCTGCGCGAGTGCGTAACCACTCTCCCGGGTAAACTGGCCGTGCGTGAAATAATCGGGCGAGGGTCTGATGCCGAGCTCCGCGAGCGCGCTGCGGAAGCCTTTGAGCCGTTCCGCGTTCGTCGACGTCGCCTCTAGACCGCCAACGAACGCAACGCATCGGTGACCGAGTGCGACAAAATGCTCAGCGACCATTCGTCCCGCTTTTTCGTTATCCAGGTGTATGGCATCAGCCGCCAAGTTAGGCACGGTCCGGTTCAGCATGACCAGCGGGATGCGATCGATGCTGACTCGGTTCAGCAGTGGCTGGCTGTCAATGAGCGAGGAGGTCAGGATCGCGCCGTCTACTTGATGCTGGATAAGCAATTCGAGATAAGATGTCTGGAGTTCGCGGTCTTCTTGCGTATTGCAGAGCACTACGTTGTAGTCCTCTGCTGCGGCGGTATAGGCAACCGCCTCGATCACCTCTGGATAAAAGGGGTTCGTAATATTTGAAACAACCAGGCCAATGAGGTTGCTCTTGCCGGTAATCAGCGTCCTGGCCGCGGCGTTGGGTGAGTACCCTAGCCGCTCCGCCGCACTCCGGACGCGCGTGGTCGTCGCCTTGCTGATGCGGGGACTGTTGTTGAGCACCCGCGAGACAGTTGACTGAGAAACATCGGCCTCACGTGCTATGTCCCGGCTGCTCGGATTGCGACGTCGTCCTTCGCCGCCTTGTTGGCCGGGCGGAAGTTTCTTTCGCTCTTGCGTCATGCGACCCATTCTCTACGAGAACGGAGTAGAAGGTCGCCAGGCGCACGTCGACCGGCGACTCGAAATTCATGGCATCCCCAGGGCGGCCGATATGACGGCCGAGCCGTCGTTAGCGGATCTTGGCGGCCAGGTCCGGGTATCACGACGCCCCGGTTCACGGGCGTGGCTGGCGTCATGTCGCGCCCGGCACCGGGCGAGAGTTGATCCCTACGGTCAGCGTCGCGATGTGCATCGCGTACTCGAGCGTGATCTCGATGACGTCGCCGAGCCGCTCCTCGACCCAGGGATGCCAGAAGCCTTCTGGTTCCTGGGCATCGATATACCAGCGCGCGAATCGTCCCAGCCAGGCGAGATACTGCGGCTCACCGGTGATCTGGTACAGCAGCGCCGCGCCCCAGCTGCTCTTGCACGCCGACGGGTACCTGAACTGGTCGTCGGTGGCCGCCATCGAGAAGTCCTGGTACTTGCGTGCGAGCTCCAGATAGTGATCCTGCGGGTCGGCCAGGTACAGACGGCACAAGAACGCGGCTGCGATGCCGCCGATGGTCCACCGCTGCATGCGGTTCTGCTGATTCTCGACCACGCACCACGGCGCGAAGTCCGGATCGCCGATGCGCACTGGCGCCTGCCGGCTCCGCGACCACACGATGAAGAACCGGTCCGGTAGCTCGGCCTGCGCATCGTAAATCTTCCGCAGGAAGCCGGCCACCCTCCGCGCTTCGTCCATCCGGCCGGTGAGCAGGCAGGCGAATCCAGGCCCGCAGGCGTACGGGATGTCCATGTCGTCACTCATCGAGCCGTCGGGCAGCCGGTCGTCGGCGAAGCCACCGGAGGCCGGGTCCTGCCAGCGCAGCAGGCTGGGCATGAGCCCGATGGACAGGTCATGCTGATGCAGCATCTGGGCGCCGACGATCAGCGTGGCGTCCCGGTAAGCCCAGCCGTCATTGAGGAGCCGGGGCGGCCCGTCCAGGGTCATGTCGGCCGTCAGCAGGTTCCGCCGGATCCAGCCGCAGATCGCGTGTCCGGCGTCGGATTCGCCGTAGAGGGTGAAGGTCCACGGGGCGCGGTAGTACTTGAAACCGTCCTTGACCTCACCCAGCGATCCGTCGGCGTTGAGGTGCCCCATCAGCCAGCCCAGGGCCCGGCGGCCCGAGGCTGCGAGTTCAGCTAGCGTCTCGTGGGCGGCGACGGTCTCGGGCGGAGCTATCATCCTGGCGGTCACATCGGCCCCCCGTCTGGTTCGGGCAGTAGGGCAACTGCTTCGTCGATCATTCCGATCGGATCATGGACGGGCTGATAGCCGAGCACCTGGCGGCCCTTGTCGCTGCTCACCCGCCAGTGCCGGCGGGGTCGCTCCTGCCTGATCTCGACTACCTCGAGTCCCAACCGGACGCCGAGATGCTCGACGAAGTCGCCTTCTGAGCACGGTGCGGCGGGGCCGATGTTGAACGCCTCACCGATCGCGGCGTCAGTTTCGAGCATGGCGCGCATGCCCGCGGCCACGTCGCGAGCGTCGGCGTACGTCACGGTCGCCGTGGCACCGTCCGGGCCGGCCAGCACGAACAGCTTCTCGTAATCGTCGTCGACGCTGCGCAGTCCGGCCAGTACGGCCTGCTCAGTCGGGCTGAGCACCGGATGGGCCTCGTACCAGGTGATGGCGGCCTTCACAAACCAGCGGCGGCCGAACACGCTGGACGGCTGGATGAATTCCTCTGGGTTCGCGGTGGCGGTCGGCCTCATCACCGTGAACGGGATGCCGTAGGACTTCCAGTAGGACCGCGACAGCATCTCGGCCCCGACCTTGGTTGCGCCGTACACGGTGCCCGGGCGCTGCGGGTGCGATTCGTCGATCACCTCGCCACATCCTTCGTCCTTGTCCAGAGAGAGGTAGACCGCATCGCTGCTCGTGTAGACGAAGCGCTTGATCTGCGGAGCATGCTGGCGCACGGCTTCGAGGACGTTGAACGTGCCGCGCAGGTTGACGTCGACGAACCGGTCGTCGGAGACGTCGTGGGTGGTCAGGGCCGCACCGAGGTGACACACCGTGTCGACACCGGTAACGGCAGGCACCAGGTCTTCGGGTATCTCCAGATCGCCGTGGTACACCTCGGCGCCGGCTTCGGCGACCCGGGCCAGGCCCGGATCATCGGCCAGTCCGAAGGCCCGGACCGTGTGGCCTTCGGCGAGCAAGATCCGGCTCAGGTGCGAGCCGATTCGTCCGCCTGCTCCGGTCACGAGAACGTCCACGATCTCCTCCTGGGCGCAACGGAATGCGTGCATACGTAATCTCATGCCATGGTTCAGCGGGTGTCAAGGCGTAACACGGAACATCCTCGCTCGCGGGCCGGGTCATGATCGCGGGTATGGACGACCACGCCATGCCGCATCACGAGCCGGGGCTGAGTGAGTCGCCGCAGGTCGGTCGTTGGATCTCCGGTCACGGCGATGAGGTCAGCTCTCATTCCCGTCTCGACCGTCCCGATCTCGTCGCTGAGGCCAAGCAGGCGCGCCGCGTTCACCGTGGCGGCCCGAATCGCGTCCATCGTCCCCAGCCCGTGGTCGTGCAGCAGGCCGATCTCCCTGGCCAGCATGTCGGGGAAGACCCCGCGCACGCCACAGTCAGTCCCGGTCACGACCGGTATCCCCATCCTGATGGCCATTTCGCAAGCGGCCCGGTGCCTGACCGAGATCTCAGCCTGCCGCCGGGCTACCTCGACCGGAAGGCCCGGCATCTTGCTGTACACGTCGGTCACGGTCAGGGTGGGCGTCAAGAACGCACCGCTGTCCTTGAGCGATCGCAGGGCTGGTTCGTCGGCCAGAAAAGCGTGCTCGACGCTGTCGACCCCGGCCTGAGCGGCCGCGGCCACCGCCGGAGAACCCTGCGCGTGAACGAGCACGCGGAGCCGCAGTCGCCTCGCCTCCCGGGTCATGACCGACATCTCCTCGCAGGTCAGCTCCTGGACTCCGGCCAGGTCGGTGGTGAGCATGGCGGCCTCACTGGCCACGAGCTTGATGACCTGCGCGCCGTCGCGGGCTAGGGTACGTACCGCGGTGATCATGCCGTCGATGCTGTCCACCTGAATACCGAAATGCTGCCCGTGACCACCGGTGATGGTCACGGCGGCGCCCGCCGGGATAAGCCGGGGACCGGCGACATCGCCCGCCGTGATCGCCGCCGCAAGGGGAATGTCCAGGCTCCGCGAGGCCCCGGCGCTGCGGGCCGTGGTCACGCCCGCCGACAAGGCCTGACGGGCGTTGCGGGCTCCAATCAGTACGGCTCGCTCCGGCGGTTCCACCGCGCCGCGGGCGATTCCGTCGACGTCCTGGGACGGATCGATCGTGTAGTGGACGTGGCAGTCGATGAGTCCAGGAAGAATGGTCGCATCCGGGAGTTCGGCCAGCGTCCCGTCCCGCGGCGCACCGGGCTGCGCCGGGCGTACGGCCAGGATCTGGCCGTCCCCGATGAGGATCTCGAGCCCGCGGCGGGGTACGTCGCTCCGTCCGTCGATGATCAGGCGCGGGCGGAGCACGATCCGCTGGCCGTCGGCGAATGGCTGTGCCACCAGGGATCCTTCCCGTTCATGATGGCCGCAGTGCCTGGCCTCCGGCCTGAACCGCCGCACCGTGTTGGACGGGGTTCTGCGGAGATCGTAATATCTAGCCACCGGATACGGAATACGAATGCATAGTGTCGTGGACCTACTTTCGGGGACGGGAGACCTCATGTCCGGTGACGAGGCCTGGCTGGGGCCGGGCGTCTACCGCCCGGCCGGACCGATGCCATCCCGGGCGGGCCCGGGATATCCGCCCGGAGCGCCTGATCCGGGCGGGCTCGCAGCGGCCAGGGCGATGTTGCGGGAGCGAGGGGTGCAGAGCCCGGCCCGGCGCGAGCACGCTCTGTCCGTGGCGCTGGACCGGGACGTATGGGTCAAATACGAGTCCTTCCTGCCGGTCGGTAGCTTCAAGCTGCGGGGGGCACTGTGGGCGGTCGGGCAGGCCAGCCGCCGCGGCGCGGAAGCGGTCGTCACCGCCTCGACCGGCAACCACGGCCAGGGCATGGCCCTGGCCGGCCTGCAGCTGGGCGTGCCGGTCACGGTATTCATCCCGGCCGGCGTGGATGCCGTCAAGCAACGCCGGATGCGCGATCTCGGTGCGGAGTTGCGGACGGCCGGCGCCGTCCTCACCGACGCTGAGGCGGCCGCCCGGCGCTTCGCCGACGAGATCGGCGGCACCTATGTCGAGGATGGCGAATCGGCTGACCTGCTGGCCGGCGCAGCGAGCATCGGAGCCGAGATACTCGATCAGGTCCCGGCCGTGGATACGGTCATCGCTCCGGTCGGCGGGGGAAACCTCGCGGCGGCGCTGTGCCTGGCCATGTCCGCCGCGGCGGCGCCGGTGACGCTCATCGGTATCCAGTCCACCGCGGCTCCGGCGGTCACCCTGAGCTGGCTGAACCGGCGGGCGGTCTGGCGTCCGTGCCGCACGCTGGCCGGCGGCCTGGCCACCGAACATCCGGGCGGGCTGGCGCTCGCCGTTCTCTGCGCTCGGCTGGATGCCATGGGCCTGGTCGATGAGGACGACCTGTGGAGCGCCCTGCGCTGGACGTACGACGTGCTGGGCCACAACCTGGAACTCGCCGCCCAGGCGCCGTTCGCGGCGCTGAGGCGCTTCGGTTCGTCGATCCCGGGCGAGAGGGTCGTGGTGGTCGCCTCGGGTGCCTGCATCGGCGCCGGTCAGCTGGCGGCCGCGCTGTCCGGCCAGAGCCGCCAGGACTGGATCGGCGAATCCGCGGCGGGCCGAAACCCGGCGGTCAGCCCTGGCCCCGGCGGATGACGATTCCGGGCAGCTGGCCCGTCTGCTGGCCCTCCCACAGCACCGCCCGCCCGGACACGATGACGGTCGAGATGCCGGTCGCCATCTGCTGGGGGTCGGTGAAGGTAGCGCGGTCAGCGATCACCGCGGGGTCGAAGACGACCAGATCGGCGACGTACCCCGGGGCTACCACGCCGCGGTCCGGGATAGCGAAGCGCTGTGCCACCTGGAGGGTCGACTTGTGCACCGCGGCTTCCATGGTCAGTGCGCTCTCGTCGCGCACGTAGCGGCCCAGCAGCCTTGGGTAGCAGCCGTAAGACCGCGGGTGCGGCTGCCCGGCGCCGCTCGGTCCGGCCGGGTCGAGGCCCATCCCGTCCGAGCCGATCATCGACCGCCGGTGCGTGAGGGCCGCGCGCAAATCTTCCTCCGAGCGCCCGAAGGCGACGATCACGGCCGTGCCCCGGGACGCGGCGGCCAGGTCAAGAAACACCTCGATGGGTGGCAGGTCGTGCCGCGCCGCCAGATCGGCGACTGAGCGCCCGACTGGGTAGGCCGCGTCGGGGAAGACGCCCCCGGCCAGGAGGATGTCATGCCAGTCCTGCAGCCGGTGGTGCTCTACTTCGGCACTGATCCGCGACCGCGTGGCCGGCTCGGCCAGCCGCTCCAGCAACTTGGTGGTCCCGCCCTCGAGCGTCCAGCGGGGCAGAAGCTGGGTCAGGTTGGTGCTGCCGGCCAGATAGGGATAAATGTCCAGCGCGGCGTCGATACCGCGCCGTGAGGCCGCGTCGATCTCATCGAGCGCCCGGGCGACCTTGCCCCAGTTGCGCTGGCCCACGACGGCCAGATGGGAAATCTGGACCCGGCAGCCGCTCGCCTCGGCGACCGCGAGGACCTCCGCCACCGATTCGAGCAGCTGATCGCCGTAGTCGCGCATATGCACCGCGAACAGCGCGTTATGACGGGCGACCACCTGTCCGAGAGCGATGAGTTCACCAGTGCGGGCGTAGGCGTTCGGCGGGTACATCAGGCCGCTCGACATTCCGATGGCGCCGTCCGCGAGGGCTTGGTCGGCCATCGACTGCATGTCGCCGATCTCGGCCGGCGTGGCGGCCCGGTCGTCGAAACCGGCGCAGCTGGCATGGATGGCGAGATGCCCCGCGAGCACCGCGACGTTGATCGCCGCGCCCCGGGACTCGACGGCGCTGAGGTACTCCGCCATCGAGCGCCATCGCCAGGCCACCCCGGGATCGACGTCAACGATCGACAGCAGCGAGCGGACGGAGGCGACGTCGGCGTGCGCGGCCAGCGGGGCGACGGCCAGCCCGCAGTTACCCATCACCTCGGTCGTGATGCCCTGGTGGACCTTGCTCGGCAGGTGAGGCGAGCTGAGCACCGCAATGTCGGAGTGCCCGTGGGCGTCAATGAACCCTGGCGCGATCGTCGAGCCCGCTACGTCCAGTACCTGTTTCGCGGCCGTGCGCTCGATGCTGCCCACGGCGGCGATCCGGTCCCCGCTGATCGCGACGTCCGCCCGGCGCCCCGGCTGGCCGGTGCCGTCCACGACGGTACCGCCGGCCAGGAGCAGGTCCACCGCGCCTGGGTCAGGGCGCAGCCTGGTATCAGCCGGCCCGGGCCGGGCGCTGGTCATGTCAGCCGCCCGCGTGCTGGCATCGCGATGACCTCGGTGACCCGGCCCGCCCGGTGGCCGAGGAGATGATCGTGGAGCACCAGCATGGCGTCGCTGTAGCCAGGGACGAGCTGGATCCGCGTCCCGACCTGCAGCGGCTCGTCCGGGTTCCGGACCTCGAGGATCCCGTGCTCGGCGGACAGCGCCAGCATGGCGACGCCGGGGCGGCCCAGGACCTGCGGGAGCGAGAATCCCTTCAGGTAACCGCATGTCTTGAATCCAGCGTCGATCACCGCCCGGCCCGCGGCCTGGACGCTGACCACCGTGGTCAGCACGGTCAGCGCCTGTTCCAGACCGACGTGGCAGTCTTCGGCGTAGAAACGATCCATCAGGCATCCGCCGCCGGCCTGGATCTCGGTCAGTCCAGGCAGGTCCGCCGTGAACTCGAAGCTCCCGGTACCTCCCGAGCTGACGATGCCGACCTCGTGACCCGCCGCCCGCAGGTCGGCCGCGACGTCGGTCAATTTGGCCAGCGCCTGGGCACAGCGGGCGTGCTTCTCGGCCGCGGGCCAGGTGGTGAGCAGGTGGCCCTCGTAGCCCATCACGCCGGCCAGCCAGACCCCGGCCGATGCGGCGATGTCACCCGCGACGGCCAGTGCGTCCGCTGTGCTGGGCACCCCGGCGCGACCCATCCCGATGTCGACCTCGATCAGCAGCGGGATCCGTACGCCGGCGTCCGCGGCGGCCGCGGCGGCCATCCGGACGTGGTCACGGTCGTCGACACAGACGATGACCTGGGCCTGGCGCTGCAACGCCGCGGCGCGCGCCCACTTGAGCGGGGTGGACAGGTGATTGGCGATGAGCACGTTCCCGATTCCGTGCGCCACCATCACCTCAGCCTCCCCGAGCTTGGCGCAGGTGACCCCGGTAGCTCCGAGCTTGAGCTGCAGGCGGGCAAGTTGCGGGGACTTGTGGGCCTTCACATGAGGTCTCCAGGAGAGCCCATGCTCGTTCAGGAATCCAGCAATGTAGGTCCCGTTGCGTTCGAACGCATCGAGATCCAGCAGCGGGACGGGAGTATCGGCCTGCTCGACCGGCTGGCCGATCAGGTTCTCAAGCACCTCGGTCATCGCGGCCCCTTCATCGCGGCCCCCGTTATGCCGCCGGACCACGGCTGCCGGCGGCTTCGATCACATCCGGCAGAACCGCCTCGATCCTGGCCGTGTCGACCCCGGCCGCCGCGCTCCAGGCCCCGCAGAATTCCAGCATGTCACGAAGCCGGTAGCGCAGGCACCGGTGCACCCAGTCGAGCATGTCGCCGGAGGCGGCCCGGTCATAGGGAATATTCACCTGGTACAGGCCCGGGTGGATGTAGTGGTAGTGCGGGCTGCCGTCGAATATGTCGAACCGCAGGTACTCCGCGCGGGTGGCGGCGTCGACGACGTGCAGCGACACGCCGCCGTCCTCGGGCACGGTCACCGGGACATGTGCGGTGCCAAGCTCCTGGCTGGCGGCCTCGAGATTCGCGTTGACGATGTCGCTCGTGATCAGCCGGTACTCCACGCCGATGGCCACCGGGCCCGCCTCGAAGTAGCGCGTGTTCGCAGCCAGCGGCGGGATGATCGTGCTGCTCGGGTACTTATGGCCGAGTGGGGTGGAACTGGCCGGGCCGCCCTCACCGGCGTCCGCCCCTCGAGTCGGCCTCGTCTCGGTCATGCCTTGTCCTCTCCGGCAAACGCCTTCTCGCCTACGTCGTAGCGGCCACCCGGAGCTCCACGATTGCCCGCTAGGGCATACATATGCATCACTTCGAAGCGTAGCGGCCGACCGCGCGGGCGGGCAAGATCCAGCCCGGCTCGCCCTCGGCCTGCTGACGATACGCACATAGAGAAATACTTTTCGTGATGTGAGGTATCGCCCGGCTGGCGTGGGCAGCCGACTGCGTCAGGGCGAATGTGCTGGTGAGCGGGTTAAGGGGCCGTCCGGCCCGCTGACCCGCCGGGCTCCGCGCTCCGCGGCCGGTCGCGTTCCAGATGGATGCCGGTCCGTAGCGACCGTCTGGCGTCTGCCCGCCGCCGGCTCCGGCGTTACGAGAACTTTACAGCGCGGGCTCTTGACTTACAGGCGTAATTTGGTGTTCCGTATGCATAACTTGCTTGCAGGCCGACACCATGCCGTTCGGCTTTCCGGCGGTGACCTGTAGGCACCGGCCTCGCCACCAGGCCTGTAGGCAGCGCCCTGTGCCGCTGGCTCAGGGGAAAGCAGGACATTCGATCACGGACACCGCGGATGCGCCAGCCCAGTGAAGTGCGCTTCATCCGCAACCTTGAAGCGGAGCCGGGGCGCGTGCGGCGGGAGTGACGCAAAGCAGCAAGCAGGCCCGAGCAGGAATGGTTTCATACCGAGCAGGAGCGATATATGAGGTCTCGAGCTTGCCTCCGCTGGATGGCAATCCCCGTGGCAGTAGGACTGTCCTTGGCAGGGTGTTCCAGCAGCAGTCATAGTCAGAATAAGACGGCGACCACAAGCAGTCGTACCATCCTCTATGTCACCGCGTCGGAGGAGATGAGCGACCTTAATCCGTTCGACGCCACGGAGCAGGGCAAGACCGAGGTCCTCTCGGCCATCGGCACGCCGATGCTGTATATAAATAGCAATAACCAGGTCGCTTCTCAGATTCTGCAGTCCTGGACCACCGCGAGCGATGACAAGACTGTCACCCTGACGCTGAAGCCCAACCTCAAGTGGAGCGACGGGCAGCCCATCACGTCAGCGGACATGGAGATGACTCTCCTGGTTTACCTGGACGCGACCATCAGCTCGAACGCTGGGCGCGTCGGTGCTGTGGTAGGCCAGAACACCATCGGGACGGACACCACCAGCCCGGTCAGCCAGCTCAAGGTCGCCGGCCTGACCACGCCGAACAAAGATACGCTGCAGGTCACGCTGGCCGCGCCCAACGTGGCGTGGACGACCCAGCTCGCCCTGAGCTACTACTGGCCGATCCTGCCCGAGCATATTCTCGGCAAGGACAGCCTTGCGGACATAGCTAAGGACAACTTCTTCAAGACATGGCCAGTGTCGAACGGGCCATATCTGCTGCAGAAGTTGGTCTACGAACAGTACGTCGAGGTCAAGAGGAACCCGAATTGGTCCGGCGGCACGGCCGGCTTCCAGCACGTTGTCTTCGAGATCCTGACGAGCGACCAGATGCAGGCGCAGCTCCAGACCGGCCAGATCCAGTACATGTATCCCGTCATCCCCACCCAGATTGCCAGCGTCAAGGCGATTAGTGGCGTGACCGTGCAACAGGCCCAGGGCGTTTCTGCGGACACTCTCGGCCTGAACTTCGCGGCCCCAGAGCTTAAGGACCCGCGGGTACGTCAGGCGATGATATATGCCTTGAATCGCGCCGAGATCTGTAAGACGGTGCTGAGTGGCTACTGCACGATCTCAGTCTCCAACATCCGCGAGATCGCGCCTGCATGGTCCCTTCCGACGACAGGCGTGAACGAGTACAACTACGATCCGGCGACGGCCAAGAAGCTGCTCGCCGCGGCGGGCTGGAATCCGAACACTGTGCTCACCATCCTCACCCGGACGGCGGATGCGCCCGCCTACGTGGAGCAGGCCATGACGATCTTCCAGGCCGAGGAGGCCGCCGTCGGCATCAAGATCAAGCTCGAGAACGTGTCCACCGCCGAGCTGCTCGACGTCATCGGCAAGAAGACCGGCTGGGATGGGTTCTGGGTCAGCGGCGCCAACTTCGCCGTCGACCCTTCGCTGATGTCTAGCTACATGGAATGCTCGCAGCGCTACCCGGCCGGGGCGAACACCAGCCAGTTCTGCGACCCCACCGTGGATACCCTCTTCGCCAAGGGCCTGACGGAAGCCAACCAGACCCAGCGGGCCGCGACCTACCAGCAGATATTCACGATTCTCAACCACAACCCGTCCGAGATCTACCTGTACAACGTGGACTCGATCTCCGCCTACGATTCCGACTTGAAGGGTCCGGTCCCATCTGGGTTGAATGACGGCATGTACTTCAATATCGGATCCTGGCACTGGCAGGGCTAGGCGCCGAATACGTGACCCGACGCGGGCCGTTCCCTGCGGCTCCGGCACCGGCCGGCCGCAGGGAACGGCTTCTTTCCCGGAAAGGACGGAGGCAGGCTATGCGCCACGCGCCCGAAGTGCGGTGTAGCCGCCGAACGACCGCGAGCTCGCGAGCGGATGTCTGATGGTCGCGTTCGTGCTACGGCGGCTGGCCATCGCCGTGCCGGTTGTGCTTGGCATCCTGCTCATCGCGTTTTGCTTTGTGCACTTGCTGCCGGGTTCGCCCATCCAGATGCTCATCAACCCGAACGACCTGAGCGGGCCGGACTCGACTAAGTACATTGCCAACCTGAAGGCCGAGCTCGGGCTCAGCAGCCCGCTGCCCATTCAGTGGCTCGACTGGATGGGACAGCTGTTCAAGGGAAACCTCGGCTACTCCTATCAGCAGCAGGTCCCGGTGACCTCGTTGATCGGGCAGCGCATCGGCGCCACCGCGCTGCTGACCGTGACGGCCCTGTTGCTGGCGTTGGTCATCGCGGTGCCGGTCGGCGTGGCGGCCGCGCTCAAGCAGAGGTCGTGGTTCGACTATGCCGCCGTGGGGATCAGCATGCTCGCCATCTCGATCCCGATCTTCTTCCTCGGGCTCGTAGCGATCTACGTGTTCTCGCTGCGGCTCGGCTGGCTGCCACCGGGCGGCCGGTCCACCCTCGGGGTGACCGGCTCCTTCTCCGACGCCGTACGACATCTCGCCATGCCGGCCTGCGTGCTCGCGGCCGTATTGATCGGACCATATGTCCGGTATGTCCGGCAGGCCATGCTCGAGGTACTCGGCATGGACTACATCCGGACCGCGATCGCGAAGGGCGTGCCGCGGACCGGGGTGGTCTTCCGGCACGCGCTGCGCAACGCGCTGATCCCGCTGACCACGGTCCTGGCCATCCAGATCCCGGCGCTGCTGGCCGGCACGCTCGTCATCGAGACGGTTTTTGCCTGGCCCGGCCTGGGCCTGCTCGTTTACGATGCGATCTCCAACCGGGACTATCCCATCATCTTGGCCGTGGTGCTGCTGAGCGCGGTCCTGGTCGTGGTCTTCAACCTGATCGCCGATGTCGTCGCTGCGGTACTCGACCCCAGGATCCGGCTATGAGCACCTCTCCCCTCCTCCCAGAGAACATCGCAGCCATCGACCTGGAGGCGGCGGAATCCTCGACGGAACAGCGCTCGGCTTGGCAGGAGTCACCGTTCCGCATCTCGATGGCGCGATTCCTCCGGCACCGGCTGGCCGTGGCCGGCTTGCTGATCCTGGCCGTGCTCGTCGTCATCGCGATATTCGCGCCGCTCATCTCGCCGTACAACCCCAACGCCATCAACCTTTTCCTGTACCAGCACCCGCCGGAGGCCGCGCACTGGCTCGGCACCGATCAGGAAGGCCGGGACGTACTGAGCCGGCTTATCTTCGGGGCCCGGGTCTCCCTGACGGTCGGGATAACCTCGGCCGTCTCGGCTGGCCTGGTCGGACTGGTGCTCGGGCTGCTGGCGGGGTTCCTCGGCGGCTGGATCGATTCCGTCGTCATGCGGCTCACCGAGATGGTCCTGTCGTTTCCGGCGCTGGTCGTGATCATCCTCATCGTCGCGATCATCGGGCCGAGCCTCACCACGATCATCATCGTGATCGCCCTGACGCAGTGGCCGACCGGATGCCGTATCGTCCGGCAGTCCACCCGCTCGCTCAAGGAGCGGGACTTTATCCTGACCGCGCGAGCCAGCGGGAGCAGCGATTTCCGGATCATGCTGCGCCACATTCTGCCCAGCGTGCTGCCGCCGTTGACCGTGGTGCTGACCGTGCTGAGCGCCGAGGCCATCCTGCTCGAGGCCGCGCTTTCCTTCCTCGGGCTCGGCGTGAACGTGCCCGAGTCGAGCTGGGGCGGAATGATGCAGGCGGCACAGTCGCTCACCACGTTGTCGACCCAGCCGTGGCTCTGGTTGCCCCCCGGCATTGCCATCGCCGTCGCCGTGCTGGCCATCAACTTCGTGGGCGACGGACTCCGGGATGCTCTCGACACTCGGCAGCAGATGTGAAGGACGTGATGGGCATCGTGACGTCCCCCGCGGGGGGGCCCGCCGGGGGTTCAGAGCCACTGCTGTCGGTCCGGAATCTGAGTGTCGAGTTCCGCACCGACGGCGCGCCCGTGCAAGCCGTCCGCGACATGAGCTTCGATCTGTACTCCGGCGAGATCCTGGGCCTCGTCGGTGAGTCCGGATCGGGCAAGAGTGTCTCCATGAGCACGCTCCTGCGGCTCAATCCGTCGCCGCCCGCGAAAATCACCGGGGGATCGGTCTGGTTCATGGGCGCGGACCTGCTCACCGTTCCCGAACGGCAGCTCAGGCGGGTGCGCGGGCAGGAGATTGCGATGATCTTCCAGGATCCGACCATGTCGTTCAATCCGGTCCAGACCATCGGCAGCCAGATCTCCGAGGCGATGCGGGTCCACGATCGCGGGGTCTCGCGGCGGAATGCCCGCCTGCGCACGATCGAGTTGCTTGATCTCGTGGGCGTACCGAGCCCGAAGGTGCGTTACGGGCAGTTCCCGCACGAGTACTCCGGCGGGATGCGGCAGCGCGCGATGATCGCCATGGCCCTGGCGAACAAGCCGAAGCTGCTGATCGCCGATGAGCCGACCACCGCCCTGGACGTGACGGTGCAGGCCCAGATCCTGGAGACGCTGCAGGAAATTCAGCGAGAAACCAACCTCTCGATCATCCTGATCACCCATGACATGGGCATCATCGCCGAGGTGGCCGACCGGGTGCTGGTCATGTACGCCGGTAAGGTCGTCGAAACCGCCGAGGTCGAGCCGATCTTCGACGCGCCCCTGCACCCGTACACGCGCGGGTTGCTGGCCAGCCTGCCCCGGCTCGACGCCTCCGTCGGCGATCTCCCGTCGATTCCCGGCCAGCCGCCGAACCTTAACCCGCCGCCGGCCGGGTGCGCGTTCCATCCCAGGTGCGAGCTGTCCCAGCACCGGGAGCGTTGCCGCACCGAGCTACCGGACCTGGTCCATGCCGACGGAAGGCAGCACGACGTGGCGTGTCATTTCTTTACCGAACTGCGGGTCCCAGCGCCCGTCGCGGGTGAGGAACGATGAGCACCGTACCGGACTCGCAGCGCGGCGACCTGGCCGACCGTCAGCGCCCGATGGTCGGCGAGGAACTGCTGGTAGTCGAGGGACTCACGGTGGACTTCCCGATCAAGTCACGCGTCCTGCGCCGCAGGCTCGGTGACATTCACGCCGTTGACCACATCGACTTGAGCGTGGCCGCCGGGGAGACGCTCGGCATCGTGGGCGAAACCGGCTGCGGCAAGTCGACGACCGGACGGGCCATCCTGCAGCTGATCCGGCCGACGGCCGGAAGTGTCCGCCTGCAAGGGCACGAGCTCACCACCCTGAGCAAAAAGGCACTGCTGCCCTACCGGCGTGACATACAGATCGTGCTTCAGGACCCGTATTCCTCTCTCGATCCCCGGATGACCGTGCGGGCCATCATCGCCGAGCCGCTGCAGGTCCAGGGCATCTCGGCCGCCGCCCGCCGCTCCCGGGTCGATGAGCTGCTGGAACTCGTCGGGCTCCAGCCCGACCATGCGAAAAGATTCCCGCACGAATTCTCCGGCGGCCAGCGGCAGCGAATCGCGATAGCCCGTGCGCTGGCCCTCGAACCACGACTGCTCGTCCTGGATGAGCCGCTGTCGGCGCTGGACGTATCGATCCAGGCCCAGATCGTCAACCTGCTGAAGCGACTGCAGCGCGAGATGTCCATCTCCTACATCCTGATCTCGCACGACCTGGCCGTCGTTCGGCAGATCAGCGACCGGGTGGCGGTCATGTACCTGGGCCAGATCGTCGAGACCGGTAAATGCGAGGACGTCTACACCAACCCGACGCACCCGTACACCCAGGCGCTCTTGTCGGCTATCCCGCAGCCGCATCCAGCCAGGCGCGGCGAGCGCAAGCGCATCATCTTGCAGGGAGACCTGCCGCGGCCGGAAGCGCCGCCGAGCGGATGCAGATTCCGCACCCGGTGCTGGCGTGCCGAGCAGCGGTGCAGCGACGAGATGCCGGAACTCACCGTACGCAACGGGTTCGATCATCCGAGCGCGTGCCATTTTGCTGCCCTGCTCAGCGGCACGGAGCCATCTCGGCCGGGCCGGAGCGCAGCCGGAACCACACCCTGATCGGCGGATGGACACCATGCCTTCTCCTGGCGAAATCACCGTCCGCGCGCCCGTCCTGTGGCGGCCGGCCGAGCCCATGACCATGGAGGACCTGGTGGTCGCTCCTCTCCGTCCCGGCGAGGTCCGCATCAAAATGGTGGCCAGCGGGGTATGCCATAGCTGCCTTCATGTCTTCGACGGATCCCACGGCGGGGTCCCGTTCCCGGTCATCCTGGGTGACGAAGGCGCCGGCATCGTCGAGGCCGTCGGAGAAGGGTGCCGTCACACCAAGGTCGGTGATCCGGTCATCGTGTCTTGGGCGCCGGCGTGCGGCCGATGCCGGTTCTGCGCCGTCGGCCGTCCCGCGCTGTGCCTCAACGGCGCGCCGATCGGCTTCATGGCCGATAGGACCACCCGGTTTTCAGTGGCGGGCCAGCCGGTTCATCATTTCGGGCCCGCTACCTACGCCCCCTATACCGTCGTGGACGAGACCGCGGCCATCACCATCGATCCGGACCTCCCGCTCGACCGGGCCGCGCTCATCGGATGTTCGGTCGCGACCGGCGTGGGTGCCGTGGTCAACACGGCGCAGGCGCGCCCTGGATCGTCGGTGGCCGTATTCGGCTGCGGCGGCGTTGGCTTGAACGCGATCCAGGGGGCCAGCCTGGTCGGCGCCCATCCGGTGGTCGCCGTCGACGTGCTGCGCAGCCGGATGGAACTCGCCCTCACGCTGGGCGCCACCGACATCGTGGATGCGGCCGCCGACGATGCCATGCGCCAGTTGCTCGGCATATCGGAGGGCGGGTTCGACGTGACGATCGTCGCCGTGGGTAGCGGGCCCGTCCTGGAACAGGCGTGGGCGGCCACCGGTCGCGCGGGTATCTGCGTCCTGGTCGGCAAGCCTCCAGACGGCACCCGCATCGACTTCGATCCCCAGACGCTGCTGGCCGGGGAACGGCGGATGAGCGGATCGGTCTACGGCTCGGTTTGCCCGGAAGCCGACTTTCCTAAGCTGGCCGGGCTCTACCTCGCCGGCCGGCTGAAGCTGGACGAGCTGATCACTAGGCGTTACCGCATCGACGAGGCTAACCAGGGCTTCGAAGATCTCGCGCGCGGCGACAACGCACGGGCGCTGATTGTCTTCGCGCCATGAGGGCACTCGTCGCGCCCGAACCGGGCCGTCTGGTGGTCGATGAGGTACCGGAACCGCCGCTCGAGCCGGGCCGGGTTCTGGTGAGCACGCGCGTGACGGCGGTCAGCGCCGGAACCGAGTTGCGCATGCTCTACCGCGAGCCGGATGAGCCCGCCCTCGGTCCCGCCTGGCCGGCCGTGGGCGCATTTGGCTACCTGGCCTCCGGAGACGTACGCGCGGTGGGCGCCGGCGTGACGGGCATCTCCGTCGGGGACCGGGTGGCCTGCGGGACGACGTGGGGCGCACACCAGGAGATCCTGGACGTGGCAGCAGCGGACGTGCTGGTGCTTCCGCCCGGCATGAGCTATCTCGACGGCGCCTGCGCCTACTGGGCGGTCCCGCCGCTGGCTGGAATCCTGGCCGGGCAGCCTGGCTACTACGCCGATGTCGCGGTCATCGGCCTAGGTCCGCTCGGGCTGGCCGCGGTTCAGCTGCTCGATCCGATCTGCCGGCGGGTCATCGCCATCGACCGGATTGCCGCCCGGTGCGAGCGCTCGGAAGAACTCGGCGCCGTCTCGGTCAACACGTCCGTCGCCGAGGTCCGTGCCGCGGTCAGGCGGCTGTCCCCGCACGGGCCCAGCGTCGTGATCCAGGCCGCAGGCTCGGCAGGCGCCCTGGAACTGGCGCTCGGCATCGTCAGCGCCCAGGGCGTGGTCGTCAACGTCGGGACGCTGCCGAAACTGTCGGCCTTCGACCTGTTCTGGCCGATGCAGTGGTCGGGAGCCCGCGTGGTTCCCATCGCCCGTCCGTACGGAACGGAGTCAGCCGAGGTCGGCCTGGGCCGGAGCCTGCGGCAGGCCCACCTGCCCAGCGTATTCGACATGATCGGTCGCGGTCGTCTGGACGTCCGCGGCCTGTGCGACTGGGTCCTTCCGGTCGAAGCGGCTCCCCAGGCCATGACGTTCCTGCGTGAGCATCCAGAACGTTCGCTCGGACTCGCTTTCGCCTGGCACGCCGGCGAGGTGGCCGGCCTGGACCGCTTCGAAGCCGCCGTCCGGGAAACCGCCAACCATTGAGCGCTGCCTGAGGAGGAATCACCCGTGGTCGCTACCCCGGTCGTGCGCGAGGCATTCGGGATGACGTTCGAGTGCCCGCCGGGTTATCTGGACACGCCGAGTATCGGGGTGCCGCCGCAGAGCGCGGCTGACGCGCTGGCCGCCGCCGTCGGCGAGTGGCGGGTGGGTGGGGCCCGGGGCACCGATTTCGACCCTGCGGTCGAGGTGACCCGGAGCGCGTTCGCCGCCTTGTGCGGAGTCGACCCCGCCAGCGTGACCATCGGCGGAAGCGTGTCCGCGTTGGTGGGCCTGGTCGCCGGCGCAGCCCCAGCCGGGGCCCGGGTCCTTACCGCTTCGGGCGAGTTCACCAGCGTGACTTTCCCGTTTGCGGTGCAAGCTTCCCGTGGCATCGTGATCGACGAGGTCTCGGTCGCGCAGATTCCTGAGCACGCGCCCGACTATGACATCGTCGCGGTGAGCGCGGTCCAGTCGCGGGACGGGACGATGCTGGACCTCGCCCGGCTGCGGGAGGCCGTGCGCGGGAGCCAGACGCGGGTGATCATGGATGTCACGCAGGCCGCGGGCTGGCTGCCGCTGCGCCTGGACTGGGTGGACGCGGTGGTGTGCTGCGGATACAAGTGGCTGCTGTCACCGCGCGGCGCGGCCTGGATGGCCGTCCGCCGGGACTACGCCGAGACCATGGTGGCCAGGTCAGCGGGTTGGTATGGCGGTGAATCCCCGTGGGACACCATCTACGGGCTGCCGTTGCGCCAGGCACCGGACGGCCGCCGGTTTGATACCTCGCCCGCGTGGTTCTGTTATCTGGGTGCGGCCGCGGTCCTGCCCGAACTGGCTGCCCTTGATCCCGCGGAACTCTACGCGCACTGCGCCGGGCTCGCGGACGCGTTCCGCGCGGAATTCGGCCTTCCGGCGACGGGCTCGGCCATCGTGTCGGTCGATGCTCCGGACGGGGCCGAACGGGCGGCCCGCGCCGGTTTGCGAGCGAGCACCCGAGCGGGCCGGGTCAGGCTCGGGTTCTTTCTTTACAACGACGCTAACGACCTGGACCGAGCGGTCTGGGCATTCTCGAGAAAGGCAGTGTCGTGAAGTTTGTCTTCGTGAACGGGCGAGTGGCCATCATCGTGCGGTACTGGGAGCAGCACGCCGAGATGGTCGACGGCGGCGCCCGAGTCGAACTGCGCCGCGTCGAGCAGGTGGAGGGCCGTAATCACCGCGCCGGGGCCGCCGGGTTCACGGTGCTGCCGGTCAGCGACGGCGGACTGTGGCGAGCGGATCTGTTCATGGTGCTGTCCGACCCCGGTACGCCCTGCTTCCACTACCACCCGCAGGTCGAGCACGACGATGTCGGTGAGCGCTTCTTCGCGGACGAACTGACGGCCGATCCGGCGAAATGGATAGAGACCCAGCTGACGGACATCACCGGCACGCTGGAACGGTGCGGCGCAGGCGATCTCGTGCCCTCACTGGATCTTGAGGAGCACCGGCGCGCGCTGCCGTTGATACTCGCGGCCGTCGACTCGTGTCTGGCGCGGGTCCCGGCGGCTATGGTCGCGGTCCGGCAGGCCGGGGTCTGACTCGATGACCGATCCGGCGGCACCTCGGCGGGTGGCGATGGTGACCGGCGCAGCCGGCGGGATAGGACAGGCCATCGCCACGGCGCTGGGTGCCGACGGCTGGGACCTGGCGCTGGTCGGCCGGTCTCCCGGACCGCTCGCCGAGGTCAGGGACCGGCTCGCCGCCACCGGGACGCAGGCCCTCGCCCTGGCCGCCGATGTCCGCCAGCCCGATGAGATCGCGCGCGCCGTGGCCGTCGCCGAACTGCGCCTGGGAGCACTCGACGCGCTGGTGAACAATGCCGGCGTGCAGCGTCTGTCGCTGGCGCTCGACGTCACGGAACGGGACTGGGACGATGTACTCGACACCAATCTGAAGGGCGCGTTCTTCTGCGCCCAGGCGGCCGGGCGCACGATGGTCAAGCGCCAGCGCGGAGTGATCGTCAACGTGGCGTCCACGGCCGGGATCGTCGCCTTCCCCGACCGAGCCGCGTACTCGGCGAGCAAGGCGGGTCTGGTCATGCTCACCCGGACCCTCGCGCTGGAGTGGGCGCCCTACCAGGTACGGGTGAACGCGATCGCGCCCACGTTCGTCGATACCGCGCTCGGCCGCCAGACCCTGTCCCGTCCGGGTATGCGCGACCAGATCGTGGGGCGCATCCCGCTGGGCCGGCTCGCGCAGCTCGACGACGTGGTCGCGGCGGTCAGGTTCCTCATCGATCCGGCCGCGTCCGGGTTCATCACCGGGCACGTACTCACGGTCGACGGCGGCCTCAGCATTCAATGACGCAGCACGACTTCGCCGCCGTGACCTAAGGGCCTGTCGTCACGGCCAGCCGACGCGCTGGCGGCCGAAGTAGACGTGGTGCGTCTTCAGCTGCGTGAAGGTGGTAATCGACTGGCCGCCCGCGCCGCGAAGGCGGCCTGAAACTCATCGGCGACCCTCTCGTCGACGAGGATGCGAGAGCCGCTGGTGCACACCTGACCGCTGTTGAAGTACGTGGTAAACAGTGATCCGGCGACCGCTTGTTCCAGGTCGGCGTCGGCGAAGACGATACTGGGCGTTTTGCCGCCCAGCTCAAGGTGCACGCTCTTGATCTCCTGAGCCGACTCGCGCAGAATCTGCCGGCCCACCTCGGTACTGCCGGTGAAGGTGATCTTGCGGACCAGGGGGTGCCGCACCAGCGCTGACCCGGTGACGGGGCCGTCACCATGCACCACGTTAAGCACGCCGGCCGGATCTGCCTCGAGGCAGATCCGGGCGAACTCACTCGTCGTCAGCGGCGTCTGCTCGGCCATCTTCAGGACCACGGAATTGCCGACGGCGAGGGCAGGCGCCACCTTCCAGCAGGCCAGCAGGAACGGGAAGTTCCACGGCGCGATGGCGCCGACTACGCCGTACGGCGTGCGCTGCGAATAAAGCAGGTAACCCGGGTCCGTGGCGTAGGTGCGGCCGGATATATTCTCTGGCAGCTGCGCGAAATAGTAGAACAATTCCGCGGCGGCGCCCACGTCGTCCCGCGCCTTAGACAGCGGGGCACCGCTGTCTCGCGACTCAAGCTCGGCCAGCCGTTCGGCGTTGGCCTCTTCGGCGAACGCGACGTCGGCGAGATGCGATCCGGTGGCCGGGTCGACGGACTCGAAGGTCCGGCCAGACAACGACGGAACCTCACGGCCCTCGATGAGGTGCGCATCACGACGGCCTGTGAGGCAGTGAGGATTGGTCGGGCGGGGCGATGTCCGGGAGGGATTTCCGGCCGCCGGATGCGCCGGCGGCCGGGTACCTTCGCTGTCGATGATGGCTGTGACGTGCCACCTGGGTCCGCTGTCAGCGGATGTACAGTTCGTCCGCGTCGTACTCGGTGAACTGCATGTTGGACGTCACCTCGGTCATGCCGAGCGACTGGAACGCGGGGAAGAGCTGCTCGGCGGTCCACCGGTCCTGGTGCGCCTTGGATTCCCACACGGTCACCACGTGGAGCCCGCTGGAGTCCGTGCCGGCCGCCCAGGCGAGCAGCCCGTCGATGTCCTGGGGCGGGTTGTGCTTGGCGGCGACCGCGCGGAAGCCGTCGATCGTGACCCCGGGCGTCGTCGCCATGTGGATGTGTGCCATGTCTTTGTCCTGCCTTTCCTGAGTTTGTGCTGGCAGGAAGGACGCTACGGGAAAGCCCGGATCCGGCCATCCGGGGAATTACTCACCGGAGTACTCATTCACGGTCGGCCTGGGTACTCAGAGCTGACGCGCTGGCCCAGGCGGCGATCTGGCTGCGGTTACGGAGCCCGAGCTTGGTCAGGATGTGCTGGACGTGGTTCTCGGCCGTCCGCTCGGAGACGTACAGGGTCTGGCCGATCTGCTTGTTCGTCAGTCCCTTCCCAACCAGCCGGGCCACCTCGAGCTCGCGGCGGCTGAGGGGTGAGTCGCCGGCCGGCGCAGCCGTCATCTGGGCCTCCAGCTGTCCGATCCACTCGGTGAACGGGACCATCCCGAGCTGTTCGGCCTCGCGCGCGGCGGCGGTTAGCGCGGCCCGCGCCTCATCCCGGTCACCGGGCGCCTGCCGGCGGGTGAGCGCGGCGGCGAGTTCGACGCGGGCCTGCACGGCGCAGCCGCGGGCGCCGTTGGCGTCGCACATCAAGGCCGCCGTCCGCAGATCCTCGACCGCCGGGTCGAGATGGCCAAGCGCGGCGGCCGCCTGCCCGAGCGGCAGCTCCACGGGGCCCATGTAGGTCCCGGGCCCGGCGCCGTTCGCGACGTGCTGGCCACGGAACGGCTCGAACCGCGCCGCCAGGAACTCGATGTCCTGTGACCGGCCGAGACGGATGGCGACCGCAAGCCCGTGCGCCCAGGCGGCCAGGCGCAGCGCCGGTAGCGGCGTCCAGGACCGAACCGGCCCGGCCAGGGCATAGACAGCCTCAGCGGCAGCCCGGTCACCGGTGTGCAGGCGAATCAGCGCGAGGGTAAGCGCGGGGAAGACGGTGCCGACGCCGCGGGTGGTGTCCACCGCATCCGGCCGTAGGTGCGCGGGGAGCTGGTCCCATAGTTCGATCAGACCGGATCTGCCGAACCCGATGTGCAGGCCGGCCTGGCCGAGGATCGACGAACAGCCGCCGAACGCGACCGGGTGTCCCATGTCGCTGAACACCTTGTACGCCTGCCCGGCCAGCTGGCTCGCCTCGGTGAAGCGTCAGGTCGCCAGCGCGAGCGTCGCCGAGGTCTCCAGGAAGTGAAATTGCGCCAGCGACTCCGCCGCCACCTCAGCGGCCGCCGCACACGCCGCGACCGCCGCCGCCCGGTCACCGGGCAGCGATGCCTCGACCCGGTGCCGGGCGACCTCGGTCAGGTGCAGATCCAGCTGCCCCTCGTAGAGAGCCTCGACCGCGTCCGCCGCGGCGGCGTGCAGCCGCCGTTGCTCCGCGGCGCTCAGCCCCGCGGCCACCGCCGAGCGGACCAGCGCGTGCGAGAACCGGTGATCGCCCGGACGATCCCCGGCCACCACGAACCCGGCGGCCCGGCACTCATCCAGCGGGCCGAGCAGGGTAAGCACAGGAACGTCCAGGATCGCGGCCACCACGCCGGCCGAGAAGCTGTTGCCTGCCACGGCCGCGGTCTGCACCAGTGCCCGGGCGCGATCCGGCAGCTGGGCGAGCCGGTGAGCCGTCACCTCCGCCACCCGGCCGGGCACCGGTGCCGCCCCGTCTTGCCCGCCACGCCGCTGCTCGGCGAGCAGGCGGGCCAGCTCGCGGACCAGGAACGGGTTTCCTCCCGTTTCTGAGTACACCTCACCGGCCTGGTCCGCCGAGGCCGGCAGCCCGGCGGCGAGCAGCATATCCCCGACCGCGCCGGCGGGCAGGCCACGAAGGTCCACCCGTTCGGTATCGGCATCCGCCGACAGGCGCGGCAGCAGCCCGGCGCTCGTATCACCGGAGGCCGCTGACTCCCGGTACGTCGCCAACACCAAGATGCGCGTCCCTCGCAGCTGGCGCACGACATCTGCGAGCAACACCGCCGACGCCTCGTCCGCCCACTGCAGATCATCGAGGACCAGCAGCAACCCGTTCGGCCCGGCCGCCTGCGTCAGCCGCCGGCGAACCTCCGCGAACATCGCGAACCGCTGGGCGCTACCGGAGTCGGCGCCACCGTCCAGCGCCGGGCGTTTGGCGGCGTCACCAAAGAGCTGAGACCACAGGCCTGCACCGGATGGGTCATCGCCGGCCGCCCGTACGGCGGGCTCATCCAGCACCAGTTGCCACAGGCCGTACGGCGGCAGGCTGCCGGCGTCGGCCGCCCGGGCCCATGCCACCGGCACGCTCCTCGCAGCGGCCGACGCGGCGGCTTCCTCCGCCAGCCGGGTCTTCCCGATCCCCGCCTCACCCGTGCACAGCACCAGACGGCCGCCACCTGTCAGGGCGGCATCCAGCAGCAGCATGACCCGAGCTAGCTCGCGATCACGGCCCACCATCGGCCCAGCGGACCCGTCCCCCACACTTCCCACGACGCAACCATAAAGCCGGAGGCCATCGGCGCCCTAATGGTGTCGGCGCCCTGATTGCCCACCCCACCTGCAATCCCCGACCGGGCTAACGCCGCGCTACCTAGCGGCCGGGACGCGTCTGGATTGCCGCGCACCACCCGGCAGCCCGCATCCTGCCCGGCCAGGGAATCCGTCGCGCTAACCAGTGACTTTCTCCCCATCCGGGAACACTTCGCTGAGCCGCCCGGTGCTGACGTCGAAGACGAACCCCCTGACGGGAACCTCCGGCGAGATCCACGGGTGTGACCTGGCCTTCTCGATCTGGTCCTTGGTGTTCGCCTCGGCGTCGGTGAAGCTGTAGAACCTGGCCGGCGCAATCTGCGCCTGCCCGGTCTCCTTGCGGAGCCGCTCCTCAAACTCGCTGTCGGTGAACCTGAGCATCCCGCAGTCGGTGTGATTGATGATCATTATCTCTCTGGTGCCCAGCAGCCTGGTCGAGAGAACCAGCGACCGGACCGCGTCGTCGTCGATCACAGTGCCGAAGTTCCTGATCATGTCGACATCGGCGGCGGCGAGACCCAGCATGTGCTCGATGCTGGTGAGCCGGGGATCCGCACAGGTGACGATCGCGATCTTGGGCGCCGGCGGCCCCCCGCGGCTGGGATCGTAGTCGTTGGCGATCGTCGCGTTGGCGCTCAGCGCGTCGTCAATGAGACTCATGACCTTTTCTCCTTCTCCTCGGCGGCCGGCCCTCTGGTCATCGGCGGGTCGGCGCTGGTCTCAGGGTCACGCGCGGGGCCGGGCCGTCGCGCCCGTGTAGTCCCTAGCCGGTACCCTGGCCTGCCCGGTCATCGATAACCGCCCGCGCCGCCTCGCTGGAACCTCGTTGAACCGCTTGACGACAAGGTAGATGTGGTCTTGGGTGGTTCGGAGTAACGGCCGAACTAGCTATCGGAGCATTCTTGTGCCCAGATCCATTGCCGTGTTCGGAGCCGGACCCGGCCTCGGCCAGGCTGTCGCCCGCCGCTACGCGCGAGAGGGTTACGCCGTCACGCTGGTGGGTCGCCGCCCGGAGCCACTTGACCGTCTGGCGAAGGATCTGACCAGTGCCGGGGCCACCGCGCACGTCGTCACAGCCGACCTATCCGACACCGGTGCCATGCCCCGGCTGGCCGAGCAGATCCGTGCTCAGGCGGGCCACCTCGACGCCTTCTACTATGCCCCCACCCCAAACACCGGGTTCGTTTCCGCCGCCAACCTGACCCCGCAGGACGCCCAGAGCTTCATGCCGCTGATCTTCTACACGATGCTGGCCCTCGTGCAGGAGTTCCTGCCGCACATGCTGGAGCAGGGGGACGGCGCCATCCTGACCGCGCAGGGCGGCAGCACCGTGCAGGGCCTGCCGAACATGAGCGGCCCCAGTCCTGCCCAGGCCGCCCAGCGCAACTACCTGCAAGCCCTGCACGCCGAGGTCGCCGGGAAAGGCGTCTACGTCGGCATGCTCTACATCGGCGCAGCCATCAAGAACAGTGCCTTCCATACCGAGCTGGAGAAGGCCAAAGCCGCGGGCGAACCGGTCTGGGAGATGCCTACCATCGACCCCGAACATCTCGCCGGGCTTATCTGGACTATGCACGGCACGAGGGGACAGCGGGAAGTCATCTATCCGTAGTATCAGAGCCTCGTGGTGTGCTCGGCCTGAACTGCCGATGGTGGGCCGTACTGGATTTGAACCAGTGACCTTCTCCGTGTCAGGGAGACGCGCTCCCGCTGCGCCAACGGCCCGGGACGACGAGAGCCTACCAGATTCTCCGGGTGCTCCAGAAGCCATCGTGTCAGGCGGCGATCACAGGAGCCGGCTGGCCCTCACGCGGGGGCGAGGACCGGAGCCTCGTCCGCCAGCGCCGCGCGGGCCAGGTCCTCCAGGGCATGATCTAGCGCCACGGGGTTGTCACCGCCGACCGGGGCCAGCCGCTCGGCGATCCACGCCTTCAGTGCGTGCACGAACTTGTCGGACTCGTCGGCGCCCGCCTCGGTCAGCGTGAGGTTCTCGTACGGCCCGGCCAGGTAACCAGTCGCGATCGCATGGTCGAAGGCCGGCACCAGGACGGCCGCCGGGACCCGGGCGCGGTTCGCGATCGCCGCCAGGGAGATCGGCAGGCCCAGGTCGCGCCGGATCCGGACCTGACCGACGCACCAGCCGTCGGCTTCGTTCAGCACTGTGCCTGACGCTGCCCTCAGCGCAGGCAAGTGGTCGCGGCCCTCGCGCTGCAGCAGGCGGCCAAGCGATCGTTCCAGCTGCTGCATCGAGTCCGCATCCGGCATCCCGAACCCGCCGCCCATGTCGCTGGTGTCGGCCCGGCTCGACTCCCGGAGCGGCACCTCCTTCAGGAACAGCGAGACCACGAAGGCCAGCCCCGCCACCGGCACTGCCCACAGGAACACCACGTGCAGCGTGTCCGAGTAGGCCGCGACGATCAGGCGGATCGCGGACGCCGGATAGCGGTGCAGCGTCTCGGGCGTCGTGATGGCCCTCGGATTTACCCGGGGCGAGGCCGCCACGGCGGCCCGCAGCCGCGACGCCAGCCCGTTGGAGTAGATCGCGCCGAAGACCGCGGTGCCGAAGGAACTGCCGAGCGTGCGAAAGAAGGTAACCGCCGATGTCGCGACGCCGAGATCCTGATAGCGAGCGGTGTTCTGGACGATGATCGTCAGCACCTGCGTGGCCAGGCCGAGGCCGATGCCGAGGACGAACATCGCGCCGGATGCGGCCCAGTACCCGGTCTCGGGCGCTAGCCGGGACAGCAGGTACAGCCCGACCGCCATGATGAACAGGCCGGTGACCGGGAAGATCTTGTACCGGCCGGTGCGCCCGACCAGGACGCCCGTGCCGATCGAGGTGATCAGCAGCCCGATCACCAGCGGCAAGGTCCGCAGGCCCGAGACGGTGGCGGACACGCCCTTGACGTACTGCAGGTAGGTCGGCAGGAAGGTGATCGCGCCCAGCAGGGCGAAGCCGACGACGAACGCCAGCACCATGACCACGCTGAACACGGGGTCGCGGAACAGCCGCATGGGCAGGATCGGCTCGCGAGCGCGGAACTCGACGAACACGAAGCCGGCCAGCGCCGCCACCGAGACGGCGTACATCGCGATGATCACCGGCGAGCCCCACGGGTAGGAGTTGCCGCCCAGGCTGGTGGCCAGCACCAGCCCGCCCGCGCCGACCGCCACGAAGGCGACGCCCAGGTAGTCGATCACCGGACGGCCCGCCGCCCGGACCGAGGGAATGGTCCAGGCGGCAAGCGCGATCACCGCGACGCCGATGGGCACGTTGATGTAGAACACCCACCGCCAGGACAGGTCATCGGTGAACACGCCGCCGAGCAGCGGGCCGATGACCGTCGTCACGCCGAACACGGCCCCGAGCGCGCCCTGGTACTTGCCCCGCTGCCGGAGCGGGATGACATCCCCGATGAGCGCGGTGGCGGTGACGGTCAGGCCGCCCGCCCCGATGCCCTGCAGTGCGCGCCAGGTGATCAGCGTGGTCATCGAGCCCGCGAGGCCGGACAGCGCGGACCCGACAATGAAGATCACCATGCTGACCTGGAACACCCACTTGCGGCCGAACTGGTCACCCAGCTTGCCCGCCAGCACCGTCGCGATCGTGTCAGTCAGGATGTACGAGGTCGCGACCCAGGCCACATGACCGGCCCCGCCGAGATCCCCGACGATGGTCGGCAGCGCGGTCGACACCACCGTCTGATCGAGC
>Ga0302326_10004075_pt1 | contig 34028 bp, 17 predicted proteins | sample Palsa_T0_3_FD_202264 | JGI IMG/M metagenome (GOLD analysis project Ga0302326, IMG submission 202264) | Peat permafrost microbial communities from Stordalen Mire near Abisko, Sweden - Palsa_T0_3 | ecosystem: Environmental > Terrestrial > Soil > Palsa > Peat permafrost | place: Sweden: Abisko...
CGCTCACACAGCTGCTCGCGGCCAGCATGCCGATTGAGCACGGCTCGCGCGGACTGATCAATCCTGACCTGAACAATTTTGCACCACGTATCGGCTTTGCTTTGCGAGCTACGGACAAACTCGTGATCCGCAGCGGCTACGGGATTTTCTACGGCGGGCAGGAGAATGGGCCTTACTCCAATCCTAGTCCCGGGTTCAATCCTCCGTTCTTCTCCTCCGAGGCATTTTCGACGCCTTGCGGGAATCTGGCTGCCAATCCGATGGTCGCGCCCGGCCAGCCGCTCAATTGCTCCGTGCTGTCGCTGAATACCGTCCCTAACGGTGGCCCCACCAACTCAAATACGCTGGCCAATGGGTTTCCAGCGACCGCGCTTTCGAACCCCAACACTCCGGAACTCTATTCCGTCTCTCCCAATCTGCGGACTCCCTACAACCAGCAATGGCACTTTGGCGTGCAATATCAAATGCCCGCCGACACAATGCTGGATGTTTCCTACGCGGGCTCGCGTGGCTTGAAACTCTTTGGCTTTTATAACGGCAATCAGGCCGTTCCCGCGACCGACCCGCGGTTCGCCACGGCTTGCACAGAAAATGGAAATACCCTACTTGGCTGCCCGACGGCCCCGCGACGACCCGCTCATGGCGTGGCTCCCGGCGCTCCTGCCGGCTCTACTTGCGACTTGGGCCCCAACGATGACTGCGATCCCGTGTTTGATACTTCTATCGCAACGTTTCGCTCCAACGACGTTTCCAACTACAACTCGCTGCAGGTTCGTTTCGAGAAACGCCCCACCCACGGACTGCAATTTCAGGCCGCCTACACCTGGAGCCATGCTCTCGATGACGCTTCCAGCGCCAGCCTGGGATCGCAGAATGCCGGCGACTTCCGCCTCCAAACCAATCCCATGCTGGAGTACGGAAATGCAGATTTCGACGTTCGTCAACGATTCGTTTTAAGCTATGCCTACGATTTACCCTTCGGGAAAAACAAGGCGTTCGGGGGGAATGCCTCCGGCGTTTTGAACCAGATCATCGGCGGTTGGCAGGTTGCTGGCATCACGATCGCGACCACGGGAAACTGGTATACACCCACCGACATTTCCACCAACCTCTCTACGTCGGATGGTGGGGGAGAGGTCGCCAGCGCATCGCGGCCCAACGTGGTCGAAAATCCCAACGCACACCCCTGTGTGCCGGGAACGCTGTTTAACACCTGCGCCTTCGCGACGAACACAGTCATCGGATCTTTTGGCAACGCCGGCCGCAACATTATTCAGGGGCCGGGCGTCCAGAACTGGGATATTTCTTTGTTTAAGATTTTCCCCATCAGAGAGCAAATGCACATGGAGTTCCGGGCAGAGTTCTTCAATGCTTTCAATCACTACGATCCGGAGTTCGACAATCCCGGCAGCTTTAATACAAATATCGCGACCCAGCACGGTTTGGATGAAACAGCGTTGGAGACCGGATGCACGAACGGCAACTCGAATTCCAATTGCGCCTTCGGCTTCGCCCAAGCCGCGCACGATCCCCGGTTCATCCAGTTTGCCTTGAAGTTTTATTTCTAGAATTCGACTCGCTGCGGGGTCGAGCACTGAGTTGGCATTAGACTTCGTTCGTTTGTAGGCTTGGGATTCACAGGCGGAATGCCGCCGCAGAATACAGCCGAGAGCGAGCCATCGCAGCACTTCGCATTCGAGCCGCAGCGCGCGGCTGCCAGAGCTGGGAAGTGCTGACGGTGAACGGCGATAATTGACCCTTTGATATTCCGCCAATGCGTCAGCACTGATAACAACCCCGCCGGCAACATAGCCCGCCGAATTCTCAGAACACCAATCGCAACGCGAACTGCATGAATCGCGGTGTAGTCAGCGTCGAAAGGTATCTGCCGAATTCCGACGCGTCGAACGACAGCGAGGGTTGAGCCGCGCGCACGTCGTAGCGCACCGAGTTGGTCAGGTTGAATGTTTGCCAGGTGAACTCCAGGCGCCGTTGCTCGCCGAGAGAGAAATCCTTGCTCACTCCGGTATCGATGTTGAACAGGCCCTCACCGATGACGTTGTTGCGGACCCCCGATTCGCCCGGCCACTCTGGGCGGAAAGCGGCCTCCGCTGCAGCCGGACTTTGGAAGATGTCGGGGCCGACGCCCACACCGTTCACAATCGCATTCTTGGGATTGGATGCCACCGGACGCGGCCCGTTCGGCTCGGCATCGCCCTCGATGTTCCAGTCGGTGGCCCAGGTGAAACCGTTGTCGATGGTGATGGGGAAACCGCTGGTCCAGCGAAACACGCCCGAGACATGCCATCCGCCAATTACAGCGTTGACCACCGGGTTCGCACTTGCCGCCAGCATCTGGCCTTTGCCGAAGGGAAGGCGATAGACCAGGTTGCCGTTAATCTGGTGGAAGGCATTAAAATCGGAGAGCCCTCGCAGAGATAGCGGATCCCACGCATTGATGACAATGCCGCCGCCGTTCAAGTCGTCGCCCGTTCCTCCAGTTCCTTCATACGGACCGATGCGCTCGGCTGCCGACGCCTCGTCGAACGATTTCGAAAACGTGTAATTGAATTGCCCCTGCAGGTTCGCTCCAAATCGTGCGTTGTAGGTCACCTGTAACGCGTTGTAGTCGGACGTTCCAATATTGCGCCACGCATAGAGTGAAGCGAACTGGTCATGGAAGAAGCTGTAAGGCCCGTTCTTACTGTTCGGCAGGCTCACCCCGGTAATGGAGCTAGGCAAATCCATCAGGAACAATGAGAAAGTTTCGTTGTGCGGGAAACAAGTCCAAAGTTCATAAATATTCTGCGTAGCCGTGGGCTTGGCGGGGTATTTGCCGTTTCCACACTCGAGACCCTGACTCTTGAGCTGGTCCTGGGTCACGCCCTTCCAGCCCGGAAACATATTCTCAAAGAATGGGATGGACGGGACCTGGGAAGCATCATAGTTGTTGGCAGCGTCCTGCGAGAGCATCGTGGCTCCCTGAAAATACGTCATCTTGCTGGACGGATCCGTCGGGTTGGCGGGCATTGCCAGATCCACCTGCAAAGGCAGACGTCGGGCGACGGTGCCCACGTATGCTATCTGCAGCGATGATTTGGAAGTGAGTTGGCGCGAAAATGAGAGATTGAATACATGCGCGTAAGGCGTCTTCACGGTTTGGTCCAGGCCCCAGTTGATGGCAAAGGCGGTATTGCTCGGCGTGACCGGGAAGGTGCCCGAAGGCGTAGGGCCGAACAAGCAACTCGGACCGTTCAAAGATGCGCACGGCGCGGGCAGGCAGGACTGGCCGGACGACCCCGGCGTGAGGCAGGTAAACCGTGGCGCACCCTGGACCGTCACCACACCGGCCGGATTTCCCAGATCCGTGGAGAGGCCGAAAGAACCATGCTGATCGAAAGTGTTGACGATCGGAATGCCGAAGTGGTCGTAAGTGATGCTGTAGCCGCCGCGGATCGAGAATTGATCTTTCTTTCCAAGAATCTTTGAAATCCACCCGTCGCCGGTATCAGGCGCCCAGGCCACAGCAACGCGCGGCGAGAAATCTTTGTGGTCCCAGTTCCAAAGGCCGGGGCCGTGATTTTTGGGTCCGCCAAGGACGAACGAAATCTCCCCGGCATTGTTGGCGGCCTGTCCCTGGTTCATCAATTGGGCGGTCTTGTTGAACCAGTCGGCGACATTCTGATTTGTGCAACCGCCTCCGGAAGCTTCGATGCACGGCGCCACCTGATATCCGTTGGTTTCGTAAGGTGGAGCTTCGAGCACCCAGCGCAGGCCGTACGTCAACGTCAACCGCGGTGTCATCCGCCAGGTATCCTGCCCGTAGAACTCGTAGTCGTTGACCGCGTAACGGCGATTGATCGGCCTGCCCTGAGCCAACGCGCTACCGTTGCGAGTGAAGTTATAAATGCCATCGCCCTCGGCGAAAATTCCCAGCAGGATCCCGGCGGCGGCGTCATAGTTCGGACCGAAGCTCGGATCCACGGAAGGATAGCCATTGTTCGCTGGATCGAGTGGACTCGGCGTGTTGGCGATTCCTCCAGTGTTTAGGTAGACCGGGTTGGTCTGAACGTCGGAGAAGGAGTTGCCGTAGCTGGTGCGGTTATTTCGAATCAGAAACAAATCGCCGCCGAACTCAAACGTGTGATTCTTGCGGGTCCAGTTCATGGTGTCGCTGAATTGGTTGACGGGTACAAAGTAAACCGTGGAGCGAGTGAAAGGAACAAGGTTGTCGAGCCCCGTCAGAAGAATTGCGGGATTTTGAGAGACGCCGGCGGTTTGCCCACCCTGGCGGATATAACCCCAGTGAAAGTCGTTGATCAGCGTGGGGTTGATCAGTGAAGTGAGTCCAACGGTTATACCCCGGCTGTCATCCACCAGGGTCGTAGCCGCGGGCTGGCCGGGAAACTGTTGTTGTCCAGGAGAGTTTTCATTCTGTGTCTGTGCGCGCACGAAAAGGGTTTCCGAACCGCTGGAGTTAATGTGCCAGTCGCCCTTCAGAATGTATGTATTCCACGAGGTGTCAGCGTTCGAGGAGAATTCGTAGCCCAGGGTATTCAAACCGTCGCCGGCGTTTTCATTGGCCGTGGGATATTGCTGCAGGACATTCTCGACCGCCTGACTCGGCCCAATGCTGAGCGGGTCCATCCCCCTGATTTGGCTGGGCGTAAGCGCGTTGTAGCCAGGTTGCACATTAACGGTATGACCATTCTCACTCACGGAACCGCCGGGACAAGCTGCTGTGTTCAGGCTCCCGTCCCCATTCAGTGTGCATAAGTACTGCAGAAAACCTGTGCTCAGGCTCGCGCTCGGCACGTCACGCAGTACGCTGCTGCCCTGGGCTCGCCGAAGTCCTTCATAGTTGGCGAAGAAGAAGAGCCGGTTCTTTTTGATGGGCCCTCCAAACGTTACGCCAAATACGTTGTACAAAAGCTTGGGCGCTGTGTTGGGTTCGCCGCTGCTCAGCTGCGACTCTTTCAGGAATGGGTCGTTTGCGCTGAAAATCGTGTTGCGGTTGTAGTCATAGGCCGAGCCATGAAAGTTGTTGGTGCCGCTCTTGGTCACCAGCGCGACCTGAGCCCCGCTGGAATAGCCGGAGTCGGCATTAGCGTTAGCGGTGGTGACCCGGAATTCCTGGACGGAGTCCGGCGGCACATTCAGGATGCTGGTAAACGCATAACCATTATTCTGGTCGTTGACCCCAATGCCGTCGAGCGTGACGTTGGATTGGTCGCTGCGCAGGCCATTCACTGATCCGCTGCGTGTGTCGCTGTCCTGATTCAGTTGGTCCCCCAGGTAGGCCACACCTGGCTGCAGGCTCAGCAACTCAACCACGTTGCGGGCGGCAATTGGCAATTCGTCGATTTGGCCTTCGTTGACAACATTGCCGAGCGACGCGTCTGTTCGATTAATGAGTGGCGCCTCGGCTGCCACGGTGACCGACGTTGTCGCGCCCGCAACCTGCAAGCGAATGGGTACGGTCGAGGGCAATTTGACCTGTAGCGTGACCTTCACCAGAAAGGGCGCAAAACCTGTCGCCGTTGCTTCCAGCTGGTAGCTGCCTGGAGGCACATCCAGGAACTGGTAGAACCCTGAGGCATTGCTGGTGGCAGTCCGCTGCAGCCCAGTCGCCGGTTCGGTCAGAGTAACCGTCGCTGCGGCAACCGCCGCGCCCGACGAGTCGGTAACGGTGCCATTCAGTTGGCTGGTGGCTTGCGCCGTGGCCCACTGCGTCATCAGCCCGATCAGCGCAAACACACAAATCCCGCGCCTTGCCAACTGCACGCATCGAACTCCCAACTGGTGCAGTCCGTTGTGCTGCCTGCTGCTCGCTCGCTGCTGGATTCGCGTCATCGACATAGCCTCCGAGGTAGAAGCCGACGCGGGGGGGGGCGAAAACACGTGAGAAGAAATCACACGTGTGTTCTTCTCCCCGCGTCCGCTTGCGCTTTTTCAATTCCCTTTACCGGTTCCGGATCAACCAGATCAGACCCTTCTTGTCCCAGGTGGGATCATTTCTGTCCCTGATAAGAACGCTACTGTCCCGAGTGGCCGGGATTATACCTGAAGATCGAACCGAAGATCATGGAGAAAATCCGATTCGCTGAGTGATGTTTCTTGAATCGGCACGGCGATCAGCTTTCTGGCGTGGGCTCTATGGATCCTCTTACGCTCACGGTCGTAGCTGCCGTGGTGGTAAGGGTCCCGTGCTACGTTCCGCCCCGGTCACCAAGCTCGTTGATCCCATGGTGGCGCTGCGAATAATTCGTTAGCATGTAATCTGTCGCAACCGTGTCGAGGCTTGATATGTCCATACCGCTTCGTTATGCGTTTCGTCAGCTTCGGGAAAGTCCGGGTTTTGCCCTCACCGCCATACTCACGCTCACCCTGGGCATCGGCGCGTCGACAGCCATCTTCGCCGTTCTTGATGCGGTGCTGTTGGAGCCGCTGCCCTTTGCGCAGCCTGACCGGCTGGTCGCGATCGCTTCCCAGCCAGACGGCGTTGTTTCCATTCCCACAATGCAGGACTATCAGTCCCGTTCCACCACCTTCTCCACCCTCGCTGCGTACCGCGATTGGTCGCCGACTCAGAAAACAACCAATGCAATCGCTGCTCGTCGGATTCTGGTGGTGACCCAGGGTTTCTTCTCGACCCTGGGAACTCGTTTTGCATTGGGGGCAAGCTGGCCGATCACGGGAAATGAACAGGACTGCGCTTCGCAGGCGATTGTCAGCGGTGGCTACTGGAAGCGTCTGGGGGGTGGCAGCGTGCTAGGCAACAGAATGCTAAACCTCGCGGGACGAGATTTTCAGATCGCAGGCGTGCTCCCGCTGGAGCAGGCGATCGAGGGGTCCGGCGCGCTCAATCAGCCAGAGGTCTTTCTTCAGGTCGGCTGCGACAGCGAGGAACGTCCGAACTCGCGAGGCGACATGAGTTTTGAATTGATCGGCAGATTGCAGCCAGGCGTCACGCCCTCCCAGGCGAATGCCGATCTGTCGCGCGTGGATCGTACTCTTCAGAAGGACTACCCGAACGATTACGGCGCCGAAGCGGCTGCATTTCGGGAACCACCCAGGGTCTTTCCCTACATTGAATTGGTTGTAGGGACAGAAACGAAGCCTGCGCTTCTGATGACCTTTGCAGCCTGTGGCCTTCTGCTCGTAATCGCCTGTGCCAATCTTGCGAGTCTGCTGCTCGCGCGCAACACGCGTCGGCGAGCTGAATTCGCCACACGGGCAACACTAGGAGCCTCGCTCGCTCACCTTCTCTGGCAACTGATGGTCGAAAGCGCGGTACTCGCCGGCCTTGGCGCGGCCGGTGGCATCGCCTTGGCGCTCCTCGTTCTGGGATTGCTGAAGACCACAACGGCCGTGCACCTGCCTCGCCTGGCTCATGCCTCCATGCGCCCGGCAGTCGTCGCGTTCGTGATTGCAGTTTCCGCCGCGGTCACCGGATTCCTAACGCTTTTGCCGGCCTGGCGAACACTGCGCCCGGGGCTCCTCTTGGATCTTCAAGGCGCGGGACGAACTTCTGCGGGACGCAGCCTGCGATTTACCCGGCGCTTGCTTGTGGTTGCGCAACTCACTCTGACCGCGGTTCTTCTTGCCTGCGCGGGATGGATGATTGGCAGTGTCTATCTACTCTTGCACCAGCCGCTCGGCTTCTCACCGGATCATCTGCTCATGCTGAAAGCGGAGCTCGGCTCTGACAGTTCGAGGAAGGAACAAGCCCGGCTCTACGAAGTGAAGTTGAGCCAGATGGTTGCGAGCCTGCGCGAATTGCCGGGCGTGGTTTCCGTCGCCTTGACCGATCATCAGCCCCTCGGACACGCAGTCAACCGTTACACTTTCTGTTCCGATGTTCATCCGGAACAATGCAAGCAGCAAGTCAATTTCAATCCCAACTCTTACGCCATCAGCCCGAACTACTTTTCAACCATCGGCCAATCCCTGCTGGAAGGCCGCGACTTCAATACCGCAGACGACGGTCGCAACCACGTCGCGATCGTCAACCAGGCGTTGGCTGCGCGAGAATGGCCTGGACAAAGCGCTCTGGGGCACCGCGTGCACACCGGAGAGATCCACACGCCCGAGGGCGAAAGTTGGGCCACGGTGGTCGGTGTCGTGGGCAATGTGCACAATTACGATTTAGTTTCCGAACCCGGACCAGACCTGTACATTCCGCGCGCGGAAGCCCCGAGCGGCTTTGCCAGACTCATTCTGGACGTGGGTGGCGACCCTGGCCTTCTAAAAAATGCCGCCCGGGCAAAGCTCAAGGCCGAGTTCCCGGCAGCCACCGCCTTCGGGTTCGAAACCATGTCTGAAGAGATGTCGAGCGAGGTCTCAGAACGCGTATTCCTGATGCAGGTGGCCGCATCATTCGGCGCGGTCGCCCTCTTTCTCTCAATACTTGGTGTCTACGGCCTGCTGGCTTACGAGGTCTCGCTGCGCGAAAAAGAAATCGGCATACGTTTGGCGCTGGGATCTTCGCGAGAGAGAATCGTCAAGCTGCTGCTCTATGAAGAAGGTCGCTGGCTCGTGGCGGGCACGATGTTGGGCCTGGTTTGCGCGGTCGCCGCTGGCTATACTTTTCGTGCGCGTTTCTACGGCGCGCATGCTACCTCGCTATTGGTTTTGGTGGGGTCTGCGTTCCTGCTGCTTGGGCCAGCATTGCTGGCGATCGGGCTACCAGCACGCCGCGCCGCGCTTCAAGATCCCGCCGAAACGCTGCGCCGAGAATAAGACTCATCATCTGAAGATGAGGAGTCGTCTCATAAGTGCGCGTGGGAAGGGTACGACTTTTACTCGTGCCGTTAAGTCGCTGAACATATATCCCCGCTTTAGCGCCTGAGGTACGCATTCTCTTCCGCGACTGAGCCGGGACTGAGAAGAACTTGGTTTTAGAACTCGGATGCGCGCCGTGCCGATGACTTCGATCCTGTGTGGATCTAAAACGCCTCGTCTTGCCAGCTGGATAACACAGCAAAACGGGTTGGCCCGCAACGCGCGGACCAACCGTTTTCCTTATGGTTTCAATGCCTTCTCGGCCGCCGTTACTCTGTGACTCCCGTGACCTGACCGGTGGAAGGGTTCAGGATGAGCAGAACGTTGCGTTTTTGGGTGAAGTCAAGCAGAGTGCCCACGTCCCCCGCGATCGCATCGAACGACCCTGTCCCAATGCGTCCAAGGCTCCAATTGTCCTCGATGAAGCGCGTGATTGAACTCTGATCAAGCACCGTGCTGCCCACAAAGTTTTCCCTTGCATACTGCGAGACCACGACGAACGGCAGCCGTGGACCGTATCCACAGCGGCCTTGAACGCCCGCCAGCGAATCGGCGCCTGAGCCGCACGCTCCCGCGCCGCTTAACGCGTCGTCGGTTGTGGCCGACTGATTCAGAATCGGCCCAATCACATGGTCGTACCACCCGTCAGAGTCGTCCCAGGCGATGAAAACGGCCGTCTCGCTCCACTCTGGCAATTGCTGCAACTGGTTGATGACGTTGACGATCCAACCCTGCTCATCCAACGGCGATGAGTTCGCCGGGTGACCATCCTGGGCGCGCGCCGCTTTGAGAAAAGTCACCGCAGGCAGGTTGCCCGCAGCCTCGGCCTGCCAGAAATATGACAGGTCGTAAATGTGATTCGCGGGCCCGTTGTTTCCAACCTCTGCCACACTCGCAGGGGCAATGTGATGCGGGTTGCTTGTGCTGGCATAAAACTGAAACGGGTTGTGATAGCCGGCATACGCAACTTCCGGTGTGCCATCCAGCCGGTTGGTGGTGGTGTTACACTGCGCGGGATTTCCCGGGCTATAGGGCGCGGACGGCGTAAATCCACCCTGGAACCAGCCCCACGTGACGCCTTTCGCGTTGAGCAGATCGCCAATGTTCTTCCCGCCCAGCGCAACGTGATCGTAGCTGATGCAATCTTCATACCAGGGGTCGGGGTCGCCGATCACGGTATTGTTCACCACATCGTAAGCCAGATCGCCGTAGGCATCATCCGCCCTCAAATCAATGCCGCCCGTCATGCCCGACGCCAGATTAATCGCGCCCACCGCTGACGGACCAAACGTCGAGCCGTGGAAGTTATCGCTCATGGCGTAGTACTGAGCGTAGTTCCAAAGCGCGGTCGTCGTGTTGCCATCGTAATACCCCATCACTACGCCTGCCCCGTATTGCGCCAGCGAGGGATAGGTAGTGGCGCTGCACGCTTTTCCTGTGAATTGCGGGAACTTGTCCATCAGTCCGGCGTCGAAGGCCTGCTGCTCCGGCGTGTAGTTGTGCGTCTGATCGCAGGTATAGTTCTGGCTGGGATCGAGACGAAACGGTTGCGAGCCCGTGCCATTCGGATTCCGGGTCAGCAGCCCGTGATTGAGTCCGTTCACTGACGGAGTGTTCGGGCGCGCGATAAACCGCGTTTCCCCCGGCGGATTTTTCGCGCTCGGATAACTCCCGAAGTAGTGATCGAAAGATTCGTTTTCCTGAAAAATAATCACCACATGTTTAATTGGTGTCTTGGTTGAAGTCTGGCCCGTAGCCATGGGAACAGCGACCGCCAGGCTGGCAACCACCAGCAATCCTGCCATCCAGCGAAAATTTCTAGTCATACGTTCTCCTTGGTAAGACTATTTGGTAAGCCTGTAAGGGGACGACCGCCGGAGCCACGAATCCGGCTCTGGGCAAGGCAAGCCGGGGATTGATCGCAACTCGGTGCCAATCCTTATACTCCGTTGTTAACGTTCCTGAAACATAAAATTCACATAGCCATAACATAAAAAGCCGCTAGCCGCGCAGCGCAAGAACCGCAAAGATTTGCAACTTTCGTTTTTTCGCGGATTTCAGCCGCTTCCAGGCTGGCGCTAATTCATATCAGGGACGAGCCGAGCTCACACCGGCCGGTTCCACTCGGATCAACCCCATCATCCCGCCGTCCTCATGCTCGAGAAGATGGCAGTGAAACGGAAAAACACCAACCGCATTCGGATCGCGAAAATCCATCCGCAACCGAACCGTCGGATACTGAGTAGTCTTGCCATCCCAGAAAGGCACCGGGATCGTATCGCGCAGAAAAGGTTCGTTGATCGGGATCCCAAACCATTCGAGCATCAGGAAATGAACCTGATGAATGTGAAAATCGTGCAGCTCCTGCGAACGGTTTTCAATGATCCAATCCTCCACGTCTCCCTGATGCACCACGATATTCGGAGCTGACGACCCCGGATCAAACAGCGCCGGTTTTTGGCCTTCCACCGTCAAATAAAAATCCGTAGCACTTTTGGGATCACCAGGATTGCGGAGCCGTTCCGAGAAGTAAAGCCTTCGGGTGCGGATGGGCGTTACCTTCCCCAGCCATGGCAAACGCGAAACCTCGGCCGCGCGAACGGTCGCAGAAGCGTTCGCGGAAGCCGCCGCAGAAGCGGCCGCGGCCGGCAAGAAAAACGCCGGCTCGGCCGCATCCAGCGCGCTGACAATGTTCGCTAACGTGCGCGTCGGATCATTTTCGCCGTCGCGACCAGTATTCACGCTGCGGGTAATAAGACTTGCAGAAGTTCCTTGCGCGGGCGCAGTCACAATGAATTCGGTTCTGCCCCCGGGCGGAACGCCCAGATGGTTTTGCCACAGCACATAATCGCCGCCTGAACCGTTGTCGTTCACCGGCGCGCCGTCCACGCCCGCAATGCCCAATGCCTGCGGCTTACCCTCAAAGAGCACTTGCAAATTCAAGTACGTGATCGAAGAAGCATTCACCACGCGCCAGAACTGCCGCTCCAGAGGGCGCATCCGGATTGTCGCGGGCGGATAATCGGGATACGGCACCGAAACAAAGTTCAGCGAAACATCCTTGGCCGGCACTCCCGATCCATCTCCGGTGTTGCGCGCGTCTCCATCCCGATCGAGCAAGACCGACGGAGCCTTCTGCGAGTTCCCAGACGGAGCAGCGCCGGGATTCAACAAGTCTTCGTCGCGGATCAGAATGACTCGCTCGGGCAACCCGGCAACCTGCTTGTTCTTCTGTTCGATGCCCTCGACAATGATCGCGCCCGAAGCGCCGCCCACCACTTGCGCCCGCGTGAAGCCGTGCAGATGCGGATGATACCAATACAACCCCGGCGGCTGGTCCTCCGGAATACGTGTGCGGTATTCGAAACTGGCACTGCCCGGGTGAATCGAAGTGTGCAACACGTCATCCTGATGACACACCGGCGGAATCGTGAGCCCGTGAAAATGTAAGTTGGTGGACGTCGCATCCATTGCCGCATTCCCGCACGGATCAGGGACGCTTGCCGGCGAGGAAATCATCGGCATTGCACTGTGCTTCGTCGCCGAGCCGGATTTCGAATGCCCTTTCAGCGAGGTCGAGTTTCGCGGCGTCCCAGGCGCCAGTTCATTCTTCAGCCTAAGAATAAGTAAGTCTCCAGGATTGACCCGCAAGTTCGGAGATTCGACAGTGCCGTCGTACAGGTAACAAAATCGAGCCCGTCCATGTTCGTCGGTTTCGCTACGGAAAATCAGATCGACAGTGAGCTGTCCGTTTTTGCTGGTAAGGTTCACGGGCTCCGGAATCTCGCTGCCCACCTTTGGCCGCGCACAAATCGCATCGCCCTCCAACTTTCGAGGCGACGTGACCGGAGCGTCGGAGGCACTCTGAAGAACCTGCGCCACCACGACGTGGGCCCCGCAGAACGCAAAAAACAACGCAAAGAGAATCGTGAGAGATAAAAATCGCACAAGTTTTCCAGCTTGCCCGCGAAAAGCAAAGCACACCAGGGAATGACCCCGCAAGAATAATCCATTCGGCGTCGTAGGGATCCGTGGTGTTGACCACGACGGGAACATTTCACCAGATTTTAGGTGGGGCAGCGCTTCCAGCGCTGCGCTGAAGGCATAGTTTCCAAGCCCGGCTTTAGCCGCTGCGGAGCTGTCCAGCGCGCCATTAGTTAGGTTTTTGAGACGCGGCGTGCTGCTGTGCATAAGACACCAGCGCTGCAAACCGCGGATCTTTGCGCAGTGATTTGAACTCGGGATCCGTTGCCATCGTGCGATCGGCCGTCGCGTCCAGTCCGTGGTCGACGCATTCGCGCAAAAGCGAGATAGCCTCATCACCCCGTCCGGTGTGCGCCAGAATACAAGCCAGATCGTAAGCGGTGCTCGCAGCGTCGGGATGGTCAATTCCGAGGACGCGACGCTGAATCTCCAGCGTTTGCCGCGCCAGTTTTTCCGCCTCATCATAACGGCCCTCTGCATCCAGAATGTGAGCCAGTTCGTCGGCTGCCTGCAATGAAAACGGGTGTTCGGGTCCGAGCACGCGGCGCATGGCATCGACGGTCTGCCGGCTCAATTTTTCCGCCTCGGCATAGCGGCCTGCCTGATCCAGGGTAACCGCGAGGCTTTCCATGGTGGAGAGCGTGTTCGGGTGTTCCGGTCCGAGGATGCGGCGCCGAATTTCCAGTGTCTGCCGCAACAACTTCTCGCTGTCGGAGAAATGGCCTTCTTTCTGAAGGGTCCAGGCCAGACTGTTCATTGCCCACAATGTGTCCTGGTGGTCCGGTCCCAGAACACGCTGCTTTACGCCGAGCGCTTCCCGCTGCAAATGCTCTGCCTCGGCGAACTGGTTTTCGCGTACGAGCGTCTCCGCGAGATTGTTGATCGACCGCAGCGTGTCGGGGTGTTCCGGCCCGAGAATGCGGCGCTGAAGGTCAAGTGTCTCGCGCTGCAACCTCTCCGCTTCCGGATACCGCCCCTCCTGTTGAAGAGTGAATGCCAGATTATTCATTGCAGTCAGTGTTTCCTGGTGTTCCGGGCCGAGGATGCGACGCCGAATCTCCAGTGTTTCCCGCTTCAACTTCTCCGCCTCTGCGTAGCGGCCCTCGTGGCCCAGAGTGGCCGCCAGGTTGCCCATCGCCGCCGACGTTTCCCGGTCATCAACAATCTTGAGGACTCGCCTTCGGATATCGAGCGCCTCGCGCTCCAGTTTTTCCGCCTCGGCGTAGTTCCCCTCGCGATCCAGCGTCCAGGCCAGGTGATTCATCGACTTGAGCGTGTCCAGATTGTGCGTTCCAAAAACGCGCCGCCGGACGTCGACTGTTTGGCGCTGCAGTTTTTCCGCCTCCGCAGCGTGACCCTCCTGATTCAGTATCCAACCCAGATCGTCCATCGATCGCAGCGTTTCCGCATTCTCCGGTCCAAGCGTGCTGCGCCGGATCTCGGCTGAACGCTCATAAAGCAACTGCGCCCGCGGGAAAAGTCCGAGGTCCTTATAGACATCTCCCATGACGTGCATCATCTGCGCCTGCAGTTCCGGATCCTGGGTGAGCCCGGTGTCGATGTCTTTTGACTCTTTGTCTAAAACCTCACGGGCGGTGATGCTGTTGCCGCGAGCTTCGCTCGGATCCGATATCTTGAACATGCCTTCCATGAACTCCGTGACCCGGTTCGCACGGTCACGCTCGCGGGTGGTGCGGCGTAGTTGGAAGAATTGCATGCCCGCGAACCCGGCGAGCAACAGCACGACTCCGGCGACCACGGTGACGCCAACCGGATGACGGCGGATGTATTTCCGCGTGCGATACGTGGCGCTGGCGGGACGGGCCAACACCGGCTCATGAGAAAGATATCTGCCGATGTCCGCCGACAACTCGGAGGCCGTGGCGTACCGGCGGCCCGGGTCTTTCTCGATCGCCTTCATCGTGATGGTGTCGAGGTCGCCGCGCAGTCGGCGTTGCAGTTCAGCGGGCTGCAAGCCGCGCTGGCTGCTTATCCATTCCGGAGTAGTCGCGGTCCCAGCCTTGTCCTCGCGAACTGCCGTTCCTTCTTCTCGCTGAATGGCAATGCTCTGGATGACAACGCTCGGCCTCTCCGGTTCCCCTTCGCAAACCAACCGCTCCATTTCCAGAAGAGACTGGCCTTCGGTTCGATACGGCCGGCGGCCGGTCAACAATTCAAACAGCAATATTCCTAGCGAGTACACATCGGCCGCAGTCGTGATGGCCTGCCCGCGAATCTGCTCCGGACTCGCGTATTCCGGCGTCATGGGACGCCAGTTGGTCCGCGTGACCAGCGGAGTCTGAAAGAACTCAGGGTTCAGCAACTTGGCGATGCCAAAGTCCAGCAGTCGCGGCACCCCGCCTTTTGCGATCAAAATGTTTCCCGGCTTCAGGTCACGATGAATCACCAGATTTTCATGCGCATACTGCACCGCAGAACAGACTTGGCGAAACAGCCGCAGACGGTCGTCGATGGAGAGCGTGTGAAGATCGCAATACTGATCGATAGGCAGACCTTCGACATACTCCATCACCAGATACGGGGAGCCATCTTCCGTGCTGCCCCCGTCGAGGAGTTTCACAATGTTGGAATGGTCCAATGCGGCGAGGGTCTGCCGCTCGTTGCGAAAACGGTGAAGAATCTGTTCGGTGTCGATTCCCGGTTTGACCATCTTGATCGCAACTTGCTTGCGATAGCTTTGGTCGTCGCGTTCGCCCAGATAAACCACCGCCATGCCGCCCCGCCCAATCTCGCGGAGAATGCGGTAAGCCCCGATCTTTTTCCCCGCGATCGCGCGCGACTGCTCCGACAGCAAGTCGGCGGCGGGACAATCCTCAAGAAAGCTGTCGGCGCCATCAAAGCTCGCGAGCAGCGATTCGATTTCCGCGCGCAGGGAATCATCGCCGGCGCAGGCTTGGCGCAGGAAGTTGCTTCTCTCCCCGGGTTCTCGCTCCTGAGCCAAAGCGAACAGCTCTTTTACCTGCTCCCACTTTTCAGGCATGTTTCCGCTCGTCTTTGCGTAGCTCGCGCGCCAGCCACGCCTTGGCCAGGTTCCAGTTGCGCTTCACCGTGGTGCGGGAGACTCCCAGCACTGCGGCCGCCTCGTCAATGCTCAGGCCGCCGAAAAAACGCACCTCCACAAGTTGGGCCTGCTGCGGATCGAATTCCGCCAGGCGGGTAAGAGCTTCATCCAGTGCAACCACATCCGCGGGTTTCCCTTTGGAAACTCCTGCCGCTTCTTCCAGAAAGACTTTTTCAAAACCGTGGCCGCGTTTTTGCGCATCATGCCCGCGGCTGTAGTCGACCAGAATCCGCCGCATCAACTGTGCCGCGACGCCCAGGAACTGCTCCCGGTTTTTCCAGCGAACTTCTCTCTGATCCGACAGCCGAAGATAGGCCTCATGCACCAGCGCAGTAGTCTGCAGTGTGTGGTCGCTGCGCTCCCGCCGCAAATAACCAGACGCCAAACGCCGCAGCTCCGAGTACAGCAGCACGACCAGCTCGGCCGCTGCCTTGTCATGGCCGACACCGAATTCGCCGAGCAGGGTGCCAACGTCTGGTGGCGCATCCATAAGAACCTCGTACGCGATGACCGGAACCACCCGGAACTGAATGGACACCGCAGCGCAACGCTGGGCGTTCCGAGTAAGAACTCAAAGTAAGAAAAGTAAGAAAAAGCCGAACAAGAAAAATCCGAACACGAGGGAGGGGCCGGTACAAATTCGCGTCTCAAACTCACCCTGAAATCGCGATCTTTGTGGCAACGGAGTATATACCCATTCGAACGCGAAACCAACGCAGTTTACCCTCTTGTTTTCTTATGCTTGGAACTTTGTGGCGCCGAAACCCGGAACCGCCCGCCGGCCTGCACTGAACTAAAATCGGCGTTTTTTCGTGCTTTTCTTCGCATTCGCACGCTGAAAAAGCACAAATTCATGCGAAATCGCCCCTGTGGGAGTGTGTTTGTCCCTCAAGTTGGCGATTTCGCGGCAGCGACTCCACACGGCAAACACCTGAAAACATTACATTAAGGTACTGGTATGACCTCGTCATAATTTTCGGCTTGCCTTGCCCGCAGAAAGAGCCAATAATTTGCATTTGGCGCCCTCCCACTACTACTTTAGCAAGTAGCGCTCTTCCCCTTTTTCTCGTTAAGCCTAAGAAAAGGATACGCATGCGGGATGTTCGTCCTGTTTCTGACCAGATTTCGGCGCAAAGCACCACCTCCCCCCATTCCCCCGCTTTGGCCTGTAATGGGCGGGAGGTTAGTTATGGGGGGCTTGTTTGCAGGGCGGATCGGTTTGCGGGGCATCTGATGCGGGTTGGCGTTGCGGCGGGCGACACCGTGGCTGTCTGCATGGAACGGTCGTTCGACTGGATTGTTGCTGCGCTCGGCATTATGCGGGCTGGCGCTGCTTATGTGCCGCTCGATTCCGCGTGGCCAGATGAGCGTTTGCGCTACGCGGTGAACGACTCGGGCGCGACTGCTCTGGTGGCTCGGGCTGCGCTTCTGGATCGACTGCACGTGAAGGCGCGGGGCATCGATCCTTGCCGTGATGCCGCGGCGATCGCTGCCGCTCCTAATGTAGTGCCGGGCCCAGTTCAGCCGGAAAGTCTTGCCTATGTGATCTACACCTCGGGGTCGACCGGAGTTCCCAAGGGAGTGGAGATTACGCACGCCAATCTTTCTCATCTCATTCGCTGGCATCGAGATGCTTTCGGCGTGACGCGGCAAGATCGCGCGAGTCATCTTGCGGGTCTTGGATTCGACGCGGCGGTGTGGGAACTTTGGCCGAATCTTGCCGCGGGGTCGACCGTGTGCCTCGCCGATGACGCCGTGCGATCATCGCCGGAGTTAATGATGCAGTGGATGATTCGCGAGCGGGTGACGATCGCCTACGTTCCGACTGTCCACGCCGCGGCCATGATGGCGATGGAATGGCCGGCCACGACAGCATTGCGTCTTCTGCTCACCGGTGGGGATGTGCTGTCGCACTCGCCAACCCGTCAGCTTCCCTTCGACGTGGTAAACAACTATGGCCCCACGGAGTGCACGGTGGTTGCCACATCCTCTGCGCTCAAACCCGGGCCCCGCGGCGCGCCACCCATTGGCCGTCCCATAGCAGGCGCCAGCGTCTATCTGCTGAACGAACACGGTGACCGGGTTCCTGATGGCAGCGTCGGCGAGATTTATATCGGCGGCAGCGGTGTGGGACGTGGATACCGCAATCTGCCTGAGCTTACCGGGCGAAGTTTTCTTCCCGATCCTTTCGCAGCGGCACCAGGGGGCCGCATGTATCGCACGGGCGATCGCGGCGTTCGAAGGGCGGACGGAGAGATCGACTTTCGCGGGCGCCTCGACCGGCAGACGAAAATCCGCGGCCAACGCGTAGAGCTGGATGAGATCGCCAGCGTTCTCACTCTGCACCCGAGCATCGATTTCGCCACGGCGATCACGAATACATCGGATGCGGGGGAGAACGAGCTTGTGGCCTACGTTCTCCCTAAAGAGAACACGTGCATTCCCAGCGTGCAAGAGCTCCAGACGCATTTGCTCGGCAGGTTGCCGGACTACATGGTTCCAGCCGTCTTTGTGCGACTGCATGCAGTCCCGTTGTCGACGAACGGGAAACTCGATCTGACGATGCTTGCGCCGCCGACGCACGCGAATCTGCTGGAAAGAAGGGCTGCTGAGGCGTCCCCGACACCGATCGAAGCCGAGCTACTCACCATAGCGCGACAGCTTCTCAAGAACGATGCACTTCGGGCAGAAGACAATTTTTTTCTGGCGGGAGGGCATTCCCTCCTGGGCATGCAATTGCTGATGCGCTTGCGAGATGCATTCGGCGTAGACCTGGCACTGCGACAGCTTTTTGAAGCGCCCACGGTTGAGCGGCTGGCGCTGTTGGTGGAGACAATGATCAGGCAACTGCGCCTGTCTGTGATTTGGGCGGACCTGCTGGGACGGAAGAATGTGGGACTTGATGACAACTTCTTTCACCTGGGCGGCAACCCGGAGTTGGTGGCGCTTCTACAGCAGCGCATTTTCGCGGAGTTCGGCCGGGACATCCCGATCGCCGAGCTTGTTCAAAGTCCTACAGTTCGTCAGCAGGCGCTGCTCACGCTGAGAGTGGTGAAAGTTAAGCCGGTGCAATCCAGAGTCCTTGCCCCGCGGTCGAATGGAAATTGCAACAGAATTTTCTGGGTGCACTACCTAAGCTGGAGCCTGGCAAAGGTGATGAGAGACGAGCACCCATTCCTTTTTGTCGTACTTGGCGCCGAGGATTTCGCGTCGCTGGGCGAAACGCCCACTCTGCAGACCATTGCCGCGTGCCTGCTGCGCAAGATTCTGGCGACGCAACCTGAAGGCCCTTATACTCTTGGTGGATTCTGCGCCGGTGGCGTGCTCGCCTACGAAATCGCGTCTCAACTACAGGCCGCTGGACACGAGGTCTCGCTCCTTGTGCTGTTGGACGCACCAAACCTTGCATACCAGGAGTCACACGGCTCTTTCACAAGTAAGTGGAGGTACCCAGGTTACGCTCTGAAAAGAGTTGCGCGGCTGGGCCCGCGGATGAGCTTTGCCTACTTTCGTGAGCATCTGTTCAAGCGTGCCGAACCTGCATCGACACCCGCGAGATCAGAGATAGCCGTGGCTCAGAAGATGGTAAGGACCGCGGTTCGTGTGTATGAGCCGAAGGAGTACGAAGGAAAGGTGCTTCTGCTCCTGGCTTCTGATCGCGCTCCTCATCTGAACCTCGCTCCCGGATGGGAGTCAGTCGTCGCTCCTCACAACTTGCATATACAGTACCTGGATGGGCATCGCCACGACTTACTAAAAGTGCCAAAGGTGCGTAATGTAGTGGACGCCATTGTTTCTCGCCTCGAATCCACGACTGACGAATAAGACCTAATCTTAATGGCCAGATCGACGCCACTTACTCAATGAGTCACGAAGCGGCAGCAGCGAACGACGAGAATCTAAGTCTTCTGCGGCTACTCAACCCAGAGGTGTTAGCTGATCCGCATGCGCTGTACCGTAACTTACGCGAACATAGTCCCGTCCACTGGGACCCGTATATGCATGCCTGGGTAGTAACCAGCTACGCAGAGGCGGTAACAGTGCTGAAGGATTTTTCGGCGGACCGCACGCCTCCGCTGGCTTACCTGGATCAGCTAGGACTGTCTTTAATGAAGCCGTTTGCTGAAGTCATGCTGCAGCAGATGATGTTTATGGATGGCGCCATGCACGCCCGTCTGCGGGGCATTTGTGCGGCAGCGTTTACGCCGCGCAGGGTAGAGGAGTTGCGCGCGGAAATCGAGTGCATCGCGGACGAACTGATTGACAACGTCATCGAAGCCGGACGCATGGATATGATCGCTGACTTTGCCAACCGTTTACCCGCGATCGTTACGGCAAAGCTGCTGGGTGTGCCTGTGGAAGATCACGAACAGCTCCATGCCTGGGTGATCGATCTGGCGGAAGTGCTGGGGAATTTTCAACACCATCCTGATCGCGTGGCAGAGATCGTGCGGAGCCTGGGAGATCTAAAAAACTACGTTGCCGCAAGAATGGAAGAGCAGCGCGGGCACCCAACCAGCGGCCTGATTTACTCGCTGATGACGGCGGAAGTTGATGGACACCGGCTCTCGGATGACGAAGTAATTGCCAATACCATCATCACGTTGATCGGTGGACACGAGACCACGACGAACCTGATCGCGAGTGGATTTCTGACGCTGCTTCGCGACCCCGATAATTTCCAACAGCTGCGTGATCATCCCGAGATCATTGGCTCCGCAGTTGAGGAACTTCTCCGCTTCGAATCGCCAGTGCAGCACACCGCGCGAATTGCACCCGCCGACATGCAGCTTGGCGGAAAAACCATCCGAAAGGATTCGAGGGTAGTGACGGTGCTCGCTGCCGCGAACCGCGATCCAAAGCGATTTTCGGGCCCGGACCGTTTGGATTTGCTTCGTCCTGACAATCGGCATCTGGCGTTTGGCTGGGCGGCGCATTTCTGTTTCGGCGCGCCTTTGGCGCGGATCGAGGGCCAAATCGCGTTCAATAAACTTCTGCGGCGGCTTTCGAGGCCCGCTTCGGTGGACAAAACACTAGATTGGCGCGAGAACGCTGGCCTGCGCGGCTTGACCGCGTTGCACATCAGTTTCGATTCCGGACCTCGGGCGACGAAAGCTTAGTTATCATCTGCCGGGTGCCGCGTAGGTTGAAGATTACGCCAGCACGTTTGGCGTGTACACATTCGAGGGCGCGTGCGTCGGATCGATGGATTTGCCTCAAAGAGAAGTTAGGAGTACAACGGTCACTCATTGAGAAATTTCTCGCTTCGCAGGTGTTGTAGTGTTCGAGTACAATCCGGGCTCAGATGGAGGTGCAGGATGAAATGTCTTCTTCGAGAACTATGGCGCGAGGAGCAGGGTCAAGATATTGCCGAGTATGCGGTAATGCTAGCCGTTATCCTGGTCCTGGTGGTTGGAACGATCCGCCTGATCGGAAGCAACGCGAACAACGTATTTTCGAACGCAGCCAGCTCGATTCAATGATCCGAATTTCAACGATCTGCATGCGTGATCTGAATGCATTAATGAACCGAATTTACTTCGCCTCGCGCTTGTAGTCGACGCGCAGTGCAAGAATCTCGAAGGGACGGATGGGGACGGTCAACTGGTTGCCGGTGATCGTCAGCGGCGATCCCTGCGGCTGTTCGAGAAGGTTGGTGAGAACCGCGCCGGTGGCTCCCTCCGGCACTGTAAACGTCACGCTGCTGGCCTTGCCCGCCCACTCATACGCGTGAAAGATGAGACTATCGCTGTCCTCCGCCTTCTTCATCGCCGTCAGCACGACGTTCTGCGGTTGAACGAACGCGAAGGAGTGCTCCTGCGGTAGCGTACCGGCGTGCGCGGCGAGCTGCATGGCCTGTAACTTATAGTTATACTCATAGCCGTGCCGGACGGTGAGGGCCTGCTTCCAGTCGCCCGCGTGGGGATAGAGCGCGTAGGAGAAGTGATGGTGCCCGCGGTCGGCTTCCGGATCGGGCCAGACCGGCGAACGCAACAAAGTAAGACGCAGCACATTGCCCTGATCGTCGTAGCCGAACTTGGACTCGTTGATCAGGCTGAAACCATGCTGCCCATCGCCAAGATCTGCCCAGCGTTGCGCGGGAACCTCGAACTGCGCCTGCTCCCAACTGTTGTTCCGCGTGGTGGCGCGTTCAATGCTGCCGAAAGGAATCTCATAGGTGGCGTGGTTGCTGGTTGCGGCCAGCGGGAACGCGGCTTTCAGCAGAACGTGAGTCTCGTGCCAGTCGATGTCGTTCACCACATCGACTTGATCGGCTCCGGCATAGAGCGTGATGTCCTGCACGAATTTTGAGCTTTGCCAGTTGCGCGTCACGCGAATCACGGCGCGCAGCGGACCCTTTTCGATCCACTCCACCGAATCTGCCATGTCGATCGGCGTCATGTGATCCAGCGTGCCCGGATCGATGTTCCACGCATCGTAATCTTTGGGAGTGTCTTTGAAAGTTTGCAGTTGATTGCCGCAGGCGCCGCTGGCCAGCGTCTCGAAGTTGGAGCGCTTGTCGAACAGGCTGGTGATGCAACCTGTCTTCGAATTTACCGTGACTCGGAGGTTCGCATTCTCCATGGTCAATCCGCTGTCTTTTTTATCTTGATCACTGCGTTTTGAATCGGTGACTTTCAGATCGCTGGCCATCGGCTTCGCGCCGTAAACAACATGAAGAATGGTATAGCCCATCGAAGGTGTGTCTTTAACGTTCACCAGCAGGCGATACGTGTTGGTCGCGTGGTCGCTGGCAATAATCTCCGAGGGCAGGACGCGGCCCTGCGGATCGACGACCGACAACGAACCCGGAATCGCGGAAGGCATCTGAACTTCTACCGTCGCGAGGCCGGAGCGCTGCCATGCCAGAGGATTGAACACGAACACAGGAATCCCGCCCCCGGCGGACGTGTCGACGCGCGCTGCAAGCAGATTCAGCGCGCTGCTGGTGATTTCATTCGTGGACCATCGCACCTGGTCATAGTCGCGCTGCGCATCTTTGTAGATGATGCCGATGCCCGAACCCGCACCCAGGTCGTGAAAATCGTTGAAGGTGATCTTCTTCCATGCCTCGGTCAATGCGCCGGCGGGGTAGGGCTTTCCATCCAGCCACGCGAGCGAGGCATATTTCTCGGCATTCAATGCCCACATGGAACTCTGGCGCATGTTGCGTTTTTGATTGGCCTGCGTGGTCATCACGCCGCGGTGGTATTCGAAATAGAGTTCGCTCTTCCACGTGGGAATGCTGATTTTTCCGGCGGCCGGCGCAGGCGGTTCGGTATAGCCCTTAGCTATCGAGGTGTAATCCCACTCCGGAGAGCGGCTATCCACCTTGCCGGCAATATCGCGAAAGTAGGCGGCGGCTGTCCCGAAGTGCATGGGGGGAACGATTTTGTCCGGCTGCATCCAGTGCACACCCTCATCCAGAATGGCGCGCGTGGGCCCACCACCGTGATCGCCCACTCCGTAGAGGTCCATCATCTCGGTCATTCCCGGCGCTCGCTTGCGCGCAGTTACGAGATCGTCCGCCAAGCGCACAGGATTCAGATCGGTGTGGACATAATCATGGGGAAAGTAAGTAAGGACTTTGCTGCCGTCCGGCGATTCCCACCAGAACAGCTTGAAAGGGAACTGGTTCGTGTCATTCCAGGCCATCTTCTGGGTGACGAAGTAATCTACGCCGGACTTCTTGTATATCTGCGGTAGCTGCCAGTTATAGCCGAATGAGTCCGGGTTCCAGCCAATGTGGACGTCCACGCCGTACTCCTTCAGGAACCAGCGCTTCCCAATCAGCAACGAACGCGCCGTGGACTCACCATCCGGAATATTCAGGTCGGGCTCAACCCACATGCCGCCGACAATCTCCCAGCGGCCCTCTTTGATTCGCCGCTTGATCTCCGCATTCATCTGCGGATATTTTTCGGCCATCCATTCGTTGTAGGCGGCAGCCGACTGTGTGTAGGTATAGTCGGGATACTCGTTCATCAATTGCAGGGCAGTGCCGAAGGTTCGCTTGACCACGTCGACGGTCTCGGTCCACGGCCAGAGCCACGCAGCATCGATGTGCGCGTTGCCCGTCAGGTGCATGGTGGCCTGCTGAAGCGTGGGACGTAGTGCTTCGAGTTGTTCCTGTGCGCGCCGCAGCGACGCGTCAAAGGCGCGCTGGTCCGCTGCATCGAGAGCCTTCAGGTCAACTGCGCCAATCGCCTTTTCGAGCACAGTAGTGTCCGCGGACATATTTGTTGACAGAGTCGGAACCAAAATCGTGGCGGTGAGAAACTCGATTCGCAAGTCGGCGGGATTGGGACGGCTCTCGGAAAACTCGATTTTCTGCTCCGTCCCGTTGAAAACTTTCTTGTCGACCGTGGGCAGCAACTTGACAGCGACCAGCACTTTTTCTCCGGGGGTTGCATGATCGAAAAGAACGATGGGCTCAAGATCGTCGCCCATAGCCACACGGCGGCCATTCAAATAGAAGATTTCTGGCATGGGCCCGTTGGCATCGGCGTGAAAGCTGAACCATATCCTGGCGCCGGTAAGGTCGTATCCGTTCAGCGTAGGTGGCACGGTGATGGAGCGGCGATACCACACCGCGTCTGTCCCGGCCTCAGCCTTGGCGTGGACGATGGGCCAACTCGAGTCATCCAGATCGAGAGCTTCCCCATGGGCAAGATCGCCGGTATGTGTTTTCCATCCGTCCGCTGGCAGGACATTCAAAGTCGACAGTCGCTGAATTACCGCCTGGGACGAACTGGAGAGCTTGCTCGCAATACGGGCAGCCTCCTCCGGGGATTGCGCCTGGGCGAGGACTGCGCACAAAGAAAATAAGAAAGCGACGGCTGCCACAGAAAGTTCGCACCCGGCAACGCGCCGCCAGGCCAATACGCTCCATCGTGGTCTCATTGCGAATCCTCTTCTTGCCGCGAGCTACGAGCATTTGACGGAGAACTATGGCAACGCATCTCCGCGTCACAGGCTTCACTGCACGGGGTTGCCGTCCGCATCGATCTTGTGGACTTCGCCCAGGTTCAGTTCGCGAATGCCGGCCTCCACCTTGCTCATGTCGCCAACCACCACCCACACCAGATGATTTGGCAAAATATATTTCTTCGCGATCTCGTTGGCACCGTCGGGTGTAAGTGCCAGCGCTTTCTGAGTGAAGGTGTTGTAGTAGTCCTCCGGCAAGCCGTATTCCAAAATGGTGCTATACGCGCCGCCGAGTTGCTGCACCGTCTCAAAGTTGCCAGGCAGTCCGAGCGTGGAATTCGTTTGCTCGTCCTTGAGTTCTTCCGCAGTAATGGGCTTAGCACCCACGATGGCGTTGTACTCTTTAACCAATTCCACCATCGACTCTTTCGTCTTGTCGGTCTGCACCGCCGAGACGCTTATATAAGGACGCTGGCCTCGGGCCGCCGGCAATACCGAGCGCACACCGTAAGACCAATGCTTGTCCTCGCGCAGATTCATGTTGATGCGCGAGCTGAATTTTCCGCCGAAGATGTTATTCACAAGTTGAAGAGCGAGGGCATCCGGATCGTTCTGCGGAGGCGCCAGTTGCGCTCCGAAAATTACGCTCTGTCCCGATCCCGGCCGGTCGATCAGATAGACCACGTCCTTCTCCGGCTCCGCCACTTGCGGCACCGTCCGCTGCGGCACCTCGCCCGATTTCCAGGAAGCCAACAAGCTCTCCAGCTTGGGTTTGATTTCCGCCAGCGTGGTGTCACCCACCACCAGCAGCGTGGCGTTGTCGGGCTTGAACCAGGTGTCGTGGAACTTGGCCAGGTCGTCGCGCGTCATCTTGCTCACGCTGGCCTCGGTGCCGGTCCCGGTGAAAGGCACCGCATACGGATGCCCCTTGCCATAAAGCAGTGTCGGGACTACACGCAGCGCCATCGCTTGCGGCGTCACTTTCTCTCGCTGGATGCCCGCGATGATTTCCTTTTGCAGGCGCAGGAACTCTTTCTGCGGAAATGCCGGATGCAAAATCAAATCTGCATAAATATCCAGCGACTTGTCCATCGTGCTCTTCAGCGTGTTGAGGCTCACCAGCGACCAGTCGAGATTGGCGCCGGCATTGAAGTTTGCGCTGAGGGATTCCAGTTCTTCTCCAATCTTCAGCGAATCACGCGTCGGCGTGCCTTCTTCCAGCATGCGTTGCTCGAAGTTGGCCGTGCCGGTTGCGCCCGCCGGATCGGCAGAATATCCGCCGTTCACCATTAACGTGAAATTCACCACGGGCGCCGTGTGGCGCTCCGCCAGCACAATCTTCAGCCCGTTGCTGAGCGTGGATTTCTGCAGCCCAGGCAGGTTGAGCGACATGGGGGCGCCGGGCGCGGGCTCTTTCGACCGGTCGAGTTTCGCCTCAGTCTTGAAGCTGGTGGGATAAGGATGCACCTCCAGAACATAGTCGCCATCACTAAGCCAGTAATCGGCGGCCTTCTTCACTGCGGCCGGAGTGGCCGCCTTCACGCCTTTCAGATAATCCTTGTAACAATCGGGATTGCCGGTGTAACTCTGGCAGCGCGCCAGCAGATCACTCTTGCCGCCGAAGCCGCCGATGCGTTCCACGATGCGCGCGTAGTTCCCCAGGATCTGCGTCTTTGCCAATTGCAACTCCGCCGGGGTGGGCCCGTTCTTGAGAAAATTCTGCAATTCCTCATCCGCGGCCTTTTCAACTTTACTCAGGTCTCCTCCTGGAGTCGCGGTGAGCGTGATATAGAACTGCCCGCCGATCTCATTCGTTGGGTTCGACGCGGTCGCGCTCGTCGCAATCTGGTCTTTGTAGACGAGTCGCTTGTAAAACCGCGATGTCTTGCCCTGTCCCAGTATCCCTGCCGCTAAATCCAGCAGCGATTCTTCTGGCGATCCAAATTCCGGCACGTTCCATATTCGATACAGCCGAGCTTGCGGGACACGGTCCTGCACCCAACCGCGGTGCGTTCCACTGCGCTTCGCCACCCACACTTCCTGTTTGGCGATGGGCGGGCCGGCAGGAATCTCGCCATAATATTTTTCAACCTTCTCGCGCGCCACGTCCGGCGTGACGTCGCCGGCAATCACCACCGTCACGTTGTTCGGTCCGTAATAAGTTTTGAACCACTCCTGCACGTCGCTTAGCGAGGCCGCGTCAAGATCCTTCATGGAACCGATCACCGTCCACGAGTAAGGATGGCCCACCGGATACGTGTTCTCGACAATAAGTTGTTCCGTAACGCCGTAGGGCTGGTTCTCTCCCTGGCGCTTTTCGTTTTGCACCACGCCGCGTTGCAGGTCGAGCTTCTTCTGGTCGAGCACGCCGAGCAGGTGTCCCATGCGGTCGCTTTCCGCGAACAAGGCGTAATCCAGCATGGATGTCGGCACGTTCTCAAAATAATTCGTGCGGTCATTGTTGGTGGTGCCGTTCAGGTTCGTGGCCCCAACTTTCTCCATCGCGTTGATGTAAGTATGGTTGAAGTCGTCACTGCCGCTGAACATCAGATGTTCGAAAAGATGGGCAAACCCGGTCTTGCCCGGCTTTTCATTCTTCGAGCCCACGTGGTACCAGGTGTTCACGGCCACGATCGGAGCCTTGTGGTCTTCATGCACCAGCACGGTCAGCCCATTGTCGAGCACAAACTTGGTGTATCGAATATCTGGAATCGGAATGTCCACGCTTGCGGGGGTGGCAGTGAGCGCTTTGTGAGTCGTGCTCGGCTGCGCCTGCGCCGCCGCGGAGATCGGATCGCCGATCGCTAATGCGACTCCGAACGCGACGCCCAACACGACCGCAAGCAGTTTCGTCACAGACGCAGATGATAATGCCGGTTTGTTTCTCAAGATTGCCTCCACGCAATAAAGATTAAAGCCCGCGCAGTGCCGCACAACACTCTACACAATGAGCACGCACGTCGTCACGCGCCTGATTTGGGTGGCGCAGCGCTTCCCGCGCTGCGATAAATGTATGGTTAGGATCGCCGCTTTAGCGGCTGAGGTAAAACTCTCCGGAGGATGCCCGTCCTACTCACTCGTGTAATTGATTTCCATCCGCCGCACTTGAAAGCCGGATACATACAAGACCAGCAGCGACACTACCACGATGCCCATAATCGCAACCGGCATCGAAACCGGATCAGGATTGGAGACCAGCAGCGACAGGACCGCGGGCATGCCAGGAGGGCTGGGGATATCAACGGGGCAGAGCGATTTCAGGTAATAAATGACGCTGAACTTCTTGAGCAACGCCGGCAGAAACGGATTCGCCGTCTCCCAGACCAGAATGGCCGCAGCCGGCAGAATCGGATTTTTGAACAGCATTCCAGCCGCCAGAAAAAAAGCTCCGTAACCGAGGCATGCCAGCGCCGTAACCCCGAGATACGCCGCCGCGTGTGCCAGACCGTGATTTTGATAAAGGTAAAGGTCCCGCACATTCGGGCTGAACTGCCCCGCGAAGACGGCGAGCTGCACCAACTCGCTGGTCATGAAAATAACGCAGGTCGCCAGCAGTCCGGCCAGGAATTTTCCCACCATCAGCACATCGCGGCGGACGGGCGCGAGAAAATAAAAATGCAGGCTCTTGTCCAGGATTTCGCCGCGGAACAGGTTCATGAAGATTCCCAGGCAGCCGAAAAAAATCGCAAGCCGCAAATAGAAAAACTGGAACACCCCGGCGAACACCACGGCGTCCTCGGGAAGGTTGTACCCCTGCTGAACATTGATGCCGGTAACTGTTCCATCCGCAAGGCTGACCTGCAGAGTGTTCACGCCATCGGAATACGTGTAGTTCTCGTGCGGAATCTCCGCAAATGAAGGCCCGGCGGCGGTCACCAGCGTACCTTGGCCTTGCCTGGTCAGAGTGGCCGCCAAAACAATAACATTGTGATTGTCGGGCAGCGTAAGGCTCTGCACAGTCTTGGCGCGGTTGAGAGCAAAGGTGTAGCCGTACAAGTACGATTCCTGTTTATCCTGTGCGCCATCGCGCGAATCGCGATAGGGCATCACCACAGCCAGAGATTCTCCCGGTTGCTCCCCGGGATTCGGAACACAGCCGCACCAGTCGCTGAAGTTTTGCGTGAACATGCTGGTTGAGCCGTCGGTATAAGTTACAGTGATGGCCTGGCCCAACACCGGCCCGTAAACTCCAGCGGCCAGCAACTGCAATGTCGCGAACTGGCCTGCGGGCAGGCTAATCGGTTTGCCGTCGCCGTGAACCGCGTCGGGTTGATTCACTGGACCAAAGTTGAACTGAATGCCATTCAGTATCCGGCTCCCAGTCAGCAGGTTCGACGAATACGCGTAACCTTCGCCGTCCAGACCGTTGCTCGTGAAACTTGTCCCGTCGGTATAGATGCTGTTCCGGTTGTATGCAGAAGCCAGGTCGACCGGCGTGCCGGCGCCGCCCGTGCCGCTCACGGCGCTCGTGACCCGAATTAACTTTCGCTGGCTCCAATGAAAACGCTGCGGCGGCTTTCCTAGCAGAGCGACTACCTCCGCGTTCGTCATGCCCGTTTTCACCGCGAGCAGATCCTGATAACTCAGTTTTTTCTCGCCTTGGCGCGCGATTTCGAGAGTCCGCCCTCGCTCGTGGGAAACGATGACGGCATGTCCAACGAACAGCAGAATCGGCAGCAGCGCAAGAATGTAAATCCACAGCCCGCGCCGTGCAAAAAATGTCTTCCTCATTTCCAGGCGGATGACGGCCTTGATCTGTGCCCACCACAGCTGAGTCATCGCGGGCTCGCTCATCGCGTCACCTCGTCGTTGCCAATCAAATATTCGTAAACCGAATTCACGTCGTCGTCGGCGGGCGCAACCGATTCAATTTCAATCCCGTTCAGCGCAATGTGATTCAACATCAGATAGAACCGGTCCGCATCCTTGGTCTTGATCAACAGGCCGCGCTCGTCATTGTGGATGCGCACTTCCATGGTCTGCTCCGACTCCATCATCTTCGACGCAAGATCTCGCGGATGATTGCAGCGAATCAGAATTTGCGCCGGATGCTCGCGAATTTCATTGCGCACTCCCTGGATTTGCCCCTCAGCCACAACGTACCCGTTGCTCAGCAGAATCACCTGGTCGGAAATCGCATCCACTTCATGAAGAATGTGGCTCGAAATAATCACGTAACACCCGTCCACCGCCGCCGCGCGAAACAGCGCAATCATCTCAGCACGTGCCAGCGGATCGAGCCCATTCAACGGCTCATCGAGCACCAGCACCCGCGGGTTGTGGCACAACGCCTGCGCCAGCCGGATGCGCTGCCGCATCCCCTTGCTGTAACCGCCAACGTTGCGCGCCGCCGCATCCCGAAGATTCACGCGATCAATGGCGCTCCAGGCCAGTTGCGTCGCGGTTTGCGAGTCGTTGCCTGCCAGGCGAAGATAGGAATAAACAAACTGAAATCCCGTGAGTCCCTTGGGAAACGCATCGAACTGCGTGCTGTACCCAAGAATTCTGAAAAGCTTCTCCGGTTCGTCCGGGCGGAGTCCCAGGACCTGGATTCGTCCGCGCGTGGGACGCACCAGCCCCGTCATCAAATTCATCAACGTAGTTTTTCCCGAACCGTTGGGGCCGACCAGGCTGGTCACACCCGGCGGAATCGAGAGATTGACTCGGTTCACGCCGAGAATCTCCCCGTAAAACTTCGAGACATCCTCGAAAATGATGCGATCGTTCATTAGTTAGAACTCACCGTTAAAGCTCACTGTCAAAGCTCAATCGACGACTTCGTAGGCTTGCACTTTTCGAACCAGCAGTGCGAGGCACGCTCCACAATAGGTGAGCAATGCGATCCACGCCGCCCCGGACGAAATAGCGCGGTCGCTGTCGATGCGAAATAGCGAAGTCCAGACCGTGGAAACCAGATAGAACAGATTGAGGAAGTGACCCGACTGCGTGCGCATCACGGCATTGATGGCTTGCGCGAAGCCGGCTCCAAAAAATAAAACCGCGAGCAGCAGGGCCCCGGCAACAATTCTCCACCGCACCCACGCCGACAGAGCCATGGCGAGCAGAGACAGCATCGCGATCCAGATCCAGGAAGAAAGCAGCAGACTGCCCGCGATCCAAAGATGATTCCACGTCCATGCCGCACCCGCCTGGCTCGCTTGCACTGCGAATAAAATCAGCCCGGGAATCCACGTAATCTGCGAAAGCAAGATGGCCAGAACGGACGCCTTGCCGACCACGTATTCAGCGCGCGAGAACGGGCGGCAGAAATAAAGAGGCAGCGCTCCGTTGGCCATGTCTGGCGAAATCAGCCCCGGACCCGTGAACGCAGTCAACACAAATGCCAGCACACCCTGCACAGTCATGAAATAGAAAAAGAATTCGTTGTCGATCTTGACGAACGGACCACTGCCAAGACTCTCAGGAAGAGTAAGACTGTGCGACAGGTAGATGATAAGCAGGCATGCCAGCGGATAGAAAAAGCACAACACGAAGAGAGCAGTCTGCAGCTTCGAGCGAAACAGGCTCCTCCTCGAATAGCGAAACAGCACCAGAAAGCGCGACCATGCCGGCGTGAGCGCGCCCGCGTACGAAGTGTAAGTGCGTCTATAAACGGCCAAGGCGGTTCTCCAGAGTGCTCGACAAAGCTGTTGGCAAAGGGCTCGACGTCAGAGCCCGCATGCCAACTTCATAATCAATTTGCGTTCCAACCTTCGAGCTTATTTTGTACGCCTTCGCAAACCGGACGCGCAGCAGCCAGAAGACCAGCAAGATGAGCGGCAGAAAACTCAAAAAGACAAGCGCGCCCGTCCTCTGCAACAAGGCGGGGAATATCTGTTGCCGCGCCAGAAATATCGACGCCGCGGCGATGAACAGCGCGAAGCACATGCGCCAAAGATGGCGGGCCAAACGTTGCGTGCCAGCAATGCCGCCGCGCACCAGCATGCGGACGTCTCCAATAAAAGCCAGTGCCGCCACGGAACCGAAAATAAAGTACGGCCACGGAGGATAGTCATACTTCATCCCCGTCGGACTCATCGCCGCTTCGAATCCAAATGTCAGCTCGGCCGCGGCGACTCCCACGACAACCAGAAGCGCGCCCCAGTCGAAAATGCCGGGAGCTCCGCCCCGGCGCCGGGCGGTCATCCAGGCCGTGGCCACCAGATAGAACGTCAAAGCGCCGCCTAGAATGTTGCCGGGTTGATGCTTCACCGTCGCCAGGTAGGTCCCGCTGGAGGACAGGCAGAGCATCGACACCACAAACACGCTTCCCGCGAGTGCATGTCTGCGCGAACCTTTGAGCAGAAACACCGCGACAAATCCCGACAGCATTCCCACCGTGCCGGACACAATGTGAAGAAGCAACAGAGGCGGGTGCGACATATCAACTCTCCATCGCTTTCAGAAAAATGTCTTCCAGCGTATCGCGTCGGAAGTTGAGCCGGCGAATCCGCACATCGCGTTCCGCGGCGATGCGATAAATATCGCGCACCTCAATTCCGTCCGCGAGGATCATCTTCAGCCGGTTCGCGGTCACGGCGCACTCGCACCCCAGCTTCTCGATCGCTTCCGCAAAATCCCCGTTGGCGCCGTAAGTTTCAAGTTCCAGGAACCTTTTGTTCGCCTTGCGTTCTTCTTCCAGGTTCGAGTAATGCGCGATTCGGCCATGGTTCAAAATCAAAACTTCTTCGCAGGTGTCTTCCACATCGCGCAGCAGATGCGAGCACAGCACAATCTGCAGTTGCTTGCTGTCGCGAATGTCGCGGATCATGCGGATCATCCGCTGCCGCGCCGAGGGGTCTAGGCCGTTGGTCGGTTCGTCAAGGATCAGCAGCTTGGGTCCATGCGCGATCGCCTGCGCCAGCTTCGCCAGTTGCTTCATGCCCAGCGAATAAGTTCCCAGCTCGCGATAGCGCGCCTCCGCCAGACCAACGCAGAACAGCGCTTCATGCGCGCGCTCGAGCGCCGCTGCCGGAGGCAATCCGGAAAGCTCCGCCATCATCTGCACAAACGAAACCGCGCTCATCTTCGAGATCAGCGCGTCATTCTCGGGCATGTACCCGACCAGGCTGCGCACTTTCCTCGTCTCGGTGCGGATGTCATAACCGAGCACGCGAGCCGAACCGGAGCAAGGTTTGTAAAATCCCAGAAGTGTATTGATCAGAGTGGACTTGCCGGCTCCGTTCGGACCAAGCAGGCCAATGGCACGCCCGCGCAGAGAGCACACCAGGTTCTTCAAAATCTCGCGGCTGCCGAACCGCACCGACAAACCCTGCAGCTCAATGACCGGCGTTTGCGGAGCAGTAAAGGCTTGCTCAGTCGTGCCGTCTACTGCTCCGGTTTGGGTCGCCGTGCTCATGGAGTCACTAAGTCGAACTATTGGGTTGGATTAGGTACCGGGCTCGGATGGCTCATTCCGCCGCCAAGAAACATGTGCGGTGGGAACGCGCCACCCTGGCCCAGCGTCATCAGAGTACCCAGGTCAAAGCCCATGAAGCCAGTGTTGCTTGCCACCACAATCCGTTGCGGCTCGCCATACACATAAATCAGGCCCGGCGCAGTATTCTCCTGAAGCGTGGCAATAGACTTCTGCTGCTGCGCCGTGAGCGTTCCGACCGTTTTAATCTGATCCACCAGCGGGCCAATCACGGGCCCAATGTTGTGATAGAAGATCGCCGAGAAATTCGTGTAGCCGTCGCTCGGCAGCAGCGCCTGGAACGTCGGCGAATGGGTCAGCGTATTTCCAGACTGGCGGTCGCGAATAGCCTGCGAAAGTGTCGCGATATCCGGCCCAGCGATCAGATAACTGTCCTCGTAGGTGTAGTCAACTTCAAAGTTCGCCTGATTCGAATGACGAATGGTGTAGTAAGTCTGCGACCCGCTCTGCTGCTGCGTGAGTTGCAGTGAACCAGCGGACGACGCCGAAGCCGCTTCGCGATTGAAACTGGCAACCAGTTTGCCAATGGTCGCCTGCAAAGTTGCAGGATCATATACCTCGACAACCACCTTCCATCGCGGCGTCGGCAGCACCGGACCGTCGAACGCGACGGTTATCTCGCCGCCCAGCGGCGCGGTGATGTCATCGAGCACGCTCACGCCTGCCTTGGCTTCGAACTTCGCGAGATCCGCAGGAAAGCTCGAGTCGCCGCTGCCGATGATCTGGAACAATTCCTCCATGATGTTTCGCGGATTCTTCATCACCACGGAATTCACCATGCTCGCGTTGGGCGAAATAAACTCCAAAGCTCCA
>Ga0302326_10004078_pt1 | contig 34016 bp, 22 predicted proteins | sample Palsa_T0_3_FD_202264 | JGI IMG/M metagenome (GOLD analysis project Ga0302326, IMG submission 202264) | Peat permafrost microbial communities from Stordalen Mire near Abisko, Sweden - Palsa_T0_3 | ecosystem: Environmental > Terrestrial > Soil > Palsa > Peat permafrost | place: Sweden: Abisko...
CAGTATGCGGATGTGGCGGCAGTGATTCGCGAGGCACTGGAGCATTACCGCGAAGATGTGGAGCATCGCGCCTTCCCAACCGACGACGAAAGCTACCACTTGCCGGCTGCGGTGCGCGATGCCGCACTGGCTAGCGGCCCTTCGGCTGCTCTTGCATTGGTGCGCAAGGCCTAATATGCGGGTTCTGAAATGCGGGATTTGAGATGCGGGATTTGAGATGCAGGTGATCAAGACAGCGGCAGAGCTGCGGGCCTGGTCGAGCCAGGTTCATTCTAAGGGAAAATCGGTTGGGCTGGTGCCGACGATGGGTGCGCTGCATGAGGGGCATCTCTCGCTGGTTCGCGCAGCGAAAGCCAGTTGCACAGCGGTCGCGGCCAGCATTTTCGTAAATCCAACCCAGTTTGGGCCGAACGAGGATTTCGCGCTCTATCCACGGACCTTTGAAACTGACTGTGAGTTGCTGGCCGCCGAGGGTGTCGAGGTGGTTTTCGCACCTGCGCCAGAGGAAATGTATCGGCCCGGCGCGGCAACGTTTGTCGAGGTCGCAGGACTGAGCGATCGTTTGGACGGCAAGTCCAGGCCAGGGCACTTTCGCGGAGTGGCGACGGTCGTCGCAAAACTGCTGATTGCCGCTGAACCGGATCGTGCCTTCTTCGGCCAGAAAGACGCAGCGCAGGTCGCAGTTCTACGGCGCATGGTCGCGGATCTGGGACTGGCGGTGGAACTGGTTGTTTGCCCGATTGTGCGGGAGCAGGGTGGGCTGGCGATGAGCTCGCGAAACCGGTATCTGAACCCGGCGGAGCGGCGGCAGGCGCTAGTTCTGAGCCGGGCGCTTGCCGCAGTCGAATCGCGGGTCGCCGGCGGTGAAAGGACGTCAGAGATTCTGATTGCCGTGGCTTGGGCGACTTTCGCCTCTGAGCCGGAAGTTCGCGTCGACTACATCGCCGCCGTGGACTGGGCTACGCTGGAGCCGGTCGAGAGAGCTGTGCCAGGAACGCTTTTTGCCGTCGCGGCCTGGGTTGGGTCGACCCGGCTCCTCGATAACTTTGTCGTTGGATAAATGGGATTGGATACGCAGTCTCAGTGGTCGTGCGGGGGTGGGGCCGGAGCCACAAAGGATTCAGGCCCCAGATGTCCGCGATGGCAGGTGCCGCAGCTGACCGGCTCACCTGAGCTGTCGATCTTGGAGATGTAGTTCATATTGATGTCGTCTACCATCTTGTACATCTTGCGGGCGGTCTGCTTTTCTTCCTTGGAATCGTCGGCATAGTTGAAACGCGGCTTGCCGTTTGGGCCGGGGTTCTTTGTATCAACGGTATGGCAGGTCTTGCATTGGGTGCCCAATTCGCCTTCCCACTTCTCCATGAGTTCGTGAACCTGCGCCCCGGTCATGTCCTTGGGCAACACCTTGAGGTTGGTGGGTGCGGGGTGTTCATGCGCTGGCGGAGTCGCCGAGACGGCCGGAGCGGATTGGGGAGGCTGAGCCGCTGAAGTAGCCGGCTGGGCAATTGGTTGTGTAGTAGGCTGCGCGGCAAATACCAGCGTTCTGCCAGCAACGAGCGATACGGACGCAACCGCAACCGTAACGGCGGTTGCCAGTGTAAGCCGAGAAATTCTCATACGGATGATTCCTTTAGGATTAGGAGCAGGCTCAGGTAATGACGCAACGTATGTGAAACAGTTTACACAGCCAAACTGCGAGAACGAACGCGGGAAACGTAGGGATTATTGGCGAAGGCAAAACGCAAGGGCAGGTCAGCTGCGTGGCGGATGCCGATTCTGGGAGTGATTTCGACTGGGCCGGCAGGCCACGCGTCATCTCGAAGTTGCAAAGGCGAGCTCGGATCGAGCAGATCGAGGCCGTTATGAGCTGCGCGGGTGATTGCAAGCGCCCGGCACAGGCGGCCTGGACCTCCGGTGAGCCTGGCATCGAGTCTGGAATCGAGTCTGGCGTCGAGTCTGGCGTCGAGTCTGGAATCTGTGGAGTTCGGTGGCAGCTCGCGATTGATGGCCATCGCTTCGCGTCCCAGGACCGGTTCCAGAGCGCGGATGAGGATGCAACCGGCTTTGCCTTCCGGCTCGCAGGTGACATTGACGCAGTCATACATGCCATAGATGAAATAGACGTAGGCGTGACCCGGCGGCCCGAACATTACGCGATTGCGAGGCGTAACACCGCGAAAGCTGTGGGCCGCCGGGTCTGGCGTGGCAGTGATGTGAGGGCCCAGGTAGGCTTCCACCTCGACAATGCGTCCCGCGAGCCAGCCTGCGTGGGTGCGATGGGCGAGCAGCTTGCCAAGCAGGATGGGCGCAACGATTTCAGGCGGTTTTTCGAAGAACCGCCGGGGGATTTTTGCCCAGCTTCGCGGAAGCTTTGCTGGAGCTGCTTCTATGTGGGATGCGGTCACGGCAGCGATCAGGCTTTGTGGGCCTGGATGGCGGCGAGGACTTCCTCGGCGTGGCCCTCGGGCTTGACCTTGGGGAAGATCTGCAAGAGCTTCTGATCGGGACCGATGACAAAGGTGGTGCGCTCGATGCCGATGACTTTCTTGCCATACATGTTCTTTTCCTTGAGTACCCCAAACTGATTGCAGACGATTTCGTCTACATCTGCTAGGAGCGGGTAGGGCAAGTTGTATTTTTCGCGGAATTTTGCCTGCGCTTTTGGGGTGTCGCGGGAGATTCCGAGGACGATGGCGCCGGCTGCCTGGAGCTTTTCAAACGTGTCGCGAAAGCCGCAGGCCTCGATGGTGCAGCCAGGGGTATCGGCTTTGGGGTAAAAGAAGAGTACGACCGGCTTTCCGGCGAAGTCGGTGAGATGGACGGTGTGGTCGTGGTCGTCCTGGAGGGTGAAGTTGGCAACTTTTTCGTTCAGTTCCATGAAAAATTCCTCGCTGATTAGGTATCTGTTGCAGGGTTGGGTGAGGGAATCTGCGCTTTTGCTGAGCTTCGGCAGGTGCGCCGAGAGGAAGCGGCGAGCGAAAATGGACGACGCCACATTGGACGGCTTTCTGGATTATTCCCGAGGAGGGGTGGGTATGTCATTGCCGTCTGCCAATCGAGTTTGGAGCGGAAGGAGCTTTGCGGCGGCTTTGGCGCTGATTGCCTTTGCGACGGCAGCGTCAGCTCAGTATCCGGGGCGGATTAGCAAGAAGGACGATGCGACGCCGGTGCTGCGCTCGATCGCGGTGCTGGAGTGGACCGGCACGGCGGGCAAGCCCTCGGCCAGCCGCCTGGTGCCGGTGGTGGTATTCGACGGCGAGCAGTTGAACGATGGGACGATCTACCTGACGCGCCCCGAGCCGCTGGCGCTGGCAGGCGGTACCGAATATGAGTTGCAGACAGCAGGGAAGCCATCGGGCATCTTCGACGTTTTCGGGTCGGGTGAAATTCATGGGTCGTGGATGGGGTTTGGAGCCTGGAAGCCGCTTACGCCGGTCGCTGCGGCACGGGCTGCGAAGAGCTTCAATACCAGTTCGCTGTACAACTCTGAGGAAGACGACAAGCCTGTTCTGAAGCGCAAGCATCCTCAGGGAACGGATACGGATGACGCCGGCAAGAGCTCTTCTCCGGCGTCCGGATCTGGCTCGGGCACAGGTAGTACAGGGAATACCACGGCGAAGCAGTCGCAGACTGCGTCTGATCCGAATGGGCCGACGCTGAAGCGCAAGAACTCTGACGACTCGAGCACGACGACGGCTTCGACTTCGTCGGGCGGCTCAAGTTCAGGGTCGAAACCGGCGCCGGATGTGGACCCCGACAGGCCTACGATTCGGCGGAAGCACAATGTGGCGGATGCTGGACAGATGGAGACATCGAGCGCTGCTCCCGATCCGGATCGTCCGCGGTTGAAGCGGGGTAAGCCCAGTGATCTGGTGAATACCGAGGACCCACGGCTGGTGGGTTTGCCACCAACCATGCAGCAGGCTGTGGCTGTTTCCGATGCCAGCAATCGAACCGAGCATCCCTGGAAGTACAGCTGGGCCAATCCGGAGGATGAGACGAAGATGAAGGTTGCGCTGGAGGCGATGGCGCGGACGGCGCTGGGATTGGATGCTCCGCCTGCGAAACCAGCAAAGAAGACCGCAGCCAGCAAGACAGCCGCGAGCAAGACGGCCACGAGCAAGAAAGTCTCGATGCTTCCGGCGGAGCCGCCTGCTCCGGTGGCGCTTGCGGATGAGCAATTTCGTGTATTCGAGTTGACCTACGGAGCGACGGCGACACTGGTACTGACGGCGAGCAGTCCCAAGCCGCCGGAGCCGGATCAGAAGGCTGATGGTACCCAGGCGTCGTCCGACACGGATCAGCCTCCGGTGATTAAACGCGGCAAGCCTGCTTCAAATTCAAGCGCAAAGGATGCCGGGCCCACGCACTTGGCGCCCAAGGCCGCCCCACAGAAGTTTGTTACGCTGGTGGCCCAGCCGGATTTGTACGGAGGAATTCTGGTTCTGTACAAGAGCGCGACAGACTCGGATCATCTGGATGAGACGCCGCGCATGAGACTTGTGGATGCAGTGGATGTGATGGGTGACAATCGCGGTGAACTGCTGTTTGAGCTGCGTGGCCAGACGCAGCGGCAGTTTGCGCTGTTTCGCGTGCTGCGGGGTTCGGCGGAGCAGCTTTTTGCTACGGTGGCTCTGCCCTAGATTCGCCATCGTGATTGGTTAAGACGCCGATGGCTCCAGGTTTGACTTATTTAAGTCGTTTGCTCATACTTTTAAGATATGGAATCGAAGCCAATTCGCACCTCGATCGATCTGCCGCGCGACCTTCATCGCCGGCTACGTGAGGCGGCAGCGCGCAAGGGCTGCTCCGCGCGCAAGCTGATGCTCGAAGGGATCGAGCGCGCCGTGGCGGAGGTGCAGCCGTCGCGACCAGTCCGCCGGCTTAATTTCGACAACCCTCCGTTTCCGGCGACTGGACGGCCAATTGACTTCACCAATGAAGAGCTATATGACCTCATTGAGTTTCCCTGATCTGAATGTGTGGCACGCGTTGGCGACTACTGACCATGTTCATCATTCTGAAGCCATAAGCTGGTGGGAACAGCAATCGGGAGCTATCTGCTTTACTCGGCCTACTCAACTTGGTTTTCTCCGCCTCGCGACAACGGCGGTGGCGATGCAAGGAAAGCCATTGACGATGGCTGGGGCATGGCGCGCCTACGACTGGTTTTTCGAAGATGATAAAGTACGGTTCTTCCTCGAACCGCCAGACGTAGAGGTGAGGTTCCGCCATGCCACGTCGGGCAAGACTGTGTCCCCCAAGGTTTGGGCTGATGCGTGGTTGCTTGCTGTTGCGGAGGCGGCGGGCGGGGTTCTGGTGACGTTCGATAAAGCGCTTGCCGCCCGCGGCGCACACTGTTTGTTGGGCAAAAGATAGGTGCCGGCTGGCATTCTAAGAGGGCAATATTTATTCCACCAACCTTCGAAAAGCTCGAAGGTTGGGGCACCGAATTCTGTGGAGCTAGGGGCGGAAAAGCTGCTATTTTGGGATTTGGCTGGCATCCCAACCGCCGCCCAGGGAGCGAATCAGTTCCACGCTGGAGGCGAATCTGCGGCTTCTCAGAGTAGCCTGGGTGCGCTGGTTCTGAATCAGGATGGTTTCGGCGGTCAGCACTTCAAGATAGTCGGTTGCGCCTCCCTTGTAGCGCTTGTTTGATATGTCCAGAGAGTGCTGCGCTGAGCCGACGGCGGCGCGTTCGGCAGTCTCTTCCTGCTCGAGAATGCGCAGGTCGGAGAGCTTGTCCTCGACTTCGTTGAAGGCGAGGAAGACGACGCCTTTGTAGTTGGAGGCGCTGGCTTCGAATTGGTCGCGGGCCTGGCGGGTGACGGCTTTGCGTTTGCCGCCATCGATCAGCAACTGGGAGGCCTGTGCGCCCAGAGACCAGAGCGAACTGGGGCCCTGAAGCCAGGTGCCGGCGTGGGTGCTTTCAAAGCCGCCGCCGCCACCGAGGGAAATGGTGGGATAGAAGGCGCTGATGGCGACGCCAATCTGGGCGTTGGCCTGGGCGGCCTGGCGCTCTGCGGTCGCAATGTCAGGGCGGCGTTCGAGCAGCTGAGACGGCACGCCAAGGGGGATTGTGGGCAGGTCGTGATTCGTGCCTGGATCCGCATCCAGATAGAGCGGGTCGGGGGCGATGCTGAAATTGGGCAGTTTGTAGTCGGCGATGGTGCCTACGGCGTGTTCGTACTCGGCGCGCGCTACGCCCACGTCAATGAGCTGGGCGCGGGTGGTGTCGAGCAAGGTCTGCGCCTGGGCCACGTCGGATTCTGTGCCGATTCCTCCGGCCAGGCGGCGTTTGGTCAGGTCGAGTTGATTGCTCAGGTCTTCGATGTCCTTGTTGAGCAATTGCGTTTGCAGATCGAGGCCGCGCAGGTCGAAGTAGTCTTCGGCCATCTCGGATTCGAGGCTCAGCTCGATATTGGCCATGTTGGCGTTACTGGCCTGGGCTGCGGCGTTGGCGCCTTCGACGGTACGGCGGATCTGTCCCCAGAAATCCGGTTCCCAGGAGGCTTGGCCTTCGATCGCAAAGTCGTTGTAGGTGGTCACGGAGGAGGTGTTCAAGGGGCGATTGGCGGAGACCCTGTTGCGACTAACGGACGGCCCCGCTGAGAGCGTAGGAGAAAATGCCGATCTTGCGATTTTTACCTGTTCGCGGGCGGCGAGATAGGTTTCAAGAGCCTGGTGCACGCTCTGGTTGACGGCTGCTATGCGCTCTTCGAGCTTATTGAGCTGAGGATCGTTGTAGATCTCCCACCATTTGCCCTTCAACATGCCATCTGAAGGCGAAGCTGGCTGCCAGCCTCCGCCAGTTGGGGGTGGGGGTGGTGGGACGGTTACGTTTGACGCGCCGGTTTCCTTATAAATCGGAGGTGTCACGTAGACGGGGCGCTGGTAGTTGGGACCGACAGGCTTGCAGCCGGCGATGGCGCCAAGTGTGGCAAGGGCGGCGATCGCTAGTCCCACTCTTGGCGCGATGAGACCATGCCGAGGATGGGGCACCCGGTTTTCGATTTTCTCGGCCATACCCATTCTTACTTGCCCCCCTGAGCGGTTTGAACTTCCTGAGGGGTGAGGACATGCACCTTTTCACCGTCGACCAAGGAGTCGGGCGGATTTTCGATCAATCTATCGTCTTTGCTGAGGCCGGTGATGATCTGCACGGTGCGGCCATCATCTTGTCCTATGGTTACTGGGTTCATGTGGGCAATGCTGTCTTTCACTGTGGCGACGCGCAGACCCTCGTTGCGGAAGACCAGCGCGGATACAGGGATGACGAAGACCGAGCCGACCGGATTGACCTTGAAGTGAACCTGAGCGAGAGTTCCAGCGAGGAGCTGGCCGCTGCGATTGTCTACATCCACTTCCACGAGCAAAGTGCGGCTGGCTGGGTCGATGGCGTCGGCGGTGCGGACGAGCTTGCCTTGAAAGACCTTGCCGGGATACTCAACAAAGGTCAGGTCGATGGTCTCTCCGCGCTTGACGGAGGCTGAATAGACGCCTGGCAGATTGGTGTAGACCCGGAGGGTCTGTACGGCCTGGAGATGGAAGAGCTCTTTGCTTGCGCCCAGGTCGATGAGCTGGCCGGTATCCACGTTGCGGGCGGTGACGACGCCGTCAAAGGGAGCGTAGATCTTTTCAAAGGAGGTCAGCTCTTTCAACCGCTGCACGTTGGCCTGGGCGGACTTGACCTGAGCGGCTGTGGAGGACGCCTGATTGACGAAGGTGTCGGTGTCTTGCTGGGAGACGGAGTTCGAGGCGACCAGTCCCTTGTAGCGATCGGCCTGGATGTGGGCGTTGTTGGCGTTGGCCTGAGCGGTGTTGAGGTCGGCCTCGGCCTGGGAGAGTTGTTGATCCACTTCAGGGCTGGCGATCTCGGCCAGCAGGGCTCCCTGCTTCACTTTGGCGCCGATATCGAAGTACCAGTGCGTCAGGTAGCCGGAGGTACGCGCGTAGATGGGCGAATCGGTGTAGGAGGTGACGTTGCCGGGCAATATCAGCTCCTGGATCGGGTTGCCCGGTTTGGGAGTGATGGCAATCACCGACGGAGGGGCCAGTTCGTTGGTGCGTTCGGCAAGCGCCGCCATGGCGTGCTGCCGTGGCAGGATGCCCGCGACGGCGAGCACAACGAGCACCAGCACGAAGATTACGGCTGCGGTGATCGCGTAGCGGGGCTTGATGGCTTTCTGCTCAGGAGCAGTCTCAGTATCGTGCTGTGAGGTCTGCTCGCCGGCTGGGTTGGAAGGATGTTTTTCTTGGCTCATAGTTTACTCCGGGAACTGCTCGTCAGCAGGGGTGTTGCTTGGGATGTGAGCCCGTTTGCGGCGGGCGTTCTTTTCAAGGCGCCCATGCAGGGCGGAGAAAAAGGTGGGCACGAAGAAGAGCGTGGCGACAGTAGCCAGCATGAGGCCGCCGATGACTGCTCGTCCCAGCGGGGCGTTCTGCTCGCCGCCGTCGCCCAGGCCGAGGGCCATGGGCACCATGCCGATGATCATAGCCAGGGCGGTCATCAAAACGGGACGGAAGCGGACGAATCCAGCGTTGAGCGCGGCCTTGCGGGCATCCCCGACCAGGGCCTCAAGCTGTTCGCGGGCGAAGCTCACGACCAGGATGGAGTTGGCCGTGGCCACGCCCATGCACATGATGGTGCCGGTGAGGGCGGGCACGCTGAGCCGGGTTCCGGTGAGAAAGAGGAACCAGACGATGCCGGCAATGGCGGCTGGCAGGGCGGAAATGATCAAGAACGGGTCCAGCCATGACTGGAAGTTGACCACAATCAAGAAATAAACCAGCAGGATCGAAAAGGCCAGACCGGCGAGCAGTCCGATGTAGGACTTGATCATCGTCTCACTCTGGCCGCGCAGGACGACCTGGGTTCCTCTGGGTACTTCGTTCTTGTGATTGGCGATGATGGCGTTGAGTTTGCGGGTCACGCTTCCGAGATCCGCGCCATCGACGTTGGCGTAGATATCCAGCACGGGTTGAATGTCGTAGTGGCTCACGGTGCCCAGTTCAGCGCCCGGATCGACGGAGGCAAGGTTTCCCAACACCTGAACGGACTGCGGACTGCCCGGCGCGCCCGTCGAACTCGTACCTGAGGCTTGCATCAAGGCGCTGGCGGGTGAGGTGGCGCCGGTTACGGGCAGGCTCTGCAACGCCGGCACGGACTGAATGTTGTATTGGGGAGACTGCACGGCGATGTTGTAAGAGACGCCATTCTTAGGGTCCAGATAGAAGTTGGGCGTTGTCTGGAAGCTGCCGCTCAGCGCAACAAGAACGCTGCCGGCGACGTCGCGCTGCGCGAGGCCAATCTCCTGGGATCGAGTGCGGTCCACATTCACTGTGAATTTAGGCAGATCAAACGGCTGCTGGATGTGCGTATCGGCTGTTCCCGGCACATATTTCACATCGTTCAACAGATGCTCGGCGTAGACGCGATTGTCCTGCAGGTCGGGTCCGATGATCTGGATATCGATTGGCGAGGCAAGACCGAAATTCAGGATCTGGGTGACGATGTCGACCGGGAGCACATAGAAGGTGACGCCGGGGAACTCGCGGCTGAGTGTTTCGCGCAGATGATTTACGTAACCTTCCGATGGATGGTGTTTTTCGGTCAACTGAACCAGGATGTCTGCGTCAGCGGTGCCGACAGGCGCTGAAGTCGTGTAGGAGAGATTGAGGCCGGAGTAGGGAAGCCCGATGTTGTCGATGATCGTGGTTACTTCGTTGGCTGGGATCTCCTTGCGGATGGCGTTGTCGATGTGGTCGCAGAGAGCTGCGGTTTCCTCAATGCGCGTTCCGGTGTGCGCCCGCACGTGGATCTTGAAAGCGCCGGCATCTACCGCGGGGAAGAAGTCCTGGCCCAGCCATGGCGCGAGAATCCCGACGGATGAAACGCAGAGCAGAACAAATACCACGATGAACACAGTTGCGTGGTCGACGCAAAAGGTGAGCAGGCGAACATAGCCGCCGCGGATATTTTCGAAATGATGCTCGAAGCCGCGTTGGAAGGCAACGAAGGGATTGCGGCTCTTTGCGCGCTTGGCTGCATCTTCGTCGGTGTGCTCTTTAAGCAGATACTTGGCCATGGTTGGAACCACGGTGCGTGAGAGCAGGTAGCTGGCCAGCATGGCGAAGACTACGGCTTCAGCGAGCGGCACGAACAGGTATCGCGACACGCCGCTGAGGAAGAACATGGGCACGAAGACGATGCAGATGGCCAGGGTCGAGACCAGGGCGGGAACGGCGATCTGCGCGGCTCCATCAAGGATGGCTTGCTCGATCTCTTTCCCGGATTCCAGGTTGCGATTGATGTTTTCGATTTCGACGGTGGCGTCGTCGACCAGGATGCCGACAGCCAGGGCCAGCCCGCCGAGGGTCATGATGTTGATGGTTTCGCCCAGCGCGTACAGACAGATGAGCGAACTGAGGATGGAAAGCGGAATGGAGACCGCGATGATGATGGTGGAGCGCCAGCTTCCCAGGAAGATGAGGATCATCGTACCTGTGAGGCAGGCTGCGACGATTGCCTCGCGGACGACACCATTGATGGCTGAACGGACGAAGATGGATTGATCGGTGAGGTAGCTGACTCGCAGTTGAGGCGGCATCTGGGCCAGGATGTTGGGCAACTTCTCGTGGATGCCGGCGATGATGTCCAGAGTAGAAGCCGAACCGGTCTTGAGGATGGACATGAGCGAAGCGCGCTGGCCGTCCACACGAACGATGTTGGTCTGGGGCGGGAAGCCATCGCGGACATGGGCCACGTCGCGGATGTAAATGACTGCGCCGTTGACCGCTTTGACGGGAAAGCTGTTCATGGCGTCGACGATCGAGGGCGCAGAGTTGGTTTCAACTGCGTATTCGTAGGTTCCGACCTTCATGGTGCCGGAGGGAACGATCAGGTTCTGCGCGTTGATGGCGTTGACGACATCGTTGGGAGAAAGCCCCTTCGCCTGCATGGCGTGCAGATCCAGATCGACCTGAATCTGGCGCTGCTTGCCGCCATAGGGATAGGGGATGGACGCGCCTTCGACAGTGGCCAGACGGGTGCGGATGAGGTTGGTTCCCAGATCGCCGAGTTGCTGCTCGGTAAGTCCCTGCCCGGAGAGACCAAGCTGCAGAACTGGAACGCTGGATGCGTTGTATTGGATGACCAGCGGTGGCTGCGTGCCGACTGGCAACTGGCGCAATGTGCTCTGGCTGACTGCGGTGATCTGTGCAATCGCGGAACCGATATTTACGTGCGGCTGAAAATAGACTTTGATGACCGCAACGCCGTTCAGCGATTGGGATTCAATGTGCTCGATGTCGTTGACCGTAGTGGTCATCGAGCGTTCACTGTTGCTGGTGATGCGGTTGGCCATCTCCTCCGCGGAGAGGCCGGTGAACTGCCAGACGATGCTGACGACAGGAATATTGATATTCGGAAAAATATCCGTAGGCATCTGCAGGATGCTGACGGCGCCGATCAAGAGTAGAAGAATCGCAAAGACGGCGAAGGTGTAGGGCCGCCGTAGCGCAAGCCGGACAATCCACATAGAGTTCTTGGTCGCTCCTGAGTGCTCTCCGAAAAGAGACTCGTAGTCAAACGGTCGCTGTTGAGTATCAGTCTAATGGTTGGTAATGGGGTCGGAGGTGGCCTGTCAGCAGGTCAATGAGGAAATCATGTGACTATGAGACGGAGCAGGCACCGTCGAAGATGCAACAATGCGGCCCAGGGGGCCCGGCCAACGATGCGTGGGATGGAATTCGAGGACGCGATTCGGGCTATTTCCTCTAAAGTGTGGCATAAATCGCCAGAATGGCGATACAGGCAGCCACGCCCAGGCTGACGCGGTCACGAATGGCGAAGATGACCGGATCTTCGTCCAGTTCGCCACGCGAGGCCAGCAGCCAGACGCGGTTAAGCCAGTAGAGCATGAAAGGCACGATGAGCCAGAGCCGTCCCGAATGGCGATACAAAGCGTCTACATCGGGCCGGGTAATGTACAGGGAAAAAACGACAACCGCAGCGTAGGCGCTGGCGGTGCCGAAGCTGCGAATCTGCTCCAGATCGGTAACCACGTAGCCGCGACCGTGCGAATTGGCGACGCCACGTTCGCGAAGGCCTTCCAGTTCACTGAACCGCTTGACCATAGCCAGCGAAAGAAAAAGGAAAATGGCGAAGCTGGAGAGCCATGGAGAAACCAGCGTTCCAGTTGCTGCTGCGCCAGCCAGCATGCGGACAGCATAAAGGCCTGAGAGCACCAGGACATCTACAAGCGGAATTCGCTTGAGGATGAGCGAGTAGGCCGATGTAACGGCGGCATAGAGCAGCAGCCACAGCGCGAAATCGACCGGAAGACGGGGCAACAGCGCACAACAGGCCACGACCAAGAGGAAAGCTATTTCCAGCCCGCCAATAACCGAAAGATCACCGGCTGCGAATGGACGGGAGCGCTTCTTGAGGTGCTTGCGGTCACTCTCGATATCCAGCAGATCATTGACCAGATAATTTGCAGAGGCGACGAAGCTGAAGCAGAAAAATGCTTCGATTGCCGCGATCGACGTTGGCCATGAGATCTTGTGCGAGAGCAGCAATGGCAGAAAGAGCAGAACGTTCTTTGCCCACTGATGCACTCGAATTGACTTGAAAATCGTTGCACGCCGAGGCTCTTTATCTTGAAAACTCGCAGTGATATGCAGTCGGCTGGTCTTCAGCGCCGAGCGCAGTCCCAGATTTGGATTGGCGATGTAGGCGTTGTTTGCGTGGCTCAGCGCCGGCAGATCGGGGCGGGCGTTGCCGATGTAGTCAAACTCTGAAAAAAGCTGTTGCAATTCCGCCAGTTTGTGGCTGCCGGTCATGTTGATTGTTCCATCGGAGGCGAGCACGCCGCTGAAGAGGCCGAGGTGGGCGGAGACACGATTGGCCAGGGAGGCATCGGCGCCGGTGGCGAGAAAAATCGGCCGTCCCAGTCGGTGCTGCTCCTCAAGAAATCGCAAAACCGCCTGGTTGTAGGGCAAATACGCAGCATCGAGCGGGGCCACCGCGGCCACTTGAGCCTTGACCTGGGCTTTGCCGCCACGCCTCCACCATCCCGGAATTTGCGCTATGGTCAAAGGACTGTGGCGCAATAAGACGCAGAGGGAATCGTGAAAGGTGTCTGACTTGACCAGGGTGCCGTCCAGATCGACACAGAGCGGTATGGCCGTGGCAGGGTCAGCGGCAACCGATTGGGTCGCCGGTGCTCCAGCTGCGGCTTCTGAGTGTCGGATCAGCGTGTTTTTTCCTTTGTCTTCGGCCAATGAGATGTAAGCCGGGACTGCGGTAAGTATAAACTCCGAATGGAATCCGACTTAGACTGCAATGGAGTTTCTGCGCACTTTCAGGGAGGGATTGACCAGGATCGTATCACCCAGGGAGTTTCCCGGCAAAAAAACGATTTAGGATTGGTCGACAGCGAAACAATTCTCTACGCTTGACCGTCCGAGGCTAGAAGCGTAACTCTAAACTCATCGTTCTCCACTGCTTGATCGGCGCCGGTCAAGCCAGCAACCCTGCCGCAACCAGGAAAGAACCCTCGCATGGACAGCAAGACCTCGTCATTTTCTCCGGACTCGCTGCCGGAATCATCCAGTTCATCGCCTGCGCCCCAGCACCGAAAAGCCAGCTGGCTGCGGCCTGTGTTTTACGTTCTGCTGATTGGGGCAGTCAGCTTTGTTGTTTGGCGCGTCTACACAAATCGCCAGCTGGCGGCTTTGGATAAGGAAAATCAGGCCAACGCGCTATTGAACCAGCCGGTTCCGGTGCAGGCCGTGGCAATCGAGCGGCGTCCCATGCCTATTTACCTGACAGCGCTGGGCACGGTTACTCCGTACTACAGTGTCACGATCAAAGCGCGGGTCAACGGGCAGTTGGACAAGGTGAACTTCACAGAAGGGCAGCAGGTAAAGGAGGGTCAGACGATCATGGTCATCGACCCCAAGCCGTTCAAAGCCGCTCTGGACCAGGCCAAGGGCACGCTGGCGCATGATGTGGCGCTGCTCAAGAATGCGCAGGCTGAATACACCCGCTACAAGGCTCTCTACGAGGCGGGGGTGGTATCGAAAGAGCAGCTCGACCTCGATCTCTCAAACCAGGGGCAGTATGAGGGCCAGATTGCGGCCGACAAGGCGGCTATCGAGACGGCGCAACTTCAGTTGGACTGGTGCTCCATCCAGTCTCCTATCAACGGCAAGATTGGCCTGCGTCTCGTGGACCCCGGCAACATTGTCACCGCAAACACGACCAATCTTGTGATCGTGAACCAATTCGAGCCGATTGCGGTCTACTTTACCCTGCCTGAGAATCTGCTGCCGCAGGTGCTGAGCAAATTGCGCAGCGAAACGCGGGTTGTAGCCGAGGCTTTTGATCGCGGAGATACTACCCGCATCGCTACGGGTGAGCTTTTGACCGCCGACAACCAGATTGATACGACTACCGGGACGGATAAGCTGAAGGCCGTCTTCAACAATAAGGACGAACAACTCTTCCCCAACCAGTTCGTAAATATTCACCTGATTCTGGAGCAGCGGTCGAATGCGTTGGTCGTGCCATCAGCAGCGATACAAACCGGCACTGCTGGAGCCTTTGTCTGGGAGGTGCAGCCGGATAACACTGTGAAGATGAAGCCGGTGAAGGTGGCGCTGGCCGAGGGACAGGTGACTATTCTGGAATCCGGACCGGCTGCCGGGCAGAGAGTAGTGGTCGATGGCGCAGACAGGTTGCGCCAGGATTCGCCGGTGATTGTGAGTGCAGCCCGTCAGCGAGCTGCCATTGATGTGCCGCAGGTTCCGGGGAAACAGCCTTGAATCCCTCTGCGCCGTTCATCGTCCGCCCGGTGGCCACATCGCTGCTGATGGTGGCGATTTTGCTTGCGGGATTCGTTGGATACCAGCAGTTGCCGGTCTCCGCGTTGCCGGAGGTGGATTACCCCATCATCCAGGTGTTGACCTTCTACCCAGGCGCTGGGCCTGACGTGATGGCGTCATCGGTTACGGCTCCTCTGGAGCGGCAGTTTGGACAAATGCCGGGACTCAAGCAGATGACCTCGGTCAGCTCCGGCGGCGGATCGGTGATCACGCTTGAGTTCAACCTGGATGAGAATATCGACGTAGCAGAGCAGGAGGTGCAGGCGTCGATCAATGCGGCGACTAACTTCCTTCCTACGGACCTGCCCAATCCGCCGGTGTACAGCAAGGTGAATCCGGCAGACGCGCCCATCATGACGCTGGCGCTGTCCTCAGATACTCTGCCGCTGGATAAGATTGAGGACGCGGCGGATACAAACCTCGCGCAGAAGATATCTCAGGTCTCAGGCGTGGGGCTGGTCTCGATTGCCGGAGGGCAAAAGCCCTCGGTGCGTGTTCAGGCAAATCCAACGCAGCTGGCTGCCTACAATCTCAGTCTTGAGGATTTGCGCACGGCGCTGGCTGCGGCCAATGTAGACCAGGCCAAGGGCACGCTGAATGGCTCGCGTTTGTCATTCACTGTCGGCGCGAACGACCAGTTGCTCTCCAGTTCTGAGTACAAGCCGGTGATCGTTGCGTATCGTAATGGCGCAGCGGTGCGGACCTCCGATGTTGCCACGGTCGTCGATGCGGCAGAGAACTCGCAGCAGGCCGCCTGGATGGGCATGCAAGGCGAGAAAGAGCGGCCGGCTGTGATCCTCAATATTCAACGACAGCCGGGCGCGAACATCATCGCAGTCGTCGATCGCATCAAGGCTCTGCTGCCACAGTTGAGAACCAGTTTGCCTGCTTCTGTGCAGGTGCGCGTGCTTACGGATCGCACTTCGGTGATTCGCGCTTCAGTGGCCGATGTGCAGTTTTCGCTGATGCTCACCATCGGGCTGGTGGTGATGGTGATTTTCCTCTTCCTGCGCAATCTCGCCGCGACGATTATTCCATCGGTGGCTGTTCCGCTGTCGCTGGTGGGCACCTTCGCGGTGATGTATCTGCTGGGCTACAGCCTTAATAATCTGACGCTGATGGCGCTCACCATTTCGACTGGCTTTGTGGTGGACGATGCCATCGTGATGATTGAGAACATTGCCCGCTACATTGAGGAAGGCATGGACCCGCTACATGCTGCGCTTAAGGGCTCAGCGCAGATCGGCTTCACCATCGTCTCGCTGACGGTTTCGCTGATCGCGGTGCTGATTCCACTGCTCTTCATGGGCGATGTGGTGGGCCGTCTCTTCCGCGAATTTGCAGTGACGCTGGCTATCACGATTCTTGTTTCCGCTGTGGTTTCGCTTACTCTTACGCCGATGATGTGCGCGCGTTTGCTCAAGCACAAGCCCGAAGCGCAACAGGGCCGTTTCTATCGCGCATCGGAAAAGGTATTTGAAGCAGTCATTGCGTTCTATGGCCGCACGCTGGAAGTGATTTTGCGCCACCAGTTCCTCACGCTGCTGGTTACTATCGGGACGCTGGTTGCGACGATTGTTCTGTTTCTCATCGTGCCGAAGGGTTTCTTTCCGGTGCAGGATACAGGCGTGATTCTGGGCATCTCAGAGGCTCCGCAGACTGTATCGTTTACCAGCATGGCAACGCGCCAGCAGCAGTTGGTGGATATTTTGCTCAAAGACCCGGCGGTCGAGAGCATCTCGTCTTTCATTGGCGTGGACGGCACGAATACAACGCTCAACAGCGGACGCATTCAGATCAATCTCAAACCTCTCGATGAGCGCAAGATCTCGGCATCCGATGTGATCGCGCGCCTGCAGCCGCAGTTCACCAACATCGAAGGGATTCAGCTCTTTTTGCAACCGCTGCAAGATCTCACCGTCGCCGATCGTGTGAGCCGCACGCAGTTTCAATACTCGCTTGAAGACCCGAATCAAGAGGAGCTTGCCATCTACACTCGCAAGATGGTCACTGGGCTGAGCAAGCAGCCGGAGCTGCGCGACGTTGCTAGCGATTTGCAGGACCAGGGATTGGGTTCGCAACTGGTGATCGATCGCGATACGGCATCGCGCCTCGGTATCGCTGTCGCAGACATTGACAATACGCTTTACGATGCCTTTGGACAGCGCCAGGTCTCCACCATCTTTACGCAGTTGAACCAATACCATGTGGTGATGGAGGTTGGGCCTAACTTCCAGACCGACCCTACGACGCTTTCAAATCTGTATGTGAAGTCGGCCAACGGAACGCAGGTGCCGTTGAGCAATCTGGCGCATTGGGAGCAGACGCGGGCGCAGCTGGCGATCGGGCATCAGGGGCAGTTTCCGGCTACGGTTGTCAGCTTCGACGTAGCGCCAGGAAAAGCCCTCGGCGATGCGGTCGCAGCCACGCAGCGTGTGGAGCGCGAGATCAAGATGCCGGCCAGCATCAACGGCACATTTCAGGGCACGGCAGCTGCGTTTCAGGCGTCACTCGTCAATGAACCAATCCTGATTCTCGCTGCGCTGATCACTGTTTATATTGTGCTGGGTGTTTTGTATGAGAGCTATGTACATCCCATCACTATTATCTCCACATTGCCATCGGCGGGTGTCGGGGCGATCCTGGCGCTGATGATTACGCACTCCGCATTCGGAGTCATTGCACTCATTGGAGTCATCCTGCTGATCGGCATCGTGAAGAAGAACGCCATCATGATGATTGACTTTGCGCTTGAGGCTGAGCGCGTGGAGCATAAGTCTCCGCATGAAGCAATCTTTCAAGCGTGTCTGCTGCGCTTCCGGCCCATCATGATGACCACGATGGCTGCGTTGCTGGGCGGACTGCCATTGGCGCTTGGCTCCGGCGTTGGGTCGGAGCTCAGGCGACCACTAGGCATCACGATTGTTGGCGGTTTGCTGGTGTCGCAGTTGCTAACGCTCTACACGACGCCGGTTGTCTATCTCTACTTTGCGCGCCTGGCGAATCGCATGAACAGGAAACGCGGAAGCCGCCAGCCCGATCCGAAGTTCATCGCGGTCTCAGGAGACTGATCAGGACAGATGCATCTTTCCGCCCCATTCATTCGCCGTCCGGTAGCGACCACTCTGCTCAGCGTGGCTCTGCTGCTGGCTGGCTCCGTGGCTTATTCGCTACTGCCGGTGGCTTCGCTGCCAGAAGTAGATCTGCCGACGATTTCCGTCAGTGCGGGCCTGCCAGGCGGTAGTCCGGAGACGATGGCGTCGAATGTGGCAACTCCGCTCGAGCGCCAGTTTGGCCGCATCGCTGGCATCACGCAGATGACGTCATCGAGTTCCCTCGGATCCGCGTCAGTCACGCTGCAGTTCGATATGAGCCGCGACATCAACGCCGCAGCGCGCGATGTGCAGGCCTCAATCAACGCGGCGCGCAGCCAGCTTCCGTCGTATCTGCCGCAGAATCCGAGTTATCGCAAGACCAATCCTGCCGATGCGCCGATCCTGATACTCGCGCTCACCTCAGACGTTGAAACCAAGCCGCAGATGTACGACATCGCCGATTCAATTCTGGCGCAAAAGATAGCTCAGATTCACGGCGTGGGCCAGGTGTTTGTAGGAGGCAGTGCCAGCCCCGCCGTTCGCGTGGAACTCAACCCGATGCAGCTTAGCGCGTATGGCGTCGGCATGGAGTCCGTGCGCACGGCTCTTGCAAACGCAAACGCCAACCGGCCCAAAGGAAGCGTCCAGGACGGTCAGCATCGCTGGGTAGTGAATGACAACGATCAGATCTTCAAAGCGCGCGATTATGCGCCCATCATCGCCGGCTATAACCACACCACAGGTGCGCCGGTGCGAATCTCAGACCTGGGCACAGTTGAAAATAGTGTGGCGGATGTACACACCGCAGGGCTGACCGGAACCAACAACGGCCCAGGCTCCAAGATGAAGCCGGCAGTCCTGATCATCATCCTCAAGACGCCCGGAGCTAATGTTATCGCGGCTGTCGACAATGTGCTCAAGGAGCTTCCCCGGCTTCAGGCGCAGATTCCGCCCACCATTCACATCGGCGTTGAGGTAGATCGAACCATCACGATTCGCGCCAGTGTTCGCGACGTAGAGCGAACCCTCCTCATCAGCGTGCTGCTGGTCGTACTGGTCGTTTTTCTCTTCCTGCGAGAAGTGTGGGCCACGATCATCCCATCGGTCGCCGTGCCGCTCTCGCTGGTCGGCACCTTCGGCGTGATGTACATGCTGGGCTACACGCTGGACAATCTGTCGCTGATGGCCCTCACCATCTCCACCGGCTTCGTGGTGGACGACGCGATCGTAGTGCTCGAAAACATCACTCGCTATCTTGAGCAGGGTTATTCGCCCTATGAAGCGGCGATGAAGGGCTCGCGCGAAATTGGCTTCACTGTACTTTCGATGAGTCTTTCGCTGATCGCCGTCTTCCTTCCGATCTTGTTGATGGGCGGCATCATCGGCGAGCTATTCCGTGAATTCGCCGTTACATTGAGCGTGGCTATCGCCGTCTCGCTGATTGTGTCGCTCACGGCCACGCCGATGATGTGCGCGCAGTTTCTTAAAGCTCACGACGCAAGCCGTCACGGGCACATATACCGCACGAGCGACCGCGCTTTCCGCTGGCTTGCAGACGAGTACTCCGCGGGACTGCGCTGGGTGCTGCGCCATCAATGGCTGATGCTGGCGGTCACCGTCGGGACTTTCATCCTGAACGTTTATCTCTTCATCATCGTGCCCAAAGGCCTGTTTCCACAGCAGGACACAGGGCGGCTAAGCGGATCTACACGGGCCGCGCAAGACATATCCTTCGACGCAATGGAGAGCAAGCAGCAGACTCTCGCGCAGATGGTTTTGGACGACCCAGCCGTCGAGAACGTTACGGCGTTTGTCGGCGGCAACGGGCCGGGTGGCGGCAGCACGAATGTGGGCCGCATGTTCATTCACCTCAGGTCGCACAATGGGCATCAGCCCAGTGCCGACGAGGTAGTTGACCGCCTGCGCATGAAGCTGACCAGCGTGCCGGGAGCCACGCTGTTCCTGCAAACCCAGCAGGATTTTCAAACCGGAGGCAGAGGCAGCGATGCGCAGTACCAGTACACACTCTCCGACGAGAATCTGAACGAACTCAATGCCTGGGCACCGCGATTGCTGGAGAAGATGCGCGACCTGCCTGAGCTACGCGATGTGTCAACCGATCAGCAGGACCAGGGCTTGCAAGCCACGCTGGTCATCGATCGCGATTCGGCATCGCGCCTCGGTATCACCGCAACCGACATCGACCAGGTGCTCTACGATGCTTTTGGCCAGCGTGAAGTATCGACAATGTACACGGGGCTGAACCAATATTTCGTCGTCATGGAGGTTGCACCGCAGTTTCAAAACAGTCCCGATTCTTTGAATGGAATCTACATCAAGACCAGCGCAGGAAATACCGTTCCGCTGGCGACAATTGCACACTTCGCGCCTACTAGAACCTCGTTGCAGGTTAATCATCAGGGCCAGTATCCGGCGGTCACGCAGACCTTCAACCTGGCGCCGAATGTTGCGCTCGGCGATGCGGTCGCTGCGCTCGAACGCACGGAGCGCGAGATGGGCATGCCTTCGGGCGTCCATGCAACTTTTCAGGGCACGGCACAGGCCTTTCAGGCATCGCTGGCCAACGAACCGTATCTCATTCTCGCGGCAATCGTGGCCGTCTACATCGTGCTCGGAATTTTGTATGAGAGCCTCATCCATCCCATCACCATTCTCTCCACGCTTCCTTCCGCGGGCGTAGGAGCGATACTGGCGCTGCTGCTCACAGGAACCGACCTCAGCGTGATTGCACTGATCGGTATTTTGCTGCTGATCGGCATTGTGAAGAAGAACGCCATCATGATGATCGACTTCGCGATCCAGGCCGAGCGCGATGAAGGGCTGGCGCCGATCGATGCAATCTACAAGGCATGCCAGCTTCGCTTCCGGCCCATCATGATGACCACCGTTTCAGCGCTCTTTGGCGGTCTGCCTTTGGCTATCGGCATGGGCGTGGGCTCAGAACTGCGCCGTCCGCTGGGCATCACGATTGTGGGCGGCCTGATTGTCTCGCAGATGCTCACTCTGTTTACGACTCCGGTGGTTTATCTCTTCTTCGATCGCCTGCAATGGCGGTTCATGCGGCTGCATCGCATCGGCGCAGAGTTGGAGCAGTCTCCGGGAGGCTAACTCGGTACTGTAACCCCGGAATGTGCAGAGCAGGCCTACCGAAACACGCTCTGACATGGTATGTTCCGTCATGCACTGGACAACCCCGGAAGAGCGGCGCAAGCAAGGCCAGGCGAGGCGCAAGCAGATGCCCCGCCAGCAACATGCGGAGTTCTCGGCCAAGAAGCGGCTAACTCCTCCACTCAATCTGCTTAAGCGATCTGTTCAAGGGCGTGTGCCAGCGCTGGTCAAGATCAAATATGAGCGCATGATTGCTTCGGCTTTCGGATACTTTCGCGGAGCCGTGCCAGTGATGGCCGCGGACCTGTCCACGCTGCCCAATACCGGCATCGAGGTACAGCTCTGCGGCGATGCGCATGTGCGCAACTTGGGCGCTTTCGCCGCGGAAGACGGGCGCCTGATCTTCGACATCAATGACTTCGACGAGACTTTTCGCGGGCCTTTTGAATGGGATCTGAAGCGCATGGCCGCTTCGCTGGTGGTTGGGGGACGTGAGTCGGGGAACAGGGAAGCCAACTGCACGCGGGCTGCAGAGCGATTCATCGAAAGCTACACCGAGCGCATGCGCGCCTATGCGCCCATGCCGGTGCTCGAAATGGTGCGCGACCAGATCACCCGCATAGAGGAGATTGCCCCTGTGCACCTGGCGCTGCAGAAGGCAATACGAGCGACGCCCATGCACACGTTGGCGCAACTCACAGAGCCGGTGCCGGGAGCCGACCCCAAGAATCCCAATGCTCTGCGGCGCTTCCGCGAAATCAAGCCTGTCTTGACAAGGCTGACTGGCGCCAAGGCCAACGCAGTCCTTGCTTCGATTGAACCTTATCGCAAGACGCTGGAGCCACAGCGGCAGCGTTTTCTGGCCCAATATCGGCCGCTGGATGTGGCCTTCAAAGTTGTTGGCACCGGTTCGGTTGGGCTGCGCGATTACTGCATCTACATGGAAGGCAACGGGCCGGGCGATCCGTTCTTCCTGCAGATAAAGGAAGAAGCGGCGTCGGCATACGCGCCCTATCTGACGGACCGGAAAGTGGCACGTCACCAGGGCCAGCGCGTAGTGGAAGGTCAGCGGCTTATTCAAACCGGCACAGACATCCTGCTCGGATACACGACCATCGACGGGCGCGACTACCTGGTGCGTCGGTTGAACGATCACAAGGCCTCGATCGAGCTGGAAGACCTGAACGGCGACGGCCTGCTCGAATATGCGCAGCTTTGCGGAGAACTGCTGGCACGCGGCCACGCTCGTTCCGGCGATGCGCAGCAGATCTCCGGCTATCTGGGATCAGGCGAAAGATTTGCCGATGCTTTGGCCTCATTTGGCCGCAAGTACGCCGACCAGACCGAGAAGGATTGGGCGCAGTTGAAGAGGTCCAGGAGCGCCAGCTCGGGCAAAATCGGAAAGGCGGGGAACCCACCCAAGCCGTAGCTCCTTCAGCCCCAACCACAAAACTGGGCGCCCCACTCTCGCCACGCCTTTGTTTTTGTGGCTCGGGTGGGCAATCACAAGAGCCAGCACCGCTCTTATCATTGCCCTTGCTTTTCCGTCTGCCATTCCCATCAGGAATCTGCTTCCCCACGCTCCAGCGTTGATGGATGGGACCAACCGCCGCCAACTCATCCGAGCCCACGCGAACTCGGAGGGAGCAGGGGCATTCATGCCCCTGAATAGGATCCGCGCAACTCTACGGCTTTAGCCGCGGGCCTTTGTTCCCGATCAAAAAGAAGCCCACGCCTAAAGGCGCTCTACTTCAGCTTTGCCTTCCGGGACATAAATGCCCCGGCTCCCTCCATGCTTAATCCGAACATCTATTCCGGAGATATGCCCGGAAATGTGTCGGCATCGGACCCAGTCCTTGCAGGGAATTAGTCCCAAAAGCGTAAATAGAACCAAGCCCAAAACAAGCATCCGCCCGAAGGCAATGTGGTAGCGAAACCATTCGCCAGCTAAGTGTCAAAAACATACGCAAATCCCCGGCTGATCGCGCCATAACGCACCCAAATTCCTCCGCATACTATTGAAACAAAAGCAGATATACGGAAAAAGTGATTGCCCACCCCCTTTTTGCTAAATCTTAGCCTCTCCCGCAGCCCATTTCGTCCTGAGGTTGCCCGCTCTGGCTGCTACGTGATACACCCGGCTTGGGAGTCGGCATGGCATACGTTCTTTCACTCGATCAGGGTACGACCAGTTCGCGCGCGATTCTCTTCGATCACGCTGGCGCAATCGTCTCCGTTGCTCAGCAGGAATTCCAGCAGATTTACCCCAAGCCGGGCTGGGTGGAGCATGACCCAACCGAGATTCTGACATCGCAGATGAGCTGCGCGGTGCAGGCGCTAGTGCGGGCTGGGGCCGAGGCGCGAGATGTGGCCGCGCTGGGCATTACCAATCAACGCGAAACAGTGATCGTGTGGGAGCGGGCGACGGGCAAGCCCATCTACAACGCCATCGTCTGGCAGGACCGGCGCGGAGCTGGGCACTGCGAGCGGCTTGTCGCCGAGGGCGCGGAACCGATGGTGCGTAAGAAGACTGGCCTGGTGCTCGACCCCTATTTTTCGGCAACGAAAGTCGCCTGGATTCTGGACAACGTGCCGGGTGCGCGCGCTCAGGCAGAGGCAGGCAAGCTGGCCATGGGCACCGTGGATAGCTGGCTGATCTGGCACCTGACCAGCGGCGGCAGCAATGCGCCAGTGCACGTAACGGACCAGACCAATGCATCCCGCACCCTGCTCTACAACATCGTAGAGGGCCGCTGGGACGAGGAGTTGCTACGGCTCTTCAACATTCCGGGCAGCATGTTGCCCGAGGTGAAGTGGTCCAGCGAGAAGATCGCCGAGGTGAACACTTCGCTGGGCCTGGGCGGCATTTCCATTGCGGGCATCGCCGGTGATCAGCAGGCCGCGCTATTTGGCCAGCTCTGCTTCAATCCCGGTGAGGCCAAGAACACGTACGGCACCGGGTGCTTTCTGTTGCAGAACATCGGAACGGGCTTTCTGGAATCGAAAAACCGGCTCATCACGACGCTCTCAGCCAGTGCGGACCGCAGGCTGGAGTACGCACTTGAAGGCAGCATCTTCATTGGCGGAGCAGTAGTGCAATGGCTGCGCGATAATTTGAAGCTCATAGGCTCCTCGGCGGAGGTCGAGTCGCTCGCCGCATCGGTTCCGGATACGGATGGCGTGGTCTTTGTGCCGGCCTTCGTCGGCCTTGGGGCGCCGCACTGGGATCCTCATGCCAGTGGCTTGATCATCGGATTGCGGCGCAGCACACAGCCTGGACACATTGCCAGGGCAGCGCTTGAAAGCATCGTCTTTCAGGTCGCCGACGCGCTTGAGGCGATGCAGCAGGATTCAGTGGCTGGCGCTGGAATCCAATTGCCTGCTCTGCGCGTGGATGGCGGCGCGGCGGTGAATGACCTGATGATGCAGTTCCAGGCCGATGTGCTGGGAGTGCCGGTGATCCGTCCGCAGGTGACGGAGACGACGGCGCTCGGCGCTGCTTATCTGGCGGGTCTGGCTACAGGCTTTTGGAGCGGTGAACCGGAGCTGCGGGCGCAGCGGCAGAACGATGTGCGTTTCGATCCGCAACTGCCAGCTTCAGAGGTAGCCCAACGGCGCAGCCGCTGGAAAGAGGCCGTGGAGCGATCACGACGCTGGAACGGCTGATTTTCGTTTACGGGCGGGAAGCAAAATCGAGCATGTGCAGATACGAGCGGTAGAGATGGCCGGTTGCGCGGGTCATGCCGATTTCGCAGGTGCGGCTTGAGGAGAAATAGCCGTCATGGCGCTGGGATTCGAGTTCTGTGGCTTCGCCGCTGGTGGCTGAGGCGGTGAGTTCCGGATGCAGGAAGCCGCGATCTCCGGCGAAGGCGCAACAGCCGGCATCCTGAGGCACTACGACCTCTTCGCTGCAGGCCTTGGCGAGGGCCACGAGCTTTGGCGAAATCCCCATCTTGGCCGCCGAGCACACGGGATGCAGAGCCACTGAATTCAATTTTCGCGCGATAGGCAGGCGAGGCAGGATTATCTTGTGCGCGAACTCAACGCTGTCCAGAATCGACAATTTGTCGAACTTTTTCTGGTTCTCGGCGGAGAGGTGCGCGCGGCAGGTTTTCAGGCCGTAAGTGCATGGGCTGGTATCCACGACGATGGGTATCTGTCCTGCATTCGACCAGCGGTAGAAGCTTTCAACGGTGCGATTGACAGCGGCATCGTGGCCCGCTTCAAAGCCCTTGGAGGAAAAAGGCACACCGCAGCAGTGTCCCGTTGCGTCCGGCGGCAGATTCAGCTTCACTTGAGCACGCTCGGCAATCCTCAGCAGCGCCTGCATGTTGATAGTGTCCTGCGGTTCGCCGGGCAGCGCGCCCATGATCCGAGAGATGCAGGAAGGGAAGTAAACTGCGTCCGCGTCGGCAAGGGATTGCGATGGAAGTTTTCCTTGGCGTGGACTGGGCATGGGGTAGATCCATTGCCAGAAGGGCTCATCGAAGATCCTCCGCGTGATTTTATCGATCCGCTTCGTGATTCTGACCATCGATTGCGGGCCAAATCTTTCTTCGATGAAGAGACCTGCGCCGAGCGCCATGCGAGCGCTGAACTCGACCAGAGAGAAGTGCCGAGCCATCGTTCCAGCGGCCGCATTGGCTAGCCGCGAATGCCGTACCGCGCGGAATCGTTTGGTCAGCTTGCCAGTATCGATGCTCACCGGGCAATCGGTGGCGCAGAGTCCATCTGTAGCGCAGGTATCGAGCGCCATATACGGAAAGTCGCGGTCGAGCGCAGCGTAGCTCTCCGCAGGTGCATGGTCATCTTTGAGTCGCTGCATCTCACGGCGCACGACGATGCGCTGCCGCGGAGTCAAAGTGATGTCGCGGCTGGGGCAGCTATGCTCGCAGAAGCCGCACTCGATGCATTTGTCCACTTCGGGCTCGACGACTGGCATCTGCTTCAGGTCAGAGACATGCGCCAGTGGGTCAGGATTGACAATGACTCCAGGGTTAAGCAGATTGCGCGGATCGGTGACCGCTTTCAGTTCCTGCATGATGCGGTAGGCTTCGGGTCCCCACTCTGTTTCGACAAAGGGAGCCATATTGCGGCCCGTGCCATGCTCAGCTTTCAATGCGCCGTCGTACTTGCCTACGACCAGCGCTACTATGTCATCCATCAACAGGCGATAGCGGTCGATTTCCTGTTCGGTGTTGAAGCCCTGAGTGAGAACGAAATGCAGATTACCGTCCTTGGCATGGCCAAAGATGATGGCATTGTCGTAGTCATGCTTTTGGAAGAGCGCCTGCAGGTCCATTGCTCCGTCTGCGAGTCTGTCTACCGGGAGTGCTATGTCTTCCATCAGCGCGGTGGTTCCGCTGGCGCGCACTGCTCCCACGGAGGGAAACATGCCCTTGCGAATCTTCCACAGCACAGCCTGTTCGTAGGGATCGCTGGTGAAGCTTGCGGGATGCAAGAGGCTGAAACCGGCGACGGTCGTGTTGGCAACAGTCTCGAATTCGCGGCGCTGAACTTCATTCGCCGCGTGGAACTCGACCAGTAAGCCTGCCGCTGCGTCAGGCAGCAGTTTCAGGTGCGCTGGAGCCGCTGGCTGCTCTTCGACGGAACGCAGTGAGGCGCGGTCCATGATCTCCAGAGCCGCTGCGCCTGCATTAGTCAGGGGTCCGATTGCCGAACACGCTGAATAAAGATTGGGAAAAAGCAGCAGGCATGTGGACTTGAAGGGAAAATCCGGCACCGTTTTGAGGACAGCTTCGGCTATAAAGGCGAGCGTACCCTCAGAACCGATCAACAGATGGCTGAAAATATCGACCGGGCGCTCGAAGTCCAGGAAGGCGTTCAGCGAGTAGCCAGTGGTGTTCTTGGTCTTGTACTTCTTGCGTACCCGTGTGGCCAGCGTTGGGTCGGCCAGCATCTGCGATCTGAGCTTCAGCAGCGTTTCACAAAGGTGCGGCTCCAACATGCGGAATATGTTGTCCGCGTTGGGATCGGCGGTATCGATCTGCGTGCCTGAGGGCAGAATGAAGGTTAGCGATTCGAGGGTGTGATACGCATTCTGCACGACGCCGCAGCACATGCCGCTGGAGTTGTTGGCCAGGATGCCGCCCATGCGGCAGCTAGCGATCGAGGCCGGGTCCGGGCCAATTTTCTTCGCATAGAGCCGCAGTGCTTCATTCGCCTGCTGGCCAATCAGGCCTGGCTGTACGCGAATCGCGCGGCCACTCTGCTCAACGCGCACTGCGCGCCAGTATCGGCCGATATCCACCAGGATGCCGTCTGTAATGGCCTGGCCGGACAGACTTGTGCCTCCGGCGCGAAAGACCAACGGAATCCGACGCTGGTGGCTGAACCGAAAGAGATGCTTGATCTCTTCTGCTGACTTCGGCTGGATTACGGCGCGGGGAATCAGGCGGTAGAAGCTGGCGTCCGAGGCAAAGGCAATGCGCTCGATGGGCCGGATAAGGATGCGCTCCGGGTCGATCAGCTCTTTGAGAAGCTGGCTGATCTCACTGGAGTCGGGGACAGTATCGTCCACGGGAATTTGGAGTGCCGGTTCCAGTGAGGCTGCCATCTAGTGCTTGCTCCTGCCCAAATCGCTCAGTATCGTTCAGCCCAGGTTAGAGACCCCTGGAAAGCCTGCATCCACAGCCAAACGAGGGTCACGGAATCATAGTCGCATACTGGCGGGGAGTGGCGCGAAACACCATTAGGTAAATTAAACACCAATTGCTACTTCCGCGAAGTATATTGCCATCGTACACTGGGAAAGTTCCAAACCTGCGCCTGTCAGCGAAGAGGTCGATTCGTGCGTATTTCACTTTTTATAACCTGTTACAACGACGCTCTCTTTCCGGAAACAGGCAAGGCTGTCGTAAGCGTACTGGAGCGGCTGGGACACGAGATCGAGTTTCGTCCAGAACAGACCTGCTGCGGCCAGATGCACTGGAACACCGGCTATCTGCGCGAGGCCGTTCCGATCATCCGCCACTTTGTTCGCGTATACCAGGACGCCGAGACGGTCGTCATTCCTTCTTCATCCTGCGTTGCGATGATGCGCGACCACTACGTCAAAGCCGCCGAGATGGATGGCGACGCAAAGCTCGTCGCAGAGGTGGAAGCGCTCTTGCCCCGTATTTATGAGTTCTCGGAATTCCTGGTGCGTGGGCTGGGCATCGAGGACGTCGGCGCGTCGTATCCGCACAAGGTGACTTACCATGCCAGTTGTCACTCTATGCGCAGCCTGCATCTGGGCGACATTCCAATCCGCCTGCTCAAGAACGTGCGCGGACTGGACCTGCAGCCGATCCAGAACATCCAGGAGTGCTGCGGCTTCGGCGGCACTTTTTCGATTAAGAACGCCGACGTCTCCTCTGCCATGCTTGCCGATAAGGTTCGCAATGTTTTGAATACCGGCGCCGAGGTCTGCACCGCCGTGGACAACAGCTGCCTGATGCATCTCTACGGCTCACTCCATCGGCAGAGGACCTTCGTGCGCACCGCGCATCTGGCTGAGATTCTTGCCTCTGGCCATGCAGATTCCCCGGGAGTGGTCGCATGAGCGAGCTTGAGGTGCATGCAACGGAGTGGCATACGCGCGACTTTCCAACCGCGGCAAAGGATCTGTTGCAGGATTCGCAGACCCGCAAGAATGTGCAGCATGCCACCAACGTGATTCAAGGTAAGCGCAACACGGTCGTTGCGGAGCTTCCCGACTGGGAGGACCTGCGCGAAGCCGGCTCGCAGGTTCGCGCGCACGCTCTTCGCCATCTCGACTACTACCTGACCCAGTTTGAAGAGAACTGCACTCGCGCGGGAGGCCATGTTCACTGGGCCAGCGATGCGGCTGAGGCCAATCGCATCATCCTCGGGTTGGTGCAGAAGCATCAGGCAACAGAAGTCATCAAGATCAAGACCATGACCTCGGAAGAGGTGGGCCTGAATGCGCATCTTGAGGCGAATGGCATTCGACCTATTGAAACAGATCTGGCCGAGCTGATTATTCAGATGGGCAAAGACCGGCCATCGCATTTTGTTGCTCCGGCGCTGCATGTGAATCGTCAGCAGGTCCGTGCCATGTTCCAGCGCGAGATGAATCTGCCTGATCTGGGTGACGAGCCTGAAGACCTGGCCACGGCGGCGCGTAACTATCTTCGCGAGAAGTTTCTTCGCATCAAGGTCGCCATATCGGGCGGTAACTTTCTCATCGCTGACTCAGGCGGCATCTGCATCACGGAGTCTGAAGGCAATGGACGCATGTGCCTCACGCTGCCCGATGTGCTCATCTCGATCGTTGGCATTGAGAAGGTGATTCCAAGCTATCGCGATCTGGAGATCTTCCTGCAGACGCTGCCCCGTTCAGCAACCGGCGAGCGCATGAATCCCTATAACTCGACGTGGTGCGGCGTGCATCCCGGTGATGGCCCGCAGGAGTTTCATGTTGTACTGCTTGATAACGGCCGCAGCCCCATCCTTGCTGACAAGGAGGCAAGCCAGACTCTCAAATGCATTCGTTGCGCGGCCTGCCTCAATGCCTGCCCGGTCTACCATCAGACAGGCGGCCATGCCTATGAATCGGTGTATGCGGGCCCAATCGGCGCCATCCTCACGCCGCAACTGCAGTCGATGAAGGAAGGCCGTTCGCTGCCCTATGCTTCTTCGCTGTGCGGCGCGTGCTATGAAGTTTGTCCGGTCAAGATTAATATCCCTGAAGTGCTGATTCACCTGCGCGGCAAGGTGGTTCGTGAAGACCAGGCGACGCTCGGCGGCAAGCTTAGTCTCTGGAATATCGGCATGCAGGCTGCTGCATTTCTGTTTAAAGACTCCGGGCGTTTGGCCATGGCGGAGCACATGGGCCAGATAGGGCAGAAGGTGCTGGTTTCGAAGAATGGATTTATCGAGTGGATGCCGCTGATGCTCAGCGGGTGGACGCAGACGCGCGACCTCAAGGCCATGCCCGCGCAATCCTTCCGAGATTGGTGGGCCAAAGAGAAATCTCCCAACGCATCGGCCAATCTGCGCGCAGAAGGCAGGTCCAATGACTGAGACTTCACATCATCGCGCCACAATCTTAGCGAGCATTCGACTCTCTCTAGGCACGCCCCAAACGGCTGATCAAATTGCGGCTGAGTATGCAACAATCAAGCGAACTTACCGTCGCTACGGCACGATGAATCACGACGAGCTTGTCGATTTCTTTGAGGATCGTCTTCGCGAGTACGATGCCGGCGTGTACCGTGCAGAGCTCAATGCGATTGCATCCACGATCAGCGCAATCCTCACCAAAAGAGGCAAGCATGGTCTCGTAATGCCTTCAGGTATTCCGAAGTCGTGGCTGCCTCAGGCCTTTGATTTTGAACAGATCGACGATGAAGACGCTTATAGAATAGATCGCTCCGAAGGCGTAATGACCGGCTGCACTGTGGCCATTGCTGAGACCGGCTCGATCGTACTGCAAAACGCTCCTGGTCAGGGCCCGCGCATTCTTTCGCTGGTGCCGGACTATCATCTTTGTGTTGTGCGTGCGGGCCAGATCGTTTCGCAGGTTCCGGAAGCATTCGATCGTCTTGCGGGGTCATCAAGCCTGCCAACAACCTTCGTCTCCGGACCATCTGCAACGGCGGATATCGAGATGACGCGTATCAAAGGCGTCCACGGGCCGCGCTTTCTAGATGTGCTGATCGTCAATGACGCCACGGCCTAGCGAACTGACAGGGCTTCAGGTGTGTCGTACTAGATCCTGCTTCGGCACCAACAACTGAATGATCAGCAGCGCGGTGATATAAGCCAGTCCTGCTCCAATGAACAGGCCAGAGTAGCTGTGGTAACGGTCCAGCACATGGCTGACAATAGACGCGGCGGCGATGCCGCCGATTGCTCCGCCGAATCCGGCGAATCCAGTAGCGGAGCCTACGGCGGAGCGCGGAAACATATCGGAAGCGAGCGTGAAGATGTTCGCGGACCAGCCCTGATGCGCGGCTACAGCGACGCTGATTATGGCGATGGCCAGCCACAGGCTATGGATCGTGCCAATAAGCATGATCGGCATCACTGTGACTGCGCAGAGAAGCATCGCCAGCCGCCGGGCGACCTTGACGCTTAGTCCCAGCTTCACTCCCTGCGCGGGAAGCCATCCGCCTCCGATGCTTCCTACGGCGGCGGCGTTATAGATGACGACAAGCGGCAACGCGAGTCCGGTCAGCTTCATTCCAAAGGCTGAGGTGAAGTAACTCGGCAGCCAGAAGAGCAGGAACCACCACACAGGGTCTGTCAAGCCCTTGCCAATCACCAATGCCCAGGTCTGCCTGTATGCCATGAGTTTTATCCACGGGACTCTCTTCGATGGCTCCGCGGGGTCGCTGCGAATGTGAGCTAATTCCACCGCTCCAACCTTGGTATCCAGCTCAGGGCTCTTGTAAGTCATCCACCAGACGATAAGCCAAGTAAGACTGAACCCGCCGGTAAATAGAAACGCCCATTGCCATCCGATGGTTACTGCAATCCACGGGACCACCAGGGGCACCAGCGTGGCGCCGACATTGGTTCCACAGTTGAAGATTCCGGTGGCGAAGGCTCGTTCTTTCTTGGGGAACCACTCCGCAACTGTCTTGATAGCGGCGGGAAAGTTTCCCGACTCACCGAGGCCCAGGAAGAAGCGTGAAATGCCGAACGATAAAGGAGTCCGCGCCAGCGCATGACTCATGGCGGCGAGGCTCCAGATGCCGATGGCGAGAGCGTATCCCAGGCGTACCCCGATGGTGTCGATAATGCTGCCCATCATCAATAGGCCCAACGCATATGCAGCTTGAAATGCCTCCACGATGTAGCCGTATTGCAGTTCGCTCCAGCCGATCTTTACCTGGAGCAGCGGCTTCAGCACGCCCAGCACCTGGCGGTCCATGTAATTGATCGTGTTGGCAAAGAAGAGCAGCGCGCAGATGCGCCAACGGATGTTGGTCATCTTCAACGGATGCGGCGCGTGCGTCTCAATCTCTCGCGAAGGCGATTCCCTAAGATTCTCCGGCAGTGGAATTCGAGTCTCGGTCATAGTGATCCTTGAGTGCTCCTATGACCGTTGGCATTATTGGTAGACGCGAGCACTGGCAGGCCAAAATAACGGTTGGCGTTGCCAAAGCAAATGTCCGCGACCATTCTCCCTACCAACGCTTCGTCCTTTGGAAGGAGGCCGCGCTCCATCTCGCTGCCAAGCAGATTGCAAAGCACCCTGCGAAAATATTCATGTCGCGGATAGGACATGAAGGACCGCGAGTCCGTCACCATGCCGACGAACTTCGAAAGCAATCCCACATTTGAGAGCGCGTTCAACTGCAGCTCTATGCCTTCCTTCTGGTCCAGAAACCACCAGCCGCTGCCGAATTGAATCTTGCCGGGAATCCGTTCGGCAGAAAAGCTGCCGGTGATGGTGGCGAAGGCATAGTTTTCGAAGGGATTGGAGTTATAGAAGATCGTGCGCGGAAGAGTGCCATCCTGCTCCAGTCTGTCGAGGAACCTTGCGAGCGCGGTCAGCTGCAGCGTGCCCCCCATGGTGTCGAACCCCGTGTCCGGGCCATGAATGCTTTTGGCGCGCGAGTTGACATTTCGCAAAGCACCCAGATGCAGTTGCATCGTCCAGTCGGACGCGGCATACAATCGACCGAGAAAAAACATTATGTAGCTTGCAAACCTTAGATGGTCTTCCGGGCTCGCGGCGTTGCCACTTCTCGCATTATCGAAGATCGCGACAGCCTGACTATCGCTGCATGGCTCGGCATAACAGATGTCGAGGCCATGATCAGAGAGCCGGCAGCCAATCGCGTGAAAGTCTCTCTGGCGCTTCTCGACGGCTGCCAGGAACGATAGCAACGAGTCAATGTTTTTGTCTGCCGTTACCGCGAGACGATTTACCCAGGTATTGAACTCCACTGGAGAATTGACTCGCAATGCGGCATCCGGGCGAAATGTCGGCACGACTTGGGCAGGCAGATTGGAAGCGGCAAGCTGCGCGTGGTAATCGAGAGAATCCGCAGGATCATCTGTAGTTCCGATGGTATGCACCGCAAACTTTCGAACGATGTTATGCACATCGAGTTCGCCGCTGCCGAGCATAGCGTTGGCCTGTTCCCAGATGCGCGGCGCTGACTTGGCATCGAGCAATTCTTTGATTCCGAAGTAACGCTGGAGTTCGAGGTGGGTCCAATGGTAGAGCGGGTTGCGCAGTGTATAGGGAACGGTGCGCGCCCAGGCAAGGAACTTCTCATAGGGTGGCGCATCGCCGGTACACAGGCGCTCCGGCTCACCATTAGCGCGCATCGCACGCCACTTGTAATGATCGCCCTCAAGCCATATTTCGAATAGATTTTTGAAGCGGCGATTCTCCGCGATTGTACGCGCAGGCAGATGGCAGTGATAGTCGAAGATAGGTTGAGGCGCAGCGTATGTTTTGTACAGCTCGACTGCGGCATCGTTCTCAAGCAGAAACTTGTCATCGATGAATGTCATATATCCCTCGTATGCCGCAGGTCCATCGCGCTTGGCTTTCAGGTTAGTGCTTCCACAGCGGTCATCACGCCGCGCAACTCGGCAAGCCCTCTCAAGCGCCCCACCGCCGGATAGCCGGGTACCGCTGGACGACCGATGTCGGTGAGTATCTGGTTGCCATGATCGGGGCGAAATGGAATTGAGGCATCGCCATCGGAAGCGGCTCTTCGTCGCTCTTCAAGAACCATCACCTTGATGAGTGCAACCATGTCCACGTCTCCGGTCAGGTGAGCGGCTTCGTAGAAGGCGTCGCGATCCGGCTCGCGTTTGGTTGAGCGCAGATGAACAAAGTGAATGCGCGAGGCTACGCGTTGCATCATGTCTACAAGGTCATTGTCCGGCCTTGCTCCAAGAGAA
>Ga0302326_10004079_pt1 | contig 34004 bp, 30 predicted proteins | sample Palsa_T0_3_FD_202264 | JGI IMG/M metagenome (GOLD analysis project Ga0302326, IMG submission 202264) | Peat permafrost microbial communities from Stordalen Mire near Abisko, Sweden - Palsa_T0_3 | ecosystem: Environmental > Terrestrial > Soil > Palsa > Peat permafrost | place: Sweden: Abisko...
CAAGTATCTCGTGACGGTGGGTCGATTCCGTCAGTTCGTAGCGGCGTGGAGCGACGGGTATTACCCCGCGTCCGGCTCGGGCGTCCATACGTACCTGAACGACGGCTTGGGGCTCGTGAACAGCGGTGCCAGGAGCGGCGACGCGGGAGACGGGGGAGGGGAGTACGAGAGCGGCTGGAGCACGTCGTGGAACAGCTATCTCGCGCCGACAGACACGAACCTTACCTCTTGCTCACCGTACGCCACGTGGACAGGTTCGGCGGGCAGCCAGGAGAGCCTCCCGATCGATTGCGTGAATTGGTACGAGTCGTATGCCTTCTGCATCTGGGACGGGGGCTTCCTTCCGAGCGAGGCAGAATGGGAATACGCGGCGGCAGGCGGGAGCCAGCAGCGAGAGTACCCGTGGGGGTCGACGCCACCCCCAGCAGCATGCCCCGCGACGGGGTGTTCGTATGCGATCTGGAATTGCGATTACCCGAGCGGAGCGACGGGCTGCTCAGAGGTTGCGAGCCTCGCTCCGGTGGGCACGACGACGCTGGGAGCAGGACTCTGGGGCCAGTTCGACCTTGCAGGCGAGGTGTGGGAATGGGCTCTCGACTGGAGCGCCGCCTACGTCTCTCCCTGCGCGGATTGCGCAGATCTCACGGCGTCCTCGGCCCGGGCAGTCCGGGGCGGTAGCTTCGCCAGCCCAACGGCGTACTTGTCGAACTTGTTTCCCCCGAGTCGGGGCAGCTACGGCCCGGTGGGGCGCGGCGACTCCGGCAACGGCAACGGGTTCCGCTGCTCCAGGGCGCCCTAAAGATGGCGAGGGATCCTGGGCAGAGCGGAAGTAAGCACTCGCGGCGCATCACACGAACGCGCTGAAGCCCGTCACCGCGCGCCCGACGATGAGCGCGTTCACCTGCTTGGTGCCCTCGTACGAATAGAGGGCCTCCGAGTCGGCGACGAAGCGCGCGACATGCTGCGACAGCAGGATGCCGTTGCCGCCGTGGAGCTCGCGCGCCTGGCTCACGACCTCGCGACAACCGGAGGTGCAGAACACCTTGGCCAGCGACGCGTGCTCGTCGGTCAACCTGCCCGCGTCTTGCAGCTGGCTGAGACGCGCCACCATCGTCTGCATCGCGGTGAGCTGGCTCAGCATGTGGGCCAACAGATCCTGAACGAGCTGGAAGGCGCCGATCGGGCGCCCGAACTGCTCGCGCGTCTGCACGTACTTCACCGTGTGCTCGTACGCACCCCGCGCGCAGCCGACGGCCTGCCACGCGACGCCCGCGCGCGTCATGCGCAGGACGTTGGCGGTGTCCTTGAAAGAGTTCGCGTTGGCGAGTCGCTTGCTTTGGGGGACGCGGCAGTCGGTCAGCGTGATCTCGGCGTTCTGCACCGTGCGGAGCGCCATCTTGTCCTCGATCTTCTTGGCGACGAACCCGGGCGTCGCGCGGTCGACGATGAATCCCTTCACCTTCTGGTCGCCCAGATCGCGCGCCCAGATGATCGTGAAGTCCGAGAACGTAGCGTTTCCGATCCACTTCTTTTGCCCATTCAGAATCCAGGTACCCCCGTCTCGACGGCACGTCGTCTCGAGGCCGCCGGCGACGCCCGAGCCCACATTGGGCTCCGTCAGGCCGAACGCGCCCAGGAGCTCGAAGCGGCGCATCTTCGGCAGGTAGGTGTTCTTCTGTTCCTCGGAGCCGCAGAGATAGATCGAGCCCATCGCGAGGCCGCTCTGCACGCCGAAGAACGTCGACGTCGACACGTCGACGCGCGCGATCTCCTCGGCGATCATCCCTTCGAGCAGGCAGGTGCGGCTTCCGGGGAAGCCGTAGCCTTTGAACGTGAGCCCCGCGATGTCGAGCTCGGCGAGCCCGGGGATCAAATGGTGGGGGAACTCGCCGCGCAGCCAGAAGTCGTTCGCGATGGGGGCGACCTCGCGCGCCATGAACTCACGAACGCGCTCGCGAATCGCCCGCTCCTCGGGAGCGAGCAGCGAAGCGACGTCGTAGAAATCGCCGTTCGTCGCGGGCAGCGGGCGGTGACTGTGCTTTGCATGCGCCGCGGCGAGCAGGCGAGTCACGTCGTCGGCGTCCAGCGAGGCGAGCGTCTTCAGCAGTTTGGGGAGATCGAGGCGTCGGGCGAGCGCGATGAACCGTCCCAGGTCGACGCGCTCGAGCATGTCCTTGAGCTCGGTGAGCGAGTTGGTCATGTGCCGTTGTACCAGCCAAGCCGCGTGCCGTTCAGCGCGCCCTTCGGATGGTTTAGATTGCAGCGATGATCAAGCGGGGGCCGATGACGGGGCGGGCTCGGACTCATCTGCGGGCCGTGCTGGGGGCCGTGCTGGCGCTCTCGCTCCTCGGCTGCGGGTCGAGTCCGTCGAGTCGCGAGACCGGAGCGACGGACGGCGGCGACAAGGGCCCGTTCGATGGGGCAGCCCTCGACGGCCCAGGGGCTGATGCTCCGTCTGCCTCGGGCACCGGCGACGGCGCAGCGGCGAGCACCGACGGCGCGACGTCGGGCGCGGACGGGGGCCCGCAAGAGACGACGGTTGGTTCGTTCATGGGTGTGAACGGCCTCATCACCGACTCCGTCACGAACCTCGCCCCTATCGGAGTGGTGCGCGAGTACCACAACTGGGGATGGCTCGGTAATAACTATAACGACCAGCCCTATCCCCAAACCCTCTACACGCCCAACATCCCAAGCTTCGGCTGGGACTGGGATGAGTTCTTCTCGGGGTTGCAGACCATGGGCGTGAGCGGCTTTCCGGTAGTGCAGGGCGGCGCGCCTTGGGTCGACGACGGCGGCGTGCCGCCTGCCGACGGCACCTCGACGGCGGCCGCTTCGTACATTGCTCACGGCGATACGATGTTCCAGATCGCGGCGCGGTGGGGCAGCACCATGGTCCCGACCGCGGAGCTCAAGCTCGAGCCGCGCCAGACGGCCGCGAGCGGCCTCGGGACCGTGGAGTACTACGAGGACTTCAATGAGGAGGACAACGCCGCGGGCTTCACGGGCGACGTCTACGCCGCGATGGCGAGCGCCGACTACGACGGCGATCAGGGCCGCCTCGGCGCGACCATCGGCGTCAAGAACGCCGACCCGGGCGCGCAGCTCGTGATGGGCGGCCTCTCGGGCAAGTACGGCGCGAGCGGCGACGCGGCCGGAGACAGCTGGATCGAGTCGATCACCACGTTCCTCGACGCCGCACGCGCGTGGTCGGCCACCCACCGCGCCGGGAGCTTTCCGGTGGATGTGATCAACGTCCACTATTACAGCTTCGGGCCCGGGGCCCCGGAGCCGGCGCTCAGTCCCGAGGACGACGGCGTGCAAGCCAAGCTCGCCGCGGTCGTGGCCTATCGCGACCAGTACCTACCGGGGAAGCCCGTGTGGTGGACGGAGTTCGGCTACGACACGTACGCGGGCTCACCGCTGCATGCCCCGGCGCTCGGGTCGAACTCGGCGTTCGTCGTCCAGGGCCAGTGGCTCGTGCGCGACCTCCTCGCTGCGCTCGCCGCCGGCATCGAGCGCGCGATCGTGTTCGAGCTCGACGACACATGCACGCCCCCCGCGTCGGCCTGCAATACCCAGTTCGCGACGAGTGGCCTCCTGGCCTATCCCGGGTCCACGCCCAAGGCGTCGTGGTATTTCCTCGCGACCTTCCGCGCGCGCTTGCAGAACATGGCGTACGCCGGGCCAGTGCCCTCGGGCCAGACCGACGTGAGCATCGCGCACTTCGCCGACACGCAGGGCGCCGGGGGTGCGCTCGTCGTGTGGGCGCCGACGAGCGCGGCGGTCGTTCACGCCGCTTACTCGCTCTCGCTTCCTTCGGGCGCCGCCACCGTCACGTCGGTCGCGCTCGTCGACGAGCAGCAGAACGGCGTCGCGACGGCGCTCACTCCCGTGGGCGGAGCCGTGACCCTCGACGTGAGCGAGACGCCGACGATCGTCCTCTGGCAGCCGTGAAGGCAAGCCCACCGGCGCTTTTCGCCCGCGCGTGGTAAGTCCGCGAGCGCTCATGGATGTCGTTCTCTTCGGCGGGACTGGGATGGTGGGTCAGGGCGTGTTGCGCGAGTGCCTGCTCGATCCCGATGTCAAACGCGTCCTGACGGTCGGCCGCAGCGCCACGGGGCAGAAGAACGACAAGCTCCGCGAGGTCGTCCTGCCGGACCTCACCGATTACTCGCGCGTCGGGGACGACCTGTCCGGCTACGACGCTTGCTTCTTCTGTCTCGGCGTCTCCTCGATGGGCCTCTCCGAGGCCGAGTATCGACGGGTGACCTACGACATCGCCGTCGCGGCGGGCCGCGCGCTCGCCGACAAGAATCCGGACATGACGTTCATCTTCGTTTCGGGCGCCGGCTCCGATGCGAGCGGTACGAGCCGCACGATGTGGGCGCGCGTGAAGGGCGAGGCCGAGAACGCCATTCTGAAGTTGCCCTTCGGGGCGGCCTACGTGTTCCGGCCGGCATTCATCGAGCCCGCGCGCGGGATCGCGTCGCGGACGCGCATGTACCGGGTCCTCTATGCGTTCATGCGTCCCCTCGTCCCGCTGCTGAGGGTGGTGTTCCCGCGTTACGTCACGACGACGGAGCGGGTGGGCCGAGCGATGCTTAACGTCGCGCGGACGGGGGCGAAGAGCCGCGTCCTCGAGAACCACGAGATCGACGCCGCCGGCGCGCCCGCGCGCTGAGCCGCTCACGGTGTGGTGCGCGAGAACCTGTCGCCGTCCGGGGCGTCCGCGCTTACCCTTTTGCGAGCGATGCCGCGCGCGGGGCCTTGGACGAGCCATGTCGGCATGTCGGCCGGCGTGATCTTGTTCACGACGTCGACCGTGGTGTAACCGAGCATTTCGCGCCGCACCGCGACGCGCGCCACGATGCCGACTATCGTCGAGGGGCGAGGGGGGACCCAGGAGAGTGAATTCGAATCCTGAGGACGCAGCTCCAGGGTCCGCGGGCGCGGGGCTCGAAGCGGCACTGCATCCACTGCAAGAGGCCCGCCGGCTCAGGAGAACGCTCCTCGCCGACATGAGCCACGACGTTCACACGCCGCTCAACGTGATCATCGGCTTTGCGGAGCTCATGTCCGAGGGGAAGGTCGGCCCCGTGTCCGATGAGCACAAGGAGTACCTGGGCGACATCTTGGACAGCTCGCGTCACCTTCTTCGACTCATCGACGACGTCCTGGCGTTCGCCCGGGTCGAGGCGGAAAAGACAGAGGCGGGCGCGGAGCCGCTGCACCTGACCGCGATCATGGCGGAGATACACAGTGCCATCCAGGGGCTCGACGCTTCGACACGGAGCCACATCACGATCCACGTCGTCCGCGAGGGTCCAGACCGCCTGCATATCGAGGTAGAGCCCGGACCGTCCCCATGAAACGAGCGATTCATGTCGGGTGAACGAATTCTCATCGTGGACGACAACGCGGCGAGCTCGAAGCTTGCTCGGGTTCTGCTCCAGCGTGACGGCTACGAGGTGCAGACTGCAGCGGACGCGGAGGACGCGCTCCGCGTGCTCCCGGCGTTCGAGCCGAGGGCAATCCTCATGGACATCCAGCTCCCTGGCATGGATGGCCTGACGCTGACCCGGCGCCTGAGGACCGATGCGGCCACGAAGGACATCGTCATCCTCGCCATGACGGCCTGCGCGACGAAGAGTGACGAAGCAGTCGCGCTCGCGGCGGGGTGCGACGGCTACATGGCAAAGCCGATCGATGTTCGCTCGTTGCCGGGATTGGTAGCGCACCATCTGGTCGCGCGCCGCGCGGCACCATGAGTGAGGGGGAGACCACGGACAGCGGCTCCGTTCTCGTCGTCGAGGACAACCAGGCTACACGGAAGATGATGCGCCTCGCGCTGAATGCGGAGGGGTACACCGTCCTCGAGGCCGCGGACGGTCAGACGGCCCTGAACCTCGTCGCGCAGCGCATGCCGGCGATCGTGCTTCTGGATTGCAAGTTGCCGGACATGGATGGCTTCGAGGTCGGGCGGCGATTGCTCGCGCTCGCCCCGAACCTCCCGATCGTGGCCGTGACCGGTTGGGCCCACGCCGACGAGGCCCGGATGCTCATGGCCGGTTTCCTGGATGTCCTTCTGAAGCCGGTCGTGTTGTCGCGGATGGTCGAGATCGTCGGCCGCTACGCCGGTCACTCCGCGCCGCACATCGCGTCCAGCGGCAAGGTCGTTCTCCTGGTGGACGATGATTCGATGCAGCGCAAGCTCGGGCAGATTGCCCTGACGCATGCGGGGTTCCAGGTTTTGCTCTCCCAGGATGGCGAGTCGGCCCTTCGCGTGGCTCAGGAGCGCAAACCGGACGTCATCGTGAGCGACGTGCTCATGCCACGGATGGACGGCTTCGCCCTCTGCAAGGCGATACGCGCGGATCCCGCCGTGGGGCGAACCCCGATTATCCTCATGTCCGCGCACTATCTGGAGCACGAGGACGACAAGCTGGCGGGGCGCTTCGGCGCGAACCGCTACGTCTCGCGTACGGGCGGCTTCGGGGCCGTCGTGCGCGCCGTCGTCGAGGCGCTCGATTCACCCTCCGCCGGTCCCCCTGCGCCGCCGTCCGACGACCTGCAGGCCGACTACGTTCGACGGATCACGCATCAACTCGAGCGCCAAGCGAACCTGGGCGCGGGGCTGGCTCGTCAGGTGTCACTGCAGGCGACCGCGCTCTCGGTCCTCGATAGCCTCGCCGATTCTTTGTCGGGGGAGCTCGATCCCGAGAGCGTCTTGAACGACACGCTCGCCGAGTGCCTCGACGCGGCGGGCCTCTCGGTTGGAGCCATCCTTCTTTCCAGCACGGCCGGAGAGCTCGTTCTCAAAGCAAACATGGGCCCAGCGCCGACGGCCCCTTGGGAGTCGTACGCCACGATTCTCCGGCAGGCGATGGTCGGGGGCGGCTTCTTGGTTCCCTCGCCCGAGGCGGGCCGCGCGGGGCAAGAGCTGCTCGCCGGCCTGGGGGTGGCTTCAGCGCTGCTCGTCCCGATCGTCGCCCGAGGCGAGGCGCTCGGCGTTCTTCTCCTCGCGTCGAACCGAACGGATCTCGCCGACCTCGAGAACGCCACCTTCGTACGCGCGGCCCGGTCCGTCTCGATGCAGCTCGGGGAGGCCGTAGCCCTGAGCCGTATGTTCCGGAAGCTCGCGGCGTCCGAAAAACGCCGCCGCACGCTCGTGGAGGGTGCCCACGATTGCATCTTCGTGCTCGACGCCGACGGCCGATTTGGCGACGCGAATCCCGCAACCGAACGCTTCTTCGGTCGCGACCGAGCGGGCCTGATGGGGACACGCATCCATCAGTTCATGAGCGACGACGATGGCGGTCGAGCCGACAAGGAGTTCGTGTCGCTTCTCCAGACGGGCAAGCTCGTCGTACTTGCGCGAAGGTTCGTGCGACCCGACGGGACCGCCGTGATCGGCGACCTCTCGGCCTCGGTCGTCGACACGGACGGAGTGTCCGCCGTGTTCGGTATCATGCGCGACGTCACCGAGAAGGTGCGTGCGGAGGAAGCGCTGCAGGCCAGCGAGAGGGCCCTCCACGCCAGCGAAGAAAAGCTTCGCCAAGGCCAAAAGATGGAGGCCGTCGGCCGACTGGCCGGGGGCGTGGCGCACGACTTCAACAACGTCCTCTCCGTCATCATCAGCTACGCGGAAATGATCGTTGCCGACCTCAAGCCGGGCGACCCCGTGCGCGACGCCGCGGAAGAGATCCGCAAGGCCGGTGAGCGCGCCGCGGGGCTCACGCGTCAATTGCTCATGTTCAGCCGCCAGAACGTGATCGAACCGCGCATCTTGGACCTGAACGAGATCCTCGCGGGCATGGAAAAGATGCTGCATCGGATCGTCGGCGAAGACGTGGACCTGACCTGCGCCACGACGCCCTTGCTCGGGAGGGTCCGCGCCGATTCCACCAGCATCGAGCAAGTGGTCATGAACCTCGTCGTGAACGCGCGCGACGCCATGCCTGCGGGAGGCCAGCTCACGTTGGAGACCGCCAACGTCACGCTCGACGACGCCTATGCGCGCATGCACCCCGGCGTCAGGGCGGGGCCCCACGTGATGCTGGCCGTGACCGACACGGGCACCGGAATGGATAGCGCCACGAAGGCTCGCATCTTCGAGCCGTTCTTCACCACGAAAGCGAAAGACAAGGGCACCGGCCTCGGTCTAGCGACCGTTTTTGGCATTGCTCAGCAGGGCGGCGGGAGCGTCTGGGTCTACAGCGAGGTGGGCCGGGGAACGACGTTCAAGGTGTATCTGCCGGCCGTCGAGGGGAGCGTGGCGCTCGGTGCAGCGGTTGCGCCTACGTCGACGCTTCGCGGCAACGAGACCATCCTGCTCGTCGAGGACGATGACCCGGTGCGGGCCGTGGCGACAGGGATTCTCGAGCGGCACGGGTATCATGTCATCACCGCGAGCCATGCGGGCGAGGCCCTGCTCGTCAGCGAGCAGCACTCGGGGCCCGTCCACCTCCTCGTGACGGACGTGGTGATGCCGAAGATGAGCGGGCCCGAGCTTGCCCGACGGCTCTCGAAGGATCGGCCCGACATGAAAGTGCTTTGCATGTCCGGATACACGGACGATGGAGTCGTCCGCCACGGCATTCTCGAGGCGACAGTCGCCTATCTCCAGAAGCCGCTCACGACCGACGCGCTCGCGAGGAAGGTTCGAGAGGTGCTCGACGGAGCGCGCCCGACGTCCCCTCGAAACGGCGCTGCCGTAGCGATCCCCTTGCCGTGAGGGCGGCAGGCCGCCTGGCCGCCTGTTATCCCTTTCCGGACTTCGCCGGAGGTACGATCCGAGCCGCACGTACGGGGCGAGTGCCGCTCGCGGGATCGGCCCGTCGCGTCGCGCGCCCGGCGCGCCACGCCCCGAGTCTCTCCACCGACATCGGACGCCCGATCGCGAAGCCCTGGCCGAAATCACAACCGAGTTCATGGAGCAGTTCGCACTGGCCCTGGTCTTCGATACCCTCGGCCACCAGCTTCACGTCGAATCCACGGCTGAGGGCGGCGATCGAGCGCACGATCGCCACGTCGCGGCCGGAGGGCTCGAGGCTGCTGATGAATAGCCTGTCGATCTTGATCTCCGATATTTCGAAGTCGCGCAGGTACTTGAGCGACGTATAACCTGCGCCAAAATCATCGATCGAGATCCCGATACCCGTGTCGCGAAGCGAACGGAGCGCCTTCTGGGCGCCGACGGGGCTGGTCATCAGCGCCGTCTCGGTCACTTCGAGCGTGAGAAGTTCGGGCTCGAGCCCTCGCGTCGTCAACGCCTGACGGCTACGCGCGACGAGCTCGCTGTCGTCGAACATACGTGCCGACAGGTTGACCGCGATGGGAACGTGCCAGCCCTCATTGCGCCAGACGACGGCCTGATCGAGTGCCATGTCGAGGATGGCATAGGTCATCGACTTGATCAGCCACGAGCGCTCGGCGACGGGAATGAAATCGTTGGGCGCGACGAAGCCCAAGTGGGGATTGCGCCAGCGGACCAGCGCTTCCACGCCCGCGATGGCTCCGGTGCCCAGGTCGAGTTTCGGTTGGTACTGGAGAAAGAGCTCTCCACGCTCGACGGCTTCGTTGAGATGAGTCGCGATCTGGAACGAGCGCGCCTCGGCTTCCCCGGCGGAGTAAATCTCGCAGGGGCGGCCGCTGCGCTTCGCCCGGTACATCGCCTGATCCGCGTGCGCCAAGATCGTTACGCTGTCCATCCCGTGGTGCGGAAAGATGACCACGCCGACGGACACGGTCACGCGAACGAGCTCATTGTCGATGATCATGGGCTCGTTCAGGGTGCTTCGAATCTTTTCGGCCACGACGTTCGCGCTGAGCGCCGAATCGCAGCCAACCAGAAGCGCCGCGAACTCGTCGCCCCCGATCCGCGCAAAGGTGTCGGCGGCGCGCGCGAGCTGGGACAGCCGGTGGCCAATCTCCGTCAGGAGCTTGTCGCCGGCGTCATGACCGCGAGTATCATTGATCTCTTTGAACAGATTCACGTCCATGATCATGACGGCAAAACCGAGATCGCTGCGCTTGGCCGCCTGGAGGGTCTGCTCCAAACGGTCCAGAAATAAGTTCCTATTCGGCAGGTTCGTCAAGCCGTCGAACATGCTGAGGCGTTGGAGGCGCCGCCGCGCATGGACGAGGCCCGTCTCGAACTCCGCGCGGCGCAGGCTTTCCTCGATCGCCTCCGCCACGTTGCGAGCCGTCAGTTGGTCCTTCAGGAGATAGTCGTAGACGCCTTCCCGCATGGCCTCGACGACGACCCGCTCGTTGCCGCAGCCCGTGACCATGATCATCGCGATCGGCACGTCGCTCTCGGCCTTGATGCGCCGCGCGAGGTCCGTGCCGGTCGTGTCGCCGAGCCGGTAGTCGACGACGACGCAGTCGAAGTGGCCCTCGGTCAGCCGAGCGATCGCCTCACTCCCGGAAGATGCTTCTTCGACTTGCGCCCCGATCCCCGACTCATCAATCAGGCGTCGGAACGTTTCGCGGTCGACGACGTCGTCGTCGACCAGCAAGAGCGCGATCGCAGCTTTCGGCGGATAGACCGGCCTTTCTGGAGTCGATTGCATCCCTGCCCCCTACGGTGGTTTCGCGCCGTGGCCGTCGACCCGTTCGGGCGCGCGGTCGTCGCTGACGGCCTGTTCGCACGAACCGGGCCACCAAACGTGAAACGTCGACCCTCGACGGCCGCCGCTCGAGACGAGCTCGATCTTGCCGCCGTTGGATTCGACGAGCCGCTTGCTGAGCGCCAAGCCGATACGGGATTCTCCGCGCTCCGAGCCAGAGACGGTTTCAGACGGCTCGAACAAACGTTTCCGAAACTCGCTCGGGATGCCGGGACCATCGTCGCTCACTTCGATGTGGCAGTACGAGCCGTCCCCGGAAACCTTGATCGCGACGCGTCCACGATCGCGATCATGGTGCTTTACCGCGTTGCTGATCAGGTTCCGTAGCACGATCTCGAGCGGCGCGCGTGCGGCCAAGAACGGTTCGATCAGGATTTCAAGCGATACGTCGAACGACCCCGGCGCTTCCAACTCGATGAGGTCCGCGAGAAGCCTTTGCGGGTGGATCCACGCGACGTCGGCCGAAGCGTCGCGCCCGCGGGCGTGGGTCAAGAGCTCGTCGATGATTCGCTCCGTACGCTCGACCCGAACCAGGATCCGGTCGAGATCGCGGCTCGCCTCGGGCGACGCCGTGTTTTTCAACTCTTTGTGCACTCGCTCCGCTAGGTTGCGGATTCCGCGCAAGGGAGACTTGAGTTCGTGTGAGGCCACGTAGGCGAAGTCTTCGAGACGAGCGATCGTCTCTCGCAGTTCGAGCTCGCGCCGCTCCGGAGAGCGGCCCGGAGCGGTCGACGCGGGTTCAGTCAGACCGGGCTTTGCGTCCGCACTGGCGTCACCCGTCCGCCCATCGAGCCGCATCCGATCCCCCCCGGGAAACTGACCTCAAGCCAGCGGTTTCACCTTTAGCGAAACCGTGTGACGGCTGCAAGGCGGCCCTGGATTTGCCCCACTGGCCCCCATACCGCGTTTGGGCCGCGTTTGCATCCAGCGACGGGCGCCGAGCGGAGGGGCTCAACAAAAGGTGGCGAGTGGTCGTTCGTGTTCTGCCAAGGTGATTTGCCAAAAGTGGACCAACGGAGGACGCGACCTGCGACCGTACGGTGCGCGAATGACCGAGTGGCATTCTCGTCGTCGAACCGTGGTCGCCAGCGCCGAGACGAGGATGGGTCGACGTGGCCGTGGTGCCGGGCTCGACGCGTGTGTTACGCGAGTGGGCTCGTCCGGCGACCACTCGGCTGAGGCCGCGACGACGTGAATACTGGCATGCTGAATGCTCGCCGGCGCTCCGAGGAGGTGCGCCCCAATGAGAGTTTTCGAAGCCGTAACCAGTGCAGTCGCGTCGGAGGGGTTCGACCACTTGTTCGCGGTCATGGGCGATGCAAACCAAGACCTCATCGTGGATCTGGGCGAAAAGCACGGCGTCAAGTTCGTCCATGCTCATCACGAGGGGAGTGCCGTGAGCATGGCCGACGGCTACTCACGATTCAGCCGCGGCAAGATGGGGCTCGCCTCGGTCACGCAAGGGCCCGGGTACACGAATGCCACGACGTCACTGGTCGCCGCCCGGTTCCACCGTACGCCACTGCTGCTGCTCGCCGGCAACGCGGGCCTGCGTGATCCGTACAACCCTCAGGGGGCCGTGGATCAGCACGCCCTCGCCAAGCTCACCACCGAAGCCACCGCGACCCTCGATAGTGTGAAGAACGTCGACTATTGCCTGGGCGAAGCGTTCCGCCAGCTCAAGGCCAAGAAGGGACCGTTCATCCTCAACCTGCCCGACGACGTCCAGAAGGCGGAGGTCGCCAATGCGGACTGGGCGTACAAGCCGATGTACAAGGCGAGCGCGCCGCTGCCTCCGCGTGCCGAAGACGTCGAGGAGGCGGCTCGCCTGCTTCGAACCGCCCGGCGGCCGGCGATTCTTTGCGGGCTGGGTGCGGTCAATGCCAGGGCCGAGCCCGAAGTGACGGCGCTGGCGGAGTATCTCGGCGCGCCCGTGGCGACCTCACTGTATGCCGGTGGCTTCTGCGCGCGATATCCGCTCTACCTGGGTATAAGCGGCGGTCTCGGGTCGAAGCTCGCGGTGGACACTCTCGCCGAGAGCGACGTCATGATCGTCGTCGGAGCCAGCCTCAACGAGTGGACGAGCGCCTTCGGGAAGATTCTCGAGAACGGGAAAAAGATCATTCAGATCGACGTGCGGCCGGAAGCCTTCGGGTGGTTTGCCCGCGTCGATGCGGGTATCGAAGGCGACGCCAAGACAACGGCGGCGAGCCTGCTGGCGCGGCTGAAGGGCGCGCGCAAGCCGGGCCAACCCGACGCCACCCTCGTGCAGAAGATCAAAGACCGAAAGCCCGATGCCGTGAACTACGACGACGGAGCGACGATCGACCCGCGTCGAGCTGCGCGCTACATCGAAGAGAAGCTGCCGAAGGACGATCGCATCCTCGTGCTCGACGGCGGGCATTCCGCCTTTGTCTTCGTCGAGACGCTCAGCGCCCCGAGCGCCGATGACTGGTCAGCCACCATCGATTTCGGCGCGATCGGACAGGGGCTGGGGATCGCCCTCGGCGCGTGCTTTGCGCGTCCGGGCAAGCGGGTGACGCACTTGACGGGCGACGCGTCGTTCATGATGAACGTGGCGGACTTTCACACGGCCGTGAATCACAACTTGCCGCTGACGGTCTTCGTCTTCAACGACAACGCCGTGGGGCAGGAGAAGCACGATCTCGTTCACAAGAAGCTGAACCCACGTTACGCCGACGTGAAACAACCCAATTTCGCAAAACTGGCCGTCGGCTTCGGCGCCAACGGCTTCGAGGTGAACCGCCCCGATGACTTTGGCGAGATCGACAAGGCGCTGGCGGTTACCGATGGTCCGGTCATCGTGAACGTCCGGATCAACGGCGACGTGGAGGTCCCGGCAAGCTGGGAGATTGCGCAGCACCTGGGATAGACGACGGCGATCAACGTCGGCCAAGGACTTCACGAACCTGGTCGGAGAACGGACCGTTCGGAAAGACGCGAAGGAAGGCTTGCGCTTGCTGCCGCGCGGCGGCCTGCTGCCCGTCCCCCGAGAGCGCGAGGACCGTAAGTGCCTCGCGCTCCTCGACGAAGTAGCCATTTGCGTGTTCCTTGCGAAGCCGGTCGAGCACCGTCAGCGCGGCACCGGGGTCGCGCGCGACAAGATCTCTCGCCATCGCGATCCCTTGCAGCTCGCCGAGCGGTCGTGTGCCATCGGACGGGGGCGGCTTGGAGGGGGAGTCCGCTCGCGTCGGCTCCGGCGTTGTCTTGGCGGTCGCGGTGGGTTCCGCGGGCGGCGGGTTCGCCGTGGCCTCCGGCGCGGCAGCCGGGGCGTTATCGGGTATCGCGGCGCTCTCTTGCCGCGCTCCCGCCGGCGACGCGCGGAGAGAGGGACGTACGCGGGGCTTGACGGTGGCGGCTCTGGGCAACAGCGCGAAGGACGGTCCCGCGTTCGCGGGCCCTGGAACGGGTGCCGCAGAGGGCGCGGCCGGGGCGGGCGGTTCGCTCGGAGCCGCCACGCGTGTCTCCGTGCGTGTCGGCAGCGGTGCGTCGAGCGCCGCCGCCTGTCCTGGCGCCGAGCGCCTCGCCATCATCACCCCGGCCACCATCCCCACCCCGACGAACGTGGTGCCGACTGCCACGCTCAGGAGCACCTTCGCCACGAGCTTGGAGAAGAGCGTCTTGCCGCCGGCGCCCGAGCCCGCCGCCGTAGCGTGAGTGGCCGTCGCCGCGCCGCCCGCGGCCAGCGCCGCGATCGCGACTCGAAAGCGTGCGGCCCCCGCCTCGACGTCATAGTCGACGGGAGCGTGCGATCGAGCTGCTTCGAGCAGGGCGCGCTCCGCTGCGGGCGCGTCGTGCTCGTCGAGCCATCGGACGGGCGTGGGCCTCATGTCGGCTCCTTGGCAACCATGATCCGAACATCCTTCTCGTAGAGGGGTCGCCTTGGCGCCACGTCGTCGCGATGGCTGCCTCGCGCGACGTGCTCGCGAAACGCGCGGCGAGCGGCGTGCAGCCGCGAGAACACCGTGCCGACCGGGATCTTCAAGCCTGCCGCGATCGACTCGCACGCCTCCCCCTCGAGCTCGAACAGGACGAAGACCGCGCGATGCGCGTGATCCATCGCGTCGAGGGCGGCTTGGAGCCGCCGGGCGGCGTCCTTTGCGACGAGGGCCTGCGCCGGATCGGCGGGGGGCTCGCCGGCCGTCGCCGTAGCGAGGTCGTCTCCTTGGGCGGCGAGCGACCGGATCGCGCGACGGCGCCTCGTCAGGTTCACCTCGAGGGCGAGCTGGGCGAGGAAGGTCGTAGGGCTCGCGGCGCCTTGCCGATAGCCGCCCCTTCGATGCGCCGTCAGAAAAACCTCTTGCACCGCGTCCTCGATATCCACGCCGCGGACCCCGAGGCGGTAGAGAAACGACGCCACGAAGCGCGCGTGAAGCCGGAACAGCGTCTCGCTGTCGATGGCCGCGGAGGGCTCGGTCGGCGAATCGGGGGTCACCAAAACCACTCCCTGCGCCCCGGTCGCCGGAGCTTCACGAAATCCGCCGAACGCACCTCAGAAAGGGAACGCGGGCCCCACCATGACCAGGGTCCCCGCGGGGTTCGGTTGACTGTATGCCGGGCCGAGGGCGGTGTCCGCCCGGAACGACGGCACATGCAGCGGCAGCACGGCACCGATGTCCACGATCCACGGGATACCGAGCCTCGCCATGAGCCTTAGGCCTCCCTGGGCCACGATCCACGGACCCGTCGCCGATCGAGACACCACGAACCCGTGGCCCTGGGCGTGCAAAACGCCGAAACCGGCGCCCGAGCAGAGCTCCAATCGCAGCCGGTCACCCACCGCCCCCCCGGCGCAGAGATCAGGGACCGCGGCAGCCAGCGCCGTGTCGAAGACACCCGAGGCACCCTCGATCGAGTTTCCCCAGGAAAATTGCGTCCATGCATCGAGGCGAGCGCTCAGCCAGTCGAGCAGGCCGTACTCGATCCCCACGGCAGGCCCGACCGACCCTTCTGGCATGACCTGGAAGCCCGCGCCGATCTGGAGCGCCAGAAGGATCCGCTTCGGCCCCGCGACCTCGGGGGGGTTGGCGACGATGCCGTGCAAGGCGCTCGCATCGATGGCGAGAGCGACGGCGAGGCCAACCACGGCCGTGGCCTCCGTGCAGTCCTCGGGCAACTGGTCGAATCGTCTCTCGTAGGCCTTCGCGTGACGCTCGATCGAGAAGACGACAGCGCGCGAGTCACGCTCGTCGCCGCGGACGTGCACGTGCACTTCGGCGGGGACGTTGCCTCGTCCCAGCCAGGTGCGCACCTGGGCTTCGAGCCTTCCTGCGTCGAGGCACGTGGCCCCGGGCGACACGTCGATTGCGGCGTCGAGGGGGCGATCCGCGACCACCGCAGGCTGTGCGAAGAGGACGCTCGCACGCGTCGTCTCCCCCAGGAGTGCCGCGAGGACGCCCACCCAGCGGCTCACTCACGCGACGTTACCACGGAAGTCGCAGCTCGGACGGAGCGCATCACGGAGTCCATGCCACCGTCCACGTTCCGCCCCAGTCCTCCGTGAAGCAATCGGACGTCCACGGGCCTGTGATGCTTTCCGTCGCGGAGTCGTACTGGCCTGTGAGCGTCATGTTGCAAGTCCCCGCCGCGACCCCGGCCACTGTGGTCGTGGCCATCGGGTCGTTCGCGTAGAAGGCCCCCGTGGCGCAGTCGAGTCCCCCCGAGAGGTGCGCCGTCCACTGGGCGGCCAGGTCCCAGGTCAGCACGAGGGTGCCACTCGGCACGAGCTCGGTCCCGCTGTCTCCCGTCGAATCGACGAACATGAAGGTCACCGGAGCTGTGACCGGAGCAGCCTGGCTCCCGACGTACGAGGTGGCGTCGCCCGCCGATCCGTCGACGATACCCGTCCCCGTCCATGTCCCCGTATACATCCCGGGCACGCACGCACCGCTTGCGTCCGGGCACGAGAGCACGTTGGCGGCGAGCGGCACGCGAACTGTCTGCGCGGGCTGGGTGAAGTCCCCGGTTGTGCCGTGGTCGGTCACTTTCACCCAGTAGCTTGCATCGGCCGCCGGGCAGACGCGCCTCGTTGCGCTCGTCGACCCGTCGTCCCACGCGTAGGAGTAGGGCCCGTCGCCGCCCGTAGCGACGGCTTGTACCGTCGCGCAGTCGCCCGAGCAGCCTATGGTGATGAACTTCACCGCCACCTGATTCTGCTCGATGTAGGCGTCGAACCCGCCCGCATTGCCCCCATCGCTGGGGACGAAGCGCAGCGTGCCTGCGTCGTCTGCGCCCACGTCGAGCGAATACCCGGGGTCGCCGGCGGTTCCGCACGCCGTCAGCAAGAGGACGAGCGGCGCGAGCTGCCGCGGCATGAGCCGCCGGTCGTCCCTGTGCCCGTGCCCGTCGGGCGGACAGGGCACGACCCTCCGAGTGCTCCACGTCATGCCTGTCTACTGCGCGCCGGATGCGCTTCCTTCACCCGAGCTACGCTAGCCTGAGCCGCATGTCGATCACGCTCTACCACCACCCCTTCTCGCGCGCGGCGAACGTCATCTGGATCCTCGAAGAGCTCGGCGTTCCATACGAGCTTCGCTTCGTCGACATCCTGAAGGGCGCGCAGAAGGCGCCCGATATCGTCGCGCTCAACCCCATGGGCAAGGTGCCCATCCTGACGGATGGCGACCTCGTCGTGACCGAGGCGGCCGCGATTGGCCTCTATCTGGCAGACCGGTACTCGCTCGGCAAGCTCGCGCCGTCGCCCGACGATGCAGCACGTGCCGCGTACCTTCGCTGGTCCTTGTTCTCGCCATCCGTGATTGAGCCCGCTGTTTCCGCCAAGACTTCCGGCGGGCAGTTCAAGCCGAGCCAGGTGGGCTGGGGCACCTACGAGAGCGTGATCGCCTCGATGGAGAGCGCCATCTCGGGAAGAAGCTATGTCCTCGGCGATCGCTTCTCGATGGCCGACTGCATCTTTGGTGGTGCGGTCCGGTACCTGCTGCGCTTCAAGGTCCTCGAGGCGACGCCAATGTTCACCGCGTACGCCGAGCGGCTCGCGGCTCGGCCGGCTGCGCAGCGGGCCGATGCCAAGAACGCGGCGATCGCCAAGGAGCACGGTCTCGGCGGCTAAGTTAGCTGTTTACGGGCGCCCGCGGAACCGTGGCCGTGTGTGCTGAGCGCGTGCGATGCTCCATCGACGAACATGGGAACCTGGTGGGGTCTACTTCCGGTCGTCGTCTGCTTCGCCACGGCGTGCTCGAACGGAGTATCCAGCTCGGGCGCCGCTCCCGCCGACGGCGGAACGTCGAGCGAAGGCGGCGTGGCGCGGGACGGCGCCGTGACCGGAGCAGTGGCCGACGGCGGCAGCTCGACGGGGACGGACGGGGCGAGCGCGGCCGGCGATAGCGGTGACGGCGACGGCGGCTCGCCTGTAGCCGGGACGACCGTCACGCCCGGCAACGGGTGCACGGCGGGCCTCGGCATCGACGCCGGCTTCTACACCTGCTCCACCCAATATTTCGTGTCGCCGAACGGGAGCAACTCCAACAGCGGGACGTCGATGGCCGACGCGCTCCAGACCATCGGGGCCGCCACGAAGCTCGCCCTGCAAGGTGGCGACTGCGTCACCGTGGCGGACGGGACGTACGACGAGACGGTCCTCGTCTCCACCTCGGGCGCCGCGGACACCTGCACCGGGTACGTCGTCTTCCGCGCGGCCTCGGCCGGCGGAGCGAAGGTGGTCAGCACCGACGCGTACAACGGCTTCATGGTCAACGCGAACTACGTCATGGTCGACGGCTTCGACCTGCAGGACACGAGCACGGGGAGTGCGTTCACCGCCGGCACCAATACCCTCAGTAGTGGGAAGGTCGTCGTCTACCACCACATCGCCGCGGTGCGGAACATCGCGCACGACAGCGGCGGCGCGGGCCTGAGCGCGCTTCATTCGGACTACGTCAGGTTCGAGGGCAACACCGTCTACAACAACTCGTCGCGGAGCGACTACGGCGACAGCGGCATCGACCTCTGGGAGATGCAGGCGTCGGACACCCGGCCTGGGTTTCATATCGTCATTCGCAACAACCTGTCGTATTCGAACGTCGAGTCCGACATCCCCGCCGACCTGCAGACCGACGGCGAGGGGATCATCCTCGACTCGTTCGACTACGCCGACTCCACGTACGGGTCGACTCCGTACACGCAAGAGTCCCTCGTCGAGAACAACGTGATCTGGGCCAATGGAGGGCGCGGCATCGAGGCGTCCGGCGCCCAGCCGACGAGCTACGTCACCATCCGCAACAACACGGTCTTCGACGACAATACGCAGCAGCAGCAGTACGGCGGGGCCGAGATCGTAAGTTGGGGCAACGGCAACTCGGTGACGAACAACATCGTGATCCTCGGTCCGGACGCGAAAAACGGGACCGCGACCAATCAGACGACCGTGGCCATCGCGGATCGCTGCGGCGCGTCCTCGGCGGGCGTGCAGATTACGGGGGGCTCGACGTGGGCGAATAACCTCGTCTACTCGATGAAATCGGGCGCTCCACTCTCGAGCAGCAACTGCGTCACCACGGCGTCGAACTACACGACCATCCCGGTCGGCTCGAACGTCATGGGCGTCGACCCAGGTCTGGCTGCGCAGACGTCGCAGGTGACGTCGCTCACGGCGCAAGACTTCACCATCGGGGCCGGCAGCCCCGCCAAGCATGCGGGTACGAGCGCCAACTTCGCGCCGTTCGACTACGCGTACGTCATCCGTCCCACGCCGCCGTCCATCGGCGCGTACGAGCCCTGAGATGCACGCGGCCACGAGTTTTCCACGGCGGCGCGGGCCGGCATCACCCAGACGAACGTCGCCCGCTCGCCCGCCCGGCAGGCGACGCGCCTCTTGCGCGCGACGTCGACGGCGCGGCCGGGCGGGTCACTTTGCCCGCAGTGACCGCCTTGAGCGCGCCCAGCGACTCGCGCACGTGTCGTGAGAAGTCTCTCCGCTTCGGGTCGTGGACCCAGCTCTCGAACGCGAGCCTGAAGACCGCGATCCCTGCCTCGCCGGCGAGGATGGCCGCCGGATCGGTGACGCCGCGGCGACGCAGCGCCTCGGCCAGGGTCGCGGCGAGGGAGGCGAGCTTGATCAACTCGCGTTCCTGAAGCTCCGGGTGGGCGGCGATGAGCGCGTGACGCTGGCGCGCGAAGTCGCGGCGCTCCTCGAACACGGCCGATGAGGCTTCGAGCGCCGCGGCGACCGCGTCGATCGGCGCAGTCGAGTCGGGAGCGCGGGCGACCTTGTCCCTGAGAAGCTCGTGCAACGGTCCGGCGCCCGCAAAGAGGACCTCGCGCTTGTCGGCGAAGTAGCGGAAGAACGTTCGCTCCGTGAGGCCGGCGCGCGCCGCGATCTCCGCGACCGTCGTCTCGTCGAACCCGCGCTCCCGATAGAGCTCCATGGCGGCCCGCTGGAGGCGCTCGAGGGCGTTGGGTTCCCACCGGCTCATAGGCCTACGCTACCTGAGTGCAGTCACTGACATCAGAGATTGTGAGCGCAGCTCCCGCTGGCCAGACTCGGATACTCCGACGAGGCGGGCACGGGTGATACTCTGGGGCGAGTGATGTTCATGGCCCAGAAGTTTCCCTTCGCGCGTGTGCTGGCACTCGCGACGCTCGTCGGGTGGACGGCGTGCGGGTCTTCACGGTCGTCGCCGCCCCAAAGCTCCGATCAAGACGACGATGGCGGCGGAACGAGCGCGAGCCCGTCGGGAGCGGATGCCGGCGCCTCGAACTCGAGCTCTAGCGGCGCCACGGCATCGAACTCGGGGGGCTCCGTCGGATCGGGCTCGAGCTCGGGAGGAGCAGGCTCGAGCTCCGGGGGGTCGCTCTCGGACGCCGGTGCGGCTGCCGACGGCGGCGCGGTGTGGCGGCCGACGAGCGCCGCCCCGATTCACTTTCACTGGATGATCGGGGCAAGCACGTTCACCTCCGGCGACATCCTTTCCGGACAAGACGGCCAAGCGGTCTACGACATCGATGGGGCCAACTCGACGGCGGCCGATGTCGCCTCCATCCACGCTGCCGGCGCGATTGCCGTTTGCTATGTGGACGTGGGCACGCTCGAGCAGGGCCGCCCCGACTACGCCGATTTCCCCGCGTCGGTCATCGGCCCGACGGTAGCGGGCTGGCCCGGCGAGAACTGGCTCCTCGTCACAGCGGCCAACCAGAGCGTCATCTTGCCCTTGATGAAGGCGCGCTTCGCCGACTGGTGCCAGGCCAAAGGCTTCGACGCCATCGAGCCGGACAACCTCGACGCTTGGACGAACGTCTCGAACGTCACCGAGGCCGACAACGTCGCCTACGACCTCGCCGTCGGGCAGCTCGCTCATGCGCTGCCGCTGTCCATCGGACTGAAGAACGTGATGACCGATCTCGACCCCTCCCAATACGCGAGTTTCCTCGCGCTCTTCGATTGGGCGCTCAACGAGCAATGCTACGAGTACAGCGAGTGCAGCGTGTACACCGCGTCGGGCAGCTTCTTGCCCGCCGGCAAAGCCGTCTTCGACGTCGAGTACAACGTGACCCCCGATTGCACGCAGGCCGACCAGGCGCACATGAACGCCCAGCGGACGGACCTCGATCTGGTGGGCGCGACGGACACCGGATACCAGTACACGCCGTGTGTACCGGACTCGCAGGCAACGTGGTGATCGTCGTGCCTTAGTGCAGCGCCGTCGTGATGGCGTCAAATCCTTGCTGTCATCCCGAGCGCAGCGAGGGGACCCCATTGACGACGCCCTTCCGCTCTCTCCGTGGGGTCCTTCGCTTCGCTCAGGATGACAGCAAACCTTGAGCTCATATCGACGGCGGTGCCCTAGATTGGCTTCAGTTCGCTGAACATCGTCGGAACGAGCTCGGAGACGGTCGGGTGGATCCCGACGCTACGCGTTATCGTGGTCGAGGTCGCGCCTGCGTACATCGCGAACAAGATCCCGTGGATCGCCTCGTCGCCCCCCGTTCCGAGGATGGTGGCGCCAAGGATTTTCTTGGTCTTGGCGTCGACGATCGTCTTCATGAACCCTTGTGTCTCACCCTTCTCGACGGCTCGCCCCACATGAGTCATGGGACGTTTGCCGACGAGCAGGGGCTGGCCAGTCTTGCGCGCGGCGGCTTCGGTGAGGCCCGCACGTCCGAGCGGCGGGTCGATGTAAAGCGCGTATGCGCCGATGCGATCGCTGACCTTCCGAGGGTCATTGTCGAGCAAGTTCGCCGCGACGATCTCGAAGTCGTTGTAAGCGGTGTGGGTGAAAGCGCCCCGGCCATTGCAATCGCCAAGGGCCCAAATCCCATTCACGTTCGTGCGGAGGGTATCGTCGACGACGACATACCCATGCGCGTCGACCGCGACGCCCGCCTTCTCCAGGCCGAGATCATCCGTGTTCGGTCGCCTACCGACAGCCATCAGGAGGTGGGATCCGGTCACGGCGCGGTCGTCGGACTCGCATTCGAGATGCGCGGTCACACCCGAGCCGTCGGGCGCAAGCGAAACGCACTCTGCACTCAGGCGGACCTTGATGCCCTCACGCTCGAGGATGCCCTGGACCGCCTCGGACACGTCTTCGTCCTCACGACCGATGAGACGCGGTCCCATCTCGATGACCGTGACCTCGCTGCCGAACCGCCGATACATCTGGCCGAACTCGAGGCCGATGTAGCTCCCCCCGACGATGACGAGGTGACGTGGCAGCGTCTCGAGCGCGAGGATCGACGAGTTCGTGAGGTATGAGACACGGTCGATGCCGGGCATCCGCGGGATACGCGCTCGACCCCCGACGTTGATGAAGATGCGCGGGGCGACCAGAAGCTGATCGCCCACGCGGACCGTATCGCGGGCCTCGAATGTCGCGTGACCCTCGAACACCGAACAGCGATCCATGCCCTCGAGCCAGGACTCGATCCCCCGACGCGAGTCCGTCGAGACGGCAATCGCCCTCGCCCGAGCACGTGCCAGGTCGACGCCGACCGGACCGGGGACGAGCACGCCGAAATCGGCAGCCCGCCGTGCGATGTACGCAGCCCGCGCGCTTGCGACCAGCGTCTTGGTGGGCGTGCAGCCCGTATTCACGCAGGTCCCGCCGAAGAGCTTTCGCTCGACGATCGCGACCGTCATGCCCGCGGCGGCGAGGCGTCCCGCGAGGGGCGGGCCGGCCTGCCCCCCGCCGAGGATGATCGCGTCGAACCGCTTCATCCGAGGAGGCTCACGATCGCAGACGCACCGCCGATCGCGACGACGTCCTCGAGCAGCGCGGCGGGCCGGTCCTTGTGAAACGCCGAGGCGCCACGGCTCCTGAGCGCAGCCCCACCGAGCGTGCCCATGATCGCGCCGACGGCGCCGACCGCCGCCCCGATGGGCCACGACCCGGCAGTCGTGCCGACAGCCGCGCCGGAGAGGGCTCCAGTCAGGATGCGGGCGCCAAATTGGACGGGCACCGTGCGGCTCGGCGTCGCGGGCAATTGGTCGGTCACGAGCTCTGCCAGCGCAGCCGCCGTGAGGATCCAGGGCGTGTACTTGTAGCCCAGGAATGCCAGCCAGGTTCCGCCGACCCCGAGGGCGCCGAGGCGAGCCGCCCAGCTGACCGCCGCCAGCGCGGTCATCGTCCGAAGCCCGGCAATCACGCCGATGAGAAGCGCAGCAACATACAATGTCATCCTTCTACCCTCGCTTTCGAGTCCTTTGGTTTCGCTTCCATGCCCTGCGTGCGCCGTCCTCGGCTCGCGCTCTCGGCGTAGACCGCGAGCGCGCGCAGATATCGGTCGGCGATGGCCTGGCGGGTCTCCTCGCGGGTCGCCGCACCGGACACATATTTCTGGAGGGCGGCCTCCCATAGTGTCCGGCCTATCGCGAAGCCGTCGAAGCCCGGCACCGGCGCTGCGGTCGCCAACCACCCAAGCACGCGCTCCATGCTCGCGCCTCGTCCGAGCACGATGCACACCACGTCGCCGCGACCGGTGCCCGTCCGCGCTTGCGCGACCACGCGCTTGCAATCCGTCGCCGTTTCGAGGCCCTCGATCTTCCAGATGTCCGGCTCGACCCCGCCCGCTTGCAGCTCGCCCAGCGTTTCGACGACGAGCCCGCCCCGCAAGTCGCGGTCGAAACGGTCCTCGCCGCCGCAGCTCTCCAGTTGTTCGCGCGTCGCCGGAACGAGGAGCTCGAAGAGAAACTTGCGACCGTGTGCGTGGAGCCAGTCCGACAGCTGGGCAAGGCGCTCCGTCTGCCGTTGATTCATGGCGCGGTCGTCCTCCGGGTTGTAGCGGACCAGCACCTTGCAAAAGTCGGGATCGAAGGCCTCGATGTGGCGTCCGAACTCCGCGCCATACTGGAGGCGGAACTCACGCTGCCCGGACTGCTCGACCGGCATGGCCAGCAGAAAGCGGCGCGCCTTTGCCTTGCGCGCGACCGTGGCGCCGAACTGCTCGTCCACGAGGACCCCACATAGCTCGGGCGGCGCGCCGCGCGCGATCGCCCGCTCGAACGCTTCGAAGATGAGCTCCTTCGCATCCGCGATCTTGTCGGCGACCCCCGGAGGCAGCGGCTCCGACGCACCGAAGAGCCCCCGCGAAAAGGAGCTACGGTGATCGAACGCTGCGAGGAAGAGCGATTCGCCGTATCCGATGTTCATGGTCGTAGGAGGAGGCATTGGGCGTGCCGAGCACCTCACGCGTGCCCGTCGAGTGTGCGGTCGAGATTGCTGGCCGCGCTGATGAGCGCAAGATGGGTGAGCGCTTGCGGATAGTTCCCGAGAGCGTCTCCGGCGTCGCTCGTTTGCTCTGCGTAGAGGCCGAGATGGTTCGCGTACCCAAGCATCCTCTCGAAGAGCAGCCGTGCCTCTTCGAGCTTGGCGCGGTCGGAGCGCCCGAGCCGGGTGAGCGCCTCCACGAGCCAAAAAGTGGCGCAATTGAACGTGCCTTCCTGTCCCGTGAGCCCGTCCGATGGATTCCCGGTGTCGTAACGGTAGACCATGCCATCGGACAGCAGCCCGCCGTCGGCCGGGCATCGCGTCACGGCGGCGAGGGTATCGATCATCCGCGGGTCGACGGGCGAGACGAAGAACGTAAGCGGCATCAGCAGGTTCGAGGCGTCGATCGCGTCCCCTCCGTAGTACTGGACGAACGATCGTCGTCGATCGCTCCAGCCGCGCGTCATGACGTCTTCGTAGATGGCGTCGCGCTGGCTCAGCCAGCGTTCTCGGTTCGCGGGGAAGGAGCGCTTGTCGGAAAGCCGCAACCCGCGATCAAGGGCGATCCAGCACATGAGCTTCGAATAAACGAACTGCTTGCGCCCTCCTCGTGTCTCCCAGATCCCTTCGTCGGGGAGTCGCCAGTTTTCGCACACCCAGTCGAGGATGCGCCGGAGCTGGACCCACAGATCGTACGAGATGGGGGTACCGTACTTGTTGACGAGGTACACCGAGTCCATCAGCTCGCCGTAGATGTCGAGCTGCAGCTGGGTATGCGCGGCGTTGCCGATGCGAACGGGCCGCGACCCGCGATATCCGTCGAGGTGCGAGAGCGTCACCTCACGCAAGTCGCTCTCGCCGTGCACGCCGTACACGATCTGCAGGGGCGGGTCACCGGTGCTCTCCCGGCAGCGCGCGACGAGCCAGTCGACGAAGCTCGAGGCCTCGTCCGTGAAGCCGACCCGAAGCAGTGCATATACCGTGAACGCGGCGTCGCGGATCCACGCATACCGATAGTCCCAGTTGCGGACGCCCCCGAGCTCCTCGGGCAAGCTGCACGTGGGGGCGGCGACGATCGCGCCGGTCGGTTCGAACGTGAGCAGTTTCAGGAGCAACGCCGAGCGCTGGACCTCCTCGCGCCACCGGCCCCTGTACGTGCACTTCGACAGCCAGCGCCGCCAGTAGTGGACAGTCTCCTCGAACAAGATCTGCGCTCGGCCGCCCGACGGGGCCAAGTCGCAGCCCGCGGCGCGATGAAGAACGAACGTGGTGCTCTCGCCCACGTTCAGGGAAAACTCGGCCCGAGCGCCCCGATCGGTCGCGACCAGGGGCTGGTCGCTCGACAGGGCGATGCTGAGCCCGGGGCCCTCGAACATCGCGCCGTTCTTCACGATGTGCGTCCGGCCCGCGGCGCGCGCGTAGTCGAAGGCCGGCTCGCACACGAGCTCGAACTTCAGGCTCCCGCGAACGACGCGCACGCGCCGTATGAGCATGTTGTTCGCCTTCGTGAACTCGTCGGTGCACGGCATGAAGTCTTCGATTTCGCCGACCCCCTCGGCCGAGAGAAATCGCGTAATGAGGACGTTGGTGTCTGGCCAGTAAAGCTGTTTGGACTTCCCGCCGCCCCAGACGGGATGAATTCGAAAGCGGCCCCCTTTCTCGTCGTCGAGGAGTGCGCCGAAGATGCTCGGCGAGTCGAAGTGCGGGAAGCACATCCAATCGATCGAGCCGGCACAGCTCACGAGCGCCACGGTGCGCATGTTCCCGATGACCCCGTAGTCGTTGATGCTCGCGTACGTCATGATTGCTCCACTTGGACGCCCCACTCGCATTGCCAGCTCTCGTCTGGCTCGACGACATGGATCGCCTCACCCGTTGCGAACGCGTTGGGCGGACACGTCATCGGCTCTACCGCGAGGCCGCGGCGGCGCTCCGCTTCGGGGAGGGTGTCGCCCGTGAAGAGTTGTACATAGGGAAAGTTCTCGTCGAGCCAGATAGCGGCGCGGCGCCGGCCGTCGGAAGACGCGAGTTCGACCTTCGCGCGTCCGTCCGAGTCGCGTTTCAGGCCGGTGAACGCGTGGTCGATGGCGAGGCCTCCGATGGGGCGCAATCCGCGCAGGTCGACGGGCGTCAAGTCGACGCGCGCCCGTCCGCTCGGGATCCCGCGCGAGTCGGTCGACACGTACGTGCTCGCCGGCACTTTCAGGCGCGAGGCGTCGACCGTCGCGTCGCCGCACGAGAAGTATGGGTGAAATCCGACCGCGAACGGACAGCGAGCCTCGCCGACGTTCGTGACGGACGCGCGCACGGCGAGGCCCTCCCGACTCAACCGGTATCGCAGCTCCAAGGCCAGCGAGAACGGATACCCGGGCTGCGGATCGAGAGAGTACGCCAGGACGACCTCGGCGGCCGCGCGCGCAGCCACGCGCCAGTGCCCCCACCGCGTCAGCCCGTGAATCGCGTTGCCCCGCAACGGCTCCGTCAGTGCAAGCTGAAACGATTGGCCGTCGAAGGTATAGCGACCCTGGTCGACCCGGTTCGGCCATGGGATGAGCGGCTGTCCGTGCGCGCCGGGGCACACGCGATCCACCGGATACCCGCTTACCACGTCCCAATCGCGATGGCGCAGCGTCCGCATGCCGCCGCCCACTTCGACGACCGTCAGCCTCCAGTCGCCGCTCTCGATCTCGATCTGCTCGCCCGACGGAGGCCGCCTCATGGAGTTGCCTCGCTGGGCGGCGGCTCCGGCGAGATCTGCTCGACGCGCCCGTCGACTCGCTCCTTGCGCGCGGCCCGGCTTGGACCGTAGGCGTGACCGCCGAATCCATGGCGCATCATGGCGATGGCCCGCGCCCAGTCCTTCTCGGAATCGCGTGAGAGAAACAGCTGCATCACGGACTGGGCGATGACCGGGATCGGCACCTCCATGCGCATGGCGTCGCCGACGAGCCAGCTCACCTCGCCGGTGTCGTCGACGTAACCCGGTACGTGGGCGAGCCCGCCCTCCTGCCGGAAGGCCCCCTCCATGAGATCCATGAGCCAGGACCGAATGACGGAGCCGTTTCGCCAGCAGTGAAGGATGGCGCCGATGTCGAGTTTGTCCTTGTGGTGTGCGAGCAGCTCGACGCCCTCGCCGATCGCCTGGAGCATCCCGAACTCGATGCCGTTGTGGCAGAGCTTCGTGAAGTGGCCGGCGCCCGCAGGCCCGGCGTGGACGTACCCGCCCGGGACGGCGAGGCGCTCGAGGATCGGCTGCAATATCCGGATCGGCTCCGGCTCACCACCGGCCATGAAGCACGCGCCGTTTCGCGCGCCCGAGACGCCCCCGCTCGTCCCTAGGTCGACGAAGTGGATGCCCGTTTGCTTGAGCCGGTCGAACCGGCGGAGCGAGTCGCCCCAGTACGAATTGCCGCCGTCGACGAGAATGTCGCCCTTCTCGAGCGTCGCGACGAGCGAGTCGATGAGGTCATCTACGGCCGTGCCGGACGGAATGTAGAAAAAGACTTTGCGCGGCGGGCGCAGCGCTCGGGAGAGCTCTTGCAGCGAGCTCGCAGCGACGACCCCGGCCGCCCGGAGTTCTTGCGAAAAGGCTCCCGGGTCGAACCCGACGACGCGGAACCCTTTCTCCACGGCTTGCAAGGCCAGGTTGCCGCCCATGCGGCCCAGCCCCACGATGCCCAGCTCTTCGCGATTGCCAGTTCCGTTGTTGGTTGCCATGGGTGGGGACGCTGCACGTGGCGTTCCGCGCGGGGAGGGTGACGGGACCGGGAGGGAAGGAGATCGTGGAGGTCCGGCACGCGAGATGCGTACTCGAGAGCCCGAAATGATGTGGAGGTCGCCATGAGTGCAGCCCGGTCCGACGCTCTCGTTTTTTTCGGTGCAACGGGAGATCTTGCGTATGAGCAGATCTTCCCTGCACTTCAGGCGATGGCAAAACATGGAGAACTGGATATCCCGATCATCGGGGTCGCCGGCAGGCCGTGGGGAGTCGAGCAGCTCAAGGCGCGCGCAAGGGAGAGCGTGGAGAAGCACGGCGGAGTCGACCCCGCGGCGTTCGCGAAACTGAGCAGTCTGCTGCGGTACGTCGGCGGCGACTACAACGACCCGGCGACCTTCCGGGCCATCCTTCAGCAACTCGGATCCGCGCGGCGCCCTGCCTACTACCTTGCCATTCCGCCCAAGATGTTCGCGGTCGTCGTGGAGCAACTCTCCAAGTCCGGTTGTTCCAAGGGCGCTCGAGTCATCGTCGAGAAGCCGTTCGGGACCGACCTCGAATCGGCACGAATGCTCAATCGTGTGCTTACCGGCGTCTTCGACGAGCGCTCGATCTTCCGCATCGATCACTTTCTCGGTAAACGGCCGGTCGAAAATCTCCTCTTCTTCCGATTCGCCAACGCGCTGCTCGAGCCCATCTGGAACCGCAATTACGTGGAGAGCGTCCAGATCACGATGGCCGAGACGTTTGGCGTGAAGGACCGGGGGGCTTTCTACGAGCAGACGGGCGCGGTCCGCGACGTCATCGAGAATCACTTGTTTCAGATCCTCAGCCACGTGGCGATGGAGCCTCCGGCGCGGAGGGACCCCGAATCGGTGCGGGACGAGAAGGCGAAGGTTCTGCAGGCCATACCGACCATCGACCCGAAGCGGGTCGTCCGTGGCCAGTATCGTGGCTACCGCGGCGCGAAGGGTGTGGCGCCGGAGTCGCAGGTCGAGACGTTCGCGGCGTTGGAGCTCGCGATCGACTCGTGGCGCTGGAAGGGGGTCCCGTTCTTCATTCGCGCCGGGAAAAGCTTGCCGGTAACCTGCACGGAGGTCCTCGTCCGCTTGCGCCAGCCGCCGACGTTCTACGAGTCCCTCCACCTTCCCACGAACACCCTGCGGTTCCGGATCGAGCCCGATCCCACGATCGCCATCGGTACCAATGTCCTGGGCGCGAGCCGGGAAGGCCCCCCCGCGGCGAGCGAGGTGCTCTGCGCGCACCACGAGTCGGGCGACGCGACGCTGCCGTACGAGCGGATCCTCGGCGACGCCATCGCCGGGGATGAGGCGCTCTTCGCGCGCGAGGACTACGTGGAGGAAGCCTGGCGGATCGTGGATCCATTGCTCAAGTCGCCGCCGCCGGTCATCGACTACGAGCCGGGAACCTGGGGCCCCCGCGATACGGACCGAAGGGTGAAGCCGGCGGGGGGGTGGGAGAGCCCGGTCGTCCAGCCCCGAGACGGGTAGCGCAGTCGACGAGCGCTCACGCCGCCGGAGCCGACGCGTATGGGCAAGGGAAGACTGGAGGCGTTCAGCGATGGGGTCATCGCCATCCTCATCACCATCATGGTGTTGGAGCTGCAGGTGCCCCACGGGGCCGATCTCGCGGCCCTCGGGCCGCTTCTGCCCGAGCTTTTGACGTACGTCCTTAGCTTCGTCTACATCGGCATCTACTGGAATAGCCACCATCACATGCTGCACGCCGCGCAGCTCATCGACGGGCGCGTCCTGTGGCAAAACCTGCTGCTGCTTTTCTGGCTGTCGCTCGTGCCGCTGGCGACGACCTGGCTCGGCGAGCATCCATCGGCGCCCTGGCCCACGGCCGCTTACGGCGCGGTGCTCTTCATGGCGGCGATCTCGTTCACGCTCCTGCAGAGGGCGATGATCGCGGTCAACGGTCGGGGCTCGTTGCTCGCGACGGCGGTCGGGGCAGACGTCAAGGGCAAGCTGTCGCTCGTCCTCTACGTGCTGGCAATGATCTGCGCCTTCGTGCGGTCTTGGATCGCCGATCTCCTGTACCTCGCCGTGGCGCTCATGTGGTTCGCGCCCGATCCGCGGATCGAGAAGGTGGTGGCCAAGAGGGCCGACGGGACCGAGCGATCGTGAGCGCGCTCAGACGCGAGCGCCCGTCGTCTCGAGCAGCACGCGCGCGACGAGATCGGGCGCGTCGAACATCGGCACGTGGCCGACGTCGCTCAGCACCACGAAGCGAGCGCCGGGCACCATCGTCTTTGCCCGCTCGCCGTGCGAGCGCATCGGTAGGACCCGGTCCCGCTCGGACCACGCGATCGTGATTGGACACGGCAGCGACGCAAACGGCCCGAGCGCTTCGTCGGTCTGCAAGAGGTCGAGACCCACGTCGCATTGAAGGAGGTCGTCGGCGCGGGCGATCATCTCCGCCGCCGTCAGCCGGTCGCCGTGCGCGGCGTTGAGCCGCATCGCCCAGCGACGGAAGCGCGACGATCGCGCCAGGAACGGTAGAAGAGGGCGCCCGAAGCGCGTCTGGCGGATCGTGGCCCGCAGGCGCTCGGCCGCGCCGCCGGGGTTGCCCTCCTCGACTGTCCAGAATCCCGCGGGAGAAAGCGCGCACACCGATTCGGCACGCCCCCGCCGTGCCAGCTCCAGCGCCACCCATCCGCCCATCGAATTGCCAGCGAGGTGCGCCTTGCGAAGGCCGAGGCGGTCGAGGGTTTCTTCCGCGTCGTCGATGATGTGGCCGAAGCGCGTGGGTCGCGTGCGCGGCCGGCTGCCCCCCCTGTGGCCGAGGGCCGTGAGCACGACGGTGTCGTGATGGGGCGCGACGAGGGGCACCACCCGCGTCCAGACGTGTTCGCTGCAGAGGACCCCGTGAAAGAGGACGAGCGGTGGACCTTTGCCCTTGCGAAGCATCGGGTGGACATTAGGGGACCCGGGCCGGTTTGTCGTGTGCCTCGGGCTCCGCTTGGCTACTGGCGGTCGCCGAAACCGGCGGTTCCGACGGGAGGCGAGCCGCCCGAAGTCGGATGCCTGGTCGCAACGTCCCGCGTCGCAGGCTTCGTTGCACGGGGTCTGGGTGCGGGTTTCGCGGGGGGGCTACTGGTCGTCGCCGCCGCGTCGGGAGCGAGCTTTTGCTCTATCGCGCGGTCGGAGCGAAGCCCCGCCGCGCCTTGCCCCTCGGGCGCGCTGGCGGATGCAGCCATAGCCAGCGGCGCAGGCGGAACCACTTCCGAACTCGCATTCGCGCTCGCCGACGATAGAGCGAGCGGCTTGGCCGCCGCAGCTGACTTCGTCGAAGCGGGCGATACCAAGAGCGCGACGCCGGCCACGACGCTGAGGACCCCGACGGTTGCCGCGAGCATCCACATCCCGAGCATGCGGGGGCGCCTCCAGGCCGTGGGGGAGGCCCTAGGGCGCTCGATTTGCGCGACGACCGGCCAGACGCTCGCGGCGGGAGCGACTTCGGCCGAGGGTGCGCCGGATCTGTCGGCGATTTCATTCACTGACGCAAGCGTATCGGGCGACGGGACGGAGGAAAGCGCGGGCTCGGCGACCACCAATGGCGGAGGCGGCGCCGGACCCGAGGCCTTCACCGCGATCGGAGGGCTGACGGACGCGCGCTCCCAGACGCCGCGGAAGGGCGCGAGCGTGCGGATCAGTTCGGACATGTCGTCGAAGCGCTCGCCGGGGTTCTTCTCGAGGCAGCGCTGGACCACCGCTTCGAGCTCGGGAGCAATGTCGCTTCGCCTCACCCGAAGCGAATGCGGCGCGGCCGCGAGGGCCCGACCGCGCGATTGACGGATCGTCTCTCCCTGGAACGGCGCGGTACCCGCCAGAAGCTCGTGGAGCACGACACCCACGGTCCAGATGTCGGTTCGCGGATCGATCTCCCCACCGGAGCGGATCTGCTCCGGCGCCCCGTAAGGCGGCATGGCGAGCGGCCCCGAGCCGGTCGCTTGCGTATCTCCCGCATGGCCGGAGCGCTGCGCAATCTTCGACGCGCCGAAGTCCAGGATCTTCACGGATACGGAGGCGTCCGGAGTGCGCGTGAGAAACCACTTGGACGGCCTGGCGTTGCCGTGGATGACGCCGCCGGCGTGTGCATCCCCGAGGCCCCTGGCCGCTTGCAGTGCGATATCGACCGCGCGACCGAGCGGCAGCGGCACAGGCTGGGCGCGCAGGTGACTCTCCAGCGTCTCGCCTTCGAGGTAATCCATGACGAGAAACGGGCTGCCGTCTTGGAGCAAGCCCATATCGCGCACGTGGGCGACGTTCGGGCTCCGGAAGCGGGCCGCGGCGCGGGCGGCCATGAGAAACGTCGAGAAGGCCTCAGGTCGGCGGCTGGCATCCACCGGGTGCACGAACTTGAGCGCAAGGTTTTCGCCGCTGCGCGTGTGTGTGGCCAGGAATACGCAGCCCGTCGCCCCCTGTCCCAAGAAACGCTCGACACGGTACTTCTCGTCAAGCAACGTGCCGGGCGGCAAGAACAGGCGGGGTGGCGAGACCGCAAGCCTGCCCTCGAACGGGGTACGACTTCTCGGTCCCATGGCCTGCTGCTTCACAAGCCTAGAGGATGCATGGGCTGCGAAACGTATCGTTTCGTTTCGCGGTCGAGATGGTTTCAAGGCGGCGAATCCCGGACGGGCGTGCGGCCTTGGGGCGTTGTCCCACGACGGGCGCGCTCGCGACGATTGAGAAGGTGCACATGCTCAAACGGACCGAGATCGTCCAGACGATGACGGAGGCCGGGCAGACGTTTGCTCTCCGTCGCCGAGGCGACACCTTGGAAATGGTTCTTGGTCACGTGGTCCTGCTGTCGAGCGCCGCGCTCGAGACAGAACGCGCGTTCGGTCGTTTGATCGCCGACCTCGCGCCTGGCGCGACGCGAGTGCTCGTCGGAGGACTCGGCTTCGGCGCCACCGTGCGAGGTGTTCTGGACGTGTCTGGTCCCAAGACCGAAGTGCTCGTAGCCGAGAAGCTCGAGGTCGTGTGTGACCTGGCACAGGGAGAGATCGCGCCGCTGGCGCGAGATGTCCTGGCCGATCCTCGAGTCCACCTCCTGCGTACGGACGTCGGGCTTGCGATCGCGAGAGAGCGCAGCCTCGGCGCGATTCTTCTCGACGTCGACAACGGTCCACACTGGGCGTCGTTTCGCACCAACGCAGGACTCTATAGCCCCGCGGCGCTTGCCCAGGCGCGCGAAGCCCTCGTGCCGGGCGGTGCGTACGCCGTGTGGAGCGGATACCGCGCCGATGCGTTCCGCGGCAAGCTCCGCGCGGCCGGCTTCGCTCCCCGCGTCATCCCGCTGCACGAAAGAGGCGTCGTGCGAGCACGCGCCTACGTCGGCGTCAGGTAGTCGCGGTCGAAGGGAGCGACCTCGCTCCCCTCGAGATTTGATCAGCGGCCAAGGTTGGTGCGGGCAAGCTCGATAATCTCATCGCCTCGCCCGCTGAGGACGGCTTTCAACATGAAGAGGTTGAAGCCAAACGCGAGCGACAGGAAATCGCCCCTCACTATCTCGCCGACGTCGCCGACGAGACCGACGTCGAGGCGCACCCGGCGTCCGAGCGCGCCGGTTTTGGGCGCCCTCGATTGCGGGGGTAAGTACCAACCGTCGCGTCGTGACGTGGACCCCGTCGAGCGCCTTGCTCGCTTCCGGTCTCCGAGCGCGGTGTCACGGCATTTTCACCCGCGTTTCGCTCCATCGCCCTCTCGTCCGTCCATTGTCCGCACCGCTCCGAGCAACTGAGCGGTCACGAGCATCCAAAATCCAGCGCAGAACCTCCCGACGGATCGAACCGCCGGACGGCATCGACTGCGGTCGATAACACGAAGCCCCCCGGCCATGGCGCCGGAGGGCTTTCGCGTTTGTGACGCGAGAGAGCCTCAGTTCGCTTTCGCGGTTTTGAGCTGCGAGCTGCGGATCTCCGTGTAGACGGGCGGGGCATCGAGC
>Ga0302326_10004081_pt1 | contig 33999 bp, 25 predicted proteins | sample Palsa_T0_3_FD_202264 | JGI IMG/M metagenome (GOLD analysis project Ga0302326, IMG submission 202264) | Peat permafrost microbial communities from Stordalen Mire near Abisko, Sweden - Palsa_T0_3 | ecosystem: Environmental > Terrestrial > Soil > Palsa > Peat permafrost | place: Sweden: Abisko...
TCTCCGCTTCGCAGCGGGCCGCGCGATTGCATGACTCTATTTCGCTAGCTAACTCTCGCGCAGTCGTAGACACAAGGACTTCGCTCACACCAAATGGGCCTTTTTTCGCCGGCGCTTCCCATTTTGGAATTCTGAACTGAGCCACTCTGCAGACGTGCCACCTCGAATTCTTACCGGACTGGCGCCGGTAAAGGATTTCGCGGGCAAGATTGTCGGATCGCCCGCGCATTGCTGTTTGCCCCGTACTCGCAGTGCGGCACTCGGTACTGGACGCCACCGAATTGCCCTGTGCCCGCCCTTTGCGTGACAGTTGTGTGGCGCCAATGCCCGGGCGTCGTTGCTGAGTTACCGGAATATTCTTAGGTAGCGATGGCCTGCCGCAGATAGGTCGCGAGTTACAGAGAAAGATTCGGGCGCTCGTCCATCTGGCGTTTTGGCTTTCACAACTTCCGGGACGCCCTGGCGCCGGTGCTCGTCAACATGCGAGTGGATGCGAAGGCGATGCAAGCGATATTGCGTCACGAGGACTTGGGGACGACCATGCAACGCTACGCGCACAGTCCGATATGGAGTCGATGCGCGAGGCACAGGGGCAACTTCCTGCAGCAGCTAGTGGGCGACAGGATTCGCCCGCTCACGGGGAGCGTTCAATGAGATATCGTGGATCGAATCTCCGAATCGTGGGTTGGATCGTGGATCGGAAATTTCGGCTCTCGGCCGCCAAGTTCTTTAGAATGATGGTGGCCAGGGACGGAGTTGAACCGCCGACGCCAGCCTTTTCAGGGCTGCGCTCTACCACCTGAGCTACCTGGCCACATTTCGAAACCCGCTGTCCGCGGGCTGCGAGGACTGTTCGCTTCACGCTGATGGTGGCGGGAATCGCAACCGAACGAAACTGCTGCATTGCCGGAAGCGCGCGGAACGAATCCGATTATAACAACCCGTGCCGCTTTCCCTCAACGTTTCCGCTTCAGTAATCCCCCGCGTTCAGCAATCGGGTCCAAAGGCCTCGACCTCTTCAGCGTTCGCCCGCGTTACTTCGCGTTTTTGTGGTGACTGCATTTCGTCTTTCTCTCTGAAATCACAGGAGGGCAAGCGGCCCTCGATCACGCTTTCTTTGCCGCAATGATCAGGCCGGCGCCCACCACCACCAACACCACTCCCGCCCCCACTGGCAATTTCTCGTCGTGCTCGGTGGTAACACCGATGTGAGCATCTCCCAAGCGCACGCCCTCATGGTGATAGTGCGGAAACGGTACAAAAAACGACAAAACTCCAAGCAACAGAACGATGACTCCAGCGATTCCCAAAGCTTTCATGAAAACCTCCAACCACCCGCGATTCTTAAGGCTAAGCCTATGCCGCGAAGCTCTTCACAAACTCCACCAGGCTGCGCAGGGCAATGCCCGACGGGCCTTTCGCGATCCACGGCTTTTGATCTTCCGTCCACGCCGTACCGGCGATGTCCAGGTGAATCCACGGCGTGTCTTCGGCGAATTCTTTCAGGAACATGGCGGCGGTGATGGCGCCGCCCCAGCGTCCTCCGGAGTTGACGATGTCGGCGATGCCGGAGCGAATCTGCTCCTTGTATTCGTCGTCCAGCGGCAAGCGCCACATTTTTTCGCCGGCCTTCGCGTTCGCCGCGTGGAAGCGGTTGTACATGTCGTCGTCATTCGCGAAAATTCCCGCATTGTTGTAACCGAGCGCAACCACGACCGCGCCGGTCAGCGTGGCGGCGTCCACCAGATGCGTACAGCCCAGTTGGCGCGCATAAAACAGTCCGTCGGCCAGCACCAGTCGGCCCTCGGCGTCAGTATTAATGATCTCAATCGACTTGCCCGACATGGCAATCTGCACGTCGCCCGGCTTCTGCGCTTTTCCGGAGGGCATATTCTCCGTCGCGCAGACGATGCCGATCACTTTCACTTTCGGCTTCAGCAGCGCGATGGCCCGCATGGCGCCGATCATGGTTGCGCCCCCGGCCATGTCGTATTTCATTTTCTCCATGCCGTCGGCGGGCTTGATCGAAATGCCGCCCGTGTCGAAGGTAATTCCCTTCCCCACCAGACCCAGAACCGGTTTCTCGGGTGCGCCCGCCGGTTCGTAGCGCATGACGATCAGCGCGGGCGGCTCGTCGGAGCCCTGAGCCACGCTCCAGAATGCGCCCATCTTCAATTCTTTGATCTTGTCGGCGCCGTAGATTTCGCATTTCAATCCGACTTCCTCCGACATCTTCCTGGCGCGCTCGGCAAGAATTGTGGGCGTCATGCGATTGGAGGGTTCATTCACCAGATCGCGGGTGAAATTTTGCGATTCGCCGATGACCTGCGCTTCGTTAGCCGCCTTTTCGAGAGCGGACTTGTCGCCGCCGGTGACTACAGTAAGATCGTCGATCTTCTGGTCCTTGCGGTCGCTGCGATAGTAGTCCGGATCGAAGTTGCCCACATGCGCACCTTCCACGATGGCGCGCACGGCCTCCTCGGCGGGAATACTCGGCGGCGCGATGAAGGCAAAACTGCGAATGCCCCGCGACTTCAGCGCGCGCACCGCGACTCCTGCCAGACGCCGCAGTTCGTAGCTGGAAAACTTCTTCGCGCTGCCGCCGCTGATCAGCAGCAGGCGTTTGGCTTTCAGCGCGGCCGGCTTGTGCAGCAGGTTGGTTTCAAACGGCTTGCCGGCCACTTCGCCGCTGGCCAGCAGGTCGGCCGCAACCGACTGCACGGCAGCATCGGCGCTGGCGACCTTGAGTTCCGGTTTTTTTTCCTTTTCTTTTTCGGTCGAAGCGGAAGTCGAGTGGTCGAGCACGACCGCGACCAGTGATTCGGTTTCGAGCGCTGCGGGGGTAGAGAGAGAAATTGTCGTTTTCATAAGTTGCAATGCGGCTGTCAGATGATGGTTCCAGTATCGTCGGCGGGGTGGGCAAAGCGCAAGCGGCGCATCGGCTTTGCAGCCATCGGCAACCTGCTTTTCCCGCCGGCAAAATGCCGGGAACCACTCGGCGGGATGCGCCGTATCCACTTCATCCGGTGGCGGCATTCGAGCGCCTGCGCTATGATTCCAATCCGCAGCTCATACGGTGAGGTTTTGCATGCAGATTCGATGGAAGATGGTGGTTGTCGCAATCGCGCTGACAGTAGGTATCGCAGCCCTCATGAACGGCAAAACGGCGACGGCCGCCGCAGCGCAGGCGGCGGCTGTCAAGACCGCGCCCGCGACCAAGCCCGAAGCTAAGTCCGCAGAAACAAATAGCGCGTCCGCGGGCCTTTCGATCCCCGACACCACGCGGGCCATCAACTCCGACAAGCCCCTGTCGCAGCGCGTGGTGCACTACGAAATCGACGCCAAATATGACGCAACCACCCACACCGTCGACGCCACCGAAGTGCTCACCTACCACAACCTGACCGGCCAGGCGCTCGACCACTTCCCTTTCCATCTTTATCAAAACGCGTTCCAGCCCAAGGCAACCTTTGTTCGCGATTCCAAACTCATGGGCAGCCGCGACACCGGCTATGCCACGTGGGAAAACAAATTTTACGGCTCCGAAGAGATCAAGAACATCGAACTCGTCGGCCAGGGCGACTTGACCTCGCAGTTGCAATACATCGCGCCCGACGATGGCAATAGAGACGACAAGACCGTCGTCGACCTCCGCGTACCCAAAGCCATTGCACCCGGCGAATACGCGCAGTTCAAAATTGCCTTCCGCACCAAGTTTCCCGAGACCCAGGCGCGCTCGGGATGGAAGCGCGATTTCGTGCTGGGCGGCCAGTGGTTCCCCAAAGTCGGCGTGTTTTGGCACGGCGCCTGGAACTGCCACCAGTATCACAACACCACCGAATTCTTCGCCGACTTCGGAGTCTTCGACGTGAAGCTGACGGTACCGCAGAATGAAGTCGTCGGCGCCAGCGGAGTGCAGGTCGACGAAAAGAACAATCCCGACAACACCCGGACCGTGACCTATCACGGCGACGACATTCACGACTTCGCCTGGACCGCCAGCCCGCGCTACAAAGTCCGGGAGAGCGTGTATCAATCGCAGATGGGGCCCATCAAGCTGCGCTTTCTGATGCAGCCCGCGCACTGGGACCAGGCGGAGCGTCACGAGAAAATCACGACCGAGACCCTCGATCATTTCGAAAAATGGTACGGCCCCTATCCCTACAAGACTCTGACCGTGGTCGATCCCGAGCCGGACTCCGCAGCCGGAGGCATGGAGTATCCCACCTTCATCACCGGCGATTCGAGTTGGTTTATGCCGAAGGGTTTTTATCTGCCGGAGATCGTCGTGGAACATGAGTTCGGACACCAGTACTGGTATGGCATGGTCGCGACCAACGAATTTGAAGATGCCTGGATGGATGAGGGCATCAACAGCTACACCGAAGTGAAAGTGCTGGATTCCATCCTGGGCCGGGAAACGTCGATCATACACCTGGCGGGAGTAACCGCAAGCGAACGCGGGGAACAACGACTCAGCTACATCAGCGGACCCGATCGCGACGCCATCGCGGAAAACGCCTACGACTACTACAATTCCAACTCCTATGGCGGCATCACCTACGGCAAGACCGCCAGCGTGTTGCTCACGCTGGAAGGCATCGTCGGCCAGGACACCATGGCCAAGGCCATGCATGTCTACTTCATGAAATACCGCTTCACCCATCCCACCAAAGAAGATTTTCTCAAAACCATCGAGGAAGTTTCCGGCAAGGATCTGCGCTGGTACTTCAACCAGGCCATCTACGGTACCGAGGTCATGGATTATGAAGTGCTCAACATCAATTCCTTCCCGGTGAACTGGTACGAAGACGAAAAAAAGGACACGAAGCCTGTTACGACTAAAGATAGGAAAGAAGCACAGAACGATAAACATAACGACAAGGACGATACCGTCTATCAGTCCTACGTGACCCTGCATCGCAAGGAAGACTTCGTCATGCCGATCGAGGTGGAAATCAAATTCGACAATGGCGAGAAAATCCGCGAGCACTGGGACGGCAAGAACCGCTGGATACGCCTCAGCTACCTGAAAAACGCGAAGGTGACGTCGGCTGAAATCGACCCCGACCATACCGTGCAGATCGACCGCAACGACTTCAACAACAGTTACGTCGTCGAAGCGAGCTCCAAACCAACCCACAAGCTCTCCACCTACTGGCTTTTCGTGACGCAGTGGATAGGCCAGGCGTTGGCCTGGTGGGCAGTGTAAACACGCTCCGACAAGCAGCGGCTAGAAAACATCGAGGGCAGAAAAAACGATGAGCAATAAGAAGAGTCTACTGGGCAGCGGCTGGGCAATGGTGACGCACAACAAGCGCTACATTTTCTGGTTCTGGTGGTTGAATCTCACCCTGGCGGAGTTCGGCACGGCTGGTTTTCGCAAGAGCGCCCACGCCATTCTCGACCACAGCATGGCCGCCGATCGTCTGCTGCATGGCTTCGACCTGATGGTGCTGACCAACCTGTTGGCGCGTCCTGAATTCGGACCGATGTCGGCCGCTACCACCCCGGCGCTGTATTTTTCATTTCTCTTCCTCATCTTCACCGCACTTTTTCTGCCCGGCGTTTTCCAAGGCTACGCTTCCACCTACCGGCTGCCCCGCGAGGATTTCTTCCGCGCCTGCGGCAGAAGCCTGTGGCGCTACCTCCGGCTGATGCTCATAGCCGGCATTGTCATGGGAATCGTAGCCGGCATTCTGTTCACAATCAACGGTGCCATCGTCAAGAAAGCCGGAGACAGCACCAACGAAGTGCTGCCGTTCGAACTGCAAATGACCGGGCTGGCCGTAATTTTCCTGGTGATGACTACGCTGCGCATCTGGTTTGATCTCGCTGAGGTGGACGTAGTTCTGAGCGACCAGCGCGCCGTGCGCAAGTCGCTGTGGACGGGTCTGCGCCACACCCTGCGCAGCCTGCTCCGCCTGCTGGCAAGTTATGTAGTGGCGACGGTGGTCGCGGCAATCATCCTCGTCGGCGGAATTTTGGCGTGGATGAAATTCATTGCTCCGGAGAATTGGATGGGAGCATATGTGGTCAGCCAACTCACACTGCTCTTGCTGTTAATCCCGCGCTTCTGGCAGCGTGGCGTCGCGGTAGCCTATTGGCAACAGAGCATGTTGGTGCCAGTAGTGGCCCCTGTGCCACTAGTCCCTGCGTTCACTCCACTCGCCACCCCTGTCCCACCGGCAGCGCCGCCGTCAGTTGCGCCTGAGGGAGCGTAGAAATCTCGGCGACTGGAAGGCGACTCCAGAAGACGACTAAAACGGAGCCGGCGTTGATGGCGCATCCTTGCCGGCCTCCACTTTTACGTGCCCTGGGCCAACACCCAGGTCCAGACCGAAACGCGGCGCATCGCGCGTGCCCGACACTTCGAACGGCACTTCGGTTCCTGCTCCGTGCTTGCTGAAGAGCGGGTCCACGGCTTTCAGCATCTTGGATTTCCATCCCGTAATCATCTGCGAGAGCTTCGCGTCGAGCCGAAGCTTTCCATGAAAGTCGAACGTGTTCCCATCCAGGCTGTACTGTCCGTTGACATCGGCATGCGTCCCCGGCACCGCAAATTGCAGCACCGGAAACGTCAGCAGCCCGCGGTCCAGCCGGAACGTCCCGTTCAGCTCTGAAGGCACGCCGACCTCGGTATGTTCGTTCGCTTGCTGGGGCTTTCCCCGGCTGCGCAGGCTGAGCGAGTCGATGCCGTCCTGAATCTTCTTACTCGAAAACCGTCCGCCGGTGATGCGGAAGTTGCCGTCCAGCTTCAAACGGTTGGCGATGTCCTCCGGCCCAGGGAGAAGACTCAGCTTGGTTTTCATCTCCACCGGTCCGCTCAGCACGGGCGGATCGGTCTTCACCCCAAGCCAAAGCAGATCCTCGACGCGGGCCCGATCAGAAATCACATCCAGTTCAATGTCGCGCCCCGGCCGGTCGTTTACCCGAACTACTTTGCCGTTCGCGGTGAGTAACGAATGCAGAAACCGCGCCTTCACCGGATTCAGGTAGGTGTCGCCGTCGGTGCCATCGACAATCGCATGAAAGTCGGTGTGCAGCGCCACCGGATGGCCGCTGACCGCCACGCGGAAATCAGGCGTATCGGTCGCGCCGGAAACTTCGATCCGGCCCAGCGTGCCGCCGTATTTCCCCGTCGATGAGAGCGTGCCGCTGATCCCGTTCAGCGTCCCGAGATCAACCTGCGTGAATGAATAATCTCCGGCCACGGGCGTCTCGCGCGGCGAGTCTTCTCGAAACGGACCGAACGTCCCCACCGACTTGATATTGCCTTTCGGCGTGGGATTGATCAGCGTGGCGTCGAAGCGCAAAGGCTGGCCAGGGCCGATCTCTTTCATCTCGAGATGGCCGATCTGAAAAACCAGGGGCTTTTTGCCCGGCTTCGAAGTATGGATGATGAGTTCGGTATCTTCGCAAACAAACTGGTCCACGGCCAGGCTCGTCTTCATCGTGCTCATCATCTGCTTGCCCGACTCGTCCCCCATCTCGCTTAAGCGCCCCTGGTTCTCTCTCGGAGGAATGTTCAGCACCATGCCCTTCACGTGGACGGTATCCACACGCATAGGCGAGCGAAGCAGACTGGGGCGAAGCAGATTCGACAGAGCGGTTTGAAAGTGAAACTCCGGCACGCTGATCAACGGCTGCAGGCCCGCTTCGCTGGGATTCGGATCCGTCGGGCCAAAAATCTTCAGCCCTTTGCCGGAGACGTGCAGGCCGTCGGCCAGCCACACATCGAGCTCCGCCAGTTCGACTTTTGTCTTGAAGCGCGCCGCAAGAGTTTCAATCACCCGGTCGCGCAGAGTGGATTGAGCGTGCGCCAAGTAGTGGTTCGCCTCGAAATAAAAGGCAATCCCCAGCAGCGCCAGCAAACCCACGGCCCACGGCCAGCGGCGCGCGCGGCGGCCAGCCTTGGGCGATCGAGATGCGGACCGGCCGGATTCACCCCGAGAAGAAAGAGAAGAAGAAGTCACGATCCTCTATTAGCGCCTGAACCACGCCAGCGCGTCAATCAGCGTGCGAATGCAGTCTCACAACAAAACGACTGTAATGCCCCGGTTGTGGCGCGCCAGGTCCGGGTCGCTCTTCAACTCAGGCTGCGCCCGCAACAGCCGCCACGTCGCGTCATCGGACTTCGACCACTGCTCCCCAAAAATACAGCCTCGAATCTGTCCGCCCTCCGCCAGCTCGTGCAAGCGCCTCTGTACTGTGATGCGAATATCGCCCCCCAGGCCCGACGACCCATAACCGTGGACAATCTTGAGCAACCCAACTTTTCCTTGCCGGGCCAGCGCAATCTCCCGCTCCAGCCTCTGCAGCGCCTCCTGCACCGACGGCATATCAGACTTGAGGTTGACGGTTTTGATAGCGCCCTCGAATTGGCGGTCGCGGACTGCCGGGCGTTGCCCGGCGGGACAGCCGGGGCCGGCTGTCCCCACATGAAGCTTGCCTTACGCCTTCCGGCTCCGGCTGATCGCGTCCCGCGCTTCCTTGTCCGCAGTCCGCCGCCGTTCGGTCTCCCGCTTGTCCCACAACTGCTTGCCTTTAGCCAGGGCCAGTTCCACCTTCACGCGTCCGTTCTTGAAGTACATCCGCGTCGGGATCAGCGTTAGCCCCTTTTGCTGCGTCTTGCCAATCAGCTTGCGAATCTCCTCGCGATGCATCAGCAGCTTGCGGGTTCGCAACGGAGCATGATTAAAGATGTTGCCGTGCTCGTAGGGGCCGATGTGGGCATTCAGCAGCCATACCGCATCGTCCTTGACTAAGCCATAGGAATCCTTCAGGTTAGCCAGGCCGCCCCGCACTGACTTTACTTCGGTACCCGTTAGTACCACCCCCGCCTCAAATTTTTCCAGCAAGAAGTAGTTATGTGAAGCGATCCTATTAACGGCGGCGTCCCGGTCACCGGCGGCGGTGGGGTCGCGCCGCGGAGATTTCTCCGGGTTGGCCTTGGTTTGATGTGTGGACTGGCGAGCCATAGGGGTGGACGAGTAGTTATCTTAGCGCATGACTTCGGCTTCCGCCTTCCGGCTTTCGGCTCCCGGACCTTCAGAGCTGGGTTTGTGGGGAGCCGGGTGGCGGAAGCCGGCCCCGTTAGGCCTACGACCAAAGAGTGTAACTCCCGCGTGCGCAAGCACTTCGGGAGCCGGAAATTGCGATGCTATAATCGCGTCACCGAAAGTTTTTTCGTGGATCGTGTGGATTTCCCACGCGCCAGCGCTCTTAAGGACACAGAAGCCCGGCCCAGACGTCCGGCGAACACTGTACGAAAAAAGGATCATCTCGTGAGGATTATCGAATGAGACGCCTAATCCGCCCGGCACTCCTGGGGCTGCTGGTCGCGGTCGTAACCCTCCCCGCCATCGCCGATAAAGCCAAAGATCTCTACGCCAAAGGTCAGGACGCCGAGGCTCGCCAGCACTACGTCGAAGCCTACGACTTCTACAAGCAGGCCTATGACCTCAAACCCAAGGATCTCCGCTATCGCACCAGCTTCGAGCGCACTCGCTTCGAGGCCGCGGCCGCGATCGTTCACAACGGGCAGAAGCTCCGCGATGACGGCAAACTCGATCAGGCTCTCGCCGAGTTCCAGAAAGCCCTCGCCATCGACCCGGGTCTGTTCGTCGCCAAGCAGGAAGCCAACCGAACCTTGCAGATGATCAACGATCAGCGTAATCCTCCGCCCCAGGCCGCCGGACCGCCCGCCGGTCTCGAGCGCCGGGTGCGCGACGCAGGCGGCCCCGTCGAATTGGCTCCCATCTCCAACATCCCCATCACCGTCAAGCTCAGCGATAAATCCGACACCGTCTACCGCACCATCGGACAACTGGCCGGAATCAATGTTCTTCTCGACCCCGAGTACATTCCCAAGCCCATCAAGGTGGAACTCACCGGAGTCACCCTCGAAGAAGCGCTGGAGATTACCGCGCTCGAGTCAAAAACCTTCTGGCGCCCGGTAACTTCCAACACGATTTTCGTAGCCGCTGACAATCCGGCGAAACGCAAGGAACTGGAACAGAGCGTCCTCAAAACTTTTTATCTTACAAACATCTCCGCCCCCACCGAGCTCCAAGACGTAGTCAACGCCATTCGCGCCGTGCTCGATGTGCAGCGCGTGCAGCAACTGCTCTCGCAAAACGCCCTGGTAGTCCGCGGTACCCCTGATCAGATCGCGCTCGCCGAAAAATTAGTCGAGGATCTCGACCGCGCCCGCCCCGAAGTGCTCATCGACATCGACGTCATGCAGATCAGCAAAGACCGGTCGAGCACGCTGGGCTTGAGTCCGCCCACCAGCGCCTCGCTTACCTTGCAGAGCAATCTCAACCCCGTCTCCTCCTCCACCACCACGACCACCACCACGGCCGCGGGCACAACCAGCGGCATCAGCCTGAACAACCTGGCCACTCTGAACGCCAACAATTTCCAGGTTTCGATTCCGACGGCCAACCTGTCGGCCGTCATGGGCGACACCGATACCAAGCTGATCCAGAGTCCGCAGATTCGCTCCATCGACAACCAGAAAGCCTCTCTCAAGATCGGCGAACGTCTGCCCGTGGCTACCGGTTCGTTTCAGCCCGGCATCGGCGGCGTCGGTATCAACCCCCTGGTCAACACCCAGTTTCAGTACATCGACGTCGGCGTGAATATTGATGTCACGCCGCACATCCACTCCGACCACGAAGTCACCCTCAAGATCACCATGGAAATCTCTTCCGAGATCGGCCAGGCCAGTATCGGCGGCATCACCCAGCCCATCATCGGACAGAAAAAAGTCGATCTCGGCGAAATCCGACTCAAGGACGGCGAATCCAGCCTGATCGGCGGGATCATGGACGACTCGCAGACCAGGTCGCTCGCCGGCATCCCCGGACTGGCCCAGATTCCCATCCTCAAGTATCTGTTCGGGCAGACCACCAAGGACCATTCCTCCGACGAGACCGTCTTCGCCATCACTCCCCACATCATCCGCGGCACGGAGTTGACCGAGATCAACCAGCGCGCCATCGAGATCGGAACCGCGAACACCATCGCGTTGCACCACTCCAGCAGACCGCAGGCCGCTCCTGCGCCGCCGCCATCGCAAGGAACCACGCCGCCCGTGCCCACTCCAGCTCCGGCCGGCCAGCCGTCCGCACCCAATGCCGCCGCCACGCCCAGCTTCCTGTTTGATCCGCCCACCGTGCAAACTGCCAAAGGCGGAACATTCGTGGTCAACCTGTTGCTCTCCGGCGCGCAGAACGTGCATACCGTCCCGGTGCAACTGGACTACAACCCGCAACTGCTGACGCTGGTCAACGTATCGAATGGCGGTTTCCTCTCGCAGGACGGCCAGGCGGTCGCTCTGGTTCACCGTGAGGATGAAGCCAAAGGCGAGTCCACCATCACAGCTTCGCGGCCGTCCGGCGCAGGAGGCGTCTCCGGACAGGGCGCAGTCCTCACCATGACCTTCCAGGCCAAGGCCGATGGACAGACGCCGCTGACCATCACTCGCGGCGGCGCGCGCGATCCCGGCCTGCAGGCCATCACCGTCAACGGAGCCCAGGCCTCGGTCACGGTCCAATAGGTCTCAGAGAGAGTGCATGAACTCAGGTGGCGCACCACCGGGAAACAGCAGAACCAGGCAGAGCAGGACTGGAAAAAGCACGAACGGGAAGGGCACGTCTTCTAGCCGTGCCGCTAGGAGCCCAGAGATACGCGGGCTTTAGCCCCTGAGGAACATTCGACGAAAATCTAGAGTTGAAACCATGCTCCACCAATTCCATCCCCGGCCGCTCGCGAAATCCGCCAAAGGTTTCACTCTGCTCGAGCTCATCGTCACCGCGGCCATCCTTTCCATTCTCACCATGATGGCGCTGCCCCTGGGGCGGATCACCATCCAGCGCGAAAGGGAAAAAGAACTTCGCCGCGCCTTGTGGGATATGCGCGACGCCATCGACCGCTACAAAGACGCGGCTGACCGCAACATGTTTCAGACCAAGCTCGACAGCCAGAACTATCCTCCCACCCTCGAGGAACTCACGAAAGGCGTGGAAGCGCAGGGCGGCAAGAAAATCCGCTTTCTGCGCGCGATTCCCGTCGACCCCATGACCAAGAGCAAGGAGTGGGGCCTGCGCTCCATGCAGGACGACCCCGACTCCGATTCCTGGGGCGGACAAAGTGTCTTCGATGTCTACACCAAATCGACCGGCACCGCGCTCGACGGAACCAAGTACAAGGATTGGTAGATGGGGATTGGCAACTAAGGTTTGGTAATAAGGATCGTTAAATGCAGATGGAAGTAACCAATTCGGGCCCTCACGAGCAGCTAGCCGCGGCGTCCGCCCTCGCCCGTGGCAAACGGCGCAACCGCGCCGCCGGCTGGACTCTGCTCGAATTGATGATCGTCATCAGCATGATCATGATCCTCATGGCTGTGGCCGTTCCCGTCTACAACCAGTCCATCGTGCAGGCCCGCGAATCCGTTCTGCGCTCGAACCTGAGCACATTGCGCAAGGTCATTGACCAGTACACCCTCGACAAGCAGAAAGCTCCGCAGTCGCTCGACGACCTGGTCACCGCAGGCTATCTTCGCCAGGTTCCCCTCGATCCCATGACCAAGCAGCCCAACTGGGAAGTAAAACAGGAAGACGTGCTGATGGCCGTGGACCAGCAGGACCCCGGCATCGACGATGTGCACTCCTCCTCGAACGGAATCGCCAGCGACGGCACCACCTACAGCACCTGGTAACAACCCTGTCATGCTTCGCGAAGCAGTTGCCTTCGCGAAGCGAAGACAATTGCACAGTCGAAGCATCCCTACCCTCTACCCAACTCCGGCAGCAGCATCATCCCGGGCCGCTAGGCGCTCCTCAAGAGATTTCCACAGCTCAATTGTGACGTCCAACCTTGCCTCTCGTCTGAAAAAAGCAGATCATCGTCAACGCGGTGGCAGCACACGCAGCGATCGCGAAAACTCCTGCAAGTCTTTTGTTGTCAAGATTTTGACCTCTAACTCCTTGGCGCTCAGGATTTTGCGGACTATCTTTTGCAGACCCCGCGCCCAGCAAGGCTTTCGAGGGGGTGGGGGGGAGGGGGGATACCCACCTTTGAATAAAATTCGCAGAAACGCCACAAGCTCACCAATCCCCGCTGAACGCTCTGCGGCAATTTTTTTCGCGCCAGATTTCCTCAATTTGTACTCGGCATCGCCCAGCAAGTAACATCATCCTCATGCCCGTCGAAACCGACATTCAGGCCCCAACTTCCATTCGCGCGCCCCGCGGCAACTCCATCACCTGCAAAGGCTGGCAGCAGGAAGCCGCCATGCGCATGCTCATGAACAACCTCGACCCCGAGGTTGCCGAGCGTCCGCAGGACCTTGTCGTCTACGGCGGAACCGGCCGCGCCGCGCGCAGTTGGGAAGCCTACCACGCCATCGTCGCAACCCTGAAAACTCTGGCCAACGACGAAACTTTGCTGGTACAGTCGGGCAAGCCCGTAGGCGTTTTCAAAACTCACGATCACGCGCCCCGCGTGCTCATCGCCAATTCCAATCTCGTCGGCCACTGGTCGAATTGGGAGAAGTTCAACGAACTCGAACGCGCCGGCCTGATGATGTACGGTCAGATGACCGCCGGCTCCTGGATTTACATCGGTTCCCAGGGAATCGTGCAGGGAACCTTCGAGACGTTTTCCGCCGCGGGAGAAAAACATTTCGGCGGCGATCTCGCGGGCAAGCTGATCGTCAGCGGCGGCATGGGCGGAATGGGGGGAGCTCAGCCCCTGGCCGCGACCATGACGGGCGCGGCGTTTCTGGGTATTGACGTTGATCCGGAGCGCATCAAGAAGCGCATCAAGACCGGCTATTGCGACTTCATGGTCACCACGCTCGACGAAGCGCTGCGCATTCTGAAGAACGCCATCCGCAAAAAAGAAAACGTTTCTGTCGGGCTGGTCGGGAATTGCGCCGACGTGATTCCGGAACTGGCCGAGCGCGGCGTCGTCCCGGACATTCTCACCGACCAGACCTCGGCGCACGATCCGCTGAACGGCTACGTGCCGAACGGCATGACGCTCTCCGAGGCTTTCGAGTTGCGAAAAAAAGACGCGCAGGCCTATCAGGAGAAGTCGCTCGATGCCATGGCGCGCCACGTTGAAGGCATGTTGCGCCTGCAGAAAATGGGATCGGTCACCTTCGACTACGGCAACAACATCCGCACCTTCGCCTTTCAGCGCGGCGTGAAAAATGCCTACGCTTTTCCGGGATTCGTGCCGGAGTACATTCGTCCATTGTTCTGCGAGGGCCGCGGTCCATTTCGATGGGTGGCGCTTTCGGGAGAAGCGTCCGACATTCACGTGACCGATGAACTCGTACTCGAGATGTTCCCCGATAACCGCATTTTGCGCCGCTGGATCGACCTGGCGCGCAAGCGCATCAAGTTTCAGGGCTTGCCCGCGCGCATCTGCTGGCTTGGTTATGGCGAGCGCGCGCAGTTCGGCCTCGCCATGAACGAGCTGGTGAAGAAGGGCAAGCTCAAAGCTCCGATTGTAATCGGCCGCGATCATCTCGACTGCGGCTCGGTCGCATCTCCCTTCCGCGAAACCGAAAGCATGAAAGACGGCTCAGACGCGGTCGCCGACTGGCCGCTGCTCAACGCGCTCGTGAATACCGCCGCCGGCGCATCGTGGGTATCAATTCACAACGGCGGAGGAGTTGGCATCGGCTACTCGCTGCACGCCGGCCAAGTCACCGTCGCCGACGGCACCGACGAAATGGCCAAACGCATCGAGCGCGTCCTGACCACAGATCCGGGCATGGGCGTGATCCGCCACGTAGACGCCGGCTATGACGAAGCCAAAGATTTTGCGAAGAAGGCGGGCGTGAAAGTGCCGATGAGTCCGTAGTGATTGCTGCTGAATTCAATCCGGAATGCGTGTACGCAGGTACTCTCCCGGAAGCACAATTTTGATTCCTTCGATCTTCTTGCCTAGGTACGGACCGAAATGCCGAAGATCCCCCGTCAACAGATGAGTCGCCTCAGTCTCGATGGCGGCCAGCAGAATTGGCACATCCTTCTGAGGCAGGAAGATTCCGCGCGGGAGAGTCCTCTGGCTGGCTTCACACAGATGAATTGCTTCTGAAAGCTTTCTCAGTCGCATTCTCTGAGCTTCGTCGGAGAGGTTGTTTCTGGCCTCTTCCAGAGCGTAACGGCCTTGTGCGCCGCGGAGAACAGGACATTGGCGTCAAGGAACAGCCGGTCCATTTAGGCAGGTCGCGGGTGAGGAATCGAATCGGGATCGAGGCCCAACTTCCGAACCTCTTTTCTTGCCCTGCGGTAATCGGCCGCGTCGGTGGCGTTCGAAAGCAGGAACTCCGCCTTGCGCTCAGAACTGTAACGTTCGACGGGGACAACCATGGCAGGGCGAATAAGAATCCCGTCGCCGGTCTCCTCGGCGATCACGATGCTGCCTTCTTCGATGCCAAAGCGCTTCCGCAGCTTTGCGGGAACAACAATCGCGCCGCGTTTGCCGACTCTTGCCGATTGCATGCCTTTATCCTGGATGTCTGAATGCCTGATTATATAACATGCCCAATATTCAGACAAGCCGATCTTCGGTCGCCCCGACCAAAGATCGGTTGTCCCGTTAAAGCATTTCTTGCTCAGCGCGTTGCTATTTCGCCAGCGCATCTCGGACGGCCTCGTACGCGGGCTTCTTCTTGTACTTGTCATCCCAGAGCAAAGCCCAGCCCTGGCCTTTGTAGTACAGCGGAATCCAGGATTGCTTGTCGGTGACTCCCCAGGTTTGGATTAATTTACAGGCGGGTTGCTGCGCGCAGATGGTGGTGATTTCGCCGTAGAGTTTGGCCTGCGCGGCGAGCGAGGCTGGGCTCGAATCGGTGAGCCGGATGTCGAGTTCGGTGATGTGCAGGTCGAGACCAAGTTTCGCGAAGCGCTCCAGATTTCGCGCATAGGACGCCAGCTTTGCCGGATCGTCGGACCGCAGGCTGACATGATTCTGAAATCCGATGCCGTCGAGCGGCACGCCGCGCTTCTTGAAATCTTTCGCCATGGCATAGATCGCATCTGATTTCCTGTTCACTTCTTCCGCATCGTAATCGTTGTAGAAGAGCTTGGCGCCCGGGTCGGCTTCACGCGCCCAGCGCAACGCCTGTTCGACGTATTTCGTGCCCTTCCCAGCGCCGATTCCTGGCTGGTCGCACCAGATATCATGGCGCATAGTCCCGTTGTCGTTGAAGGCTTCGTTGACCACATCCCACGCGTAGACTTTCGCAGCGTAGTGCCGCATGACAGTGTTGATGTGGCCATGCAGAATCTCGGCAAGTTGAGCTGGAGTGTAGCCGCCCTGCTTCACCCAACCCGGAATCTGATCATGCCAGACCAGCGTGTGTCCACGGACCACCATGTTATGACTCTGGGCGAATGCAACCAGCGCGTCGCCACCCTTGAAGTCGTAGGGATTCGGATCCGTGTCAGGCCGGGGATGAATCGGGCCAAACTTCATTTCATTCTCCGCCTGCAACTGGCTGAACTCCGAGCCGAGAATGGCGGTATATTCCGCTTCCTTCAAGTGCATGGAAGCAGCGGCTGCGCCGATCGTGATGTGGCGAGCGTCGCCAGCCTGACGCAGCGTGGCGTCGGGAGGCAGAGAAGCGGTAGTGTGCGGCGCGGCAGTGGAGGCCTGCAGGACTATCGCGCACAGCAGCGCTGCCATCACCGTACGAGGCCAAACGGAAGGAACGGAACCGGCTTTTGTTTTGTGCTGAGAACAGGCAGTCATCATGATCGGACCTTTCGGTCAAATCTTAGGCTGGGCTGGGCTTTCACACAAGACCGCGGCAGGCAACCCCAAAAAACCATCCACCACGAAGACCACGAAGGTTCACCAAGGAAAACGGCTCCCGCCTTGGTGCTGCTAGACTAGTACGCACGCGTGACCCCGAAATCTCGATCTTCCCTGGTGAATTCGCTTCTGCTGGTCAACATCGGCCAGCTTCTCACGTTGCGCGACGCACCGCCTCGACCTGGCCCGCGTCGCGGGCCAGATTTGAAGAACCTTGGGATCATCGCAGACGGCGCGGTGCTATGCCTGGGCGGCAAAATCGTATCCGCGGGGACGACCAAAGATGCGCTGCGTGACCCGTGGCTCAAGCGAAATCGCACAAGGGTTACCGAGATTGACTGCGCGGGCAAGGTGGTTCTCCCGGGCTTTGTCGATTCGCATACCCATCCGGTGTTTGTGAACCCGCGGCTGGTGGATTTCGAGCAGCGCATCGCGGGTGCATCCTACGAAGAAATGGCTGCGGCGGGCGGCGGAATTCGATCGAGCCTGGAAGGGGTTCGCAAGACGGCAAAGAGCGCGCTCTCTGCGAAAGTGTTGACGGCGCTGGAAGCGATGGCCGCGCATGGCACGACCACCGTCGAAGCCAAATCAGGCTACGGCCTCACCGTCGAGTCAGAACTGAAATCGCTGGAAGCAATCAAGGACGCGGCGTCGCGCTGGCCGGGGACGGTTGTGGCAACCCTGCTCGGCGCGCATGTCGTGCCAAAAGAATTTCAAGGCTGCTCACAAAAGTATGTTGAGATCGTCTGTACACAGATGATTCCGCGAGTGGCGAAGCGGAAGCTTGCCCGGTTTGTGGACGTCTTCTGCGACCAAGGGGCGTTTACGGCGGAGGAAACGGAGCAGATTTTCGCAGCGGCGGAACGGCACGGGTTGAGCGTGCGGGCGCACATGGGCCAGCTTTCAGAAACGGCTTTGCGGCCGTTTCTGCGCTTCCATCCCGCATCGTTCGACCACCTGGATCACGTGAACGAGGCAGACATCGCAGAGTTGGCGAAGGGCGACACGGTAGCCACGCTGGTGCCTGGGGCAAATTATTTTCTGGGCTGGAAGGAATATCCGAATGCCCGGCGGTTGCTTGACGCCGGCGTGCCCGTGGCTCTGGCGACGGATTATAACCCCGGCACTTCGCCGACCATCAGCATGCCCATGGCCATGTCGCTGGCCTGCACACACATGAAGATGTCTCCGGCGGAAGCTGTGGCGGCGGCCACAATCAATGGAGCCCGGGCGCTGCGCGTGGCCGACCGCAAGGGCAGCATCGAGCCGGGAAAGGATGCTGATCTGGCGGTGTTTGACGTGAAGGATTACCGCGAAATCCCCTATTGGTTTGGCGGCAATCGCTGCGCACCGACGGTTCTGAATGGCGTGGTGGCAGGGCGTGAGTGAACTTTCGCGCAGCCCGGTGCGTATTAAGCGAAGGTGGAGCATGGCCGCATAGCGGATGCTCGAAGAAGCAGATTTGAGTTAGCGATCCGAATCAATCTCCTGAGGGAACAATAATGAAGCGCATTCTTGCAGTTGTGACTTTTTGCGGGCTCACACTTTCGCTGGCAACCGCCCAGCGGTTACCCGAGGTCGCAAGACCGGAGAATTACAAACTCACTTTCACGCCTGATCTGGAGAAGGCCCGGTTCGAGGGCGACGAGACCATCAAGATCCAGGTGCTGCACGCGACCTCTGAGATCACGCTCAACGCGGCTGACATCGATTTCCACGATGTTACCGTGAGCAGCGGCGGCACGACACAAACCGCCAAGGTCACTCCCGAGAAAGAAAAAGAAATGGCGGTGCTGTCGGTGGAGAAGCCGCTGGCCGCGGGCCCGGCAACCATCCACATTGCATACACCGGAATTCTCAACAACGAAATGCGCGGCCTGTACCTGGGCAAAGACGACCAGGGGCGCAAATACGCCGCTTCACAGTTTGAAGCCACCGACGCGCGCCGCGCCTATCCTTCATTTGACGAACCGGACTACAAGGCGACATTCGACATAACCGCGGTCGCCGACAAGGGTTTGGTGGCGATCTCGAATCAGAAAATAATTTCCGATACGCCCGGCCCGGGCGACAAGCACACCGTGCACTTTGCCACGACCGCCAAAATGTCGTCGTACCTGGCGGCGCTGGTTGTGGGGAACTTCGAGTACATCGAGGGCGAAGCCGACGGCATTCCGATTCGCGTCTACTCGACTCCCGGCAAGAAAGACATGGGCAAGTTCGCGCTGGAAGCTGCCTCGTACGTGCTGAGCTACTACGACAAATATTTCGGGATCAAATATCCCTACGGAAAGCTGGACCTGATCGGCCTGCCGGACTTCTCGGCGGGCGCGATGGAGAATACCGGCTGCATCACTTTCCGAGAAGTGATTCTTTTGATTGACGAGAAGCAGGGCTCGGTCGGCTTGAAAAAAGAGATTGCCAGCGTGATCGCGCATGAAATGGCGCACCAGTGGTTTGGCGACCTGGTGACGATGAAGTGGTGGGACGACATTTGGCTCAACGAAGGTTTTGCCACCTGGATGGAAAACAAGCCGGTCGCCAAATGGAAACCGGAATGGAATTACGATCTGGACGATGTGAGCGGAACCGGTCAAACCCTGAACACAGATGCTCTGGCGAACACGCGGCCGATTCACCAGGCCGCGGAAACTCCGGCGCAGATTCAGGAACTGTTCGACGGAATCGCGTACGGCAAGGCGGCATCGGTGCTGCGCATGCTGGAATCTTATCTGGGCGAAGAGACGTTCCGCGCGGGCGTGAACGCCTACTTGCAACAGCACCAGTATGCAAACGCCACGGCCGGAGATTTCTGGGACGCGCAGGCGAAAACTTCGAAGAAGCCGGTCGACAGGATCATGCCCACGTGGGTTACGCAGGCGGGCGCTCCGATTGTGAATGTGAAGGCGCAATGCTCGGGCAATTCCACCAGCGTCACGCTGACCCAGCAACGTTATTACGGCAACCGCGCCAAGTTTGAGGAACCGAACGATCAGCTGTGGCAGATTCCAGTGTGCATGAAGGGCTCCGCCAGCAGCGCCGCGAAGTGCGAGCTGATGACCAGGAAAGAAGAAACCTTCACTCTGCCGGGCTGCTCGACCTGGGTGCTGGCCAACGCGGGCGCGACCGGATACTACCGCACCGGCTACCAGCCGGAGGCAGTGCGCGCCCTGGCAAACGATGCCGAGACCAAGCTGACTCCTGCGGAGCGCATTTCATTGCAAGCCGACATTCTAGGATCGATCCAGGTGGGGCGCGAGCCGGTGGGTGACTACCTGACGTTCGCGCAAGGTCTGCAAGCCGACCGCAACCGCGCCGTGCTGGATGATGTTCTGGGGCAACTCGGGCACATCGGCCGTTACCTGGTGAGCGACAGCGATCGCGACGCCTATCGCGCGTGGATGCGGCAATATCTGGCCCCGGTCATGGCGGAAATGGGGTACGAAGCCAAGCCGGGCGAGAGCGATGAGCAGAGAGCTCTGCGCTCGCGGGTGTTCGGCGCGCTGGGATATTATGCGCGCGATCCGCAGGCGCTGGAGCAAGCCCGCAAAATCTCGGAGAAAGCTTTAGCCGATCCGTCATCCGTGGATAGCGAACTGGGAGGCGTGGCTTTCGCTCTGGCGGCGTTGAACGGGGACTCCGCGTTTTACGACCGGGTGATGGCTGCGTGGAAGAGTGCGAAATCGCCGGAGCAGTATTACACCTACCTGTTCACGTTAGCCCGGTTCGACGATCCGAAATTGCTGGAGCGGACGCTGGAATTCGCCGTCTCGCCCGACGTGCGATCGCAGGATGCGCTGCAGTTGGTGGGTGCGGTGATGGATAATCCTGCGGGCGAAAAGCTGACATGGGACTTCATTCAATCGCACTGGGACGCCATCGCCAAGGCTGGAGGCCCCTTTGCCAGCGCCGAGGTGGTGCAGGCCACCAGCGTGTTCTGCGATGCGGGCATGCGCGATCAGGTGACGGAATTCTTTTCCGCGCACAAGGTCGAAGCGGCCGAGCGCAGCTACAAGCAATCGATTGAGCGCATCAACAACTGCATCGATTTGAAGTCGCAACAGGAACCGCTGTTGGCGTCGTGGCTGGGCAAGCACGGCACGGCCGGCGGAAAGTAGGCAGCGCGATGGGAAATGCGGCCCGGGAAATCTCCCGGGCCGTTTTCTTTGGCCTCCAATTTCAGGGCACGACCGGCAGTACGAGATGCGATGGCAAATCGGGCGTGCAATAGATTCGTTGCGTTGCCGGCACGAAGTCAGAAGCCTCAGCCTTATAAATGCTGGGCACAAACTTCTGCGGGTTGCGATCGATCACGGGAAACCACGTGGATTGCACCTGCACCATGATGCGGTGACCTTTCAAAAAGACGTGATCGTGATCGCGCAAAGGAACGTTCCACTCCATCGGCTTATTGGGCGTAAGCGGAGACGGCTTCTCGAAGCTTGCGAGATAGCGGCCGCGGCGAACCTCCATCGCGACGGGCAACTCGTAACCATTCAGCGACTGGGCGTACTGGCCGGGCTTCGGGCCTTCGTCGGGATTCCAGGCGTTTTTCTGCGCGTCTTGCGGATAGACGTCGATCAGCTTCACCACGAAATCACTGTCGGTTCCGGAAGTGGATGCGAACAGACTGGCTGCGAGGGGTCCGGTGATGGTGAGGTCGTGGTCGAGCGGCGCGCTGACGAACGAGAGCACGTCGGGGCGATGATCGACAAAGCGCTGGTCGGCAACTTCCCAGGTGCGCCAGTCGCCCGCGGGATAGGTCGGCGTGATCGGCCGCTGCCGGTACGGCACCGGATTGGCGGGGTCGGAGACGTACTCGCGGTAAGATTGTGCGGACTTCGCTGCATCGGGCGCGGTAAAGGAAAGTGTTCCGTTGGCGTGCAAATACAGATTCGTGGGCTTGGCTTCTTTCGGAGGCCACGCGGCGTAGGTGTGCCAGGTATTCGATCCGCTCTGAAACGTGTTGGCCTGCCACGCCGGCTTCTCACCCTGCCCGTGCAGGTAATAGCGAAAGAACGGCGCCTCGATATTTTCGCGGAACTCTCGCGCCGTCTCATGCCCTCCAAAGGGAACAATCCCAATGCTGTCGCCCTTGGGGCTCTGCCACTCGCCGTGATACCAGGGGCCGGCCACAATAAAATTCGTATGCTGCGGATCGCTTTCTTCGGCGTGGCGGAAGATCTGCCACGGTCCCCAGGGATCTTCCTGATCCCAAAAGCCCGCCACATTCAAGTTGGGCACATTTGAGGAATGAAGCTGGTTGACCCAGGCTTCTTTCTTCCAGAAGTCATCGTAGTTCGGATGCTCGATCGTGGAGTTCCAGTAAGGAATCGAGCCGTGCAGATATTTCGCATTGATGTTTGAGAGCGGGCCCAGGCCGAGATACCACTCGTAGGTATCGTAGGTCTCGAAATCGAAATTCGTATTTTTGTTCTTGTCGGCCTGCTCCAGGACCGCGTATTCGAAGTCGTAGCTCTCGCGCAGAGCGCCGAAGCGGTGGTCGTCGTCGTTCATCCACTGATCGACGGGCGAAGCCTGCTCGCTGATGGCCATCAACGCGGGATGGGGATGCAGGAGGGCGAGCGCGCTGGTCAAACCATCATAGGAGACGCCGAACATGCCGACCTTCCCATTGTTCTTGGGAACATTCTTGACCAGCCACTCGATCGAGTCGTAGGCGTCAGTGGTCTCGTTGGTAGCCTTGGGATCGCTGAGGTCGACCTGCGACGAAAGGTTGAACACGCCCTCGGACTTGAAGCGTCCGCGCAGATTCTGGAAGACAAAAATGTAACCATCCTGCGCGAGTTCCTTCAGCGAGGCGGGCGTATGGTCGAACGGCTTGTCGGGAACGCCGTAAGGCGTGCGGCGGAACAGGATGGGCAAGGGCGCGGTCTGCTCTCCATTCTGCGCAACCGGGGCGAGGATCACCGTTTGCAGGTGGACGCCGTCGCGCACCGGAATCATGACTTCCTGTAGCGTAAATAGGGGCTTGGTTGCCGGCTGCGCCGGCGGAGTCTGTTGGGCCGCGGCAGAAATAGAAATCAAAAACGGCAGAATGAAACGCAGAATGGATGAACGCACCAGTTTTCCTCCGTGCGGATTTCGCGCGATCGTCGGCGAACAGCAGGTTCCTCACCGGGCTTTCAGTCCGGTTCGGAATGACAAAGTGAAACTTACCGACTGCCGAGGGGCGCAGTATATCAATCCGCAATCGCTCAGAACAGCCGGCCGATGGAGAAATTCACGCGGCTCTGGCCGGTGGGACTCACGCTGGCCGCCAGCGCGATGGGGCCGACAATGGTGTCGGCGATGATTCCGAGATTGACGGTGCCTCGCACGGCGACCGGGCCGGGATCGAGCTTGGCCGTTCCGAAAGCAGTGCCAGCCTCGTACCAGCCGCTCCAGTAGATTTTCCCGCCCACCAGCAAAGGCAGGCGATAAAGCTCGCGCCGGAATCCGAGCGACGAGTAGGCATAGTGGTTGCCCAGAAATTCCTGTGGAAGGTACGCTCCGAGGCGGAACGGTCCACCCAGCGCGAACACCTGAAATGGGCCGGCCGATCCACGAAAGGTAGTGCCTCCATCGAGATCCAGAAAAATCGACGTCTGGGCTCCGACCGCGGCGACGTTGGAGGTCTGCACCTCCAGTTGCCCGATGGGATGCGCCAGCCCGGGGCTTTGCAACACCCGCGAAACCGTAGCTACAACGCGCGACCCCTTGCTGGGAACTGCGGGACTGTCCTGACCATCCCAGACGTAGCGCGCGCGGAACTCGCCGGTGCCGCCGTTGACGATGGGCAGTCCCGCGGCTCCGATGAGCGGGCTCAACTTGCCCTCGAATATCTCATAGCCGAGACGAAATTCGCTGAGCCGCCCGGAATTGTAGCCGATGTCGAAACCGCCTCCGGCGCGCTCGTCTCCGAATACCGCGACCCGCGTCAGGCCGGAGAACGAATTGCGCGCGAACTTCGACGCAAACATGTATGGGGAAACAAAAAAGCGCGTCTGGCCCAAAGGTTGATAGAACTCGCTGGCCGCAAGGTTGCTGGAGCCGAAAAGCAAATCGTTGCGCCACTCGCCGCCGCGGTGGGCGACGTCCATGAAAGTCACGCGCGCCCCGGCGGAAAAATCGAAGGCCGCCACGCCGGAACCGTCCACGTTGACGGCGAGGTCGACGAACGGCGGGCCATACGATTTTTCGTGCGTCGTCACCCGCAGAGCGGGGACGCCGTTTTGCGTGAATCCTTCATAGCCCAGGCGATCGAATTGGCCGGTGCCGGCGATGCGGGTGAGTTGCGTATCAACCTTGTTCAGGTCGAGCGGTCCGCGCAACGCCCGGCTGAGCTGGTGCTGGAGTCGGGCGTCAGTGTCGGAATCCGCGCCGGTAACCACTACGGCCTCGATCTTGTCGGGCGGGCGTTGCTGGCGCGCGGCACGGGCCGCCAGGTATAGCTCCCACTCGGCCGGATCCTGAATCGCAAAGGGAAGAAGCCCAGCAGACTGGTTGGCCGCACTCCGGTAGCCGAGCTGGATCAGTTCCTTGACGCGCGAATAATCGGTCGCGGAAAAGCCGGCCATGTCCACGCTGACTTTAGCCTGAGCCAGCGCGAGCGAGCGGCGCTCGTTCTGCGTGATCATCACGTCGACAGCGCGGCTGAGCACGCCGGTGAGGGTCTCGAGCTGAGCCCGGTCGCCGGGCGGAAGCCGCAGTTCCACCGCGATCACTGCGTCTGCATTCATGGCCAGGACGGTCTCGACCGGAATGTTTTGGATCATCCCGCCGTCCGCCAGTACGTGCCCGTTGATCTCGACGGGAGTGAACGCGCCGGGAACCGCCATGGAGGCGCTCACCGCCTGCGCGAGCGAACCGTCGTGCAGCACGACCCCCTCGCCACTCAACATATCAGTCGCCACGCAACGGAACGGAATGGGCAGATCGTCAAAGCTGGCGATGCCGGATTCCGCGAAGACGATGCGATCGAGCAACAGGCCGACTCCCTGGCCGGGGTTGAAACCGTTGGGCCCGTTCAGGCCATGCTTGAGTCCGAGGGGAGTGTCGATGAGAAAGTTGCGGCGGTCTTCTTTGCGGCGATACGAGATCTGCGGGTAGGTGGGTTCGGGACGAAAGGCGGCGTCCCAGTCGATGGTTTCGGCGAACTTTTCGATTTCGGCGGGCGACATGCCGGTGGCGTACATCGCGGCCACGGCACTGCCCATGCTGGTTCCGGCAATTCGGTCCACCGGGATGTGGTTCTGTTCCATCCACTGGAGGACGCCGATTTCCGCCAGTCCGAGCGCGCCACCGCCGCTGAGGGCCAGACCAATGCGCGGGCGATGCGCCGGAGAAGGCGCAGTGGGCGCGGCATCCTGCGCCGGCGACAACGTGGTCAAAACAATTGTGACGCAAATCGAGATGATGGCAGTCGGGATCGCTCCCGTTCGGTTCGGTGATTTCATTCGTGTGCTCCTGAAATGCGGAGGCAAAATATTGTCTTAACGCGGATCGCAAGATGAGTGAAAAAGGTTAGCAGGTTTGGGCAAGAGGAGTCAGCGGCGTTGCCGGCAGCATTGCCGGAATACGATCAGTGCGACGGGGACGGCGCTACAGGTTGCGTTCCGCGAGCCTGCCCGACCACTCGGTGGACGGCTTCGATAACAACGTCGGGCCGGTCCAGCTGAATGTAGTGCGAACTATTCTTCGCAATCACCTGCGTCCCCCGCGTGGAGAGATGCGCCAATTCCTCCTGCATCTTCTCCCACGCGTCGTTGGTGGGTTGGGCGAGATCGGCCGGAAGATCGGCGGAGGGTTTGTCGGGGTCATGCGAAAGCACTTCCAGCGGGAGGTCGCCCAAAGAGCCGGTCGCTGCCGTCTGCGCGGCGCTTACAGAAATGTTTTTCAGCTCCGCCACTCCCTCAGCCGCGCTGTGCCAGTTGCACTCGGCGGCGCGAGCGACAGGATCTTCATCGCACAGGCTGAGCAGCCGGGGCACGCCAAAGGGCATTGAGTATTGCATGAATTCGGCCTCGCGCAGCCAGCCCGCCTCCATGCCCTTGAGTTCCGGCGGGAAACGATTTTCCTGGTCGGGATGCGAAGAATCCACCAGCACCATGCCCGCGACCTGCTCGCGGTAAAGGCTGGCATAGAGCCGCACGTCGAATCCGCCCATCGAATGCCCCACCAGAACATACGGCGGCGCGACGCCGGCGGCCTGCAGCAGCGCATGCAATTCACCGGCAAACACTTTGCTGGCGCGAGGCTGCGGACTGGCGTCGCTGTAGCCGAGTCCGCCACGGTCGTAGGAGCATACGCGGGTGAATTTCGCGATCTGCGGCTGCACCTTGCTCCAGGAAAGATACGTATCGCCCAGGCCGGAGTCGAGAACGACCGTGGGACTTCCCTCGCCCGTGCAGTCGATGTGCATCTTGAATCCGCCCACGTCGAAGCGTTTGCCCGCCATGGGATTGAAGCGAACATCGCGGGCCGCGGAGATGTTCTGGTAGATCATGCCAACTGCGGCCAGGAACAGGGCGAACCCGAGCAGGCCCACGAGGATGCGGCGAGGCCACGAATAAGACGGCGCGGATGGAGCCGCAACGTTGTGCATGAAGAAACACTGGCGACGCGACCCGACGCGCCGCAATGGCACGTATTCTACATGACCGGGGGCACCGTGATGCCCAAGACCGCCAGACACCGGATTAACTCACGGCGGACCACCGCAACCGTGGCCAGCAGGAATTGCTTCCGCTTCTCATCAGGCTCGTTGAGGATGGGATGACGATGATAGAAAGCATTGAAGAACTGCGCGAGCTGGAAAACATGTTTTGCCAGATACGCCGGTTCGGCCGTGGCAATGCACTTTTCGATTACGTATGAAGTCTGCGACGACGCCAGCCACAGCTCCCAAATTTCGTTTGCCGCTTCACCTTCCAGATAATTCGCCAGTTCGGCCGCCGGGACGCGGCCCGCAAATTCTTCGCCGAACGTTTCGGGATCGACTCCGGCTTTTCTGAAAATGCTGGTCGCGCGCACGACCGCATACTGCGCGTAGGGCCCGGTCTCGCCCTCGAAGCTGAGCGCCTCCTTGAAATCGAAAGCGATGACCGATTGCTTGGTGTACTTCAGCATGAAGTAGCGCAGAGCGCCGATGGCGATCTGAGCGGCAATCCGCTGGCGCTCCGGGTCGCTCAGTTGAGGATGGCGCGAATCAACTTCCTTCCTGGCGGAAGCAATCAACTGATCGAGCAGATCGTCGGCCTTCACGCCAAAACCCCGGCGACCGCTGACTTCAATGTAGGAGCGCGCTTTGTCTTCCTCACTCAGGTTGTAGCCCAGTTCGGCCGCGCAGCGGGGAGTGAGCGCGACCATTTCGTAGGAGAAATGCGTGTAATGGTCCGCGGCCTCGCCGTGGCCCAGGCCGCGCAGCGCTTCAATCACCGTGTTCTGCGCTTCGGACTGCCGGGCATCAATCACATTGTAGATTTCGGCGACATTGCCAAAGTGAGGGTGATCTTTTTCGCCGTTCGCCGTGGAGATCCAGCAATCATGCCGATTGGGATAGCGGTAAAGCCTGCGGTAGCCGAAGTCGCGTCCCAGCAGTCCAAACTTCCACATGTGGTAGGCGATATCTTTGCCGACATAGCCGACAGTGCCGTTGGAGCGGACGATCACCTTCTGGTCTTCTTCGGAGATCTTGCTCTCCTCAGTGTCCTCCGTGGTGGGAGCGCTTGTGGTCCCCGCGCGCCGCATCACCCAGCAGCCTTTATTTTTCCCGTCGCTCTCGAAGGTCAGCACGCCGCTTTCTTTCAGCTTGAGGAAGGCCGCATCCCAGAAATGCAGGCGCAGGATTTCGCTCTCGCGCGGAAGAAAGTCATACTCAATGTCGAGCCGGTCCATGGTTTCGAGATGGCGGCGAAGCACCGCAACCGAAATCAGGTCGGCGATCGCGGCGGTTTCGGTTGCCGCGTCTTCAATGGCGTGCAGCGTCTGCAAGCGGATTTGCCGATTCTGTTGATCTTCCTCATACCACTGCGAGACCCGCGCATATAGATCCCAGCAGTAATAGTCGAAGCGCGGCTGGCGGGTGAGAGCTTCGATTTCCGCGCGCGATTTCTTCTCGATGTGAGTGAAGCCGACCACCACATCCGCGACCTGCACGCCCGTGTTGTCAATGTAGTTCTGAATGTCAACTTCCCGGCCCGCGAAGCGCAGAAGCCGGACAAACGTGTCGCCGAGAATGGCGTTGCGCAGGTGGCCGATGTGCGCGGCCTTGTTGGGATTGATGCTCGTGTGCTCGACCAGAATCTTGCCGGAAGGAATCGCGGCGGGCGGCTTCTGGTCGGCGGCGAGGGCCGCGGCCATCCAGGCGCGGTCAATGCTGACGTTCAGATAGCCGGGAGGTGCGACTTGCATTCCGGCAATGCCCTCGATGACGCCGATCTCGGCTCGGATGGATTCGGCAATCTTCAGCGGCGCTGAGCGCAACGGCTTGGCAAAAGGAAAAATCGGAATCGCGAAATCCCCGAGCTCGACCTTAGGCGGCTGTTCGACCACCACGCCGGACAGGGCGACGCCGGGATAACGGCGCTGCAGACACTCCAGCACGCGCTGGGCGAGACGGTGTTCCAGATGAAGATACAAGAAGTCCCTCTAAGCTGTTGAAGAAACAGTGATTTTATCAGAGCCAGCGTGCAGCGCGCGTTTGACTGAGGTGGATTGCTTCCCTATGATGAAAGTTTCTCGTTCGTGGCGGAAAAACTTTCACCACTGAAGGCACAGAGGTGCACAGAAGTCTTTTATGAAGCTTCCTCTGTGTGCTCTGTGGTGAAGATTTGGATTTTATGCGGATTGCCTATCTCGAATGTTTTTCCGGCATGAGCGGCGACATGTTCATGGGCGCGCTCATTGATGCCGGAGTTCCGCCTCGGGTGTTGGAAGAAACGGTGGCGGCACTCGGCGTGGGCGCGCGGCTCGAGATTTCGCGCGTCGTCCGCAGCGGCATCTCCGCCACCAAGGTGGACGTTTGGGTTGACGGCGAAAAAGATCTTCCGCGCGAAGAGTACTGGGCGAAGCAAAATATGGCGCGGGCGCTCTCGCCCGCGAAAGCTAACCACGAGCACGGCCCTCATCCTCACGAGCACACTCACGATCATGAGCATCATCACGGCCAGGAGCACGCCGCCGGGGCTGAGATTTCAGGAGTGTCCGCCCCACACTCGCATTCCCATTCACGCGGGTTGACCGAGATCCGCGAAATGATCAGCAAAGCCGGAATCAGCGACCGCGCGAAGAAAACGGCGATCGCGATCTTCGAGAATCTGGGCGAGGCGGAAGCCAGGATTCACGCCACCTCTATCGAAAAAGTGCACTTCCACGAAGTGGGCGCGGTGGATGCGATGGTCGACATCGTCTGTGCCGCAGTCGGGGCGGAAGCGCTGGGCGTGGATGAGATCATCTGCTCGCCGTTGAACGTCGGCGGCGGAACGGTGAAATGCGCGCACGGAACGTTTCCCGTACCGGCTCCGGCGACGGTCGCACTGCTGAAAGACGCGCCGGTGTATTCATCAGGCGTGCAAGCGGAATTGGTAACGCCCACGGGAGCCGCAATCGTGAAGACGCTCGCCCGTCGGTTTACCACCTTTCCTGAAATGACGATTGAGAAGTCCGGCTACGGCGCGGGCACGCGCGATTTTCCCGGACATCCGAATGTCGTGCGACTCACGGTCGGTGAGGCCGCTTCCCTGCTGGCCGCGAAGACCGCCTCTGAAACGGTCACCGTGCTCGAAGCCAATCTTGATGATTTGAATCCCCAGGTGTTCGGATATGTGATGGACCGACTGCTGGAAGAAGGCGCACTCGACGTGTTCGGCATGCCGGTGCAGATGAAGAAGAGTCGTCCGGGAACGTTGCTGACTGTGCTGTGCAAACCGGAGGATGCGAGCAAGTTCACGCAGCTGATTTTCACCGAGACCACGACCCTGGGCGTACGCCGGCGCGAAGAAGTTCGTCAAACCCTCGCCCGCCGCTGGGAGAACGTGCGTACCCAGTGGGGAGAAGTGCGGATCAAAATTGCCAGCATGAATGGGAGCGTTACCAACTACGCGCCCGAGTATGAAGACTGCCGGCGCATCGCGAGCGAGCAGCATGTCCCACTGAAGGCAGTGATGCAAGAAGCCTCGCGAGCATATCTTGCGAAAGGCGAAACCCATTAACCATAGAGAGAAATAAGGGACCCAGAGCAAGTCCGCTGGGGCCTCTGTGGTTAAGCTTATTATGGCCCGAAAGTTTTACATCACGACTCCGATTTACTATGTGAACGCGCGGCCCCACATCGGCCACGCCTATACCACCATCGCCTGCGACACGATTGCGCGGCGGCAACGACTGCTGGGCGCGGACACGTTTTTTCTCACCGGCACCGACGAGCACGGGCAGAAGATTGAGCGCGCGGCCCAGGCCGCGGGCAAGACTCCTCAACAGTATGCCGATGAGATTTCCGCCCAGTTCCGCAGCCTCTGGAAGCGCATGGGCATCTCCAACGACGACTTCATCCGCACCACCGAAGAACGCCACAAGAAGCGCGTGCAGGAACTCTTCCGCAAGATTCGCGACAACGGATTCATCTACAAGGGGACGTACACCGGGCAGTATTGCGTCTCCGACGAACTCTACGTGGATGGCGCGCAGCCCGGCGACCTTTGCCCCACCTGCGGGCGCGCCACCGAAACGGTGCATGAAGAAAATTACTTCTTCAAGCTATCGGCGTTTCAAGACAAACTGCTGGAACTTTATGCGAATCCGGAATTCATCCGGCCTGAGACGCGGCGCAACGAAGTGATTTCGTTTGTAAAATCGGGCCTGCGCGACCTGTCGATCAGCCGGTCGACATTTTCCTGGGGCATTCCCGTACCAGACGACCCTAAGCACGTAATTTATGTGTGGCTTGACGCGCTGGCCAACTACATCACCGCCATCGGCTACGGCTCAACTCACGCGGGCGCGCAGGAAGCGTTCAAGAAATATTGGCCCGCCGACGTGCAGATGATCGGAAAAGAAATTGTCCGGTTTCATTGCGTGTACTGGCCGGCATTTCTAATGGCGGCAGGTTTGTCCGTCCCCAAGGCTATTGTGGCCCACGGCTGGCTGCTGTTTGAAGAGAGCAAGATGTCGAAGTCGCGCGGCAACATTGTGCGCACGGAAACGATTCTCGACGTGCTGGGCGCGGATGCCCTGCGCTACTTTTTGCTGCGCGAAGTTGTGTTCGGGCAGGATGGCTCCTTCTCGTTCGACGCGCTGGTGCAGCGTTACAACTCTGATCTGGCCAACGGACTGGGCAATCTGGCCAGCCGCACGTTAACCATGATTAACCGCTACTTCAAGGGCGAGGTGCCTTACCCCGCAGGAGCGGCGTCGAAAAAACCGGCCGACGACGCGATCACCATCACCGCTCACAGAGCGATCTATGACTTTGGAAAGCTGTTCGATCAATTTCAGTTTTCGCGCGCGCTCGAAACGGCGTGGGGACTGATTGCGGCCGTCGACAAATACATCGTTGAGAACGAACCCTGGACTCTCGGCGAAAAGCAGGACGATGAAAGCCGCGCGCGGCTAGCCACGGTGCTTTATACCTCAGCTGAGGCGCTGCGCATTGCGACCGCACTGGCGCATCCAGTCATGCCGGATGCGACGGCAAAGATCTGGGCGCAGATGGGCCTGGGAGACATCAAGAAACTTGCTCTCGCCAATCTCGCATGGGGACAGTTGCCGCTGGGTACGAAGCTGGGCGAAGTGTCTCCGGTGTTTCCGCGCGCGGATAAGAGCGCCATCGAAAGGATGCAGCAGATGGAAGATCAGCAGAGAGTTCCGGTCGTGGAAGAACCGAAGGAGTCGGCGGCACAACCCGTCGCGGCCGCGGCGCCAGTTACGGCCGCGACCACTGCGGCGACTCCGGCGGCGGACGGCGGAAAGATTACCATCGACGACTTTGCCAAGATCGATCTGCGCGTGGGCGTGGTGAAAGTCGCGGAGCGCGTTCCCAAAGCCGACAAACTGCTCCGCCTCGAAATTGATATCGGCACGGAAGTGCGGCAGGTTCTGGCCGGAATCGCCGAGGCCTACGCTCCCGAGACTCTGATTGGCCGCAAGGTGGTGATTGTGGCCAACCTAGCTCCGCGAAAGCTGCGCGGACTGGAATCGAATGGGATGATCGTGGCCGCATCGCTGGAAGGCGGAAAGCCGGTGCTGGCGGCCTTTCTGGAGGATGTGCCGGTGGGAGCGCGGCTGAAGTAGAGAGATCGCCGCGAAGATCAAAACCAGCCGAGCTTCGCTCGGCGGACAGCCGGGGGCGGCTGTCCCCAAAATAAACCGCCCGCACAGGCCATCTTGCTTTGCGCCCTGGCTAACGACGAATGACCAACCACCAACCACCATGTTTGTAGATTCGCACGCCCATCTCGACGGTAAGCAGTTCGACTCGGATCGAGACGAAGTCATCGCGCGCGCCCGCGAGGCCGGAGTGCGAACCATGGTCGCTATTGGCAATGGCGACGGCCCGCCCACACTCGATGCCGGCATTCGACTCGCCGAGAAGTATCCGTTCATGTACGCGACGGTTGGGATTCATCCGCATGAAGCGCGACTTGCGGACGAGGCCGCATACCAGACGATGGAACAACTGGCAAAGCATCCTAAGGTGATCGCGTGGGGCGAGATCGGCCTCGACTACCACTACGATCATTCGCCGCGGGAGACGCAGAAGCACGTATTCGCCCGGCAGATGGAACTGGCGGCTGCAGTCAGGCTGCCGATTGTGATTCACTGCCGGCCGTCCGACGGCAGCGACAATGCCTGGGAAGACTGCTTAACGATGATTAAGGGTCAGTGGGCGGCGAATGGACTGGGCGGGATTCTGCATTGTTTCACGGGAAATTGGAGCCAGGCCAAGTGTGCGCTCGACATGGGCTTTCTCATTTCACTTGCTGGAAATTTAACTTTCCCCAAAGCACAGCAGATTCGCGACGCGGCGCTCGAGGTTCCGCTTGACCGCATGCTGATCGAGACCGATTCGCCCTACCTGGCGCCGGTGCCGCACCGCGGGAAACGCAATGAACCGTCCTTCGTGAAGGAAACCGCGCGCCGCCTGGGCGAATTGCGCGGGATCTCCATGGACGATGTGGGCCAGCGAACGGCCGCCAATTTCTACAAATTATTCAAATTGGCTGAAATCGCTGAAAGCAAAGTATCGGCTCCCTGAAGACCGCAGTTCTGTTAACCTCAGTGAAGATTCCCTCATTTCAGAAAGATTAGAAATGTATGCCCGATAACAGTTTCGACGTCGTGAGCAAGATCGACCTGAACGAAGTCTCGAACGCCATTCAACAGGCGCTGAAAGAGATTCATACGCGCTTCGACCTGAAGGATTCAAAGTCGAACATCGAGCTGGAAAAAGACGCGATCGTCCTGCACTCCGCCGACGAATACAAATTGAAGGCCGTGAACGACATCCTGCAGCAGAAACTGGTGAAGCGCGGGGTTTCGCTCAAGGGGCTGACCTACGGAGCAGTTGAGCCGGCGGCGGGAGGAACGGCCCGGCGCAAAGTCGCCATGCAGCAGGGCATCGCCATTGAGAAAGCGCGCGAGATTGTGAAGCTGGTGAAGGATTCGAAAAAGAAGGCGCAGGCCTCGATTCAAGCCGACCTGGTGCGCATCAGCAGCAAGGATCGCGACACGCTGCAGGAAACGATTGCCCTTCTGAAGGGCCACGACTTCGGAATTGATTTGCAGTTTACGAATTTCAGAACGAACTAGAAACGCGGCGTCAGACCTTGGCCCTCGGACCTCAGACAACACCTGAAGTCCGAAGTATGAGGCCTGAGGTCTGAGGTTTGAGGTCCGACTCTATTGAGCGCGCCGGCCACCATTAGCGGGAAGGAAGTATTCGATCTGTTGCGGGACGACCTCGCCGCGCTCGAGGGTGAGTTCGGGCGCGATACGGTCTCGCGCGTACAGGCCATCACTGAGATTGGCGAGTATCTCCGCAACGGCGGAGGCAAGCGAATCCGCCCGGCGCTGCTTTTGCTCTCCGCGAAACTCCTCGACTATCAGGGTCAGGGCGCGGTCCGACTGGGCGCGGTGGTCGAAATCATTCACACG
>Ga0302326_10004083_pt1 | contig 33992 bp, 26 predicted proteins | sample Palsa_T0_3_FD_202264 | JGI IMG/M metagenome (GOLD analysis project Ga0302326, IMG submission 202264) | Peat permafrost microbial communities from Stordalen Mire near Abisko, Sweden - Palsa_T0_3 | ecosystem: Environmental > Terrestrial > Soil > Palsa > Peat permafrost | place: Sweden: Abisko...
AGGGGCAGCGTCGTAAGCGTGCGGCGTGCCATCGAGCATGGGTCTAGTGCGTGATGGGGCCTACCGCGAGAGGGGCGTGTCCGATTCTTTTCCGGATGGCGTCGGGAGCGCACGTGGACGGATCGAGAGCCAGCGCGGACGCGAATCTGCTCGCTTCGCCCGTTGGGCCATCCCAACATTACCGAGAAGCACGCCGGAAACAACGGCTCCACAATCGGGCAATCCTCCAGCGGCTATTTATAAATGATGAATTGACGTGTACGCGAGAAGAGATGGTAGGGTCGCGACCGACTCCACGAAAATCGGAGATGCGAGGCATAGTGAACAATCGCTCGATCGTCGCCCTCACGTTGGTCCTCGTCTCTGGCGCCTGGGGCTGCGGCAGCAGCTCGTCTCCCAAGAATACGAACACCGTCACGTTCACGATGGTCTATTCGGACATTATTTCGACGACTTGCTTACCTTGTCACGCCCCCGGCATGGTGGGGGACAGCGCGGGCGCGCTGGACATGAGCACGCAAGCGATGGCGTACTCGAATCTTCAAAAAGACGCTTCCGGATCGGATTGCAAGGCGAGTGGGCTCGCGCTGGTGGTGCCCGGCAATGCGGCCATGAGCCTGCTGGCCGAGAAGGTCGAGAGCGCGATGCCCCCGTGTGGAAGTCAGATGCCTTTCGAATGCGGCACGGCCTCCACGCCCTGCCTCACGGCGGCCCAGATTCAGGAGATCGTGGACTGGATCAACGGCGGCGCAGAGGACGACTGAAATAAATGAATGCTTCAAGCGTAATCTCATGGTTGAGGCTGCACGTGCGGATTCTCACTGCGGCCGGGTTGCCGGCCATGGCCGTGTGTGCGGCGCTGACGCTCTGCAGCCGCACCGCGGTCGCGCAGGCGCCGCCGGAAGAGCCGCCGCCACCACCACCGCCGTCACCGGAGACGCAGCCGCCGGCAGCCGCGCCGGTGCGCTATTCCGTTCCGTTCCAATTGAGGCCGGTCACCGCCCAGACGTCCGTCCGCACCGACACGTCGTTCGGCGCTTATCAGAACACGCTCGCGCAAAGCGGGTTCGCCGTGGTCTCCGAGCTCACCGGGACGTGGCGTGTCCCGGGCACCGAGAGCGGGCCACGAACGGGACTGGTACCGCTCGTCAAGTTCACCGTCGTCAACGACTCACCCCCGGGTACGGCGACGGGCGGATTCGACTTCGTGAATCCGCTCGTGGGAGCGTCGTACGCCTTCCTTCTGGGCTCGAGCTTTCGAGCCAGCGCGTTCCTCGGCGTGACCATTCCGGTCGGCATGGGCGGAGGCAACACACCGAGCAAGGGAGAGCTCGACGCGCGCACCGTCGGCCCGGTGATCCGGGCGGGCATGGATAACCCTCTCTTTGCCGTCAACGATCTCTCCGTGATCCCCGGGTTCGACCTCGCCTACGTCGACCACGGGTTCACGCTCCAACTCGAGGCCACGCTGTGCCAGCTCGAGCGCGTTCGGGGAGCCGAGCAGCAGTTCGAGGCGTCCAAGACGGCCTTCGTCAGCGGCGCTCACGCGGGATACTTCCTGACGGACTTCTTGTCCCTCGGCGCCGAGTTCCACTTTCAGTGGTGGCTCAATCCGCCGTTCGCCGTGCAGAATCACAAGCCGAACACGTCGTACGACCTCACGTCTCTGTCGGTCGGGCCCCGCTTCTTCTTCCAGCTCGGGCCCGCCGTGTCGATCCGCCCGGGCGTCGCGTACACGCGCGGCTTCGACCCGCCGATGACGCCGAAGTCGTTCAACGACAACATCGTGCAGCTCGATATCCCCGTGGTCTTCTGAGCGTGCGTTGCCCATAGCGCGAACCGATTTGGCTCCTGCCGCACACCGTGTAGAGGTCGGCATGGCTTCCGCCATCCGTTGCAGCCGGCGCGCGGCGATGGCTGGGCTACTCTCCCTCGTCGCGTGCTCCAAGCGGGCTTCGCGCGGAGGTAGTCACATGGTGATCGGGGTATCCACGCTGCGGATCAGTCTGCCCGTGTTCGTCGCGGAGCAGCATGGCCTGTTCGCAAAGCACGGCATCGACGCTGAAGTGCGTCGCTTCGACACGGCCCAGCCGCTGGCGGACGAGCTCGGGGCGGGTCGGATCGACGCCGGCGGCTATGTCGCCTTTCCCATTCTCTTCGGGCCGGGGGCTCCTCCACCCAAGGTGAAGATCCTCACCGCCATCGTCGAGGACGCCGCGCATCCGCTCTCGTATCTGCTCGTCAAGAAGGGGAGCGGGCTGCGCGGCGTGGCGGCGCTCCGTGGGCGTCGCATCGGGATCTTGCCCACCGCGGCCTACCGCCGCTGGCTCGAGGCGATCCTGCTCCACGATGGCCTCCGGCCGCAGGACGTGAGCATCGTCCCCCTCGCGCCGTCTCTCGAGGCGGACGCGCTCGCGGGCGGCGGCGTGGATGCGCTGTTCAGCGGCGATCCCATGGCCACCGCCGCGATTGCGCGGGGCATCGCCGAGCCGGCGACCGACACGCCGGACGTGCCCCGCGTGCTCGGCGACCCGTTCCTCTTCGGTACGTTCGCCGTCACCGAGGACTTCGCGCAGAAGAACCCCGAGCGCACGCGGGCGCTCGCCGCCGCGCTCGACGAGGCCATCACCCTGATCAGCGCCGACCCAGCGGTCGGGACTGGCGCGATGAAACCGTACGTACGCGAGAGCGAGCGACCCTTCGTCGATCGGTACCCGGCCGCGCGGTACCTCCGCTCCGGAGAGATCAGCGCCGCGCAGCTCGACCGGGCCCTCGAGCTCGCCGGTACCGACGCGCGGGCTGCGACCGTCGCCCTCCCGTGATCGTCGCGGCGCTCGATCGGGTCCGCGTGCCAGGGCGCGATCACCCGATGCTGCGGGAGGCGAGCCTCAGCCTGCGCGCCGGGGATCGCGTGGCCTTGGTCGGGCCCAATGGCGCTGGCAAGAGCACGCTCGTGCGCGTGCTGCTGGGGCTTACGCGTCCGGTGGGCGGCACCGTGCTGCGTGCTGCGGGAGCCATCGGCTACGTACCGCAGGGCTACGCGGAGAGCCTCTTCCCTTGGTTCTCGGTGCTCCGCAACGTGGCGATGCCTGGACTCGTGGCGCGCCGCGAAGACGCCGACAGCGCGGCGCGCGCGTTGCTAGGCCGGATCCTCCCGGGGGTCGATCCTCTCCGCCGCGCGGGGCGCCTCTCGGGCGGCGAGAAACAGGCGACGGCGCTGGCCCGCGCGCTGGCGTCGCCGGGGGAGCTCGTGATCGCCGACGAGCCATTCTCGGCGCTCGGGGCGTCGAGCCGCGAGCGCTTGCGCCGCGTCCTGCGCGAGGAGCTCGGCGGCCGCGCCCTGCTGCTCGTGACCCACGACGCAGGCGATGTGGCGGACCTCTGCGATCGCACCGTGCACATCGACGACGGCCGGACCGCCGAGGCCTCGGCATGAGCGGGGCCCGCCCCGCACCCTCCCGCGCCGCCGCCCTCCTGACGCTCGCCGGCGCGATCGGCGCATGGTGGGCTGTCGCGATGATTCATGTGGCGGGGCGCCCCCTCGTCGCCACGCCTGCGGCCACACTCGGCGCGCTCTCGCGCACGGCCCCGACGCTGGCGCGCGATCTGGGGGCGACTGCAGCCCGCGCCGGCGTGGGGCTTGCGGCGGGCGTCGCCGCTGGGCTCGTCATCGGAGCGCTGGCGGCGGTCCTGGCGCGCCGCGCTCCCGTGCTCGAGGGCATGCTCGATTTCGCGCGCAGCGTCCCGCCGGTGCTGATCCTGCCCGTCTGCCTCCTCGCGTTCGGCTACAGCGAGCTCGCGCGGCTGGCGACGGTCGCTTTCGGCTGCGCGTGGACGATCTCGCTGGCCGTCATGACGGCCGCCTCGGTCCCCTGGTCGGCGCGACGCGAGATGCTCGACGTGGCGGGGGCGACGCCGCGGCAAGCCCTTGCGTGGACACAGCCCTGGGAGTCGCTCGGCGTCCTCGTGGTGGGGCTGCGCGCAAGCGCCTCCACGGCGGTGATCGTTGCGGTGGTGACCGAGATGCTCGTCGGCGCCGAGCACGGCCTCGGTGCTCGGGTGATCGCGGCACAAATCGGGGGCGACGCGGAGGGGCTCACGCTCGACGTGATCGCCGCCGGCGCCCTGGGGTATCTGGTCAACCTCGGGCTCCGAGGCCTCGAGCGGTGGGCGCGACGGTTCGAGACGTGACCCGTGGTGGTGGCTCGACGGCACAACGTCACGTCGTTCCGTCAGTCTGTCAGTCGCCGAAGGCCCGGCGTGCCGCCGGCCGCGCGAGCAAGCGGTCCACGTAGCCGGAGAGCACGTCGCGGCCGTCCAGCAGGCCGACGCGCCGCGCCCAATTCAGGTTCGAGCCGACGATGACGTCGACCGTGGAGAACGACGCTCCGAGCATGTGCTCGCCCACGGAGAGCGCCTGCGTGAGCACCTCTGCGGCCTCGTCGAAGCGCGCGCGAGCCTTGTCGCGCTCGGCCTCCGGAACCTCTCCGCTATGCTGCGACCAGCGCGAGATCGCGGGCTCGATCCTCGATGGGCAGAAGAGGAGCCACTGGTAGTACAGAGCCCGGAGCGGCGACGACACCGGCGGCGCGAGGCCCCGCTCCGGGCACCTGTCGGCGAGGTACATGCAGATGGCGATCGATTCGAAAACGGTGACGTCACCGTCGACGAGCGCGGGCACCTCACCGAGCGGGTGGATGCGGAGGTAGCCCGGCTCCCGGTTCTCCTTGGCGGCGAGATCGACGGTGACGATCTCGTAGGGGACGCCCAGCTCCTCGAGCATCCAGCGCGGGCGGGTCGAGCGGGTCCTCGGGGTGAAGTAGAGCTTCATGTGCGGATCTTGTAGCCTCTGGCGAGCAGCGCAATCGCCAAGGTCGAGGTAACGACCGCCCCGGCGAGGGCCAGCGCGAGGCTGCGGCCGGGGGACACGGCCGAGCCGCCGAAGAAGCCGCGGCGCACACCGTCGACGAGGTAAAAGCACGGGTTCATCAGCGATACCGTGCGCCAGGGCTCGGGCAGCGTGTCGACCCGGTAGAACACGCCGCTCAGGAACGAGAGCGGCACGACGACGAAGCTCTGGAAGCCCGCGAGCTCTTCGAAGCGGGTGGCCCAGAGCGCGGCGATGAGGCCGAGCGCGCCGAGGAGCACGCCGCCCAGCAGGGCGAAGGCGATGATGACGGCGGGTTCATGTGCGGGGAGATGCACGAAGAGCGCCGCGCCCGCGACGATGCCGGCCCCGATCACCAGCCCGCGCAGCGCCGCCGCGGCTGTGAACGCGGCGAAGATCTCGAAAGGCGAGAGGGGGCTGAGGAGCACGAAGACGAGGTTCCCGTTGAGCTTGGACTGCATGAGGCTCGACGAGCTGTTGCTGAACGCATTCTGCAGAAGGCTCATCATGGCAAGACCCGGGACCAGGAAGGCCAGGTTGCCGACCCCTGGCTGGATCTCCGCCCCGCGCGACAGCATCTGCGCGAACACGATCACGTAGAGCAGCGCGGTGATGACGGGTGCCACCACCGTCTGGAGCGCCACCGCCTTGAAGCGCAGCACCTCTTTGCGAAAGAGGGTGTACGGCGCGCGCAGGCTCACGTCGTCCCCGCGCGGACGACGTCCATCACAGCGGCCTCGAGGCCGCCCGGCGCGGAGGTCAGTCGCTCCTTGGTATCGAGGGCGGCGATCCGGCCCTTCACGATGACCGCGACGCGGTCGCAGAGCGCTTCGGTCTCTTCGAAGTGATGCGTGACGAGCACGATGGTCCGGCCCTCGGCGAGGAGCCTCCGGCAAAGTCCGTAGAGCGCGCGGCGCATCTCCACGTCGACGCCGGCCGTCGGCTCGTCGAGCACGACGACGTCCGGGCGGTGGACGAGCGCCTGTGCGACGAGGACGCGTCGCTTCATCCCGCCTGAGAGCGTTCGCATGGGCGCGCCCGCCTTGTCGGTGAGGCCGAGCGTCGCGACGAGCTCGTCGATCCACGCGTCCTGCTCGCGCCCCAGGCCGAAGTAGCCGGCCTGCAGGCGCAGCACTTCGCGGACCTCGAAGAACGGATCGAAGACCAGCTCTTGAGGCACCACGCCGAGCGCGCGGCGCGCCTCGCGATACTCGCGGACCACGTCGTGACCGAGCACGGAGACATCTCCCGTGTCCGCGCGCGAGAGCCCCGCAACGACGTTGATCAGCGTGGACTTGCCCGCGCCGTTCGGGCCGAGTAGCGCGAGCGCCTCGCCACGGCCGACGGACAGGTCGATGCCGGCGAGCGCACGCACGGCGCCGAAGGACTTCGCGACGCCGCGAATCTCGATGGCCGGCCCCATCGATGTCCGATCAGTGCCCGCGAACGCAGCACGCCCTCTGCGGGCAAGTGGCATCATGCTCGTTCATGCTGGCTCGAACCCGAGAAAAGCCGTATAGAAAGTGTCATGATTTACCAGACGATTCGTCAAATGAACAAGATGCTCGGTCAGCTCGACACCTGGCTTGTCAAGACGACCGAATACGCGCAAAAAAAACCTTTCGACGCGAACACGCTCCTTACGTTTCGTCTTGCTCCGGACCAACACCCGTTCGTCCGGCAGGTGCAGTTGAGCTGCGACCACGCGAAGTTCGCCCCGGCGCGCCTGACGGGCAAAGAAGCCCCCAAACACCCCGACGACGAGCAAACGATCGATGCCTTGCACGCCCGCATTCGCTCGGTGAGAAGCTGGATCGACGGATTTGGTGCAACCGACTTCGCGGGCGCAGAGAAGATCGTCGTCACCTTGCCGCGCTGGGAGGGCAAGGGCCTGACGGGCGAGGACTATCTCCACGAGTACGCCCTGCCGAACTTCTACTTTCATGTCACGCACACCTACGCCATCCTGCGCCATAACGGCCTCGATCTCGGCAAAAAGGATTACGTGGGCCCGCTCAGCCTCCGCGCTCCCTGACGACGAACTGGGATGGGGCGCGGACTATCAAGAGCGCGCCTTGCGCTCGCGCGAGGAGCGGGACCGCCGGAACAGAATCGCAAGGGCGGCGGCGAGCGCCGAGGCCCAGACCAAGGTGGTGGCCCGACCCGAGGCCCCAGGCACGCTGCAGCCGCACGACGAAGCGGGTGGCGGGGTAGCCATGTGGCGCACGCAGCGGGCAAAACCGAGGCCCGTGACGGTGATGCCGTCGACGACCCCGAGGTTGAACGTGACGCTCCAGGAGAGCGTGGGTATTCCTTCGTTTTGCGTTGAGCTCCAATAGAGATCGGCCTTGGGATTCTGGAACGCCGGGTCGATCGCCACGCCGTTGGCGTTGACGGCGTCGTATTGCACGATGCTGAGGAGCTCGCTGATGTTGGGCTCGTGCCAGCCCGAGAGGCCCCCGAGCTGCAGGTTCGCGCAATAGTCCATACCGCCCTTCTGGTCGCGCCGGTTGCCGTCGTCCGCGCGCTGCCACTCCAGCCCCGTCGTCGGGTCCTGGACCGTCAAGGCCGTTGTCGTGAACGGCCCCGCTTTGCGCAGGCCGGTGCCGCTTCCCACGTTGAGCATGGAGCTCTTTCCGAGAACGCAGCGGACCGGGAGCGCTGTGTCCATCAGCAGCGGGATCACCTCGCCGAAGTCGAACTTCACCGTCCACGCGAGATTGTTCGTGGTCGCCGTCGGCGTGGAGGTCCAGTAGTTCGTGCTCTGCGCGCCGACGAAGAGCGGACTCATCGACGGTAGGTCGACACCGTTGTCGATGAGCGTCATGAGCTCGATCACCGAGGGCAGCCTCCAGCCCGTGGCCGTTTCGGCGGTCTTGAAGCTCGCGCACTGCTGGCTCGCTTGCGCGTAGGTGTACGTGCCGCTGCCCTCGACACTCTGCCAGGTCAGGCCCGTATGGCCGTCGACGACCTGGTCGGGCACCGGCGCGGCCATCGTCAGAGTATCCGGCTGAAAATCGCCGTCCTGAAGCGCCCAACCCGCTTGAGGGCAGGTGAGATCCTGGGCCGTGTCCGTGGCGCACGTGACAACTCCCGTGCGGTAGAGCGCCGGGTGAGGTGAGTTGACGAACGGCCCGATCCCCGTTGCCGGCGCGGCGTCGCCGCCATCCTCCTCCACCATCTCGAGACCGGCGTCGACGCCGGCGTCGCTGTCAGCGGGTAGATTGGCGGGAGAGAAGAGCTCGGCGAACGGGATGCAGGTCGCCGGGTTGCAGCCGCCCGACACGAGCACTTTTCCGTCGCTCAGGTGCACCCCGATGTGGAACGCGCGGGCCATGAGCATCGCGCCCGTTCCGATCCACTCGTGGGCGAGCGGAAGGTAGACCTCCGAGGTGGGGATGCTGGCCCCGGACGCGTTGGCGCCGCCGGCCATCAACACTTCGCCATTGGAGAGCAGCGTCGCCGTGTGGTGGTGCCTCCCGGCCACCATCGGCGGGCCTGGCGTGAACCCACCGACCCCACCCGAGTCGCCCTCGTCGCCCGAGTCGCCGACGGGGCCCGAGGCGCTCCAGATGTCGACCGACGGCAGCACGTTCATGCACGCCGAGTCCATGCATCCGCCGGCGACGAGGACGGTGCCGTCGTTGAGCAACGTCGCGCTGTGGCCTGCACGCGGCGAGCTCATCGTCCCGGCCGCGGTCCACGTGTTGGCGACCGGATCGTAGACGGTGGCGTCACCCAGTACTGTGTTGCACAAAGGGTCCGCGCAGCCCCCGACGACGAGGATTCGTCCGTCGGCGAGCACGGTCGCCGACCCATAGCCGCGGGGGCCCGGGAGTGGAGCCTGCGCGCTCCACGTCGAGGTCGCGGAGCTCCACCGCTCGACGTCGGCGGTACAGGCGGTGACGTCGCAGCCACCTGCCACGAGGGCGTCGCCGCCGATCGGAGCGCCCATCGGCGCGAATCGCGGGCTCGACAGCGAGCCTGCGTCCACCCACGAGCCCGCGGAGTACGAGTAGCGCTCGGTGAGGTTCGTGCTCGTCGCACAGATTTGCGCCAGGCAAAACCCCGCGTCGTTCATCTGGGTGCAGTTGGTCTCGGTACACCCCCCTGCGGCGATCAAGTCGCCCGAGGGGAGAGGGACTCCCGCGAACGTGGTCCGCGCGGTGGACATGGCGGCCGACGAAGTCCAGGTGCCCGACGACGGATCCCACACGTCGGTGTTGGCCAGCACCTGCCCGCACGAAGTCTGGACGAAGCTCGACGGGCAGCCCGTGAGCGCGCACCCTCCGACCACCATCACGTGGCCGTCCGGACGAAGCCACGCGGCGTCGCCCCAGTGCGATGTCGTCATCGTCCCGGTGGTGGACCAGTCCGGGTCGACGAGGATCGGTGCCGCCAGCCCCGTCAGATCGAGGTCGAGGACGATCCTGCGGCCGACGACGTGGGCGGTACCTCGCCGGCGTGTGCCGTCCGCGGCCCGCGCCAGCGGGGCGCTCAGGCGCAGGTGCGCGACGCCGTCCTTGCCCAGTGCCTCGATGTTCGTGTCCGCTTCGCGCAGAGTCCAGACCGCCGAGCCCGTGTCGAACTCGAACTCCCTATGGAGATGCGCCGAAGGCTCGCGCAGGTAAATGTACTCGTCCACGTGCGTCGGGGTCAGCTTGTAGATGAGGTCTCCCCCCGCGACGGCGCCGCGGTAGACGATGACGCCCTCGTGGACCTCGGCCGGAACGGGCTGCAGACCGATCTCCTCGGTGCGCACCGAGAAGCCGCTGATGCCGGCGAACTCGACGACGTGCGGAGCGTTTACCTGAGCCGGGAAGTGCGCCTGGAGCGTCTGATTGGCGGCGTCCTGGCGCAGGACGAACGTCGAGTGGAGCGTCTCGAAGCGCGGGGTGAGCGTTCCGTCGGTGGCGCGATCGAGCTGGAGGTCCGACACCATCCCGAACCACTTCCGGGTGGCGTGGAAATGCCCCTGGATCTCGGCAAGCAGCGGGTCGGAGCTCGTCTTCCAAACCTCGGGCTTCGGGCGTGCGGCCGGCGGGCCCGCCGGCGCGGGTGACGCGACGAACAGAATCGCCAGGGCCGCCCCGAGGACAAACCAGTCCCGTCGCAGAGCGTAAGTCCGCATTCGTCAGTCCTCGTCCGTGGGTGTTGCGAAGAAGCTTGGAAAACTCAGCTAGCAGCAGCTCGTGACAGGCACGGCTTGATCCGGGCGCCGCGCCGGGCCCGGCCCCGTGCCCTGCGGCAAATAAGTGTCCGTGCCCATGACCCAGGGGGCCATGTCGACCCGGCCTCCCGTCATCCCGCCGTCGGCGAGCAGGTCCGTCGTCGCCTGGAGGCGCGCAACGTCCAACTCTCGTGACGTGAGGAAGACGGGGCGGCCGAGCCCCTCGCGGAGGTCCCCGCAGGAGGAAGGGAGGTACGCGGCCGCAAGGCGACGCGCCTCGGCGGGATCCTGCCGGCAGAGGCGCACGCCCTCGTCGAGGGCGGCGATGATCCTCCGTGCCTCGTCGGGCCGGTCTGCGACGAAGTTGCTGTCGAAGACGAAGCTTCCGAAGAGAAACGGGCTACCAAGCAGCGAGGGGAGGATTGGACGATCGCCGAAGATGTCGGCCACGCCGCTTCGCACGGCGTCGGTGACGGCCGGATCGTTGGTGAAGATCGCGTCCACTCGGCCCGAGCGCAGCGCCGCGGTGGCCTCGTAGGGCAGCACGTCGTCGATGTGAACGATGCGTTCGATCGGTATTTTGCTCGCTCCGGTCGCCCCGCAGGTCGTCATGCACTTGCAGGTCTTGTCGAGCTTCACCTGGTGGTAGCCGAGCCCGGCCCTCGCGAGGAGGACCTTCAGCCATTCGCGGTAGGCCTTCGTCGGTAGGACGCCGACGCGTCGGCCCGCGAGATCCTCGATGGTGCGGATGCCGCTACCCTTGCGCAGAAGGAGAAACGAGATCGGGTTTTCGAGGTCCTCGGCGACGGCGCAGGCGTAGTAGAGAGGGCGGGTGCGCACGTGCCGATGGAGCGCGATCGGGAACGCGACGAAGCCGCCGCAGGGGACCTCGTCGTCCATGATGGCCTCCACCATGGGATGGGCGGTCGGGTAGCCCCTCATCTTCACGCGCAGGCCCTGATCCGCGAAGAGACCTGTCCGATGGGCTGCAAAGACGGGCAGCGAGACGCCGAGAGCACTGTAGCCAATCGTCAGCATGAGATCTTCCTTCGCTGGAATGGTGGCGGTGTCCGGCTTCCAGACGTGCGCCGGATGTTCGGATGGGCGGGAACGTTGCCGGTCAAACGCCGCAGGGGGACGTGCACCTCGAATACTGAATCCCGATCAACAAAATAGCAGTCCCTCCAGGTAGCGTCGCGTCGCTGGCTCTGAGTGAATGCCACGACCATTGTTTCTGTCGTTGGTCGGCGCGATGAATTGTTTGGTGCTTGGTGCTTTGCTCAGCGCGATCGTGGCTCGCGAAGAGACCCGACCCCCGAGCGATACGACTGCGAGCACGATGGACCAGACCCGACGCCGGAGCGATCCGACCGCGACCACGAGCGGAGCGACTCGACCCATGTCCGATTCGACCGCGACCACGAGCGGAGCGACCCGACCCATCTCCGATTCGACCGCGACCACGACGGACGAGGCCCGACCTTGGAGCGACGCGACGACGACCACGAGTGGAGCGACCCGACACCGGAGCGATCCGACCGCAACCAGGAGCGAAGAGACCCGACCCCTGTGCAATGCGGTTGCGCACCGGGGGTGCCCCTCGATGGCGGCGCAAGTACCGACCTCGTGGTATTCTTGTACATGGCTCCCCCGAACTCGACCCGACCGATCCCCCTCGAGCTCATCGAGAGGCTGCCCAAGACGGATCTGCACGTCCACCTCGATGGATCGCTTCGGATCTCGACGATCCTGGAGCTGGCCGAACGCCACAAGATCGAGCTTCCGGCTCACGACCCCGAGGGGCTCCGCGCCGCGATGCGGCTCGGCGAGCACTGCGGCTCGCTCGTCGAATACCTCAAGGCGTTCGACATCACCCTGCGCGTGATGCAAGACGCCGAATCGCTGCGCCGCATCGCCTTCGAGCTGGCCGAGGACGCGGCCCGCGAGAACGTCCGCTACATGGAGGTTCGCTACGCACCGATGCTGCACACGCAGCGCGGCCTGCGGCTCACCACGATCGTGGAGAGTGTACTCGAGGGGCTGCGGCTGGCGCAGGAGAAGCACAAGATCGAGTCGAACGTCATCCTGTGCGGCATCCGCAACGTGTCCGCGGAGTCGTCGCTCGAGATGGCCGAGCTGTGCGTCGCGTACAAGGGCCGCGGCGTCGTCGGCTTCGACCTCGCCGGCGCCGAGTACGACCACCCCGCCAAGCACCACAAGGCCGCGTTCCAGCTCGTGCGCGACAACAACATCAACGTCACGATCCACGCGGGCGAGGCCTACGGCCCCGAGTCGATCGCGCAGGCGATCCACGTCTGCGGCGCGCACCGCATCGGTCACGGCTGCCGTCTGCGCGAGAACGGCGATCTGCTCCATTACGTGAACGACCACCGCATGCCGCTCGAATGCTGCCCCTCGTCCAACGTGCAGACGGGCGCCATCCGCGACCTCGCAAGCCACCCGCTCAAGCTCTACAAGAACCTCGGTCTCCGCGTGACGGTGAACACCGACAACCGCCTGGTGACCAACACGACCGTGAGCCGCGAGCTATGGCTCTGCCACACGAAAATGGGGCTCGGCCTCGCCGACATCAAGGAGATTATCTTGAGCGGTTTCAAGAGCGCGTTCCTGCCGTTTCACGTCAAGCAGCAGTACCTGCGCAAGGTGAGCGAGGAGCTCGCAGCGGTCGCGGACTTCGACGAAGAGAGCGCCTCGACGAGTCACCGCATCCACGCCGACGCGTAGCTTCAAGCGCTCTCGACGCGGTCCGATGCCTCGGCCTGCAGCTCTCCGTCGCGGAACGTGAGCCACGCGGAGCGCTGCGATCCGATGCGCGGACCGGGCGTCACGACGCCGACGAGGTTCAGCGGGTCCGACGCGCAGATGCGCACGATTTCGCCCGCGCGTTCGGTGCGGCGAACGCGCCGCAAGCCTTCGACCGCCTCGGGCAAGGCGAACTGCTCGCCGATGGGGCCCGCGACGAAGCGGCCGCCCCGCACGACGCCGCGGGCTTCGCGCAGGCGGAGCGCCCGTACGACCTCACGCCAGGGAAGGCTGAAGCTCTCGCGTGTCGCCACTTCGCGGAAGACCACGCCGTACCGCGCGAGGAGCTGACCGGCGACGCGGTCCGCGAGCTCCGACGAAACGGCGGCGTCCGGGGAGGCCTGCCCGACGAGCGACCAGCGGCCTTGCGCCGTGCGGAGCGATCGGCCCCGCTGCCGGGCGGCGGGGCTCGACGCCATCAGCTCGCGAAGAGGTTGAAATCCATCAGCCGACACGATCCCTCGCCCGACGAGCTCCCAGAGCGCTTCGGTCAGATCGGGGCGAGCCAGGCGCGCCTCGGCGGCGAGGTCGTCGAGGAAGAGCGCGCCGCGACGCGCGAGCGCCTCGAGCGCGGCCGTGGCCGCAGGGGACGAGGGCGGGTCGGCGGCCTCGGAGCCGCGAACGGCGTCGAGCAGCCACGGGAGGTCCGCGCGCATCGCGAGCGCGATCGGCGTGGCGCGCGACGTCGATCCGAGCGCCGGCGTCGTCGTGCGGCGCGGCGAAAGGCGGCCCCACACGACCTGCCCCGCGAGGCAAAGCTCGTCGAGCCATTCGCTGCGGTAGCCGGCGACGCGCGGCGCCAGCACGTCGTTCTCGAGCGACGCGGCGGCCACCTCGAAGCCCTGCAGCATGCCGACCGCTTCGAGCAGGCCCGCGCGGCCGCCCGCGCGCACCCGCCCGCCGAGGTGGTGCCGCTCGAAGAGGTACCGGACGTAGTCCTGCGCGCTCACCGGATCGATCTCGGCGCGGAGTCGATCGAGCGTGCTCCGGTGGATCCGCGCGAGCAGGCGCCGGTCGCACATCTCTTCGTGGGCGCCGCCGGGCGTGAAGTGGCCGCGCAAGAGCGCGCCCTGCCCCTCGAGCGCGGCGACGGCGATGGCCACGTCGCCCGGGTCGAGGCCGAAGCGCGCCGCGAGCGCGGCGGGCTGAAACGGTCCGAGCACTTCGGCGTGGCCACGCACCGCGGCGAGCACGGCGTCGTCGCGCGACGGCTCGGCTGTCGCGACGGCGCCGCGCAGCGGTGTCGCCGCGTACGGTCGCGCGACCGGCAGGAGCGTCGCGACGAGGGCGGCATTCTCCACCGCGAATACGAAGCCGACGACGACGGCCGCACGACCGGTGCGCACGAGGTCGTCGAGGAATGCCGCGCCCGGCAGGTCGACGCAGGGCGCGATGACGAGCGAAAGCAGCGCGTCGTGGAGCTCGTCGGCGCTGCGAGGCTCGGCGCGGGCCTCGGCGACCACGCGCGCGATCGCGTCGGCGTCGAGCGCGCCCAGGTCACGCTGGTGCGCTGGCAACGTCCGGCGCAGCGCGACGGCGCGCGCGCGGCGCTCTTCGAGGGGCGCGTCGTCGAGGAACGCGTACGGCTTGGCGTTGAGCACCTCGTGGGAGAAGGGCGACGGCTCGGTCGTGTCGCGCGCGTAGAGGCGCGTCTCGCCGCGCTCCATCCGCTCGAGGATCGCGCGCAGGCGATCGGTGTCCATCGCCTCGTGCAGGCAGTCGTGCACCGTCTGCCGTACGAGCGGATGGTCCGGGATCTCGATCGGGCCCGTCGCGTTCTCCTGGCACCCGGTCTGCGCCGGGAACACGGCAGCCAGCAGGTCGTCTGCCCGCATGCGCAAGAGATACGGCTGCACCTTCTTGCCGCGCTCGTGCCGCAGGATGGCGAGGGCGCGCGAGGCATTCCAGCGCCATCGCGTGCCGAACATCGGCGCGGCGAGCACCGCTTGCTGCAGCGTCTCGTCGAGGCGGTCGGACCGCACGAAATGGAACGCGTCGGCGAGGGGGAAGCTGTGGGCGGTGCCCATCGACAGGACGATCGCGTCGTCGGTGGCCGCTGCCTGCAGCTCGAAGTCGAAGGAGACGCAGAATCGCTTGCGGAGCGCGAGGCCGAAGGCGCGGTTCACCCGCCCGCCGAAGGGCGCGTGCACGACGAGCTGCATCCCGCCGGCCTCGTCGAAGAAGCGCTCGAACACGATGTCGTCGATCGTCGGGACGACGCCGAGGGCGTCGCGCTGCGCGCGCACGTAGGCCACGAGCTGCTCGGCGCCCGCGCGTGGCAGGGCGCACTCGGTCGAGACCCACGCCTCGGGCTGCGGCTCGTCGAGACGCGCGGCGACGTCGGCGCGGAGGCGCCCCACTTCAAGGGAGAGCTCCCATGAGCGCGCCGGCGCCTCGCCGAGCCAGAACGGGATCGTGGGCGGGCTTCCGCGGGCGTCCTCGACGCGGACCACGCCGGCGCGCGACTCGACGCGCCGGATGCGCCACGACTGCGACCCGAGGACGAAGACGTCGCCCGCCATGCTCTCGATGGCCCAGTCTTCGTTGACGGTGCCCACGAACGTCTCGTCGGGGTCGAGCACGACGCGGTAGTCGGCGAGGTCCGGGATGGCGCCGCCATTGGAGAGGGCCACGAGCCGCGCGGCGCGGCGCCCGCGCAGCACGCCGTTGACCCGATCGCGGTGAAGGAGCGCGCCCGCGCGGCCGGCACGCGGCGCGACGCCCTCGGAGAGGCACGCGACGATTTCGTCGAAGTGGGCGCGATCGAGGCGCGCGAACGGCGTCGCCTGGCGCACGAGGTCGAAGAGCGCGTCCTCCGTCCACTCGCACGCGGCGCACTCGGCGACGATCTGCTGCGCGAGGACGTCGAGCGGCGCAACCAGCGGCTCGACACGATCGAGGCGGCCCGCCGCGACAGCCCGTACGAGCGCGGCGCATTCGATCAGCTCGTCGCGCGACGTGGCGAAGAGCCGGCCGCGCGAGGTCCGGCCGAGCGCGTGACCGGCGCGGCCGATGCGCTGCAAGAACGCGGTCACGGCGCGCGGAGAGCCGATCTGGCACACGAGGTCCACCGCGCCCACGTCGATCCCGAGCTCGAGCGACGCCGTCGCCGCGAGCGCGCGCAGCTCGCCGGCCTTGAGACGCTGTTCGATCTGCAGCCGTCGCTCCTTGGAGAGACTGCCGTGGTGTGCGGCCACGCTGTCCTCGCCGAGGCGCTCGGCCAGGTGCTTGGCGACGCGCTCGGCCATCCGCCGCGTGTTGACGAAGACGAGCGTCGTGCGATGTTCGATGACCAGCATGGCGATCCGATCGTAGATGTCGCCCCACTGCTCCTGGCTTGCGAGGGCTTGCAGCTCCGTGGGCGGCACCTCGACGGCGATGTCGAGGTCGCGTCGATGGCCCACGTCGACGACCGAGCACGGGCGCGACGCGCCGACGAGGAAGCGCGCGGCCTCGTCGATCGGGTGCACGGTCGCGGACAGGCCGATGCGCTGCGGCCTGCGCTCGGCGACGGCGTCGAGCCGCGCGAGAGACAGCGCCAGGTGGCTGCCGCGCTTGTCGCGCATGAGCGCGTGGAGCTCGTCGACGACCACGGTGCGCACATGGCGCAGGTGGGCGCGCGTTCGCTCGGCGGTGAGCATCAGGTAGAGCGACTCGGGCGTGGTGATGAGGACGTGCGGCGGGCGCTTGGCGATGGCGGCCCGCGCGGCCGGCGACGTGTCGCCCGTGCGCAGCGCCGTGCGGATGCCCGGATCGGCGAACCCGAGCTCCCTGGCCGCGTCGCGGATGCCGGCGAGAGGCATCTCCAGGTTGCGCTGCACGTCGCTGCTGAGCGCCTTGAGCGGCGAGACGTAGACGACTTCGATCGCGTCCGGCAGAGCGCTTGATTCGGATCGGCGGACGAGGCCGTCGAGGCTGGCGAGGAACGCCGCCAGCGTCTTGCCGGAGCCTGTGGGCGCGGCGATCAGGGTGTCGTGGCCCGCGAGGATCTCGGCCCACCCCTGCGCCTGCGCCGGCGTCGGCTGGCCGAAGGTACGGTCGAACCAGGCGCGGACGGCGGGGTGGAACATCGGCGCGCTCCCACCTTACCGGTGCCCCGAGCGGGGGGCCAGTCGCGGCGCCGGGCCATGATTCCGGATATGTTACGGATCGGCGTTGGTGCTAGAGAGCGCCCCCCCATGTGCCCCGAGCCCGACCCCATCGCGCCGCCCGTCGCGTCTGCCGCCACCGCTGCCTCGGCGGCGAAGAGCGTCGACCGTGTGTTCGACGCGCTGGAGGCGGCCGCCCTCTCCGCCGAGGGTCACGACGTGCCGCGCCTCGAGGCCGCGACCATCGACGACTTTCGCGCGGCGGTGCAGCTCGACGCCAAGGCCGTGCGCTCGCGGCTGGATCGCGTGGTGATGGGGCAGGCGCCGGAGCGTGGCCTCGACGAGCTGCTCGAAGTGGGCGCGCTCGCCGCCATCTTCCCCGAAGTGCACGCGATGGTCGGCTTCGGCGACGGCGAGTGGCGCCACAAAGACGTGTGGAAGCACACGAAGCAAGTCGTGTTGCAGTCGGTCCCGCGCCTCGAGCTGCGTTGGTCGGCGCTGTTCCACGACATCGGCAAGGTGAAGACGCGCTCGATCTCGCCTGACGGCAAGGTCCACTTCCTCGGCCACGCCGAGGCGGGGACGCGCATGTTCGACAAGATGGACCGGCGGCTCGGCCTCTTCTCGCCCGAGCCGGCGCTCAAGGAGACGGTGCGCTTTCTCGTCCTGCACCACCTTCGCGCCAACCAATATTCGCCCGACTGGACCGACAGCGCGGTTCGACGCTTCGCGCGCGAGCTCGGCGAGCACCTCGACGACCTGCTCTGCCTCGCCCGCGCCGACATCACGACCAAGCGCCCCGAGAAGAAGCGTCGCGGCCTTCAGCAGATCGAAGAGCTGCAGCAGCGCATCGGGCAGCTGGCGGCCGAGGACGCCCAGGTCCCGCCCCTGCCGAGTGGCATCGGCGATGCCATCATGCGCGCGTTCGGCCTCCCTCCGTCCCGCAAGGTCGGCGACATCAAGTGCAAGCTCGACGAGGCCGTCGCCTCCGGCGAGGTCGCCGCGCACCAGCCGGCCGAGGCGTACATCGAGTTCCTGACCGCGAACCGAGAGCGCTTCGGGATCTGACTACGGGGCCGCGCGCTCCGAGAGCGCGTTGACGGTGTCTTTGAGGACGCCGTCCTTGTGGAGGCACGGGTAGCAGTCGGAGACGCCGAAGAAGCCACAACCCCTGGTGCTCGCGTAAGGCTGAAGGGTGGCCAGCATCCGGGCGTCGCCAATGAGCTTGGCGCGGTCGAGGAGCGCGCGTTTGGCGTCGCAGCTCCGGGCGGCACGGAAATCGAGCAGGACCAGGAGCGCGGCGCTCGCGCGAGAGCGGACGTCCTCGACGTCGAGCGAGTGTCGGGCGCGCGCGGCGGCCTGCGGATACTGGCGTCCCGACGACCCGTAGGCGAGGTCGTAGACGAGGTCGACGCCGTGGGTGCCCATCCTGGACTCGAGCAGCGTGAAGGCGTCGTCCTGCGTCTCGTGCACCAGCGCCGCGTTGCGCACGTCTTCTTGCAGCTTGATATCGGACGTCGCGTTCTCGTCCGACGCGAGCCACAGGCCGGCCTCGCGCAGGGCTCCGCGCGCGTCGTGCGTCGCCGAGTACGCGTGCTCGAGCAGCTTGTGCACGTCGGCCCGGTCGCCGTCCTCTTTCTCCAGCACGAGGAGCGCGTCGATCGCGGCGGCGTAGTCGCCCCGGTCGACCTTGGCCGATGCCTCGGTCAGCCGGTCGTCCGGCCTGGGCGCCACGATGCGTGTCAGCACGCTGGGGACGAAGGCCTTGGCGGCCGGGGCCGAGCTGCCGCGCGGCGAGGTCGCGATCACCACGACGAACACGAACAGGATCGCGAGACCCGCCCCGCCAACCATGATGAGCCGCGGCGTCACCCACGGCGGCGCGGAAGAGAGCGCGCGCGCCAGACGCTCGCTGGCCATGGCCACGGCGCGCGGCAACGCCAGACCCCCCGCCGGCCGCGACGCCGCGGGCTGCGCCAGGCTCGTAGGCCCGAGCGCGATGGCCGAGTCGACGCCCGAACGGCGCTTGCCGCTCCGGGAGCCGCGCGCGGCCGCGACCTGCGAGTCGGGCGCGCCCGCGCTCGCGATACGGCCTTCGTCGACGAGCTGCATCGTCACCACGTCGAGCGCGTCGATGAGCTCGCGCGCGTCGCGGTATCGCGCGGTCGCCTCCTTCGCCAGGAGGCGCGTCACGATGGCGTCGAGGTCCACCGGCACGTCCGCCTCGGGCGCACGCTCGCGCATCTTGGGAATGGGCGCCGTCACGTGCATCCCGAGGAGCGTCACCTTGCTCGCGTGCTCGTACGGGCGCTTGCCCGTGATCATCTCGAACAGGATGATGCCGAGCGCGTAGAGATCCGCGCGGACGTCGACCTCCTGGCCGAGCGCCTGCTCGGGCGCCATGTACTCCGGCGTCCCGTAGACCATTCCGAGCTGCGTCAGCACCTCGCCGTTGCCCTTGTTCCCACCGGCGAAGGTGCCCATCGGCACCTTGGCGATCCCGAAGTCGAGGACCTTCACGAAGTCGGCGTCCCCGTCGCGCGTGACTAGCATCACGTTCTCGGGCTTGAGGTCGCGGTGCACGATGCCGAGCGCGTGCGCGCCCCCGAGGGCGCTCGCCATCTGCCGGGCGACGTGGCACGCACGCCCGAGCTCGATCCGTCCCTCGTCGATCGCCTCGCGAAGGCTGCGACCCTCCACGTACTCGAGGACGAGAAAGAACGATCCGTCCTCGAGCTTGCCGAAGTCGGTGGCGGCGGCCACATTCGGGTGGTCGATGTGCGCGGCCGCCATCGCCTCGCGCTCGAAGCGCGCCACCACTTCGGGCAAGCGGGTCATCTCGGGGTGCAGCACCTTCACGGCGAGGCGCTTGTGCATGTGCGTGTGCTCGGCCTGGTAGACCGCGCCCATACCGCCCGTGCCGAGCAGCCGCTCGACCCGATAGCGGCCGCTCACCACCGTGCCGACCAGAGGCCCCGACGCTTCGGCAGCCTGGCCCGCGTCGGCGGGGGCAGCGTCGTCCTTGAGAGTCACTGGTTCGAGTTTAGCCCCAGGCTGAGAGAGAGGGCGACCACGTCCCGACCGAGGAATGGGCTGGAGCAGGAGCAGGGGTAAGGCGGCGTGTAGAGCGCGCCCGCGAAGCCTACGCCGAACCGGGCGCCGACCTCGACGAAGGGCTCCAGTCCGCGGCTCGCGCGGTAGCCCAGCGCGACGCCGATCGGCACGTCGAAGACGCCGCCGGAAGAGCCCTCGACGCGAGCCACGCCGGGGCCGGGGCTCGAGGGATAACCCGGCTCGTAAGCCCACGCGTACCCGAGCCCGACCTCGGCCCATGTTCGCCACGGATGGGCGAGCAGCGGCGGCGCGAACTTCACCTGCGCGCCCCCCTCCAGCATCCGCTCGACGGGCAACCCACCGAGGGGCGCGAGGTCGAACGCCACGTGCGCCCCCATGCGGACCATCGGCACCAGCGCAACGTCGCCGTGCAGCTCGGCCACGGGCCCTGGGAGCTCGTTTGGATGGTGGAGAGCGTCGGACGGGCGACTGCCTTTGAGCTGCTCGAGAACCCCGAGCTCGCCGCCGAAATCCCAGCGCAGCTGCGCCGTGGCCGGCGCCGACGTGGCCACGACGGAGAGACCGACGAGCCCCGCGACGAGCGCCGCGTTGCGATCGGGACCGTTCGCGCCGACGCAGGTCAATTCAGGACGGAGCTCTTGCCGCGGAGCTCGGTGAGCTGCCGCCGGATCGATTCGGCGTCGGGGGCCTCGGGCGCGAGCTCGAGGAGCCGCGACAGATCGGCGCGCGCCCCTTCGACGGATCCGAGGCGCGCGGCGAGAAGGCCTCGCTCGCGAAGCGCGGCGGTGGAGTCGGGCGACAGCAGGATGATGCGATCCAGGGCCAGGAGCGCTCGCGCCAGGTCTCCGCGCGTCGTGTAGACCCACTTCAGGTTGATGAGCATGCGGACGAGCGTCGCGCGCGCCGTCGCGGGGACGAGGTGCTGCGCAGGGTCGAGCTTCTGCGTGGGGGCTGCGCGGTGAAGGAGGGCCTGCAGCTCGGGACGGCCGAGCAGACGCCCGCCGTGGAATGGGTCGACGGCGTGGGGTTCGTCGTCGCCGTCGGGGCCGTCGACGCGCACGAGGAAGTGCCCGGGGAAGCCCACGCCTCGCGCCCGAACGCCCGCGCGGCGCGCAATCTCGCAGTAGACGAGGGCGAGCGAGATGGGGATCCCGAGCTTTCGATCGAGCACGTCGGGGAGAAAGCTGTTTCTCGGATCGTAGTAGTCGCCTTCGTTGCCGCGGAAGCCGAGCGCGTCGTACAGGTGCTCGGACACCCGGCGGGCCTGCTCGCGCGGCGCGAGGGCGCCGATCCCGCCGGCGGCAAGAGGAGCGGCGATCGCGTCGAGCCTGGCGAGGAGCGTAACCGGGTCGATCCGCGGGTAGGCGTCGCGCGCGATCAGCGCCGCGCCCGTGGCGACGTCGAGGCGCTCGTCCGGCAGGGCCGCCAGCTCCTCGAACGTCACCGGGGATCGGGCGGGCGGCGCGGTGGGTCCTTGGCCCCCGGGGGAGACTGGGCTCATCGCCTTCATCCATGGCACGCACGAGGCCGTGCTCGCAAGGGCACGAAACCAGCTGATCCGATGGGATCGCCACGTTTGACTTACTCCTGCTTGGCGTTTGGCCCCACTCTTGCGCCCTGTCGGCTCTGATCCTTATGATCCGCGCACCATGGCGCAGTCCCTCCTCGAGCAGCTATCGCAGATGACGACGGTGGTCGCCGACACGGGCGACATCAACGCGATCCGAAAATTCAAGCCGCAGGACGCGACGACGAACCCGTCGCTGCTCCAGGCCGCCGCCCAGATGGGCGAGTACTCCAAGCTCGTCGACGACGCGCTCGCGTGGGCCAAGAAGGAGGCGGGCGGCGACGGAAGCAAGGACGCCATCGTCAAGCGCGCGATCGACCGACTCAGCGTCGAGTTCGGGCTCAAGATCCTGGAGATCGTCGCCGGCCGCGTCTCGACCGAGGTCGACGCGCGGTTGTCGTTCGAGACGGCAAAGACCATCGACAAGGCGCGCCTGCTCATCGGCCAGTACGAGAAGGCCGGCACGTCGCGCGAGCGGGTCCTCATCAAGATCGCCTCCACGTGGGAGGGAATCCGCGCCGCCGAGGTGCTCGAAAAGGAGGGCATCCATTGCAACCTGACGCTCCTCTTCGGCATCCACCAGGCCGTCGCATGTGCCGAGGCGAAGGTGACGCTGATCTCGCCGTTCGTCGGCCGGATCCTCGACTGGTACAAGAAGTCGACGGGCCGCGCCGAGTTCCCCCCGGCCGAGGATCCAGGCGTCGTCTCGGTGACGCGGATCTACGAGTACTTCAAGCACTACGGGCACAAGACGCAGGTGATGGGCGCCAGCTTCCGCAACCTGGGCGAAATCACCGAGCTCGCGGGCTGCGATCTGCTCACCATCGCGCCCGCGCTCCTCGACGAGCTCTCCAAGAGCCAGGCCGCCCTGCCCCGCAAGCTCGACGCGTCGAAGGCAGCCGCGATGCGGATCGAGAAGATCGCGGTCGACGAGGCGACGTTCCGCAAGATGCACGAGGCGGATCGCATGGCCAACGACAAGCTCGCCGAAGGGATCGAGGGCTTCACGAAGGCGATGATCGGTCTCGAGAAGCTCCTCGGCGAACGGCTTGGCGCCTAGGGGCGGATGCTCCCTGAACGCACCGAACGCAAACAGGTTCTCATCGTCGACGACGAGCTGAACCTGCGAAAGATCCTGTCCGCGCAGCTGACGCGCGACGGGTACGACGTGCTCACGGCCGAGGACGGCGAGCGCGGGCTGCAGCTGCTCGGCGAGCACCACATCGACCTGGTCATCACCGATCTCAAGATGCCCAAGGTCGACGGGATGACGCTGCTCAAGCGCGCCCTCGAGGAGGATCCGGAGCTGCCCGTCGTGCTCATCACGGCGCACGGCACGATCGACACCGCGGTCGAGGCGCTCAAGAGCGGCGCTTTCGACTTCGTGACCAAGCCGTTCGACAAGGACGAAGTCCGCCAGATCGTCGCCAAGGCGCTCAAGACGCGCGAACTCCGCGGCGCCGACGCGACGCCGGCCTCGGGATCGCGCGGCGCTCGCTTCGGCATCATCGGCAGCTCCGCCGGCATCACCGAGCTCTATGCCATCCTCGAGCGCGTCGCGGACACGCCGACCACGGTGCTCATCACGGGCGAAAGCGGGACGGGCAAGGAGCTCGTCGCCCGGGCGCTCCACGAGCACTCGAGCCGCAAGGACAAGCCTTTCATCAAGGTCAACTGCGCCGCGATCCCCAAGGAGCTCATCGAGAGCGAGCTCTTTGGCTACGAGCGCGGCGCGTTCACGGGCGCCGTCGCCAGCAAGCCCGGTCGCTTCGAGCTCGCGAGCGGGGGGACGCTCTTTCTCGACGAGATCGGCGAAATCCCGATCGAGATGCAGGTCAAGCTGCTTCGCGTCCTGCAGGAGAGCGAGTTCGAGCGGGTGGGCGGGATCAAGACGATCCGCGTCGACGTGCGCCTCGTGGCCGCGACCAACCGCGAGCTGAAGAAGCTGATCGGCGGCGGCCACTTCCGCGAAGACTTGTTCTATCGGCTGAACGTCGTGCCGATCCGGCTACCGGCGCTGCGCGAGCGCACGGGCGACATCCCGCTGCTGGTCGAGCACTTTCTCGCCAAGTTCAACGAACGGCTGAAGAAGAAGGTCGAGGGCGTGGAGCCCGACGCGGCCGAGCTTCTCGCGCAATACCCGTGGCCGGGCAACATCCGCGAGCTCGAGAACGTGATCGAGCGCGCGGTGCTGTTCTGCGACACGTCGAAGCTGCACGGCAACGACCTGCCCCACGACGTGCGCGGCATCTCGGCGATGGCGAACGTGCCGCTTCCCGAGGCGGATCTCCAGGCGGCGCTCGCGGGCGAGGGTGGGCTCAAGGGCCACGTGAAGGTCGCGATGAGCCGCCTCGAGAAGGAGCTTGTCAGCCGCGCATTGAAACAGACGAATGCGAACGTCACGCACGCGGCGCGCTTGCTCAAGATCTCGCGCAAGGGCCTTCAGCTCAAGATGAAGGAGCTGGGCCTGCGCGACGGCCTGAGCGACAAGGCGGATTAGAGTTCGACGCCGAAGACGTCGCGGAAGCGCTGGTATGCGTCGGACGAGACGTCGACGCCGTCGAGACCGATGCGGATCGACGTGGTGATGTCGTCACCCCAGGGCCACCAGAGGCCATAGGCGAAGGCTGCGCCTTCGGGCTGGCTCGTGAGAATCAGCTGGCCGGTGCGCAGCTCGCCGGTGCGCTGCGCGATCTCGCGTACGACGGGCGGGGCGCGGCCGATGGTGCTCGGGGCCCATTCGGTGGGCAGGGCGGCCATCGCGGCCATGCGGGCCTTGGGCCGAAGCTCGACGTTGAACGACGAACAGACGCTTGTCAGCCGCGAGTCCCAGCTCCACCCCCGTGTTGGCCACGCTGTGCGGAGAGTTTTGAGGGTTCCGAAGATGGTTCCCCACGGATCACGAAACGGGGGCCCTGCAGGCATCTCCCCGATAGCGTACATCGGATGACGCTACCGCGGGTAGCCGGTCGCGTTTCAAAACCGAGAGGCCCGCTCGCAGAGGCCCGCTGGCGCGTCCGAGCCGCGAACCGGCTCGGACGCGAAACTTCTCCCATCAGCCGGCTCAGTTGGCGGAGCAAACCCAGGTCAGGTTGCAGCCAATATACGACCCGACCCATGCCGAGCTTCCTTGGACCGCGCATCCCACGTCGTAAGTGTCTCCGGCGGTAACGCCGACGGACCCTTGCGTGCTGCACGAGCTTCCTCCGGCCACCTCCGAGGAGGGGTCCGCGATGAAGCAGCTCCAGTCCCCGATAACGTGGGAAGTCCCGGCGACCTCGACCTCGAGGTCTCCATACGCAAAGTCGCTGCTCGTCGGGGTGAAGGTGTCCTCATCGAGGAGAGTGATTTCTGCGTTCAAGACACAGCTGCCTGAAGACGTCGCTGTGAACGATCCCGGGTAGTAATAGAGCCAAGTTTCAGCGGGTGAGAGCGTCGGCGAGGCGGCGGTTGCGGCTTGGATATACGCGGACCCAAGCTGCACTCCCGCGCCCGCGGCTCCGGTGGCCCCTGTTGCGCCAGCCGCTCCAGCGGGGCCCGTCGGACCTTCCGGCCCGGTAGCGCCAACCGGTCCTGCATCGCCGTCCTCGCCGGCGGGACCCTGCGACCCTGTTGCTCCTTGCATTCCGGCGGGGCCAATGGGTCCCGTGGCCCCGATGGCTCCGGCGGCGCCAGCAGCGCCAGTCGCTCCAGTGGCGCCCATGGGACCAGACGCGCCTGACGCCCCGGTGGCTCCGGTGGCCCCGGTCATTCCATTCGCACCGTTCACCCCTGCTGGGCCCTGCGTGCCCGTGGCCCCAGTGGCTCCCATGGGCCCCGTCGCTCCAGTTGCCCCCGTCGCGCCTCGCGGCAGCGCGATCGCCGACCAGTTGCCCCCCGAGCAAGCCACGAGCGTGCTGGTACCGCTGGCGTAGGCCGTCTCACCTGCGTTGCTGGCGTTGCACGCAATCTTGCACCAGCTGTCGCTCTGACATTCGTAGAGCGCCGCAGGCGAGGTGACGAACCCCACGGTTCCGTTTAGCGCGGAGGTGCAGTTGGGCAGGCCCGCCTGCGTGGCCGCCTGAACCTGGATCGAGTACTCCGGCTCGGATGCCGTTCCGGGCGACGGGTGCCCGCCACACCCTGCGGTCCCAAAAATGGAAGCCGCGCTCGCGATAGTAATATTTGAAAATCGACGTAATCTCATGATCTTGACTCCCTCGCCCAGCCACTCCTCGGGACGCCCGGCAGCCATACCACTTGGCAGTGGGTCAATGGATCACAAAATCATCACTTTCCGTCCAATGTACGACATACAATCGGCAAGGACGTACGCCCGTCAGCGTCTTAGCTCGGGTCACCCGACTCTGGGACGCGTTCTTTTACCCTCCCCCGCAGCGCCCTCGGGCGGCCGTTTGCGGGCCGCCGTTTGGTGCCTCGGAGGCGAAAGGAGGTACGATCATGAGGGCTTGGGGCGCCATCTACTGCTGGTGGTGGAAGAAACGCTGCTGCTTGCCGCGCGCAAACGGCTGATGGTGGCCCCATTTCTCGACGCGTCGACCTTGCCTCCGAGCGAGTTCGCGGTCGAGTTGCTCAAACCCGATGGCTCGTCGACGAACGCCCAGGCGATCGCCATCGTGCCGTTCTCGGCGGGCCCGATCCGCGAGGCACGTGCGCACCTGGCGCTCATGGGCGTGGGCAAAGAAGACGTCCCGGTCGGCACCGCCGTATGGACGGTGGAGTAGGTGCGACGGACCGGACTATAGAACCGCGGTAAGCGTGCGAACCAAGCTCTCGGTCAATCTCAACAAGGTGGCGACGCTGCGCAACACGCGGGACGTCGGCATCCCCAGCGTCGTCCACTGCGGGTTGGTCTGCCTCCAGGCGGGGGCTCACGGCCTCACCGTCCATCCGCGTCCCGACGAGAGGCACATCCGTCCGGGCGACGTGCGCGACATCGCCGAGCTGCTCACCGGGTTCCCCGGAGCCGAGCTCAACATCGAGGGCAATCCGTTCCTCGGCGTCATCGCCCACGCCCAGGCGGTTCGTCCGACCCAGTGCACGCTCGTCCCGGACGACACGGCGCAAGCCACGAGCGACCACGGATGGGACCTGGCAAAAGACGGGGCTCGGTTGGAGCCCGCGGTGCGGCGCCTGCGCGACCTCGGATGCCGCGTCAGCCTGTTCATGGACACGGACCCCGGCGCCATGCGCCGCGCCAAAGCGGTCGGCGCCGACCGCGTGGAGCTTTATACGGAGCCCTTCGCCGCCGCGTTCGCGCAAGGACCGTCAGCCCACGGTCCCGTGCTCGCCAAGTTCGCGGATGCGGCGACGGCGGCGGCCGAGGCGGGGCTGGGGGTCAACGCCGGCCACGATCTCAGCCAGCTCAATCTACCCACGTTCCTGCGTGGGGTGCCGAGAGTCCTCGAGGTCAGCATCGGCCACGCCCTCATCGCGGACGCGCTGCTCGACGGGCTCGCCGAAACGGTCCGCCGGTATCGCCTGATCGCGTGGGGACTGGAGCGCTGACCCCTCGCGCTGCAGCCGCGCACCGCGATGCGCTCTCAGTACGATTGTAGACGCGTCTGGACGATCTGGCCGAGCGAGTTGGGCGAGCCCGTGCGCGTGAGGAGGATTGACGGGTAGTCGCAGTAGTCGCTGCCGTCGTCGGTGCCGTCGCCGTTGTAGACCCACCAGGCCCACGAACTCCACGACGTGTTGTTCATGTCGGCGTAGTCGAGCACCTCCGTCGCGTAGTCGAGATCGCAGTTGACGTCGTTGCTCTGATTGGAGAACGGGCCGAACTCCGTGAGCATGACGGGATCCGTTGCCGTCAAGAAGCCCCACGAGGTGGGCCAGTCGCTCGGGTCGTGGCCCGTGTTGTGATGGTAGACGTGCGAGACATAGACGACGTTGTACCCGTCGACGCGGTTGTCCGGCACGCCCGAGAGGTCGTAGGCCCAGTTGTCGCCCCCCACGAAGACGAGATTGTCGGCACCCGCGCCGCGGACCGTGTCGTAGAGCTGCTGCATGCCCACGGCGCTGAACGAGTAGGCACAGCTACCCGCGTCGCCGCTCGTGGTGTTGCCACCGCCGATCCACACGTTCCACGAGATGTCGTGCGGCTCATTGTACAGCTCGAACAGCACGTGCCCGTTGCCCTTGTACTTGGTGGCGACCTCTTGCCAGAACGTGACCGAGTTGGTGTCGGCCATGCACTGCTGTCCGGGCAACGTGCCAAGGTTCGAATTGCTCGCCGCGCTGATGTCGCCGCGGTCGGACCAGTGCAAGTCGAGGATGACGTCGAGCCCCGCGGCCCGCGCGTCAGTCACCTGCTGGTCGATGACGCCGGCGTACCCCGCGCTGTAGATGGGCGAGCTCGTGAGCCAGAAGTCCTGGTCGATGGGGATGCGCACGACGTTCGCGTCCCAGCCGCTGGCCATGAGGGTGTAGTCGCCGGCGTCGATGTATTGCCCCTCGGGGTTCCATTCGAACGACGTCCGATCGACGCCGTGAAAGAGGTGCGCTTTGCCGGTCGAGTCGTAGATGGTGTTGCCTTCGACGTAGTAGCCGCCGGGCGCGATGGGATGGCTCCCCGAATCGGTTGCCGCCGTGGTGCCGCCACCTTCGCCGCTCGCGCTGGATGACGAAGATGCGTCGGACCCCGCGTCGGTGATGGTGCCGGAACCTTGCCCCTGGGACTGGCCCGCCCCTGCGTCGTCGCCGGGTTCGTTCGCGCCACCGCCGCTGCTGCTTCCCTGCCCGCCGTCGGCGTTCGACGATCCGCCCGGTGCGCCGTCCTGCCCAGAAGAGGACACTGAGGGCGACGACGAGCACGCGGCGGAGAGCATCGAGAACGCGAGCGCGGCGGCTCGGGCAAGGGGGGCGCGCATGGTTACCGATGAAGGTGACGTGGCGGCGGCGCCGCGGCTCAACAAAGCCGCACCCGGAGAAAGCGCGAGCCGGATCGGCCGGCCGCCGGCACCTACCCGCCGTGAAGTCCCCCCGCGGCACGCGCGTTCGTCTCGGAGTCCTTGCCCTCTGCTCCGGCGTCACGCTCGCCGCGATGTTCGCGGGCTGCGCCGCGCAGAAGACGACCGACGACGGGCCCGCCGCGGGCACCCCGGGCAGCGCGGGATCGTTCGCAGTGAACGAAGACGCCGGCAGCGGTGGCATGCCCGCCTTCACCGGCGACTGCGCCGGCGGCCTGCAGTCCATCGCCGTCTCGCCGGCGACCATGAGCGCGCAACTGACGTACGGGCAGCAGCCGTCGCCCGTGACGTTCAGCGCCACGGGAACCTTCTCCGGGGGTCAGACGATGGATGTCACGGGCTGCGTCGCGTGGACCACCGGCGTTCCGGGCCTCGGCACGGTCTCCGACGGGGCGCTGGCCCCCGCCGCAGCCGGCTTGTACACGGTGACGGCGAGCAACGGATCCGTCTCGGGGAGCGCGACGCTCACCGTGAAGCTGACCGGAAGCGTCACCGAGGGCAACGTGACCACCGCGCCGCTCGACGGCACCCCTAGCGGCGCGGCCCCGACCATCGCGTATCCGATCGACGGAGCGCTCTTTCCGTACCACTTCGGCGACCTCGCATTCCAGATGGTGCCGACGTCGGGGCAGACGGTCGCGCGCGTGAGCTTTGCCGGGGATGCCATCGACTTCGACGTGTACGCGCCGTGTACGCCCATCGCGAACGCCACGATGAGCGGGGCGTGCTCCATCGCCTTGCCCGCCAACCTCGAGGCCGATCTCGCGGGCGCCAGCGCCGCCCCCAACCTGACCGAGACGGTGCGCCTGGCGAACGCCGACGGGTCGAACCTGGTGGAGAGCGCGTCGATCAGCGCGCGCTGGTCGTCGACGCCGCTGTCCGGCACGATCTACTACTGGAGCACGCCGCCGCAGACGATGAACGGCGCGAGCGAGATCATCCGCATGAACCTCTCGGACGCGGGCACGCCGCCGGAGGTCTACCTCACGAATCAAGACACGGCGGCCTACGCGCAGCCGCTCAACGGCGGCGGGTACTGCATCGGCTGCCACGCGATCTCGCGCGACGGCACGAAGCTCGGGATCACGATCGGCGGATCGTCGATCAACGCCAACGGCGACGGCTACGGTTCGCTCTTCGCCCTGATCGACGTCGCGAGCAAGACGCCCACCGCCACGGAGATCACCGAGCCGGGCGGACAGCAGCTTCTCAACGACGGGTTCGCGACCCTGACGAGCTTCTCCCAGGACGGCGACCACATGCTCCAGGAGCTGCAAGGCGCGCTCTACCTGCGCACCGCCGACGCGACGCTCGCCTCGCAGGGTCCCCTGTTTACGTCGGTGACGGAGAGCATGACGCAACCATCTTGGTCGCCCAAGGGCGATCGGGTCGCATTCACGAGCTGGGTGCCCACGCTGAGCATCCCGCATCAATACGACTCCAAAGATCTGAACGGCAACGAGACGCCGGGCGCCCAGATCTGGACGGCACCCGTCAGCGGGACCACGTTCGGAACACCCACTTTGCTCGTGCCGCGGGTGACGAACGCGACCGAGTACTATCCGGCCCTCTCCGACGACAGCGCGCTCGTCGTCTTCAACGAGTCGTCGTGCTCCGGGCCCGGATCGCCTGGCAACGACGGTTACGGCGAGAGCCCGTGCGACAGCTACGACGACCCGTCGGCGCGCCTGCGTCTGGTGGCGGCAGGCGGGGGGGCGCCCGTCGAGCTCGACAATGCGAGCGGGCGGACGAGCGGCTGGCCCACGGCGGACACGTGGACGAACTCGTGGCCCCGGTTCGCGCCGAGCCACAGCACCTTCCAGGGCAAGACGCTGTACTGGGTCGCGTTCTCGTCGCGCCGCGCGTACGGCGCGACGCTCGCCGGGTCGGCCAACGGCACGACGCCACCGCAGATCTGGTTCGCCGGCGTCGCGGTCGACGCGAACGGCACCCTGTCGGGCGACCCGAGCTACGCGCCGGTATGGCTGCCGCTGCAGAACAGCGCCACGCCCGAGGTGCTCGCCGACGGCGGTCTGGCGCAGACGCTGGGCGGTACCGGCGCCCCGACGGGCAACCATATCCCCCAGTGGGTCGTGCAATACGTGCAGTACGTGCCGCCTTTCCAGGCGCAATGAGACACGCCCTGCGGGTGCGCGCAGCGGCGCTGGCCGCGGCCCTCGCCGGGGCCGGGTGCGCAACCCACCCTACGACGGACGGTCCACACGAAACCCCCGCGATCGCATCGAGCGATGCGTCCGCAGAGGAGATCGACGGGGGGAGCCGCGTCGACGAGCCGACCCCGGAGGCGGCGGACCCCGTCGAAGCGGGTACCGCGACCCCCGGCGCGGACGCGGGTACCGCGCTCTACGACGACTTCGAGAGCGCCGCCGTCGGGGGCCCGCCGAACCCCGCGCTGTGGACGGTCGTGTCGCCGGACTGCAGCGGGACGGGCACGCTCACGATCGACGACTCCGAGGCTCACTCCGGGCATCACTCGGTCCGCGTCGATGGCGGAGGCGGGTATTGCGATCACGTCTTCTTCTCCAACGCGAGCGCGATCGCAGGCCTGGGCCAGGACGTCGGGCAGGTGTACGCGCGCTTCTTCGTGCGGCTCGCCGGGGTGCTCGGGCAGGGGCACGTCACGTTCCTCGCGATGGAAGACGACAGCGACGGCGAGGACGACGTCCGCATGGGCGGGCAGGACGCGATCCTGATGTATAATCGCCAGTCCGACGACGCGACGTTGCCGACGCTGAGCCCGACGGGGGTCGGCGACAGCGTCGCAATCCCGGCTGCGACCTGGACCTGCATCGAGTTCCATATCGATCAATCCGCCGGGACCATCGACACCTGGGTGAACGGAGCCGAGGTCCCCGGCCTGGTCGAAAACGGGACGGCCGTCGCGGACATCAGCACGCAATGGCTCTCGAAGACCTGGCGGCCCTCCCTCGCCACGTTCCAGCTGGGCTGGGAGAGCTACGCCGGCGAGACGATGACGCTGTGGTTCGACGACGTGGCGCTCGCGGCCTTCCGCATCGGGTGCGGCCCCTCGACCGCCGGCGCTTTGCCGCTCGCGGGCCAGCCGGACGGCGGGTGACGACGGCTCGCGCCCTTTCGTGAGCTTCTTGCGGCCCGTCGCGGCACCTTGGCCACGGACGACATGCTTCGAGCTCGACTCAGCGTGCGAACGTCGCTGGTTGCAGGGTCGCTCGCCGTCGCCGCCTGCGCGGTGAGCCGTCATCAGGTGCCGCCGGGAGAGACCGCGCCCGGTGCCATGGGCACCGCCGACGACGCTTCGACCGGGCCCGTGGTCGAGGCGCCGAGCGCGATCGGCGTATCCCTCTTCTCGGCGGCGTGCACCCCGGGAGCCACGACCGTCGACTGGTCGCCAGTGCGGCGCATCTCGCGCGTCGAGTATGACAACATGGTCCGCGATCTCCTCGGTGACACGACGCAGCCCGCCAACGGCTTCCCGCCCGAGAGCCCGCTGACGACCGGCGTGAACTTCCTGGCGAACACGTACACGGGCGTCAGCACGCTGATCGTTCAGGACTACCAACAGGCCGCCGAGACGCTCGCGAGCGCGGCGGTATCCGACGCCAACACCCTGTCGTCGATCCTGCCATGCCAGACGCAGGACGCGACCTGCGCGCAGCAATTCATCGAGACGTGGGCCAACCAGGCCTTCCGCGGTCAGCTCGACGCAACGGTCGAAGCGAGCTTGCTCCAGCTCTTCTCCGACGCGCTGGCGCAGTTCGACTTTCCAACCGGCATTCAAGCCATCATCACGGCGGTGCTCGAGTCGCCGCGCTTCCTCTACGTGCTCGAGTTCGGCGAGCCGTCGGAGGGTGGGACGGTGGTGCCCCTGACAGAGGACGAGATCGCGGCGCGGCTCGCGCTCTTCTTGTGGCGATCGGTGCCTGACAGCACGCTCATGGCCGCGGCTCAGAACGGGCAGCTGGCGACGGTCGCGCAAATTCAGGCGCAGGCGACGCGGATGCTCGCCGACAAGAAGGCGTACGGCGCGCTCGACGACTTCACGACGCAGTGGATGCAGCTGCAGTCGACGCCAGCGCTCGGCAAGGACACCCAGTTTACGACGTGGACCGCCCATCCCAAGGTCGGATCGGAGCTCGTCGATGAGACGCTCACCAACGTCTCGCAAGAGGTGCTCGACGGCGGGTCGCTGACGGACCTGCTGACATCGCCCTCGTCGTACATCAACGCCGACCTGGGGAGCTTTTACGGCAGCGCGCCGGGCAACAGCCCGATCACGGTGGGCGATGGCGGCGTCTCGGTGGTCGACCCGGCGGTCGGGACCACGCCTTACGTCAAGACGCCGCTCCCGCACCGTGCCGGGATCCTCACCAACGGCAGCGTCCTGGCGACCCAGGCCCACACCACGTTGCCGTCGTCGGTGCTCCGGGGAAAACTGGTGCGAGAGCAGGTCCTCTGCGACGTCATCCCTCCGCCGCCGCCCGGTGTGCCGGCTCCCGCGACCTCCGTTGCCGACGGAGGCACGACGCGTGACGTGCTCGAGGCGCACTTCAACAAGCAGCCGTGCGTCAGCTGCCACCAGTACATGGACCCGATCGGCCTCGGTTTCGGGTTCTTCGACGCGACGGGCGCCTATCAGCCCGACGACGCGAACGGGTTCACCATGCCGCCGCCCGGCGGCTACCCCGCGATCGATGCCACCGGACAGGTCGTGGCGATGTACAAGACCGAGTTCTCGACGACATTCAACGGCGCGACCGACCTGGCGACGCAGCTCGCGGGCGCCACGCAGACCAAGCAGTGCTTCGCGCTGCAGGAGCTCCGCTACGCGCTCAGCCGCATCGAGAGCTCGGACGACGCCTGCTCCGCGCAGGCCGTCTTCCGGGCGTTCTCGTCGAGCGGCCTGACGATCGACAAGCTCCTCGTCGCCATCGTGGGCAGCGACGCGTTCCGCTATCGGTCGCTCGAGACGCCGGGGAGCGATTGCCAAATGAACCGACGCGATCTGGACCGCCGCCGCTTCCTCAAGCTCGTGGGAGCATCGGCCCTCACCTACCCGTTGCTGCGCGGGGTGCCGAGCTACGCAGCCGACGGCGGCTCGAGCTCGAGCGGCGGCGCCGATCCGGTGTACCTGGTGCTGCTCTTCACGTCGTGCGGCACCATCCGGTACCGGTGGGGCGCGCAAGGGCCGGCGCCGACGACGACCACGGCCGCCGTCACATCGCCGCTCGCGTTCCGGCCGATGCTCTCGGCGTTCACCCAGGCCGGGCCGATGAAGGTCGACTTGACCAATCAGGTGACGGTCCTCGACGGCCTGCAGGTGAAGGCCGCGGGAAGCGGTTCGCACGAAGCCGGGATGGCCGCGCTCTGGACGGGGCTCACGTCGAGCGGCAATCCCGCGACGGGGCCGAGC